>Ga0153915_10000316_pt1 | contig 44306 bp, 32 predicted proteins | sample Opewatmetagenome_2_FD_107003 | JGI IMG/M metagenome (GOLD analysis project Ga0153915, IMG submission 107003) | Freshwater wetland microbial communities from Ohio, USA - Open water 3 Core 3 Depth 3 metaG | ecosystem: Environmental > Aquatic > Freshwater > Wetlands | place: USA: Ohio, Lake Erie...
CACGACCCCGCCTTCTTCGTGACCCGCGAGGCCGGGGTCGAGGAGCGGCTGCCGTGGGACTTCATCGACCACGGACTCACCAAGGCCTTCCTGGCGCGGGAGTGGAAGCGCGGCGTCGGGGCGAAGCTGACTCCCAAGTGCGCGCTCGACACCTGCCGCGCCTGCGGGCTCGCCTGCGCCGACCATCCGGAGCTGGCGCTGCCCGAGCGCGCCGCGCCGTAGGAACGGAGAGGGCCGGCCCGGGGCCGGCCCTCCGCGGCACTCCGTGGCGTGGTGCGCGACCTTCGCTAGGGGGTGATGGTGCCCGAGATGGTCACGTCCGTCTGGATGGCCTCGATGGTGGCGCTGGCCCGGACCGTGTCCGTCCCGGGGTTCGCGCCGCCCGTGATGAGCGCGCTCGCGATGGTCCCGTACCTGAACCCACCGACCCTGGTGAGGCGGTAGCAGGGCGAGCTGTTGCAGGTCGAGGTGCAGTTCACCGGCGCCGTGGGCGGGGTGGCGGCAGGGCTGCCGTCGCAGAACTGCTGGGTGAAGCCCATCCCGAGGTTGTCGACGGGATTCGGCACGAAGGTGTACTTCACGTCGACGTTGCCGAGGTCGGCCTTGATCGCGTAGTCCGCCTTGGGCGAGATGGGGTTGAAGTTCAGGTCGGTGAAGAAGGCCCCGAAGGACTGCGACGTCGCCGGCCCCGGAGTGGACGCCTTGACGCTGAAGGCCGCCAGCGGGGTGGGGCCGGGGAGCAAACCGGCGTCCGCCGGGGCGAACCAGCGAGAGGCGGGGAAGGCCGGGAGGCCGGTGTAGACGACGCGCGTCTCGGCCCAGATGACCGTGTCCTTGTCCCAGGTGCCGTTCGGACCGTCCCACTTGCCGTTCTGGTTGACGTCGATGAAGTACTCGTGGACGTTCTGGACATCGTCGTCGGTCTGGACGTTGTCGTCGTTCTCGTCCACGAAGGGCTCGCCCTGGTCGAGGAATGGCTCCCCAGGGTCGTAGACGCCGTTGCCGTTCAGGTCCACGAAGGCCTCCTCGCCCTGGACCGCCACCATGACTGTGGCGAGGCCGTCGCGCGGGTTGTGGACCTTCGTGCCGCAGCCCGAGTCGTAGGAGAGCGAGTACTCGCCCGCCAGCGGGGCCACGTCGGCCGGAAGCTTGTAGCCGGCGACGTTGATCGAGGCGGTCGCGAACCCCAGGGAGGTGGTCTGGTCGCCGCCCTTCACCGGGTCGTATCCGGCGGTGAGCACCGAGGAGAAGCCCGAGCCCGCCTCGCTGCGGAACTCGGCCCGGGTCGGCACCCCGACCACGTTGTTGAACCGATCGGCGAGGAACACGGTGCAGGTGATGACGCTGTCCGCCCCGGCGTAGAAGGAGTTGGTGCAGTCGTCGTAGATGAAGCCGGGGACGTTGAGCGGCGAGCAGGCGACGGAGACGTGCGCGGCCTTGGCGCCCACGATGGCGACGTTCTGGACGGTGAACGTCCGCGTGACCTGGTTGGCGGTGGCCTTCACCTGGATGGAGACCGGGCCGGCGGCGGTGCCGGAATACAGGTTCACGAAGGCGAGGCCCGCCGAGTCGGGCTTGTCGGAAGGCGACTGCGTGGCGGTGAGGTAGCGCAGGCAGGCGGGCTGCGCGCAGAGGTCGGGGGCGACGGTGCCGTCGGTCCACGGTGTCGAGATCTGCGAACCGCCGAGCGGCTGGTGCTCGAAGACCACCTGGAGCCCGTCCGGATAGGGCTTCTGATCGGTGTCGAGCAGCAGGACCGAGATGGCGTTCTGCTCGTTGAAGCCCGAGAACTTGACGCCCATGACCGGGTTCTGGATCGAGGCCACCTGGATCGAGCCCAGCGCCGGCATGGCGATCTGGGTCGTGACCGTGAGCAGGGGGACCGCGGTCGGGAACGCGGTGATGGTGGCGGTCCCCGCCGTCGCGCTGGCCTGGAAGGTGGCGATCGCGTTTCCGTTCGCGTCCGTTCCGACGGTGATGGAGGTACCGGGCGCGGGCGCGCCGACGAAGCTGCCGAGCGTGGTCTGCAGCGTCACCTGGGCGCCGGCCAGAGGCGCGCCGGTCTTCGTGACCGTGGCGGTGACGGCGGTCGTCGCGGCGCCATCGGCGGGCAGGCGGCTCCGCGCCGCCGTGACGGACAGGCCGACACCGGCGGCGAGGTCGACGCACGTCTTGTTCTGGCAGACGGAGGTGGCGGTCGGGCCGCACTGCTTGCCGTCGCAGGCCGTGTCGGCGCAGTCCGCGCCGTTCTGGCAGTCGTTGTCGATGCCGTCGTTGCAGGTGGTCTCGGGGGTCTGGGTCGGCACGCAGGCGGCGGCGACGCAGGCGCCGGCGCTGCACGTGCCGGCAGCGCCCGCCGCCGTCTTGCACACCTGCAGGTCGCAGTCCGGGTCGGCGCAGTCGGTGAGCCCGTCCCCGTTGTTGTCGAGGCCGTCGTTGCAGACGGTCTCGCGGGCGACGAGGGAGACCGTGACGCGGCCGGTGGCGAAGGCGCCGTCCACGGCGGTGACGCTGATGGAACCGGTACACGTCGGGTCGGAGGAGCCGCAAGCCACGAGAGTCACGTCGGCGGTGGTGGCGTCCACCTGGACGCTCTTCGTGCCGCTCTCCTGGAAGGTGCCCTTGGTCGTCGAGATCTTGATCGGGACCTTCGTGGCCCCATCCACGTGGATGACGCTCGTGGCCGCCCCGTTGGCGCGGAACTTGTTCGGCGTCGCGGTGACCGTGAGGGTGCCGCCACCGCCGGAGCTGGTGCTGCTGCTCGACGAGCTGCACGCGACGAGCCCCGAAAGGAGCACGACGAAAGCCAGGCGGATTGCGGATGTAGGCATTGTCACACCTCGAAAGGGTTGCGTCGGCGCAGTATCTCAGTACCTCACCGATCGTTCAATTTATCGTTCATGGTACAGAGCCCCCGTGACCGTCGACGAGGCCATGACCGAGGCGCTTTCCCTCGCCCGCGCGGCCGGGGCGAAGGGCGAGGTGCCGGTGGGCGCGGTGGCGCTCTTCGAGGGGCGGATCGTCGGGCGCGGCGCCAACCGGCGCGAGGACGGTCAGGACCCCACCGCCCACGCCGAGCTCCTCGCCGTCCAGGAGGCGGCCCGGACCCTCGGCCGGTGGCGGCTCACCGGCGTCACGCTGGTCGCGACGCTCGAGCCGTGCGCCATGTGCGCGGGCGCGATGGTGCTGGCGCGCATCGACCGGCTGGTCTACGGCGCGAGCGATCCCAAGGCCGGGGCGGTGGGCTCGCTCATGGACCTCTCGCAGGACGCGCGCCTCAACCATCGCTTCCCGGTGGAGCGCGGCTTCCGGGCCTGGGAGTGCGGCGCGCTCCTCAAGGAGTTCTTCCAGTCGAGGCGGTAGCCGCCGATGGGCGAGCTTCCCGCTTGGCTCGAAAGGGGAAATCGGTTAGATCCGCCCGCGGAGAGCTGGCCGAGCTGGTCGAAGGCGCCTGACTCGAAATCAGGTGTACCGGGAACGGTACCGGGGGTTCGAATCCCTCGCTCTCCGCACTTTGGAAGAGAGGTCCAGGAGAGGTGACCGAGCGGCCGAAGGTGCACGACTGGAAATCGTGTGTCCGCCCAAAAGGTGGACCGTGGGTTCAAATCCCACCCTCTCCGCCATCCTGATGAGGTAGCGACAGCCGGCCCAGAATCCTCGGGCGACGTGGGGACATCCGAACCCCGCCAGGCCCGGAAGGGAGCAACGGTAGGAGTTCCTCCGTGCGCCCGGGGATTGTGGGCCGGCTGCTTTTCGTGGAATAGAAGCCTGCCCATGGGTTACCTGGTCCTCGCTCGCAAGTACCGCCCCCAGACGTTCGGGGAGATGACCGGCCAGGAGCACGTGGTCCGGACGCTCTCCAACGCGCTCGAGCGCGGCCAGCTCGCCCACGCCTTCCTCTTCACCGGCCCACGCGGCGTGGGCAAGACCACCGCCGCCCGCCTCGTCGCCAAGGCGGTGAACTGCGAGAAGGGGCCGACCGCCGAGCCCTGCGGCCGATGCGTCGCCTGCGTCGAGATCGCCGAGGGGCGCGCCGTGGACGTGGTGGAGATCGACGCCGCCTCCAACACCGGCGTGGACAACGTCCGCGACATCATCGAGGCGGTGAAGTACCGCCCGGCGCGGGACCGCTACAAGGTCTACGTGGTGGACGAGGTCCACATGCTCTCGATGGGCGCGTTCAACGCGCTCCTCAAGACGCTGGAGGAGCCGCCCGCGCACGTCCTGTTCGTCCTCGCCACCACCGACGTCCACAAGGTCCCCGAGACCATCATCTCTCGCTGCCAGCGCTTCGACTTCCGCCGCCTCACGCTGCAGCAGATCGTGGGGCAGCTGCGCAAGGTGGCCGAGGCCGAGGGCATCCGGCTCTCCGACTCCTCCCTCGCGCTCGTGGCCCGCGCCGCCGAGGGCGGAATGCGCGACGCCCTCTCGCTCCTCGACCGGGTGCGCGCCGCGTGCGGCGACGCGCCCGCCGACGCCGAGGTGGCCGAGGCGGTGGGCGCCGTGGACGCGGCCTCGGTGGGGCGAATCGCCTGGGCGCTCCTGCGCCGCGACGGCGCGGCGCTGCTCGCCGAGGTCCAGTCGCTCTTCGACCGCGGGCAGGAGATGAAGCGGGTGGCCGAGGAGGTCGTCCGCCGGATGCGGGACGTCACGGTGGCGAAGCTCGCCCCCGCCGTGGCGCTCGACCTCCCCGACGCCGAGCGCAAGGAGGTGCTGGAGCAGGCGGCGGCGGCGGACGCCGGCCAGCTCGCCCGGCTCTTCGACATCGCCCAGCGTGCGGTGGTGGAGGTGAAGCTCGCCGAGCAGCCGCGCTACGCGCTGGAGGTGGCGCTGCTCAAGGGCGCGCTCCTCGCCCCCGGGGCCGACGTCGCCGACCTCATCGCCCGCGTCGAGGAGCTGGCCGGCGGCGCCCCGCCCGCGGGCGCCGCGCCGGCCGCGGGTCCCGGGCCCGCCTCGACGCGAGGCGCCTCCCGCCCCGCCCCGCCGTCCGGCTCCCCGCCCGCGAGCCCGGCCATCCCCTCGAGCTCCGGCACGGCCTCCGCCCTCGCCCCGGCCATGGACGACCCCGTGGCGGTCGCCGAGACGTGGCGCGCCGCCGTCGCCGAGGTGGAGAAGGTGAGCCCGTCCGCCGCGCCGCAGCTCAAGCAGGGGGCGCTCGTCTCCCTGAGCGAGGGCGAGGTGCGGCTCCGCTTCGCCGAGGGGACGCACTACGCGTCGCTCGTCGAGCGCAAGCGGGCCGAGGTCGAGGCCGCCTTCGCCCGCTTCTTCGGCCGGCCCACGCGCCTCGCCGTCGAGACCGGCCCCCTGCCCGCGGCGGCGCCGGGCGGCGGCTCGGCCTCGCTCGCGGCGGTGGAGAAGGCGGAGAAGGAGGCCCGTGCTTCGCGCGTGCGCGAAGCCGCGCGGGGCCACTCCGGCATCCAGGAGGCGGCGCGCGCGCTCGGGGCCGACGTCGCGAAGATCGAGGAGCTCTAGGTGAGCGTCGCCGACCCCATCGCGCGACTCGTGAAGGAGCTGGCCCGGCTCCCCGGCATCGGCGAGAAGACCGCCCAGCGGCTCGCCTTCCACATCCTCGAGGCCGGGCCCGGGTACGCAGCCGACCTGGCCGCGGCGGTGACGGGCGTGGTGCGCGACGTCCGCTGCTGCTCGACCTGCCAGACGCTCACCGACCAGGATCCCTGCTCCATCTGCCGCGACCCGCGGCGAGACGCCCGCATCCTCTGCGTGGTCGAGGGAGTCCCGGACCTCGTGGCCGTCGAGCGAACGCACGAGTTCCGCGGCCGCTACCACGTCCTGCACGGCGCCCTCTCGCCGCTCGACGGCGTGGGCCCGGCGGATCTCAAGATCCGCGAGCTGCTCCTGCGGCTCGAGCGCGAGCCCGCCGACGAGATCGTCATCGCCACCAACCCAGACGTGGAGGGGGAGGCGACCGCGCTCTACCTCGCGAGGCTCCTCAAGCCACTCGGGGTGAAGGTGAGCCGGATCGCCCAGGGCGTGCCCATGGGCGGGGACATCGAGTATGCCGACCAGGTCACCCTGGCGCGCGCCCTCGCCGGCCGGCGAGAGCTATGAGCCATCCACGCGGCGCGCCGCGGTGCGATATCGCTCTACACGCTCCGGGCCCATCCTCCGCTCTCGTCCGCCGTAGCGCCCCCTGCGCCGCGGGATTGATAGCCGCCCGGTTCCCTGGTATTCGACCCTTGACCCGGTGTCTCGCGGAGAGACTGCGCTCATGAATTCCGGCCTGGTGATGTACGAAGAGGAGTTCCGGCTCATCTCCGGAATCTGCGATCGCCTCACCCGCGACGCCAACGCGAAGGTCGTCTTCCTCGTCGACAAGAACGGGCAGCTCATCGCGTCGAGCGGCCAGGCCCAGAACCTCGACACCACCTCCCTCGCGTCGCTCACCGCGGGCAACGTGGCCGCGATGGGAGGCCTCGCCAAGCTCATCGGCGAGAAGGAGTTCCCCAACCAGTTCCACGAGGGCGAGAAGGAATCGCTCCACATGAGCATCGTGGGCGGCCGGGTGGTCCTGGTCGTCATCTTCGACGCCAAGAGCTCGCTCGGGCTCGTTCGCCTCCGCGTGAAGAAGGCCGGGGAGGAGCTGGCGAAGGTATTCGACGTGCTCGCGAAGAAGCAGGCGACGCCGGGCGCCCAGAGCCCGTTCGCCGAGATCACCGACGACGACATCGACAATCTCTTCAGCGAGTAGCCGGGCACGTCGACATGAGCTTCATCAACTACAGCTCGCGCGAGATCAACTGCAAGATCGTGTATTACGGCCCCGGCCTCTGCGGGAAGACGACCAACCTCCAGTACGTCTACGCGAAGACCAATCCGGAAGCGAAGGGGAAGATGATCTCCCTCGCCACCGAGACCGAGCGCACGCTGTTCTTCGACTTCCTCCCGCTGTCGCTCGGAGAGATCCGCGGCTTCAAGACCCGCTTCCACCTGTACACGGTGCCAGGCCAGGTCTTCTACGACGCCAGCCGGAAGCTCATCCTCAAGGGCGTGGACGGCGTGGTCTTCGTCGCCGACTCCCAGATCGAGCGCATGGAGGCGAACCTCGAGTCGGTCGAGAACCTCCGGGTGAACCTCGCCGAGCAGGGGTACGACCTCAACAGGGTCCCCTACGTCGTGCAGTACAACAAGCGCGACCTGCCCAACATCGCCACCGTCGATGAGCTGCACCGGCTCATCAACCCTCGCACCGTCCCCGAGTTCCAGGCCGTGGCGCCGACGGGCGTCGGGGTGTTCGACACCCTCAAGGCGGTGGCGAAGCTCGTCCTCACCGAGCTGAAGAAGGGCGGGTAGCCCCTCGCGGGGCGGGCCGGCGCGCGGATCTGCGCGCTTACCGTTTGGCGAATGTGGTGCTATAAAGATAACCTTGCCCGTTGATTCCCGGGAGGATTTCCGGAAGCGAGGATGATCGTGGCACGCAACTATCCCCTTCTTCTCGTCCTGTGGGCCCTGGTCCCGGCTCCCGCGCTCGCGCAGAAGGCGGTGACGACCCCGCCCATGCTGCTTCCCGCGAAGCCACAGCCGTCCTCGCCCGCGAAGGCGCCGGCGGCGGCCCCGTCCAAGCCCTCCTCCGCGGCCGCCGCGCCCCAGCAGGGGCCCTCGGCGGCCGGCGTGCCGGCCGCGGGTGGCCTGCAGACGGCCGACGAGCAGGTCGATCTCAAGGTGAAGACCCTGGAGGAGCGCGTCAACGACCTCAAGGAGAAGATCTTCCGGACGAAGGCCCGGCTCATGAACCTGCAGGAGATGGTGATCGGTGGCGACATCACCGCTGGAGCCAAGGCCGTGCTCTTCCACCGCAACGAGATGGGCTCGTCCTTCGTGCTCGAGTCGGCGGCCTACGCCCTCGACGGCGCGCCCGTCTACACCAAGGTGGACCAGGACGGCGACCTCGACAAGCGCGAGGAGTTCGAGATCTTCAACGGCCGCATCGTCCCCGGGAACCACCAGGTCAGCGTGAAGCTCGCCTACCGCGGCCACGGGTACGGCGTCTTCAGCTACCTCGAGGGGTACAAGTTCAAGGTCCAGTCCTCCTACACGTTCAACGCCGAGGCCGGCAAGGTCACCGCCGTCAAGGTCGTCGGGTTCGAGAAGGGCGGGATCACGACCGAGCTCAAGGACCGCCCGGCGATCCGCTACGACGTGGACGTGAAGAAGGAGGAGGTCCAGCAGAAGAAGAGCCCGTCGGCCTCCTCGGACCGTCCCGGCGCTTCCGGCGCGGGCCCCGCGCGGTGAATGGGGGGCGGCACAGGCGCTGCGCCGCCGCGGCCGCCCTCTGGGCGGCCGCTCTGGCGATGCCGCTCGCGGCGCGGGGCGACGCTCCCATGGACCCCGAGCGCGAGCTCAGGAGGCTCGACGAGCACCTGCGCTTCGTGGAGCAGGAGTACGGCCGCAGGGACGAATCGGCGGGAGCCCGCGCGCGCCGCAAGTTCTCCGAGGGCGAGGTCCAGTTCCTCCTCAAGGACTGGAGCTACGCCGCCGTCCTCCTGTACGTCGCGGTGGACGAGCCCGAGTTCCGCGGCTCGGGCGACTACCTGAACGCCCTGTACTACCTCGGCGAGTCGCTCTGGCAGCAGGGCGACTACTCCACCGCCCGCACCTACTTCAAGCAGATCCTGGGCATCTCCGGCGCGCCCCACCAAAAAGAGTCGGTGCTGCGCGCACTGGACATCGCCATCCGCCTGTCCTCCTACGAGGGCATGGACGCGCTGGTGCAGCAGGCGCAGCGGATCTACGGCGGCCAGCCGGCGCCCGAGCTCTCGTACCTCGCCGCCAAGGCCGTCTACGGGCGCAAGGACCTCCCCCCGAAGGAGCGGGCGCGGCGCGCCCTCGAGGCGTTCCGCGCCGTCTCGCCGCCCTACCACTTCCAGGCCAGCTACTACCGCGGCGCGCTCCTCGTCCAGGGGGGCGAGCTCGGCCGCGCCGTGGAGGAGTTCGAGGGGTGCACGCGTCTCGTGCCCCAGGACGCGAAGCAGCGGGAGGTCCGTGAGCTGTGCTTCCTCGCCCTCGGCCGCCTCTACTCCGAGCTGGGCCGCTACCCCGACGCCATCGACCGCTACCAGGAGGTCCCGCGCGAGTCACCGCGCTTCAACGAGGCGCTGTACGAGATCGCCTGGGGCCTCGTGAAGGCCAAGCGGTACGAGCAGGCGCTCCGGACCGCGGCCCTCATCTCCGACCTCTCGCCCGAGTCCCAGCTCGCCCCGGAGGCCACCATCCTCCAGGGCCACCTGTACCTCCGGCTCGGCCGCTACGCCGAGGCGCTGGAGACCTACAACCGCGTCATCAACCAGTACGCCCCCGTCCGAGACGAGCTCGACGCCATCCTCACGATGCACGAGGACCCGGTGCGCTACTTCAACGAGCTCATCGGGCGGTCCGACAAGGCGTTCGACGTCGCGACCGTGCTGCCGCCGGTGGCGGTGAAGTGGGCCTCGGCCCAGACGGAGGTGAGCTCGGCCCTGAAGGTGGTGGCCGACCTCGATTCCGGCCGCCGCGACCTCTCCCAGGGCAAGGACATCGCCGACCGCGTCGACGCCGTGCTCTCCCGCAACGACGGCCTCGAAGCCTTCCCGCACCTCAAGGAGGGGCACGCGCGCGCCGAGACGGTGGAGAACGGCGTGGTCTGGCTCGAGGGGCAGATCGCGGCGGCGGAGGCGACGCTGCTCGAGGACGCGCTGCCGGTGGGCGCGCGCGCCGAGCTCTCCAGGGCCGACGCCGACCGGCGGGCGCTCGAGCCACGGGTCCACAAGCTCCCGCGCACGCCAGAGGAGATGCGGGCTCGCCAGGACCGGATGAAGGCCCGATTCGCCGACGTGGAGCGCCAGGCCTTCCAGCTCGGCTACCTCGTCGAGTCCTCCCGCGCCGCCATCGCCGGTACCCAGGTCTGGCTCGACGAGCACCGCGACGCCTCCGGCACCTCCGAGGCGCGGGCCGAGTTCCTGGAGGAGATGCGCAAGCACAGGGAGGTGGTGGCGGCGTACGAGGAGGAGGTGCGGGCGCTGCGCCAGGAAATTGGCAAGCTCGCCGACGCGACGGGTGGCTCGGAGGGCAGCGCCGGGGACGCCGCGATGCGCGAGGCGTACCGGGCCGCCGTGGCCCGGACCCTGACCGCCCTCGCCGCCAGCCGCGACGTCCTCTCTGGCCCGGCGCGCGAGCGGCTCGGCCGCCTCGAGGCGGTGCGCGCCCGGCTGCCCGAGCTCCTCGAGCGCGCCAACCGGGTGAAGCTCGCGCTCCGCGGCGGCGCCCGCGCCGGCGCGGTGGGGCTCCGCTCGCGCGTGCAGGCCGAACGGCGGCTCATGCAGGCGTACTCCGGAGACCTCGGCGGCGTGCAGGACGAGACGAAGGACCTCGTCGGGCGCATCGCCTTCAAGTCCTTCCGCGACGTGCGCGCCCAGTTCTACCGGCTGGTCCTCAAGGCCGACGTGGGCATCATCGACGTGGCCTGGCAACGCAAGCGCGAGCGGGTGGACAAGATCCAGCAGCTCTCCGCCCAGAAGGCCGCCGACGCCGCCGCCATGGAAGAGGAGTTCCGCAACGTCCTCCGGGAGGTCCCGTAGTGGCGCGCGCGCTGCTCCCCCTCGCCGCCGCGGCGGCGCTCCTGCCGGGCGTGGCCCTCGCCGCCCCGCCGGAGCGCGGCTACGACTCCTGCCTCGACAGGGGCAAGGTTCAGGCGGCGCGGCCGGAGCCGGTGCGCCGGCCCCGGGCCGAGCCCAGCGTTCGAGAGAAGGATCTCGAGGAGCTGACCGAGGAGGTCCGGCGCTTCGAGGAGGTGGCTCGCGAGTACCGGCAGGAGGTGCAGATCCTCGTCGAGAAGAGGTACGACGAGCGGCGCCGCTTCCTCTCCGAGAACTACGAGCTGGCCATCAAGGACCTCGAGGTCCTCGAGCGCAAGGAGCGGCAGGACGCCATCGTCCAGTTCGAGGAGTTCCTGGCGCGCTACCCCGACGACCCGGCGTTCACCCCGGACGCGATGTTCCGGCTCGCCGAGCTCTACTACGAGCGCTCCAACGACGACTACGCGCTCGCGCTGGCCGAGTGGCGGGATCAGGTGAAGAAGGCCATCGCCGAGGGGCGCGACCCGCCGCCGGAGCCCTTCAAGAGCTACGCCCGGTCCATCTCCCTCTACCAGCGGCTCATCACCGGCTTCCCGACCTACCGCTTCCTCCACGGCATCTACTACCTGCTCGCCTACTGCCTCGGCGAGATGGGACAGGGCGACGAGGCGCAGCGGGCCTACGCCACCCTCATCGACAAGTTCCCGCAGAGCCCGTTCGTGCCGGAGGCGTGGGTGCGCCTCGGCGACTGGCACTTCGACGACGTGCGGCCGGACTCGCTCGCGCGGGCGGCCGAGGCGTTCTCGAAGATGTACGCCTACCCCGGGCACACGCTCTTCGCCCGGGCCATCTACAAGCTCGGCTGGACCTACTACCGGATGGACGACTACGCCCACGCGGTGGAGTCGTTCACGAAGCTCCTCGACCACTACGTGGCGGAGTCGAGGAAGAGCGGGAAACCGCCCTCGGGCGACGTGTGGCCGGAGGCCATCCAGTACACCGCCATCAGCTTCGCCGACGAGCGCTGGGGCGGCGTGGAGAAGGCCAAGGCCTACTTCGACGCGCTGGGCGGCCGCCCGTACGAGGGCGAGATCTACTCCCGGCTCGGAGACATCCTCTTCGACGAGACCCGCTTCGCGCAGGCCGTCGCCGCCTACAAGCTCGTCATCGCCAAGGACCCGCTCTCGCCGGACGCGCCCAAGGTCCAGGCCAAGATCGTCACCGCCTGGCAGCGCGACCGCCAGTTCGACAAGGAGGCGCAGGAGCGCGAGGTCCTCGTCGCCAGCTACGACGCGCGGAGCCAGTGGTGGCAGAAGCACAAGGGCGACCCCGACCTGGTGCAGGAGGTCAGGGACATCTGGGAGAAGAGCCTCATCCGCGCCGCCAGCTTCCACCACGCCCAGGCCCAGTCCTACAAGCAGGACAAGAAGCTCGAGCCGGCGGTGGAAGAGTACCGGGCGGCGGCGCGCGCCTACGGCGAATACCTACAACGCTTCCCGCACTCGAAGAGCGCGTACGAGCTCGCCTATAACTACGCCGATTGCCTCTACAACTCCCTCGACTTCGAGAAGGCCGCCCGCGTCTACGGCGACGTCCGCGACGACCCCGCCGACAACAAGTACTTCGCCGAGGCGGCGCTGTCGGCCGTGATCTCCTGGGAAGGGGAGGTGACGCGGCAGAAGCGCCTCGGCCTCCTCCCCGAGAAGAAGCCGCTCCGCTCGACCGAGCGCACGGGGGCGGAGCCCCCCAAGCCGGAGCCGCTGCCGCCGGTCCTGCAGAGCCTGGTGCGCGAGTCCGACACCTACCTCCAGAAGATCCCGGACAACGCCAAATCGGCGGCCATCGCCTACAAGGCGGGCGAGGTCTTCTACACGTACAACCAGTTCGGCGAGGCGCGCTGCCGCTTCGAGGAGGTGGTGGCCCGATTCCCCGCCTCGGACGTGGCCCAGTACGCGGCCAACCTCATCATCGAGAGCTACCTCGCCATGCGGGACTGGGCGGCGGTGGAGCAGGCCTCGGCCCGGCTGCAGAAGCTGCCCGTCGCGAAGAGCGCGGCGCTGGCCACCTCGCTGCAGAAGTTCAAGCTGGGTGGCCGCTTCAACCGCGCCACGCAGCTCATGGAGCAGAAGCAGTTCGAGGAGGCCGGCCGGCTCTTCATCGCGCTCGTCAGCGAGGACCCCAAGCACGAGTTCGCGGACAAGGCGCTCTACAATGCGGCGAGCTGCTTCGAGAGCGCCCGGAGGTTCGAGAGCGCGCTGCGGCTGTACGAGCGGGTGCAGGCCGACTACCCGGCGTCCAGCTTCGCCAACGACGCGCTGTTCCGGGTGGCCTGGAACGCCGAGAACACCTACGACTTCGAGAAGGCGGTGGACCGGTACCTGCTCCTCGTGGAGAAGTACCCGAAGTCCAAGCACCGCAAGGACGCGCTCTATAACGCCGCCCGCTCGCTCGAGAACATCCAGCTCTACGACCCTGCCGCGCGCGCCTTCGCCCGCTACGCCCAACTCTATCCGGACGCCGAGGACGCGGCCCGCACCCAGTTCCACGCCGCCCTCATCTACGAGAAGACGAGGGAGTGGAAGCGCGAGATCGCGGCGCTCCAGGACTTCAACAAGCGCTTCGCCCGCAGCCGGGAGTCCGAGCTGCTCGTCCAGTCTCACCTCAAGATCGCGCTCGCCTGGCGCGAGCTCGCGCAGGAGCAGGAGGCGCGCAAGGAGTACTCCGCTGCCGTCTCCGAGTTCCAGAAGCGCGGGCTCAGGCCCGATGCGCACCCGGCCGCGGCGGCGGCCGCCGCCGAGGCGCAGTTCCGGCTCGCCGAGGTGGACTTCGACCGGTACGACCGCATCCAGCTGCCGGCGACCACCAATCCCAAGATGCTCAAGAAGGCGCTGGAGGCGAAGCTGGCCGTGCTGAAGAAGGTGGCGCCGCTCTACAACGAGGTGAAGAAGTACAGGCGCCCCGACTGGATCCTGGCCGCCTTCTACCGGCAGGCGTACCTCCTCGAGCGACTCGCCCAGACGCTCTACGAGGCGCCGGTGCCGCCCGAGTTCAAGCGGCCCGGGCAGGAGGAGTACCTGGCCGCCTACCAGGACCAGCTGGCGCAGTTCGCGCAGCCCTACGAGGACCAGGCGGTGGCGGTCTACGTCCAGGCCATCAACGCCGCGCGAGAGCTGCACGTGAAGAACGAGTGGACGAAGAAGATCAACGAGTCGCTGGCGCGGTACCGCCCGAAGGAGTACCCGGTCCTCAAGGACGCCAAGGGGCGGATGATGCCCGAGGACCTCTCCCCCGCGCCGCTCGCCGACTCCCCGGATGGGCCGACGCGGCGGCCGGTGTCGGAGCCGGTGCCGCAGGTGGCGAGGGACACCCCAACGAAGTGAGGCACTCCATGGCTTTCAAGACGAGGACGATGACCTTCCTGACCCTCCTGCTCGCGGCCTGCGCCGGGGCCTCGGGCGGCATCAAGGCGTTCCAGGCGGATCACGTCTCGCCGGAGTTGAAGCTGTTCGACGACGAGGGCGAGCGCTCGATGCTCCGCGATCCGTACGAGCACGTGCGGCTCGCCGACATCTCCCGCGCCTCGGGGAACCTGGACCAGGCGCGGGCCGAGGACCGGGCCGCCGCCGATGGCTTCGCCAAGTTCGCCGACAAGTTCCAGGGATCCGAGTGGCGGCTGGTGTTCCGCCGCGTTGCCGCCGAGCGGTGCCTCGGCGGCGGCGACTGGACGACCGCCGCCAGCCAGGCGAAGCTGCTCGTCGACGACCCGAGCTCGAACGACACCACCCGCGCCATCGGCGCCCGCATCGCCGTCGCGGCCTGGCAGCAGCTCGCCGTCTCCGAGACGCGCGCCGGGAAGCTCGAGCCCCTGCGCGAGCTGAACGCCCAGCTGCGCAAGGGCCAGGAAGCGAAGCCGCGCGTCCCGGCGGATCCGTGGAAGCGCGTCGTGGAGTACACGGACCTCTACGTGTCGCTCTCGAAGGCAGACCCCCAGGCGAAGCCGGAGCTCGCCCGCCGCGGCGGCATCGACGTGGCCGGGATGGCCGTCTTCGCGGGACGCATCGAGTTCGCCTACGACAACATGGAGGACGCGCGCCGGCGCTTCGAGGCGGCCATCGCCTCCTGGCCCTCCCGCGCCGACATCCTGGACACGGCCGTGCCCCTCTACCTCGAGACCTACCTCGTGAAGAAGGACGACGAGGGCTTCGAGGCCGCCGCCGCCCGCATGCACGCCCTCGTCCAGGCCGAGGCCGAGAAGGCGGCGGTGGCCGCGAAGGCCCCGGGCGCCGCCGAGGAGCAGAAGAAGGACGCCGAGGATCTCGCCAAGCTCGAGGCCCAGCTCGCCAAGCAGCAGCAGGCCGCGGGCTTCAACGCCGCCAAGCGCCTGCTCGACGCCGGCAAGTTCGCGGAGGCGGCGGCGACCTTCGAGAAGTTCGCCGACGAGAACAAGGACAACCCGGACGTCCCCAACGCCCTCTACAACGCGGCGCTCGGATGGGAGAAGGCCAAGGAGGCGAAGAAGGCCCTCGGGCTCCGCGAGCGGATCCTGAAGGACTTCCCCGACTCCAAGATCGCTCCGCAGGCCGTGCTCGCGCTCGCCGCGACCAAGTCGCGGGAGAAGGACTCTGCCGCCGCGCAGAAGCTCTACCAGACGTACCTCGACCGCTGGCCGCAGGGCGCGCAGCGCTGCCTCGCCCTCTACAATCTCGGCGTGGAGGTGGAGAGCCAGGGAAAGAAGCTCGAGGCGGCGCAGAAGTACAAGGCCTTCGCGGCCGAGGAGGGCTGCCTCAAGGAGAACGCGGACGTGTCCGCCCGCGTCCTCTTCCACGGCGGCCAGCTCTTCATGGACGCGAAGAAGAAGGACGAGGCCTACGCCATGTGGCGGAGCCTCGTGGGCCTGCAGGGGGTGAAGGACACCGTCGCCCTTTCCTGGATCGAGGAGGCGAAGCGTCTCCTCAAGAAGGCCGGCAAGTAGGGGAAGCGTCGCCACGCACCGATGGCTGCTCGAGCCCACATCCCCGCGCTCCTCGCGCCCCTGCTTCTGGCCGCGGCCTGCGCCGGCCCGCAGAAGCCGGCCCCGGCCAAGGTCGCGCCGCCGCTGCCCGTGCCGGGCCGCGAGACGCCGGACCTCGCGGAGGGGCGCCCGGCCGCCGCGGCGGGGGCGCCGTCCGCCGAGGCCCGGACGGCGTCGTCGGCGGAGAAGGCGCAAGCCCGCCTCGTCTTCGAGGAGGGGGTGCGCCAGAGCCAGGGAAGCCTCGACGCCGCCGCGGCGACCTTCGAGCGGGCGTTCGCCATGGACCCGGGGCTGGGCTTCGCGGCCTACAACGCCGGCGTGATCTACGAGCGCATGGGCGACGTGATCCGGGCCCGCGACGCCTACGTCCGGGCGCTCAAGGTGACCGCGGACTTCGAGCCCGCGAGCCAGAACCTGACGCGGCTGCGGCTGCGGTCCGGCAGGGCGGAGGAGGCTGAGGCGGACCTCCGGGCCCGCATCGCCGGATACCCGGAGAAGCTGGGGCTGCGCAACCAGCTCGTCGAGGTCCTCATCGCCACCGGGAGGCTCGACAGCGCCGAGCAGGAGGCGCGCAAGATCCTCAAGGCAGACGAGCACAACATCCCGGCCATGGTGAACCTCGCCATGGCCTACTACGCCAAGAAGCGCCACGAGCTCGCGAAGATGGTGCTCGAGAACGCGCGCCAGGTGGACCCCGGCGAGGCGGTGGTCTGGAACAAGCTCGGCTTCGTGGAGGTCGCGCTCGGCAACCGGCCGCAGGCCTTCGAGGACTTCAAGAAGGCCGCGGAGCTGCGCCCCGACTACCCAGAGGCTCAGATCAACTACGGTGCGATGCTGGTCGACGCGGAGGACTTCGCGGGCGCGGTGAAGGTCCTCGAGCTCGCGATCAAGTACGCCCCCAACAACGCCCAGGCCCACCTCGACCTCGGCAACGCCTACCGCGGCAGCCGGCAGTTCGATCTGGCCAAGCGCGAGTACGAGAAGGCCCAGCTTCTCGATCCCAAGCTCGTGGACGCGCAGTACAACCTCGGGATCCTCCACATCGACGGGGACAAGCCCGGCCTGCCCGTGGCCGAGCGGCTCGAGAAGGCCATCGCCTATCTCGAGCGATACGCGGCCGCGGGCGGCAGCGACCCCCGCCTCGCCCTGTACAAGAGGGACGCGCAGGCGGCGCTCGACAAGGAGAGGAAGCGCCTCGCCCGCGAGGAGAAGGAGAGGCTGCGCAACGCCGCCGAGGCGCAGAAGAAGGAGGAAGCGCGCCTCGCCGCCGAGGCCGCCGCCGCGCGCAAGGCAGAGGAGGAGGCCAGGAAGGCCCCGCCGCCGACCGCCGCTCCACCCGCAGCCCCGCCCGCGCCCTCCGGCAAGAAGCTGGGTGGGGAAGGGGAGGACAAATGACGCCGACCCGCCTCCTTGTGGCCCTCGCGGCCGCCGTGCTAACCATCGGTGCGCCGCACGCCGCCCACGCCCAGGCCGCCCAGAAGAAGAAGGCGACCTCCAGGAAGATCCTGCGTCTCGAGGAGATGAAGGTGGAGGGACGGATCCAGAAGCCCCAGGCCATGTTCCTCATGCCGCGCGCCAACCTCAACTACGGCGATCTGGAACGGGCCGAGTCGTTCCTCCCCAAGGTCGCGAAGGCCACCGAGAAGGACCCGTTCTAGATGGCGACGGCGCCTCACAAGGCCCTCCGCATCGGCGTCATCCAGGGAGGACGCATCGTCGAGGAGCGCCTGCTGCGGGCCCGCCAGCCGGTCACGATCGGCACCTCGCCGGGGAACACGATCGTCGTCCCCCAGTCGAACCTGCCCGCGAGCTTCACCGCCTTCTTCGTCGAGGGCGACCGCTACGCCCTCGCCTTCGACGAGCGGATGGAGGGGCGCGTCGAGGGGGCGCGGGGCCCGCTGGAGCTCGGCGCGCTCGTGGCCCAGGGTCTCGCCCAGCGGAAGGGAGACCACTTCCTCCTCCCGCTTCGGGAGGACCAGCAGGGGCGGCTCGCGATCGGCGAGGTGACGCTGGTCTGGCAGTTCGTCGTGCCGCCGCCCGAGGCTCCGAAGCCGGTGCTGCCCCAGTCCGCGCGCGGCAACCACTTCCGCAGCATGGACAGGTCGTTCGTGATCGTCCTCTCCGTCTCGCTGCTCCTGCACGTGTCGGCCTATGCGGCGCTCCGCGCCACGCCGGTGCGCGAGGAGGTCACGCTCGAGGAGATCCCGGACCGCTTCGCCAAGCTCCTCATCCCCGAGAGGAAGCCCGAGCCGCCGAAGCCGATAGAGGAGAAGAAGGTCGAGGTCGCGGCGGAGGTCAAGAAGGAGGAGAAGAAGCCGGAGGAGCCGAAGAAGGTCGAGGAGGACGCCGCCAAGGCGGCCGCCAGGAAGGCGGCGCGCGCGGCGGCGGTCCAGAAGGCCGTGCAGTCCAAGGGCATCCTCCGCGTGCTCGGGGCGCTCGGCCCCGGGACCGGCGGCGGCGCCGTGGCGGACGTGTTCGGGTCGGGCGGCGGCTTCGGCGACGTGGCCTCGGCCCTCTCCGGGGCGGGCGGCGTGGCGGTGGCCGTGGATCCCGGCGCCGCGAGCGGCCGCAAGGGCGGCGGCCAGGGCGGCCAGGCCAGCATCGGCGACCTCGCCACGACGGGCGGCGGCGGCGGCAAGGTCGGATATGGCCAGAAGAGCGAGGCACGCGTGGCGGGCTCGGTGGCCACCGAGGAAGCGGAGATCGACTCCTCGGACATCGATCAGGGCAAGCTCGGCGCGTTCGTCCGGGCGCGCATCGGCCTCATCAAGGCTTGCTACGAGAACCAGCTCAAGCGCAACCCCCACCTTCGCGGCAAGATCCGCATCCGCTTCACCATCCTCGAGACCGGCGGCCTCGCCGACGTCGACGCCATCGAGAACACCCTCGGGAACGCCGAGGTGGCGGCCTGCATCATCGGGACCATGCGCGGCTGGCGGACGCCGTTCCGGCCCTCCGGGACGGTGACGGTGGAGTACCCCTTCGTCTTCTCAGCCAACTAGCGTGGACGCGCTGCGCCTCAGCGAGCTCCGGGACCTCCTCCAGTCCCCCGCCTTCGCGGCCTGGTGGTCCGAGCTCGCGCGCGCCGGCTCGGCCCTCCGGGACGCCGCCGCCCGGCGGGAGGACCTCGTCGACCAGGCGGGTCTCATGGACCTGCGGGCGGAGCTGGCGGCGCGCAACGCCGCCGCCGCGCTGGCGCGCGCCGGCGAGGCCGAGGACCGGGCGAGCGCGATGAGCGCCCAGTCCCAGGCGCTGGAGAACAAGGCCCTCGAGCTGGTGGCGGCGTACGAGGAGCTGCGCTTCCGGGTGTCCGATCTGTGGTACCGCCTGGGCGGCGCCGAGCGCATCCTCGAGGAGCGCAAGGAGAACGCGGGCGCGGCCGCGGGCGCCCCGGCGCCGGCCCGATCGAAGGGCTCGGGGAGGTCGCGGGCCGCGCAGGCCCGGTCGCTGCTCCAGCAGGCCGAGCGGACGCTCGGCTCCCTGAAGGAGGAGTACGAGTCCGAGGCCCGGCGCAAGGACCGGCTCTGGGCCGAGGTGGAGGCCACCTGGGGCCGCTCCTTCGAGATCTCGCTCCTCGTCGCCGAAGGGCGGGCCGAGGCGGCCCGGGTCCAAGGCGAGGCCGGGCGGCTCTTCAAGGAGGCGGAGGACCGGCGCGCCCGGGCGAAGCGGATGCGCGAGGACGCCACGCGGGCGACTGCCGAGTGCGCGGAGGCCGAGCGGCACCGGACGGAGCTGCTCGAGCGCGCCCGGGCGCGGTTCGGCTGCGTGGTGGGGGTGACGTTCCTCTACTGGCGCCAGCGCGACGACGCCCGGAGCGGCTATGCCGTGCCGCTGGCCGACGACGCGGAGGGACACAACATCGAGCTCCGTGCGCTCGGGGTGTACGCCGTGGACCGGCAGCGCGGCGTGGCCTTCCTCGAGCCAGCCCGCGAGGGCCTGGTGTCGACCGTGGAGGAAGGGGACCGCCGGTTCGAGGAATACTTCCTCGGGCCGCGAAGAGGCAGGGCGGCCGGCGCCCCGCCCGTGCCCTAGGCGAGGACCCCATGGACAAGCTCGATCTCCTGCGCCGCTCCCCCCTCTTCGAGATGCTCTCACCGCCCGAGCTGGAGGTGGTGGCGGAGCTGTCGAAGCCGCGCCGCTTCGCCCCGGGCGCGATGGTGTTCGACGAGGGGGACCTCGGCGACAGCCTCTACGTCATCGCCTCGGGCGAGGTGGAAGTGCTTCGCCGGGATGCCTCGGGGAAGCCGAAGCCCATCGCCGTGCTTCGAGCCCCGGAGTTCTTCGGAGAGATGGCCCTGATCGATCGGGAGCAGCGGTCGGCCGGAGTGCGCGCCGTCGGCGAGGTCCAGACGCTGCAGCTCACCGCCGAGAACTTCACCACGTTCCGCAAGCACTCCCGGGACGGCTTCACCTTCGTCGTCATCAACATCGCGCGCGTCCTCTCGGCCCGGCTTCGCGAGACCAACGCCAAGCTGGCCGCGCGCCTCTGAGGCTCTCGGATGCAGGCGATCCTCCTCGCGCTCGCCGTCCAGGCCGGAGCGCTCTCCAACTTCCCCCGCAACGCCGGCGGCCCGATCAGCCAGTCGGCCATCGGCGTCGCGCTGGGCGGATCGCCCGCAGTGGTGGCGGCCGCGGGGGAGTTGGTGGTCGCCTACCGTTTCGACGGCTCCTCGCCGCCGGGCTTCCCGTTCTCCCTCGGGGCCGGCGAGGCGGCGGCCGGCGCGCCGGCCGCTGCCGACATGGACGGCGACGGCAGGCCGGAGATCGCGGTGGTCACGCTCTCCGGCAAGCTCTTCCTGTGGGGCGACGGCCGGGTGCTGCCCGGCTTCCCGGTGAAGCTCGGCGCCAAGGCCAAGGCCGGCCCCTCCTTCGCCGACGTGGACGGCGACGGACGGCGGGAGGTGCTGGTCGGCGACGACAGGGGACGGCTCCACGCCTTCTCGAAGGGCGGGAGGGAGGCGAAGGGCTGGCCCGCCACACTCGGCGCCGCCATCACCACCTCGGCGGCGAGCGCCCGCTTCGCCGGCGGGACCTCCGTCGCCGTCGGCTGCCAGGACGGACGGGTCCATGTCCTCGACGGTGCGGGCCGGGAGCGCTCCGGCTTCCCGCTGCGCACCGAGTTCGAGGTCACGGGCGCGCCCGCCTTCGCCGACCTCGACGACGACGGCTCCATGGACCTCGTCGTCGCCAGCCAGGACTTCAAGCTCTACGCGGTGGGCGAGCGCGGCGAGCCGCTCGCCGGCTTCCCGGTGGCGGCGGGCTACCGTATCTACGAGGGCCCGGCCATCGGGGATCTGGACGGCGACGGCAAGCTCGACGTGGTCTTCGCTTCCGCCGATGGGTTCGTGCACGCCGTCAGCGGTTCGGGGACGAGTCTCCCGGGGTGGCCCGTGCGCGTGGGACCGCGCTTCTTCGGCGGCCCGGCCCTGGGCGACATCGACCGCGACGGCCGACAGGAGGTGGTGGTCGTCGCTTCCGACGGTCAGGTGGTCGCCCTCTCTCCGGAGGGGAAGATGGTCTCCGGATTCCCGGCGCGGCTCGACGCCCAGGATCTCGGGGCGACGCCGCTGCTCTTCGACCTGGCCCAGGACGGGAGCCTCTCGATCTTCGTCGGCGTCGCCGCCGGCGAGCTCCACGCGCTGCGCGCCCCGCGCTCCGGTGGCTCGCCGGCCGTGGCCGCCTGGCCCGGCCCGGCGCACGACGCGGCGCGGACCGGCCGGTACGGGCCCAGCCCCGCCAAGTACCGCGACCTCGCCCTCTCGCCGGAGGAGCCTCGCACGGGCGACCCGCTCGTCGCGCGCTGGCGCTACACGTCGCTCGACGCCGCGCCGGGCGAGCCCGAGCCCACGGCGCACGTCGAGTGGCTGCGAGACGGCAAGCCCGTGCCGGAGCTGAAGGGCCGCCGCGAGGTCCCGCCGCGCACGGCCCGCAAGGGCGAGAGGTGGGCGTTCGCGCTCACCACGGCCGCGGGCACCTCCCGCAGCCTCGAGGTGAAGGTCCAGAACACGCCGCCCGGCCGGCCGGAGGTCGCGCTCGACCCGCCGCAGCCGGCTCGTCCCGCGCCGGTGAAGCTCGTGGTGCAGCGCCCCTCGACCGACGACGACGGCGACCCGATCCGCTACCAGGTGGAGTGGCTGCTGGACGGGCTTCCCACCGGCGTCACCGGGACCGTCTTCCCAGCCGAGAAGCTCCGGAAGGGCGTGCTCCTCACCGCCCGGGTCACGGCCGGCGATGGCGAGGCCGAGGCGGAGCCGGTCACCGCCGACGCCTTCGTCCGCAACACCGCCCCGGGCCCGCTCATGGTGGCGCTCGCGCCGCCTGCGCCTCGCCGCGCCGATCCCATCCAGGCCCGCATCGCGAGGCCGGCCACCGACCTCGACGGCGACCCGCTCACCACCCATTTCCGCTGGAAGGTGGACGGCGAGCCGCTCGACCTTCCGCTCGCGTCCGACACGCTTACGCCCGGCGTGGCGCGCAAGCACCAGACGGTGGAGGTGGAGGCGCGCGCCTTCGACGGGCAGCTCGAGGGGCCGTTCTCCCAGGCGGAGGCGGAGATCGCGAACACGCCGCCCGGAGCGCCGCAGGTGGACATCCTGCCGCACGCGCCGCGCCGGGGCGACACGCTGCGGGCCGTGCTCACGGCCGAGGCGCCGGACGCCGACCTGGACCGGGTGACCTACCGCTACGCCTGGACCGAGAACGGCAAGCCCCTCCCGCCCGGCGCCGACCCGCGCGAGGTGCCCGGGCGCGAGGTGAAGCGCGGCGACCGCTTCGAGGTGGAGGTGTGGGCCAGCGACGGTGAGATCGAGGGGCCGGGGGTCAGGGCCACCGCGGTGATCGAGAACACGCCGCCGACCCCGCCGCGGGTCGCCATCGAGCCGGAGCGCCCGCAGGGAGGCGAGCCCCTGCGCCTCGTCTTCCTGAAGCAGAGCGAGGACGTCGACGGCGACGAGGTCCGCTACCAGATCACCTGGACGCGCGATGGCAAGCCGATCGGCGGAGATCGGGGGCCGGAGACGCTCCCGCCCGCCCAGTTCAAGAAGCACGAGACGGTGCAGGTGACGGTGACGCCGAGCGACGGCGCGAGCCTCGGGGAGCCCGGGCGGGCGGAGGTGGTCGTGGCGAATGCGCCGCCCTCCGCGCCGGAAGTGGCGCTCGCCCCGGCGAGGCCCACCGTGCTCGCCCCCCTCCGGGCCGGGATCGCCAGGCCCGCTCGCGACGCCGACGGCGACCCGCTCACCTACCGCTACCGGTGGCTGCGGGACGGGCTCGCCGTGCCCGTTCCGGACGCCTCGGTCGAGTCGAAGCGCGAGCCGTATTGGACGAGCCTCGCCGAGGTGCCGGCGTCGATGCTGAGGAAGGGCCAGCGCTGGGCCGTCGAGGTGCAGGCCCACGACGGCGAGGCCTACGGGCCGGTGGCCCGCGCCGAGGCGGTGGTGGGAAACAGCCCGCCGCCCCCCCCGAAGGTGGCCATCCTCCCCGCCGCGCCGCGCCGCGGCGACGGCCTGCGCGCCGTGCTGACGCAGGAGGCCGACCCGGACGGCGACCTCGTCACCTACCGGTACGCCTGGAAGCGGAACGGCACGCGGGTGGAGCTGCCCCCCGAGCAGTCGGAGCTGGCCCGCGGCCTCGCGAGGAAGGGCGAGCGCTGGCAGGTGGAGGTCGTGGCAAGCGACGGCGAGGCGGAGGCCGCGGCGGCGCGGGCCGAGGTCGCGATCGCCAACTCGCCGCCCGGCCCGGTTGCCATCGCCCTGTGCGACGCGCCGGTCCCGGCGCGGACGCCGCTCGAGGTGCGGATCCGGGCCGCGTCCACCGACCCCGACGGTGACCCCGTCGCCTACCGCTACGCATGGTCGGTGAACGGCAAGCCCATCGACACCGCCAAGGACCAGGCCAGGCTGTCGGGCGCGTCGCCGCGCAAGCACGACCTCGTCCGGGTCGTGGTCACTCCCTGGGACGGCCAGGACGCCGGACCCGAGAGCGCCGCCGAGTGCCTCGTCGAGAACACGCCCCCGACCGCCCCGGAGATCGCCATCGATCCGGAAGCCCCTTCGGCCCTCACCGGCATGATGGCGGTGGTGAGGAAGAGCGCCCTCGACCGGGACGGCGACACGCTGAGCTACCGGTACCAGTGGTTCCGCGATGGCATGCGCGCGGGCGAGACCGCGTCGGTGGCGAGGGGCGTGCCGCGCCACGGTGAGATCTGGCGCGTGGTGGTGACGCCGTTCGACGGCGAGGCCGCCGGCGAGCGGGCCACGGCCCAGGCCACCGTGAAGAATACGCCGCCGCCGGTGCCGTGGGTGGCTGTCCGTCCCGAGAGCCCCACGGTGGGGCTCGCCCTCTCCTGCCAGGCCCGGGCACCGGAGAAGGACGCAGATCAGGAGACGGTCGTGGTGCACTACCGGTGGCTGCGCGACGGACAGCCGGTGGCGCTCGCCGAGGACCGCATGGAGATCCCGGCCGGCGTGGTGCGGCGCGGCGAGCGCTGGAAGTGCGAGGCCTGGAGCTCGGATGGCTTCGAATCCTCGGTGCGGGCCGCGAGCGAGGTGGTGGTGAAGAACAGCCCGCCCTCCGCGCCCGCCGTGGTCATCGAGCCGGAGAGGCCGGCGCGCAAGGACGGGCTCACCTGCCGCGTCGCGACCCCGTCCGTCGACCCCGACGGCGACAAGGTGACCTACGCCTTCTCCTGGTGGCGCGGCGAGACGCAGGTGAGCCCGGGCGCCGACCCATCCCGGATCCCTGCCGAGCGCCTGCAGAAGGGGCAGCGCTGGCGCTGCAACGTCACCCCCGGCGACGGGATGCTCCAGGGGCCGCCCGGGCGCGCCGAGCGCGTCGTCGTCAACACGCCGCCGGGGCCCGCCCGCGTCCGGATCCTCCCGCGCGTGCCGCGGCAGGGCGAGCGGATGCGCTGCGAGATCGTGGCCCGATCCGAGGACCCGGATGGCGACGCGATCCGCTACCGGTACGCCTGGCTGCGCAACGGCGAGCCCCAGCCCTTCGCCGAAAGCTCGGAGGAGGTCCCGACGCGGCTCGTGAAGGGCGGCGACCGGTGGCGCTGCATCATCACCCCGAACGACGGCGAGGAGAACGGGCCGTCGACGGGCAGCGAGGAGGTCGTCGTGGCCCCGGGCGGGGCGCAAGAGCCCGGATCCCCGGCCGTTTCGCTGCCAAAATCGAAGGCGGGCTCTCGTTGACGGACAGGGAGTAACCATCTATACTTTGGACTCTTTTGCCCAGATGCCTGGGCGGGAGCGGGAACCGTGTCCTACCGACTTGCCGTCGCAGCCATCGCCGCAGTCCTTCTGGGGGCCCCCGCGGGCGCCCAGGCGCCGAGGGAGCCCCCGCAGCCTCCCCGGGAGGCGGGCGCGGGCCTCTCCGACGCTCAGAAGATCCAGAAGGCGGACGACTCCATCATCCGCATGAAGCAGGTTCTGAAGCAGGTGATCTCCCGCCTCGAGGACGCGCGGTCCGAGAAGGACATCGTGAAGCTCAACTGCGTGAACGAGAAGCTCACGCAGATCAAGGGGCTCCTCCGTGTCTCGGAACAGGCCGACATCGCGCTGCAGGAAGCCGCCGCCCGCAAGGACGAGGGCGCCGACTCCGAGTACCAGAAGATCGCCATCGCCAAGGTGAAGGTGGAGCAGCTGCGCGCCGAGGCCGAGGAGTGCATCGGCCAGCTCGCCTTCGTGGTGGACGAGAGGACCACGGTCGACGTGGAGCTGCCCAAGGATCTGCCGCAGCAGGACCTGACCGAACGCCAGCCGCCGCCGCCGCCGGTGACGCGGCCACCGCCGGCAAGCAAGTTCCAGTGAGAGTTGGGGGTGGGCGGCCGGCCGGTCCGGGCGCTCCGCCGTGGTTTCGACACGAACCGAGCACTACGCACGGGCGCAGCGGGCCCGGGCGCATCGGACGGGCGCAGGCCCGGAGGACACCGAGAACATGCCGCGGCTGGCAACCCTCACCCTAGCCCTCGTCGCCGCCGCGACGGGACTCCTCGCCGCCGGGCCGGCGCTGGCCGCGGGCGATAGCGGCATCAAGATCGGCGAGGGGCGCCTCCACCCGTACCTCGAGGTCGAGGGGCGGTGGAACTCCAACGTGCTCTACAGCCAGAGCAACAGGACCAGCGACCTCATCCTGCACTTCCGGCCGGGCTTCAAGCTCGACGTCCCGGGCCAGATGTTCGCGGTGGACCTCGACGCCAACGTGGACTGGAACCAGTACCTCGGCCTCGAGTCGAAGCAGACGAAGGACCTCTCCAGGCTGTACGCCAACGCCACGCTCGGGCTCGGCGTCAACCGCAACGGGACGCTCGGGCTCGAGCTCACGGACGGCTTCCGGCGCAGCGACACGACGCCCTCGCTGTCCATCGGTGCGGCGGTCGTCTCCGACCTGAACGACCTCGAGGTGAGCGTCCCCATCCGGCCCGGCGGGGGCGCGCTCATGCTGACCCTCGGCGGCAACTGGATCCTGGAGTCGTTCGAGCCGCTCACCTCCGCGGCAGGCTGCACGGACCCGCTCTGCGATCCGGCCCAGGTCTCGAAGTACGGCTACAACCAGTACGGGGGGCAGGCCGAGGTGAACTGGAAGTTCCTGCCCAAGACGGCGCTCGTGCTGAGCGGGAACTACTTCACGCGCCGGCCCACGGACACCTCCGTGTCGCTCGCGGTGGGCGGCTGGCGAGCCAATGGCGGCCTCGCCGGCCTCGTCACGCCACACCTCGCCGTGACCCTGAAGGGCGGCTACGGCTCCACCACCGAGGGGCCCAAGTACTCGACCTGGCTTGCCGACGTCTCGGCCGAGTACGTGACGCCCGGGCCCGTCGGCGCCCGTCTCGGCTACGTTCACGACTACCACGCCGATCCTGGCATCGACTTCGCGGTGTACGGCTTTCACCGCGTCTACATCCAGGGCAAGCTGCTCGTCGCCGGGCGCCTCACCCTGCGCATCACGGGCGACTGGCAGCGCGTGGAGTACGTCCAGAACGCGGCGACGGCCCAGGTCGCCCACGTGGAGCCGGCGGCCGACTACGAGGTGATGCGCTGGGTGGTCCTGACCGCGGGATACGCGGCGACCTACCGCACCGCGAGCGTCACCACCGTGCCGGCCTTCAACTACACCCAGAACGAGGTGTACCTGAGGGTGGCCTTCACCTACTGACGGGAGTGCCGGTCGCACCGCGGTCTCGCATGCCCTCCCGGGTCCTCGCCATCTCGCTCCTCGCGCTCGCCGCTTGCGGCGGACGTGGCGGCGTCGCTCCCCGCCTGGTGCCTCCGGCGGAGGCCGAGCTGCCGGGGTCCGCGACGCTCGGACCGGGCGACGTCTTCGAGGCGCGGGTGTACGGGGAGCCGGAGCTGTCCGGCGCCTACCGGGTCGGGCCTCATGGCGACATCGTCTTCCCGCTGTGCCGCCGGGTCACCGTGGGCGGGCTCACCGCCAACGCCACCGCCGACAAGCTGCGGGGGTGCCTCTCCGACGGCTACATCCGCAACCCCTACGTCTCGGTCATCATCAAGGAGTACAACTCCAAGAAGATCTTCGTCTTCGGAGAGGTGCAGAAGCCCGGCACGTTCATCTTCGAGGACGGGATGACCGTGATCCAGGCGGTGACGCTGGCCGGCGGCTTCACCAAGGGCGCCTCGCAGAACGGCACCTCCGTGACCCGGCTCGTGGACGGCCAGGAAGTGAAGATGAAGGTGCCGGTACAGGACATCGCGCTCGGCAAGGCTCAGAACGTCCCCCTCCTGCCGGGCGACATCGTCTTCGTGCCCGAGTCGCTGTTCTAGGCGCACCGGCGCCGCGCCGAGGTGCGGTGGGCCGCGCCGCGGCCGGGGCGGCCGCCGGGCGCACGCCGGTCGGCGGAGGAGGCCGCGAGAACACGGCCGGACCCAGGTGGCACGCCGGCTGCTCCGGGACCGGCGAGCATGCTGGTACGCGTCCGATCCGGAACGGTGCTGGGCGTGTCGGCCGTGCCGGTCGACGTCGAGGTGGACATCGCCTTCGGCATGCCGCGCTTCGACCTGGTCGGCCTCGCGGGAAGCGCCGTCCAGGAGGCGAAGGTCCGCATCGCGGCGGCCGCCCGCAACATCGGAGTGCAGGTCCAGGAGAGGCGGGTCACGGTGAACCTCGCGCCGGCGGACCTGCGCAAGGACGGGACTTCCTTCGACCTGCCCATCGCCGTGGGGCTCCTGGCGGCGAGCCACCAGCTGCCGCCCGAGGCGCTCGAGGGGCTCCAATTCGTCGGCGAGCTGTCCCTGTCCGGCGAGGTGAGGCCGGTGCGGGGAGTCCTTCCGCTCGCGGTCGGGGCGCGCCGCGCCGGGGCCCGCGGCCTCGTCGTGCCCGAGCCCAATGCGCTCGAGGCTGCGGTGGTGACCGGGCTCGACGTCTACCCGGCGCGCCACTTCGGGCAGATCGTGGCCTGGGCGCGCGGCGAGGCCGGCCTGCCGGTGCAGCTGCCCCGGCCCGAGGAGCCCGGGGCCGGCGGCGGTGAGGCGGACCTCCGCGACGTCGCCGGGCAGGAGCACGCCCGGCGGGCCCTCGAGGTCGCGGCGGCCGGCGGCCACAACCTGCTCCTGTTCGGCCCGCCCGGCGGTGGCAAGACCATGCTGGCGCGGCGGCTCCCCGGCATCCTGCCACCCCTCGCCTTCGAGGAGGCCCTCGAGGCCTCGGCGGTGCACAGCGTGGCGGGCCTGCTCCGCAACCGCGGCCTCCTGGCGGAGCGTCCGTTCCGCTCGCCCCACCACTCCATCTCGGACGCCGGGCTCGTGGGCGGCTCGAGCGTCCCGCGCCCGGGCGAGGTGTCGCTCGCGCACAACGGCGTCCTCTTCCTCGACGAGCTGCCCGAGTTCAAGCGGCACGTCCTCGACGCCCTCCGCCAGCCCGCCGAGGACGGAGAGGTGACGCTCTCCCGCGCCGCCCGGACGGTCAGCTATCCCGCCGCCTTCATGCTGGTCGCGGCCATGAACCCGTGCCCGTGCGGGTACTACGGCGACGGACGCCGCGCCTGCCTCTGCACCCTGCTCGAGCTGCAGCGCTACCGGCGGCGCATCTCCGGCCCGCTCCTCGACCGCTTCGACCTCTTCGTGGACGTTCCCGCCGTGCCGGTCCACGCCCTGCACGCGGCCGGCTCGGGGGAGGGCTCGGAAGCGGTTCGGGCGCGGGTGCTCGCCGCCCGCCGGATCCAGGCCGAGCGGATCGCAACCCGGGGCGCGCGCTGCAACGCGCGGCTGCGGGGCGCCACGCTGCGGAGGTTCTGCTCGCCCGACGACGCCGGGCGCCGCCTGCTCAACGCCGCCGTGGAGAAGCTCGGGTTCACGGCGCGGGCCCACGATCGGATCCTCCGGGTGGCGCGCACCATCGCCGACCTCGAGGGCGCGGCCGCGCTCCACGCGCACCACCTGGCCGAGGCCATCCAGTACCGCGCCCTCGACCGGCCACTCTAGAAGGGAGCACCATGTCGAAGCTGGGCGAGAAGGCGAAGGCGCTGGCGCAGGCGGTGGGCGCCATCGAGAAGCAATTCGGCAAGGGCAGCATCTGGCGACTGGTCGAGGGCGGAGAGGCGCCACCGATGGCGGTCATCCCGTCGGGCTCCATCGGGCTCGACCTCGCCCTCGGCGTGGGCGGCTACCCGCGCGGGCGCGTGGTCGAGATCTTCGGCCCCGAGTCCTCGGGCAAGACGACGCTCGCGCTCCACGCCATCGCCGAGGCCCAGAAGGCGGGCGGGGTCGCCGCCTTCATCGACGCGGAGCACGCCCTCGACGTGGCCTACGCCCGCCGCCTGGGGGTGAACGTGGCGGAGCTGCTCGTCTCCCAGCCCGACACCGGCGAGCAGGCGCTGGAGATCGCCGAGCAGCTCGTCCGGTCCGGCGCCTGCGACATCGTGGTCATCGACTCGGTGGCGGCGCTGGTGCCGCGCGCCGAGATCGAGGGCGAGATGGGGGACGCCCACATGGGGGTGCAGGCGCGACTCATGAGCCAGGCCCTGCGCAAGCTCACCGCGGTCGTGTCGCGCAACCAGTCCACCGTCGTCTTCATCAACCAGATCCGGATGAAGATCGGCGTGGTCTTCGGCAACCCGGAGACCACCACCGGCGGCCACGCCCTCAAGTTCTACGCGACGGTCCGGCTCGACATCCGGCGCATCGGCCAGGTGAAGGAGGGCGAGGCCTCGGTGGGGAGCCGCACGCGCGTGAAGGTGGTGAAGAACAAGGTGGCACCTCCGTTCCGCGAGGCCGAGTTCGACATCCGGTACGGGACCGGCGTGGACCGGCTGGCGGAGGCCGTGGACCTCGGCGTGGAGCGGGGCCTCGTCGAGAAGTCGGGCGCCCACTTCGCCTTGGACGGCGAGCGCATCGGCCAGGGGCGGGAGCGGGCGGCCGAGTGGCTGCGGGACAACCCGGCCGCGCTCGAGCGGCTCGTCGCCCGCCTCGCCGCCCCACCCCCGCCGGCCTCCGCCCCGTCCGCGGCCTGCTGACGGGGGTCAGTAGAAGAAGTACCGGAGCGTGAAGTTGAAGACCCAGGGCCGGTGGTCCAGGAGGGCCGGCGTGCGCTCGCCGCCGATGTCGAAGGGGTGGCCGAAGTGGAACCGCAGGAGGAACGGGCCGAGGAGCGCGTTCACCCCCAGCACGCCCGTGAGCGAGCGGGACTCCCAGGCGCCGCGGACGGTCTGGGTGAGCGGGTCGATGGTCCCGCGCCAGTGGTCGAAGACGCTGCCGAAGTCGAGGGCCAGCACGCCCTCGAGGTAGTCGAAAAAGAGCATCTTCACGAGCCACTCCAGCGGGAACTGCAGCTCGGCGTTGGCGACGTAGTAGTGCTGGCCGACGAGGTAGGCGAGCTCGAGCGGGTAGAAGCCGCGCAGGTTGTCGGGCGCCGAGATCCACCACGTCTGGGCCCAGGCCCGGCCGGCGTCGTTCGGGGCGAAGCTCGCCCCCCCCGCCAGGCGGAGCATGAGGTTCGCCCGCCCCACGATGCGGAACCACGTGGAGAAGTCACCCCGTAAGTACCCGTTCACGGCCCGGCGCGTCGGCAGCCAGGAGCCGCCCAGCTCGAGGAGGACCGAGCTGCCGTCGATGGGGCCGGTGTACGGGTCCAACCGGACGTTGTCGAACCCGTAGCGCACCGACGGCGTCAGGGTGGGGGTGAAGCCGCCGTTCTCCCGGTCCCAGTCCGAGTCGCCATTCGGGTACGCGGGGTGGTTCGTCTGGGGGCCCTGGCCCATGCCCACGCAGACGTAGGGAACGTCGGCCGACTCGTCGGTGAGGCAGTAGCGGTTGAGGCCGCCGAGCGTCAGGTCGACGTCGAAGCGCTGGTAGCGGTCGAGCGGGAAGCGCAGCTCGCCGGAGAGGCCGAACTGCCGCTGGTAGAAGCTCAGCGTCCGGTCGAGGGTGTCGAACTGGGGCTGGACGAAGTGGGAGAGCGCGAGCGCCCAGGTCGTCCGCCCCGTGCGGTTCTCGTAGAGCAGGAGCCCCTCCGTGTAATCGAGCGAGCCCACGACCGCGACGTCCGCGTACACGAGCTGGTCCCGGAGCATGTCGGCGAAGAGGACCGCCGCCCGGCCTCCCAGGAAGCCCGAGCCGCCCCCGGCCACCACGAAGCCGTTCTCGGCCTTCCAGCTGGAGAGCGACGTGGCCCGGTATCCCGGGGCGTCCTCCGGCACCGGGTCCTCGGGGATGGCGAGCGGCGGCCCCGCCGCCGGGAGCACCGTCGCGGGTGGGTCGTCGAGGAGGGAGCCGCGCGGGACCTCCACGAGGTGGAAGCGGCCGCGGTGGAACGTCTGGGCGTAGAGGCCGCGGCCGGGGGCCGAGGGGCTCGGGTTCGAGAGGCCGGTGGCGAAGTCGGTGAGCCGCCGGACCTGCCCCCCATCGAGCAGGTACAGGTCGGGCTTGCCGGCGACGTCGCTCGAGAAGACCACCGTCCCGTCGGGGAGCCGGACCGGGTGGCGGTCCTCGGCCGGCCACGTGGTGAGCCGCGTCCGCGCCCCAGAGCCCGGATCGATGCGGAAGAGGTTCGAGTGGCCGTGGTCGGTCGCGTCGGACGTGCAGTAGATGCCGTCCAGCCCCCAGGAGAGGTCGCGTTCGTCGTACGCGTCGTCGGTGACCTGGCGGACCGTTCCGCCCTCCACCGGGACGACGTACACGTCCCGGTGCCCCACCTCGGTGAGGGCGACGAAGGCGAGGTGGCTCCCGTCGTGCGAGAAGGCGAGGTCGCTCACCTCGATGAAGCGAAGCCCCGCAGGGTGGACGAGCGGCACCCTCCGCCGCGGACCCAGCTCGAGGCTCGCCGATCGGCCGGTTCCACGACGGCGCCAGGGCTGGACGTAGAGGCTGTCGGTGGGCCCGTTCTGCGCGGCGAAGGCGAGGAGCTTGTCGGAGACGGCGAGCGTGCTCTGGTCGATCGGATGGAGGGACTCGATGCCGGGCCGGTTGTCGCCGGTCACCTTCACGGCCGAGGCCGGAGCTCGCGGGTCGAGGAGGTGGAGGCTCACCTGGCCCCGGTCCCGGTCGATCTGGCGGGCGAGGACGGTGGCGCCGTCGGGCGAGGCGGCGTAGGCCTCGATCTCGTGCGGTGCCTCGGGGATGACGCGGACTTGAGGGACGTCCTGCCGCGCCCTGACGTAGTCCGCGTAGTAGCGCTTCTTGAGCCAGGTCCGCCAGCGCGCGTCCACCTGGCCGAGATCCTCGTTGAGCACCCGCCGGACGAGGGCCGCGAAGCTGCGCTCGGCGCCGGCCGGCCCGGCCGGTGCGCCCATGACATGGGCGTTCTCGAGGAAGGCCTGGATCTTCTCCTTGCCGTAGACCTCCGCGACGAAGGCCACCCGCGCCTGCCCCAGCTTGTAGGTGGGGACGTAGCCGCGGACCCGGTCCTCGGCGAAAGGCACGACCTCGTACTTGCGCTCGGGGTCGGGGTTCCACACGAGGTCCCGCAGGAACACCTCGGTCTCCACGTCGAGGCCGCCGTTGGCGTAGTACTCGGCGATGCCCTCGACGAACCACAGCGGCAGCGACTCCACCAGCGGGAGGAAGTCGGAGCCGGCGGCGTCCATCAGCTTCTGGATGGTGAACTGGTGCACCATCTCGTGCGTCGAGACCTCCCGGAACCGTGCCTGGTTGCCGAAGTAGGGTAGGGACATCTTGAGGTCCTGGGGGGAGGTGACGCCGAGGACCGACTCGGAGACCTGGAAGACGTTGGTGGCCTGGAACTCGCGCTTGGAGCTGTAGAGGATGTAGGGGATGACCTTGGTCGGGCTGTAGTGGAACTGGTCCACGAGCCGCGCGAAGGCGCCCCGGATGACCGGTAGCGCCCGTCCCGCCACCTCCCGCTCGCGGGCGTAGAAGTAGAGGCGGACGCCGCCCGGACCGCCACCCGGCGAAGCCATGTCGAGGTGGCGCCAGTCGAAGTCGTACCAGGCCACCCGGTTCTGGCCGGCGCGCTCGGGCAGGACCAGTTGCTGCTCCAGCCCGGGGCCGGCGCGCTCGACGCGGTCGAGCGCCCGGAGCGCATCGCCGAGGCGGGGCGGGGCGAGGGCGAGGTCCTGGGCCGCGACCCCGAGGGGGACGAGCAGGGCCGAGGCGACGCCGAGGAGCCTCTTCATCTCGTGCCTCCGTGGGGGGATGACGTCACTCGCGGCCCACCGGCCACAGCCGCCCTTCTCGGGCGAGCGCGAAACCGCCGGGTGCGGCCGGTTCTTCCACGAGCTCGAGCCCCAGCGCCACCTGGGCCGCCCGCGCGAACCGGGCGCGGTGCCCGCCCTTCACGACGCAGTGGAGCACGCCCTCCCGGTCCACGGCCAGCGTCTCCGGCCGCAGCGGCTCCGTCGAGCCGTCGGAGAGGAAGAGCACGTCCCCGGCGAGCCCGCGGACCGCGTAGGGCGCGTCCTCGATCCGGACGTAGCCGCTCTCGGGGCCGACGCGGACGAGGTAGCGCCCGTCGGGCTGCCGCTCCAGCGAGCGCCACAGCACCTCCAGGGTGCGAGCGTGGGTGATGGGCTCGCCGCGGTGGAGCAAGCGTCCCTCCAGGTCGATGGAGAGGCCGCTCTCGTCCCGGAGCATCTCGAGCGCGCGCGGATCCACGCCGCGATCATACCCGCGTCGCGGGCCGCCGGCCTTGCCAGCCTGACCTTCGCCGGGTAGGGAGGGGCATGCCGACCGAGCCCGTCGTCCGCATCCGCTGCCCCGGCCCCGACGAGGAGGCCCGCGCCGCCGCCGTGCTGCGCCGCGCCGGCCTCGAGCCGAAGCCGTCGCTCGCCTGGCTCGTGGTGCGGGACGCCGACCCGGACGCGGTGAACGAGGCGCTCGCCGCCGGTGGCGCGCTGGCGCGGGTGGTGGCCCGGGAGCAGATCGGGAAGCTCGTCGGCTGGCTCATCGACCGGCAGGGCGACATCGCAGGCCGCGAGGTGAACGTCCGGAACCTCTGTGCCCGCGTCCTCTCGGAGGCCGGCCTCGCGAGCCGCTACGCGCTCCGGGACGAGGCCGCGCTCGTCGACGGGGCGCACGCTCTGTACGAGCAGCTCATGGCGACCGGCGCCGGCTTCGTCGCCTGGGAGCGGTTCCTCGAGCTGTTCTGCCGGGAACCTGCCGGCTAGCCCACGCCGCCCCGGAAGGCGATGGCGCCCCAGGCGTTGACGGCGATGCCGGCGAGCCCAGCCGCCCAGAACCATCCCTTCATCGGCCGCCCGCCGAGCGCCAGCAGCGCGAAGAGGTGGGGCGTCCAGTCGAGGCTGAAGCGGTAGCCGAACTGGACGTAGCCCGTGTTCTGGTAGAGGAAGCCGGGCAGCGCCGTGGCCGCCACGGTGAGCCAGAGGATGCGGTGCAGGCGCGGCCGCGCCCTCGGCCAGAGCAGGAAGGCGAGGAGCGGCGTCGTGACGAAGAGCGACATGCCCTGCGGGTCGTAGGCGAGCCGGCCGGCCTCGAGGTGCGGGAGGCGGGTGAAGGCGGCGTGGAGCTGCCGCTCCAGGTAATGGAGCGAGAAGAGGCCGTACCGCTCCACGTCCGCGTTCACGCGGTTGTTCCAGAAGTGGGCATGGCCGAAGTCGAAGGGCGACCCGAAGCGAGCGGCGTTCATCCAGCCCGCGAGAAGCAGCAACGGCGCCGCGCCGAGCGCGAAGAGGCCGAGCTTCCGCCAGCGGGCCGGATCGCGCCAGGTCGCGGACTCCCTCCAGCGCGATCCGAGAGGCTCCCCGGCCGCGGCCACCTCGAGGAGGAAGAAGAGGCCGGAGAAGAGGAGGGGAGCTCGGGTGATGCCCGCGAAGCTCCAGGCGAGTCCGGCGAGGAACGGGCGCGCGGCACCGCGGGCGGCGAGGAGGTAGAGGCAGGTGGCCGTGACGCCCAGCACCTCGGCGGTGAACCAGACCTCGCCGCGGACGGAGCAGGAGAAGGCCACCGTGCCGAAGGCGAAGAGGAGCGCCAGCGCGGCGTTCTCGCGCCGCGAGCGCCCCGACTCGCCGGCGAGGCGCTCGAGGACGAGGAAGAGGAGCAGCACGTTCAGCGCGGCGAAGGCGATCGTGAACGGGACGTCGCCGAGCTGGAAGCCCCAGCGGGCCACGCCGGGCAGCATGAGGAGCGCCGGCCCGGGCGGGAACGAGACGTACCAGCGGTCGCCCACGCGGGCCCAGTCGTTGTCGTCCGGGGGCGTGACGCGCAGGTGCAGCTGGCCGTGGAGCCACGCGTCCGCCTGGTAGACGAAGTGCGGCGCGTGCGACTGCCGCAAGAGCCTCGGTCCGGAGAAGGCGGCGAGGACGGCGAACGATCCCGCCAAGAGGGCGATCTCGAGCCGGCGCGCTCGCGCGAGGGCCCACATGGCGTTCACCGCAGCGCGAGCCGCAGGAGGTTCAGTGCCTCGAAGGCCGCCTGCCGCCGGATGCGCTCCCGGTCGCCGCGGTAGAGGCGCTGCACGGCCTCCGTTCCCGGGGCGCCGGCGAGGGCCAGGTGGACCGTGCCCACCGGCTTCGCCGGCGTGCCGCCGCCCGGGCCGGCGATACCGGTGATGCCCACGCCCCAGTCGGCGCCGGCGACGCCTCGCGCCCCCTCGGCCAGGGCGCGGGCCACCGGCTCGGAGACGGCGCCGTGCACCGCGAGAGCCTCCTCCGGCACGGCGAGGAGCCGGCCCTTCATCGCGTCGGAGTAGGCGACCACGCCGAGGTCGAAGACGTTGGAGGCGCCGGGGACGCTCGTCACCAGCTCGGCGAGCAGGCCGCCGGTGCAGCTCTCGGCGAGCGCAACCCGCTCGCGGCGCCGGAGCAAGCCGGTCACCACGATCTCGGCCATCTCCACCTTGCCCTCGCCCCAGATGGCGTCGCCGAAGAGGGTCCGGACCTGCGAGAGGATGTGGTCGGCGCGGGCCTCGCCGTCCTTGCCCGGCACCGACCACTTCACGTGGATCTCGGGCCAGTGGGCCCGGTAGCCGAAGCGCACGTCCCGGTTCCGGGGGTCGTCCATGACGGCGCGCATCCGCTCGTCGGCGTGCGACTCGGGAACGGAGAAGAGCTTCACGATGCGCGATGCCGGGACCTCGCCGAGGCGGGCGGCGATGCGCGGGATGACCACCTCCTCGCACAGGCCCCGGTACTCGACGGGGACGCCGGGCAGGCAGACCACCTCGCCGCGGCCCATGGGGACGATGAAGCCCGGCGCGGTGCCGAAGCGATTGGGGAGGACGGTGGCGCCGCGGGGGAAGCGGGCCTGCTTCTCGTTGTTGGGGGTCATCACCCGGCCGAACCGCTGGAAGCGGAGGCGGATGGCCTCGAGGGAGGGCAGGTGCAGGTCGAGGGGAACGCCCATGGCGGCGGCCACGACCTCCGCGGTGAGGTCGTCCTCGGTCGGCCCGAGCCCGCCGCTCATCACGACCAGCTCGGCGCGGCCGGTGGTCTCCCGCAAGGCCGCAAGGAGGTCCGCGCGGTCGTCGCCCACCAGCGTCTTGCGCCGGACCATGAGGCCGAGGTCCCACAGCCGGTCCATGACCCAGGCGGAGTTCGTGTCCACCACCTGCCCGGTGAGGAGCTCGTCCCCGGTGGAGAGGATCTCGACGTGAAGGCTCATGGCGTCAGCACCCTGCAGTACCAGCGGCCCCCGCCTCCGCAACCCAGCAGGAGCTGGAGCGCCAGCTCGACGACGACCAGAGCCGCCCAGGCGAACACGCCCGCGGCGACGTCGTCCAGGACGACCCCGAAGCCATTCTTCATCCGGTCGAAGGCCGCTGCCGGCCAGGGCTTCAGGACGTCGAAGAGGCGGAAGAGGAGCGCGCCCGCGATGGCCCCCGGCCACGACCACGGCACGAGCGCCATGGCGACCAGGTAGCCCGCCACCTCGTCGATGACGATGGGGGAGGCGTCAGCCATCTTCCAGTAATCGCCGGCGACCTGGGCCGCGTGGATCGCCAGGGCCACGAAGGCCGCGACGGTGACGAGGTAGACGGGGAGGGTCAGGTCCCGGAGCAGCCAGAAGAGGGGGATGGCGCCCAGCGTTCCGACGGTTCCCGGCGCCACCGGGGACCAGCCGCACGGGCCCCAGGCGGCGAGGATCACCCACGGGCCTGGCGGGCCGTCCGGCACGCCCTTCTTGACGCGCGCGCGGACGCGGTCGAGGACCGGGAACGTCGCGGGCGATCGCGGAGCGGGGTCGGGCACGCCCTAGATGTACTCGTCGCCCTCGTCCTTGGCCTCGACGTCGTCGTCGTCAGGCTCGAGGGCCTCGTCGGCCTCGATCTCTGCCCGCACGGCGGGCGGGAGCTTGGCCGTCTCGGGCGAGCGCTGGCGGAGCAGGATCGACTCGGCGAGTCCCATGACGATGTAGGCGCCCATGTAGACGACGAGCACGAAGGAGGCGCGCGTGGCCAGGCCCACGGCGAGCCCGGCGACGCAGAGGAAGCCGAAGATGGCGAGGCTCTTCGGGGAGAGGTGGACGTCCTTGAACGTCCGGTAGCGGACCGTGGAGACCATGAGGAAGGAGAGCAGGGCCACCACCACGGCGATGGGCGCGTGCGTGGTGGGGTCGGTGGTGGAGCCGAAGGCGCGGTAGTGGGCGATGACCAGCGATACGATGGCGCCGGCGGCGAGCGGGATGGGGAGCCCGACGAAGAACCGGTGCGAGGCCCTGTCGCCGCGGTGGGCGAGCACGTTGAAGCGGGCGAGCCGCAGCGCCCCGCAGGCGGCGAAGGCGAAGGCGAGGAAGAGCCCCAGGAAGCCGAGCGGCGCGAGCGCCCACTTGTAGACGAGCAGTGCGGGGGCGGCGCCGAAGCTCACCACGTCGGCGAGGCTGTCCAGCTCCATGCCGAAGTCGGATTGCGTCCGGGTCATGCGGGCGACGCGCCCGTCGAACATGTCGAAGAAGATGGCGAAGAAGATCGCCAGGGCAGCGCGGTTGAGCTGCGCCGGGCTGGGCTCGCCGGCACACAACGTCATCGCGTAGAAGCCGAGGAAGATCGAGCTGACCGTGAACAGGTTCGGCAGCACGAACATGGCCTTGCGGAGGTTGATCTGCATGGCGACCCGCTACCGGGCGAGGCTCCCACGGGGGTGGGCCGTTGTCGAGCACGGACCGCGGCCCGCGAGAATCGATGTGGTCCGAACACGTACCCATACCAAAACCGCCGCCCCCTTTCACCCGGCCTGCCGGGGTACCCGAAGGAGCCGCGGGCCCTCGCCCCCCGTATACTCGTCGCGTGGGCCGGCATGAGCTCGCGATCCTGGCCGGGCTCCTCCTCTCGGCGGCGGCGTGCGCGTCGGCGCGCCCGTTCCGGTGTCCCGCCGAGGGCGGCCCGGGCTGGCTCGAGATCACGACCGATCACTTCGTCGCCTGGACCGATCTCGACCCCCCCAAGGCGAGGAAGCTGGTCGAGCGTCTCGAGTGGACGCGCTCCGCCATCGTCGCCGCCGCGTGGGGAAGGGTCGCCGCGCCCGAGACGCGGCTCGGCGTCGTCGCGCTGCGGTCCGACCGCGAGCTGCGCGACCTCTCCCGGCCGGGCGTCGCGGGCTGGATCATCATCGACGCCTTCCAGCCGCGGCTCGTCCTCTCCGCCGAGGCCGGCCCGAGCCCGCCCCCGGCGGTGGCCTACGAGATCGCGCAGCACCTCAGCGCGTTCGCGCTCCTCCGGCAGCCCCGCTGGCTGTGGGAGGGCCTCGCCGCCTACCTCGAGTCGGTCGCGCCGCTGCCGGGGTCGGACTCCGCCCTGGTCGGGCTTCCCTCCCGGTGGGCCGGCGCGGTCCGCCGCGGACCGGTCGCGGCGCGGGAGATCCTCGCCTGGGGGGAGCGGTCCGACGCGCAGCCGCAGCGGGGCGATGCGCTGCACGGATCGGCCTGGCTCCTGGTCCACCACCTGGTGAGCGAGAAGGGGCGCCAGTTCGCGGCCTGGCAGGACCTGCTCGCCCGCGGCGAGGTGCCGCAGCGGGCCTGGCGGGAGGTCTTTCCGGAGTACGACCCGCTCGCTCCGGAGGGTCTCGCCCGGCTCGACGCGAACCTCGCGGAGTACGCGAGCGAGGGGCGGTTCCGCAGGCGCGCCGTCCCGGTTCCGCCCTGGGGAGGGACGCCGGTCGAGCGCGACATGGACGACGCCGAGGTCCACGCCACGCGCGCGCTGCTGCACCTCTCGGTGCCGGCGGGCTCCGGCCCGCCCGTCGAGGTCCGGCGCGCAGCCGCCCAGGAGGAGGTGGCGGAGGCGCTGCGCCGCGACCCGGCCGACGCCGCCGCGCTGTCCCTCTCGGTGTGGCTCGCGCCGGAGGCGCAGCGCCCGGAGCGGGCCCGCGCGTCGGCCCGCGCCCATCCCGACAGCTGGCGTGCCTGGTACGTCGTCGCCCGCGTGCTCCAGGGCGGCCCGGAGCGGGCCGAGCGCGAGGCGGCGCTGCGGCGTGCCCTCGCGCTCGCTCCCGGCGACCCCGCCGTGCTGTCCGCCCTCGCCTGGGAGCTCGTCGATAGCGGGCGCGCCGCGGAGGCGCTTCCCATCGCCGCCGAGGCGGTGGAGCGGGCGGCCTGGAAGGCCCTGCCACTCGATGCGCAGGCAGCCGCCCTCGCGGGCACGGGGGAGTGCACGCGGGCGCTGGCGGTGCAGCGGCGCGCCGTCGAGGTGCTGCCGGACTGGACGCCCGACCGGGAGCGGACCGACCTCCTCGCCCGTCTCGACGCCTACGAGGCGCGCTGCGGCGCCGGGCCCGATCCCCGCCCCGGCGGCTAGGCCCTAGTTCCCCGCGTCGCCGTCGGGATGCCACGCGCCGAGCAGGGCCAGGGGATCCCGCGCCCGCCCGCCGCGCCAGACCTCGAAGTGGAGGTGCGGACCGGTGGTCCGGCCGGTGGCGCCCACGAGGCCCACGGGCTGGCCCGGCTCGACCGCGTCGCCCGGACCGCAGAGCAGGCGGGAGAGGTGGCTGTAGCGCGTCGTGAGGTCGCCCCCATGGCGGATCTCCACCATCAGCCCGTAGCCCTGCGTCCAGCCCGCGTGGACGACGAAGCCCTTGGCCGCGGCGCTGACCACCCGGCCCGGCGTGGCGGCGAGGTCGATGCCGTAGTGCATCCTTCGGAACCCGTCGAGCGGGTGGAGCCGGAAGCCGAAGGTAGAGGAGATGCCGGCGCTGTCGATCGGCCACAGCAGGACGGCCGGCGCGGGGCGGGCGACGAGCCCGGTGCCGAGGGCGCGGGAGGCGGCGATTCGCGTCGCGAAGCGGTCGAGGAGGACGCCGACCCGCTCCCGAACCTCCCCGGGCGGCTCGCCGTACCGGCGCCGGTCGTACTCCATCTCCGCCTCCAGGGTGACCCGGGCGCGGACCAGCTCCAGCAGGGGCGTCTGCGGAAGCGAGCGGAGCAGGTAGCGGTCCGCCACGTCCGAAAGCGTCTCCCAGGCGGCGGCGGTCTCGGGGGGGAAGCCGGGCTCCGAGCGGCGCTGGAGCCGGCGGGTCCGCTCCTCCGCGGCGAAGCGCAGCAGGGTTCCGTCGATGGGTGGTCCCGGCGGCGGCTTCACCGTGGGGACGCTGCGCGGGGCGGGGACCTTCACGGGCGGCACGGGCGGCCCCACGGGCTCCATCGGCTCGAAGATCCCCGCCTCCTGGAACGTCATGGTGGACTTCTCGTGGGCGCACCCCGCCGCGAACGCGGCCAGCGCGAGGAGCGGCGGCGAGAGGGATCGCGGTCGTCGCATGCGCGGCCGGGGCGGGCGGCCTCGTCCATGCTAGCACGCGCCCCGCGGGCCTCCGCCCGGCGGGAGCGTCCCACGATCATGCGTGTGGGGTGAGGTGGGCGGGCGCCGGACTCAGGCCACGGCCTTCGCGATGCGGCGCGCCGCCTCGTCCACGTCGTCCCGGGAGACGTCGAGGTGCGTGACGAAGCGCAGCAGATCGGGCTTCGAGCCCTCGGGGTTGCACAGGACGCCGGACTCCTTGAGCAGCGCCGCCAGGTCTGCAGCGTTCCGGCCCGCGAAGCTCGCGAAGACGAGGTTCGTGTCCACCGGGTAGGCGAGGGCCGCGCCCGGGATGGCGGCGAGCGCGGTGCCGAGGCGGCGCGCGTTCTCGTGGTCCTCGGCGAGCCGCGCGACGTTGTGGTCGAGGGCGTAGAGGCCCGCCGCGGCCAGGATCCCCGCCTGACGCCACGCGCCGCCGAGGCGCTTGCGCAGCCGGTGCGCCTCGCGGACGAGGTCCCGGGGACCGGCGATCGCCGATCCCGCCGGGGCGCCCAGCCCCTTGGAGAGGCAGATGGACGCAAGCGTCGCGTGCGCGGCGTAGTCACGCGCCGGGATCCCGGAGGCGACCTGGGCGTTGAGGAGCCGCGCGCCGTCCAGATACACGTGGAGCCCCCGGCGCCGGGCCACCTCCGCCAGGGCGCGGACCCGCTCGATCGGATACACGGCGCCGCCGCCGCGATTGTGCGTGTTCTCGATCTCGAGGACGCGCGTGCGCGGGAAGTGCTCGCTCGCCGGGCGGATGGCGGCCTCCACCTCGGCGGGATCGAGGATGCCGCGCGGCGAGCGGAGGGTCCTCACCTGCACGCCCCACAGGGCTGCGAGCGCGCCCCCCTCGAAGTTCACCGGGTGGGCCCCCTCGTCGCAGACGATCTCGTCGCCCGGGCGCGTCAGGGCCCCCAGCGCGGCCTGGTTCGCCATGGTACCGCTCGCGACGAAGAGGGCGGCCTCCTTCCCGAGCAGGTCCGCCACCCGCTCCTGGAGGAGGTTGACGGTGGGGTCCTCGCCGTACACGTCGTCGCCCACCTCGGCGCGCGCCATGGCCTCCCGCATCCCGGGGGAGGGACGGGTGACGGTGTCCGAACGCAGGTCGATGACCTTCATGGGAGGCTCCTCGGGCTCGGGATGTTAGCATCCGGGGCGATGCCGACGCGCGTGCCGGGGAGGCGGGCGTCTCGCCCCGAAGAGCGGGCCCGCGCCCGGAGGGTGGTGAAGCGGCTCGCCCGGGCCATGCCCGGGGTCCGCATCGCGCTCCACTTCGGCAGCGACGTGGAGCTGCTCGTCTCGGTGATCCTCTCGGCCCAGTGCACCGACGTCCGCGTCAACATGGTCACGCCGGCGCTCTTCGCCGGCTTCCCCGACGCGGCCGCCTACGCGAGGGCCCGGCCCGAGGACCTCTGGCCGTACATCCGCAGCTGCGGCCTGTTCCGCACCAAGGCCCGCAACATCGTCGCCGCCATGCGGGCCATCGAGGCGGAGCACGGCGGGCGGGTGCCGCGCACGCGCGAGGGGCTCGAGGCGTTGCCGGGCGTCGGGCGCAAGACCGCGGGCGTGGTCCTCCTCCACCTCGGAGCGGGCCATGCCTTCCCGGTGGACACCCACGTCGGGCGGGTCGCGCGGCGGCTCGGCTTCTCGCGCGAGACACGCCCGGACGCGGTGGAGCGCGACCTCATGGCGCTCCTGCCGGAGGAGGCGTGGGGCCCGGCGCACCAGCTCCTCGTCTGGCACGGGCGGCGGACCTGCGGCGCGCGCAAGCCGGCGTGCGAGCGGTGCCCGGTCGAGGGCCTCTGCCCGAGGCGCGGGGTCGCGCGACGAAGGTGACCTACAGCGCCGACTCGTGCCCGGGGGCGCGGCGGATCTCGTCCGCGGTCTCGACGGCGCGGTCCACCTTTGCCTTCTTCATGCGACGGCGGATGATCTCGCGCTTCAGGCTCGAGAGGTGGTCCACGAACACGATCCCCTGGAGGTGGTCGTGCTCGTGCTGGACCGCGATGGCGAGGAGGCCCTCGCACTCCAGCTCGAAGGGCTTCCCGTGGTAGTCGAGCGCCCGCACCCACACCTTGGCGGCCCGCTCCACCTCCTCGGCCTCGCCGGGGATGGAGAGGCAGCCCTCGGTGTACGTGCTCGTCCCCTCGAGCTTCACGATCTCGGGGTTCACGAGGTGGATGAGCCGCTGCCCCTCCTGGCGGGGCGAGGTGTCGATGACGATGGCCCGCGACAGCTCGGCGATCTGCGGCGCGGCGAGGCCGACGCCGTCCGCGGCGTACATGGTCTCGGCCATGTCGTCCAGCAGCCTTCGGACGTCGTCGTCCACGCGGTCCGCGGGCCTGGCGGTCTTCTTGAGGATCGGGTCGGGCCAGATGACGATTTCGCGGATCATGGATCTCCAGCGTGGGCGGGATGATAACGCGGACATCCGCGTCGCGCACGGCCGCCGGGCCCCGGCCTAGACGAGCTCCTCGCCCAGCCCGACGAGGTACTCGGCGCGGAGCGCGTCGTCCGAGAGCACCTCCCGCGCCTCCGCGACGACGCGGAGGATCTCGTCGAGCTTGTCCGGAAGGCCCGACTCCCGGTACCCGGCGTAGCGGCCGGGGTCGAACTCCGAGGCGAGCCGGCCGGCGGCCTCGCGCACCTCGTAGGGAGAGCAGTGGCGGGAGAGGCCGAGGATGGCGAAGTAGTCGGAGCGCCGCACCTGCTCGAGCTTCTCCTTCACCCGACCCAGGTCGATGGCAGGCGCCTCGGTGCGCGTCTCGGGGCTGGCGTGGTAGCGGAGGGTGAGCGCTCCCACCATCAGAAGGCCCGCCAGCACCTGCCGGCTCTCCAGCGGGTCGAGGGGGCTGCCGGACAGGATCTCGTCGAGGGTCCGCAGGCCGTCGGCGAGCTCGAGCAGGCGCTGCTCGGCCGCGCCGAGACCCAGCTCCGCGACGGACGGCGCTTCCGGCGCGGGCGAGAGCAGGGAACCCGGCCCGCCCAGGACGGCGTCGAGCCGCTGGGCGAGCCACTTTCGGCGCACGCCCTCCAGGGCGAGGGACAGCGGCCCCCGTTCCAGCGTGGTCCGCTCGTCGGCCGGAACGCGCGCGGCGACATGGCGAAAGCGCGCCGACGGCTCGGCGAAGAGGGCGAAGACCACGTCCTCGGTTCGCCGGCGCACCAGCGCCGTGAGCTCGGTGGGCTTCAGGAAGCCGCGGTCGAGGAGCAGGACCGCCGCGCGCCGCGAGGCGAGCCCGGTGGCGGCGGGCGAGACCAGCCGGTGCTGCTCGCGCGTGATGAGGCCCAGGCGCAACGCCACCTCCTCGACCCGCTCGTGCGGTGCGGCACTCGACACCCCCACGACGCGCCCATCCTCGAAGAAGACCGAGCGAGGAGCGTCGCCCCCGAAGTCGAGGCGGCCGGCGAGCCGCGCGCGCGCGGCGAGCGCCAGCAGGCGCGGTATCGGCAGATCGGCGAGGTTGCCCGAGGCGAGCCCGGCCGGCGGCGGCGGCATCTCGGGCTCGACCTCGGGGACGGGCGCGGGAGGCGGAGGCGGGGGCGCCGGGACCACGGCGCTCGGCGGATCGGGGGCCGGAGGGGCGGCCTTC
>Ga0153915_10000317_pt1 | contig 44300 bp, 35 predicted proteins | sample Opewatmetagenome_2_FD_107003 | JGI IMG/M metagenome (GOLD analysis project Ga0153915, IMG submission 107003) | Freshwater wetland microbial communities from Ohio, USA - Open water 3 Core 3 Depth 3 metaG | ecosystem: Environmental > Aquatic > Freshwater > Wetlands | place: USA: Ohio, Lake Erie...
AGCTTCCGCAGGTGCTCAGCGCGCAGAAGGGCCGCCCAGGCCTCCGGGCTCGGGGCCGTCTCCCGCTGCTGGCGCACCTGCAGCTCCTGCCCCAGTCGCTCCCGCAGCATCCGGGAGACCTCGCCGACGACCGAATCTCGTGCGCTCAGCAGCTGCACGGCCGAGACTTCCACGGACGCGCGCTCGAAATCCACGCCCGTCGCGCCCTCGAGCAGCCGCAGCTGGACGTGGAGGCTGTCGCCGACGGGCTCCACGCTGCCGGCCACGAGCGTGCCGACGTTCAGCGCGTGCGCCACGCTGTCCGGCGCCACCGTGCCGCCACGATACGGCGCCACGCCGTTGCGCGAGATCACGTGGAGCCCCGGAACGCGCGACAACGCGTCGATGAGCCCTTCGGTGAGTCCCTCCGCCACGTACCCCAGATTGCCGTCCCGGCTGCGATCCTCGAAGTAGAGGACCGCGACGTCGTGCGGATCCGCGCCGCCCGCCGCAAGCCGGGGGCGGCGGTGCGACAGGGCGATGACGGCGACAGCGGCGATACCCAGGACGGCCACGCCACTCGCCGCCATCGCCACACGGCGCCACCAGGCCGCGGGCCGCCGCCGGACTCGCTGCAGCACCGAGGCCGTGTGCGGCGGGCTCTCGCCACTCGCCACCGCCTGGAGCGCCTCGGCGAATTCGGACGCGGTGTGGTAGCGATCCGCAGGCGACTTCTCCAGCGCGCAGAAGACGACAGCCTCGACGTCCTTCGGAATGCTGTGACGGACGATGTGCGGCGGCGGTACCGCATCCATCGAGTGGCGTGCCAGTACGGCCTGCGCCGTGGGGCCGGTGAACGGCGGCTGGCCGACGAGCATCTCGTACAGCACGCACCCCAGACTGTACACGTCGCTGCGCGCGTCAATGTGTCCGGACGCCGTTGCCTGCTCGGGGCTCATGTATGCCGGTGTCCCGACCGCCATCCCTGTCTCGGTCAGCTTGGCCGCGCCGGCCTCGCTCAGCGCCCGGGCGATGCCGAAGTCCGCGACGACCGCATGGCCCCCCGAGAGCATGATGTTCTGCGGCTTGATGTCGCGGTGGACGATCCCAAGGCTGTGCGCGTGGCCGAGGGCTTCGGCGACCTCGCGGCCGATCTGGAGGGCCTGCGGGATGGGCAGCTGCTGCTCCCGCTCCAGCAGGCCGGCGAGCGTCTCGCCGTCCACGTAGGGCATGACATAGAAGAGCAGGCCGTCCGCTTCCCCGGAGTCGTACAGCGGCAGGATGTTGGGATGGCTGAGCTTGGCAGTGACCTGGATCTCACGCAGGAAGCGCTCGGCGCCCATACCGGAGGACAGCTCCGGCCGGAAGACCTTCAGCGCGACCTGCCGATCGTGCTTCCGGTCGCGGGCGAGATACACCACCGCCATCCCGCCGGCGCCGAGCTCGCGCTCAATCGCGTAACGCGCCGACAGCGCGGTCCGGAGTCGCTCGAGGAGGTTGTCCATCGCGCCGCCCTCGCCACGCCTGCGAGTCAGACTGCACCCACCATATACGCCGCGGGCCACGCCACAGCCAGAGGGGACACGCTCGACGGGCCGCGGGCAGGGGTAGGTGCGGCCTGGCCGGACCGGTTAGCGCCCCTACCAGGAGCTCCCCAGCGGCCCCACCTCCTGCTCCACCGCCTCGAGCGCGTCGCAACGCTCGACCGCGGCCGCCATCGCGTTGTGGTCGGTGAACAGGGGCCGGTCCTCCTCGAGGTGCTCCACGACCCGGCGCACGGCGCGGTGCGCCGCCTGGACGCCCCGGCCGTGCGCGAAGTCCCGGAAGTCGAGCGCCTGCGCGGCGCCGATGAACTCGACCCCCAGCACGGCGTACGCGTTGCGCAGGATCTGCTTCGTCTTCAGGGCCGCGTTCATCCCCATGCTCACGAAGTCCTCCTGGTCCGCCGCCGCCGGGATGGACTGGACGCACGAGGGCGCCGAGAGGATGCGCTGCTCCACGATGAGCATGTCGGCCGTGTACTGCGAGAGCATGTGCCCGGAGAACATCCCGGCCCCCCTGGTGAGGAAGGCGGGGAGCCCGACCGAGAGCGCGGGGTTCAGCAGCCGGTTGAGCCGCCGCTCGGAGAGCACGCAGGCCATCGTCACGCCCGCACCCACCATGTCGAGCGGCAACGACACGGGCGTCCCCTGGAAGTTGGCGCCCGTGAGGACGAGGTTCTCTTCGCACACGAAGATCGGGTTGTCGGCCACGCCGTTGAGCTCGATCTCGACCTGAGAACGCGCCCAGGCCACGAGGTCGCGCAGCGCGCCGATGACCTGGGGCGTGGAGCGCATGGAGTACGCGTCCTGCACCTTGACCTTGAGCTTGCCGGTCGCGAGGTCCGAGCCATCGAGGGCCCGGCGCAGGTTCGCGGCGCAGGTCACGGCCCCGCGGAAGCCCCGCAGCTCGTGCAGCCTCGCCTGGTAGGGACGCAGGTTGGCGAGCAGCGCCTCAAGGCTCATCGCCGCGGCGATCTCCGCCTGCTTGATCCACCGCTCCACGTCGTGGAGGATCAGGCACGCCATGCCGGTGATGAGATTCGAGCCGTTGATGGCCGCCAGGCCGTCGCGGGCCTCGAGGCCGGGGATGGGGATGCCCGCCCTCGCCATGGCGTCCCGGGTCGGCATGCGCGCGCCCTGGTAGAAGCACTCGCCCTCGCCCATCAGGGAGAGCGCGATCTGGCTCATCGGCGCGAGGTCCCCGCAGGCGCCGACGCTGCCCTTCTCGCAGGCGATCGGCGTCAGGCCGCGGTTCAGCATCGCGACGTAGGTGAGCGGGATCTCCGGGCGGCAAGCCGAGAAGCCCCGGGCGTGCACGGCGATGCGCGAGAGCATCGCGGCCCGGACGTGCTCGACCGGCGCGGGCTCGCCGAAGCCGGCGGCGTGGTTGTAGATGAGGTACTTCTGGAACTGCCGGACCTCGTCGTCGTCGAGCACGACCTCGGCCAGCTCGCCGATGCCCGTGTTGACCCCGTACATGATCTCGTGGGCGGCGAGCTTCTGCTCGAGCAGGCCCCGGCACTTCCCGATCTGCGCCACGGCCTCGGGAGCGAGCTCGACCGGCTCGCCGTGCCGCGCCACACGAACCACGTCCTCAATCGAGAGGCGCCTCGAGGCGCCGATGCGGATCATGCCTTGAGCCCTCCCCGGAGCAAGCCCGTGCCATCTCACGCCATTGCGGAGGGATGATCAGCATCTCCCGTGCCGTGGAGACAAGGAGCCCCGGCCGGGCAACGGCGGCGCGGCCGGGGCTCTCTACTGCCTCTGACTGACGTCGTCTAGGGCTGCCGCTTCTTCGACGGCTCCTCGCCCTTCTTCGGCGGGGCCGGCGTCGCCCGGCGTGGGGACGGCGCCGACGGCGCCGCCTGAGGTGAGCGCGGCGGGGCCGGAGCCGCTTGGCGCGGCGCGGGCGCAGGACCGCCGGCCGCCGGGTGCGGCAGGGTCTCGGGCGCGACACGGGGTCCCGCCGGCTTGCCCGCGCGCAGGTTCTCGATCTGCCGGGGCGCGAGCGGGCGCCCGGGATCCGGCTGCATGGCCTTCTGCCGCTCCGCGAACGGCACCTCAGGCGGCGGGGGCGCACGCCGGGTGATCAGCTCCGGCTCCGCCCGCGGGGCCGGCACTTCTCGCTTGACGACCAGCGGCCGGTCCGCCTGCAGCGGTGGCGACGGCCGCGGCGGCGGTGCCTGGGTCCAAGTCGGGACCCGCACCCTGGGCGGTGAGGACACCGGGTATCCGCCCGCCTCTGCCCGCTGCGCCGGCAGCACCGACGGATGCGGGGCGATCGGCGCCCTCGCGATTTCCCGCTCCGGCACGCGAATCACGCGACCCGCAATCGGGCCCCGCGCCTGGAATCCGGAGGTCCGCACTGCCGTGATGCCGATGGTGCGGTTCCGGTATGGAATCCTGGTGGCGTACGTCCGGTCCGTGATGTACCTCGTGTCAGTGACCCGGCGCATGGAGGCGACGTTCACCCACCGCAGGTAGCGGTCATCGTGGTGGTACCAGGGATAGTAGGGCTCTCCCGGCCCGAGCGGGAACCACGCCTGGGCGGAGAAGGCCGAGCCGTTCACGAAGACCACCAGGGCCGGAGCGTAGTAGGGCCGCACCGCCACCGGGCCCGGCAACCAGCCCCACCTCCCTCGCACGTAGACCCAGCGCCCATAGTGGAAGGGCGCGTAGCCCCACCGCGCGTGCTCGACCCACGTCCAACCCCACGGCTCGACCCAGACCCAGTGACCGTAGCGGTACGGCACCCAGCCGACGGGGACCAAGGTCGGGTACCACACCGGTCCGTACGAGACATCCACATCCCACCGCCCGGCGTCGTCCAGCTCGTCGTAGCCCGGGATGTCACGGCTCACGTACTTCAGCGACACGGACGACGTGCCCCGCAGGTCGCGGCCGTCGCTCCACTTGTCGAAGGCGTCCGGCGCCGGAGCCGGCACGCTCGCCACCTGAATCGGGTTGACGCCGGTGAGGCGGATCGCCTGCCCGCCCTGCACGAGCTGCGCGACGCCTCCCGCCGTCCACTCCAGCGTCCCCCGCGCCACCGTCACGACCATCACGCTTCCGTCGGCCGGCGCGTCCACGCGGTACTCACCCGGGGCGAGCAAGGCGAGCGCGCCGTGCGGCGTGTCCACTTCGACCGAGTCGCCCGGCTCCAGCCGGGAGACGCTCACGCGCAGCGTGCCCTGCGTGAACCCGAGCTGCATGAGCTGGTCGCTCAGGTTCGTCATCAGAAGATCGCTGCCCTCGGAGAGCCTCACGGCGAACGGACCGACCTGCAGCTCGGCGCGGGCGTCGCGATCGGCGTACACGCGATCGCCGGTCGTCACCGGGTAGTTCAGCGTCGCCGTGCTCCAGGCGGTGTCGCCCGATGCCAGGTATGCCACGTTGCCGGACAGGAAGCTGAGTCGCGCGACGCGTCCGGGAGGGTTGCCGGCCGCCTGAGGGAGATCCTGGGCGAGCAGTGTCCCCGCGAGGACCGGAAGCAGGGACCCGAGCAGCAGCGGGATGCGGGACATCAGCGGCTCCGCGTGTGAGGAGTGCGATCGGGAGCGGTCCTGGCCCCCTGCGTGTCTCGTACCTGCCACCCGGGTGCGGGTTCCGGCCCGCAGGAGAGGGCCGCGGCTCAGCGGCTCAGTAATTCAGCCAGTACGATAACTTAACCAGAAACGTGTTGTCGGGCCGGAGTTGGAGCAGGTTCTCGAAGTCGCGGGCGAATGAAGTCGCGCCCTCGGCACCGACCGAGCCCTGACGTCCTTGCGTCCAGACCACGAACAGCGTGGAGCCGGGCCGGTACTCCCACCGGAACACCACGTTCGAGCGGAACTGCTTGACGTTGAATCCACCGGGGTGGTTGGTGACCGACGTGTCGGCATAGGGCTGGTAGCGGTCGTCATACCGCGCCGCGCGCGGTGTGGCCGACAGCTCGCGCACGTTGCTGTAAGTGCCCTTGGAGACGAACGGCTGCCCGTACACCTGGAGCGTCATGGTCGGCGTGACGGTCCAGTTGAAGCGGGCCGTGATCCCGACGGTGCGCTGGGAGAGGCGCGCGAAGGTGTAGTGGTACGCACCCACAGAGTCGGTGTAGTTGCTGTACCACTGGTAGCCGATGAGGTTGCGGGACCAGTCGAAGGAGAAGGACCCGCTCACCTGCGTGCCCAGCTTGTAGTCCAGCTCCGGCCCCGCAGAGATCTGCTCCTTGTGCCCCGCGCCGCCGCGGAAGACGCTGACGTAGAAGTACGGCACCAGTCCCCTCCGGTCGTCCCCGCCGATGCTGGCCGAGCCGTTGACGTACGGATCCTGCCGCACGGCCGGCCCGCCGCGCGCGCAGGCATCGCAGTAGGTGCCGCCCAGCTGCCCCCACGTGCCGCTGAACCCTACGTTCCAGAGGTTCAGCAGCGTGACGTGCAGGTTCGAGTTCACCGCGCGCTCGGTGGCCAGCCCCCCGCTGGTCCAGATCTGGATCCAGTTCCAGTTCCACTGGAACGATTGGTACCAGGAGCGCGGGTGCCGGTCGAAGAAGCCGACCCAGGTCTCCCAGTTCTGCTGCCCGGCCCGCTGCAGGTACCCGAGGTCGTTGATCTCGAAACCGGGCGAGCGCCGCTGCCACGATGTCTGGAAGTTGAGATGCTGCCCCGCCACCTTGCCGAACAGCAGCTCCTGCGCGTCGCCGGTCAGCGACGTGCGGGTCGTGTCGAGCACCAGACCGGCGTCGGGGCGCTGGTAGTAGTGCGCGGCATCCCGTTGCGTGGCGGCGATGACCTGCGCGCTCCCGGCCACGCGGCTCCAGTCCAGCGACCCCGAGATCTCGTACGTCTTGTTGAGGAAGCGGTGCCGGAAATCGAGCGCGCCGACGTAGGCGCTGCGGCGGAGGTACGGGGCGCTCCAGGCATCGAGGCTCCGGTTCACCGCGGTCAGCATGGCGCCCACGGTTCCGTCGCCGCCCCGGTAGTCCTGCTGCAGGCGGACGATCGAGTAGGTGGTCGTGGGCTCGATCGTGACGCCGTTCACCCCGGTCGTCTTCGCTGTGACCGCCTCCAGCACGCCGAGCCGGAGCCCGCCGGCCAGGCGGCCGGTCAGCTTCCCCGCGCCCAGAATGGTGGTGAATGCAGGCGACGTGGTGTCGCTGTATGTGCCCGCCAGCTCGGGCGCGCGGCCGATGCGGCGGCTGTAAAACAACCCCTCGCTGCTGCAGTTCACGTTGTTGCAGTTGACGTCGAACTGGAACACGCCGCGGCCGGCGACGAAAAAGGGCCTCTTCTCCGGGAAGAAGGTCTCGAAGCCCGAAAGGTTCAGGACCGCGGGGTCGGCTTCCACCTGCCCGAAATCGGGGTTGATCGTGGCGTCCAGGGTCAGGTTCGACGCAACCCGATACTTCAGGTCCGCGCCGACGGTCACGTCCTGCTCTCGCGCGAACCGGCTCCCACTGATCCGCGAGACATTCTTCGTGACGGCGTAGGGCGCGGCCTCGAGCCGGCGCGGGGCCTCGAGGTCGTCCAGCCCTGCGATCTCGCCGAACTGGTTGACCATGCCCGCTGCGGACTGGTGGAGCAGGGGCCAGCTCACCCGCTCGTTGAAGCGGTAGATGTCGCGGTCGATGGCGAAGCCGAAGGTGTGGCTGCGCTCGCCTCCGTACCGCATCTGGGACAGCGGGATACGGAACTCCGCGGTCCAGCCGAGCGAGTCGATGCGGGTGGCGACGTCCCACACCGCGTCCCAGGCGCCGTCTTCGTTCCCGTCGTTGTAGATCGCCGCGTCGTACTTGCTGCCCGCGGCGTTGACGCCGAACTCGTAGCCGGTGCGGCGGTCGTGGTAGCTGTCCACCAGGACGATGATCCGGTCGGAGCCGGGAAAGTCGTCGCGCCGCGCGAGGAGCCGGATCAGGCTGTCGGGGTGCGGGTCGAAGCAACGGACGAAGACGTACAGGTTCGCCGCGTCGTAGGCGACCTTCGCCTCCGTCGGGAAACGCGCCGGCTTCCCCTCCGTAGGCGACCACTCCTGGAACTGCGTGATGGCGGGGGTCTCCCGCCAGACAATGTCGTCGTCCTTCCCATCGATCACCGGCGGCCGGCGGGCCGCCACCGCCATCGCCCGCGTGGCCGTGGGCAACGGGTGACCGGCTCCTACAGCGTCTGGTGTCTGGGGACCCTGCAGCAGGAGGCCCACAAGCGGCAAGACAACGAGCACGCGCGCCCTCCCGGTTGGCGTGACGCTTCTGCTGGTACTACGGCGGCTTGCGGGCTCCGGTGTCAGGCCGGCTGCGGCGCGGTGCCGGGGGCCGGCAATGGACCGGGGCAACGGTCGGGATTAGACTGCCCCGCGACTCCTTCGGCGGCGATGGGGGCGATGACGACTTTCTTCACGACGGCGAGCCTCACGTTCCTGCGCGGCCTGGCCCGCCACAACCGCCGCGACTGGTTCGAGGCGCACCGGCGCGACTACGAGGCGGCGATCCAGGGTCCGATACGAGCCCTGGTCGAGGAGATGGACGTGCGGCTCGCTCGGCTGGCGCCCGAGATCGTCGGCGATCCCAGGCGCTCCGTCTTCCGGATCTACCGCGACATCCGCTTCTCCAGGGACAAGTCCCCGTACAAGACGCACGTCGCCTGCTGGTTCTTCCATCGCGACGCGAGCCACCGGGTCGGGCAGGAGAGCCACGGGGGCGGCGCCGGCTTCTACTTCCACGTCCAGCCAGGCTCGTCGCTCACCGCTGGCGGCCTGTGGATGCCGCCGCGCCCGGCGCTGGACCGGATACGCGAGGCGATGGTCGCGAAGCCGGCCGGGTTCACCCGCATCGTGTCGGCCGCGGCAGTGCGGCGGCGATTCGGCGAGCTGGACGACGAAGCCGTGCTCAAGCGGGTACCGCGCGGGTACGCCGAGAACCATCCGGCTGCGCGCTGGCTGAGGTACCGCTCGTTCACGATGGGCCGGATGCTCAGCGACCGGGAAGTGCTGGGTCCGCGCCTGCTCGACGCGGTCGAGCGGGACTACGCCCTGCTGCTGCCGCTGGTTCGCTGGATCAACGCCGCCCTGGGCCTCAAGCCAGCGCAGCGTCGCTGACGGACTCCCGCCGCCGGGGCGCCAAGCCCGCGAAGGCGAATCCCCATTGAAGGCCCATGCCGTGCCAAAGCCTCAAGCGGCCTTCGTGAGCGTGCTGATGATCACGACGATCAGCACGCCAAGCAGAATCGTCGCGACGCCGAGCGCGCCGACAAAGGCGGTCGCCGCCGTCGCGACCACGCTCATGCGATGGACCTCCAGGCGCCGCACGTCCGCGATCGCCAGTGCAACCCGGTTCGTCGAAGTGTCTCGATTCCGCGGAGCGCTCCATCCAATCACCGAGTCGCCGACGGCGCGTGCGGAGTAGAGGATCAGCTGTGTCGAATCGGCCAGCGTCACGCGGACCCGGTCCTGAGGACTGGCGAGAGCGTCCGCCAGCGGCCGATACTGGGCGGCGTAGTGATAGCAGCCTCCGACGCCGAAGAGGAGCGCCGTCAGCACGGGGATCAACCAGCCTCGGGTCACCAAGCCACGCCTCTCTGTGAATCCGTCACACCTGTTAACGCGAAGCGTCAGGGCGGCGTCAAGCCGAAAGCCGAGAGGCGACGCAGGGATGGCATCCGAGAAGCGGCCCGATATTCCGCCGGCCACTGAGCCCGTCGCCGGGCGGTGCTCGTGCGGCCCCGAGCTAGAACATGACGCCCGCGGTCAGGACGAGCCGGTCTCCGCCGCCGAGCTCGGGGCGCAGCTCCACGTACGGCGTGAGCCGTGTGGCCGTTCCGAAACGCACGCCCCCCAGCAGGTTCACGCCGACGTCGGTCACGCCCGACCGGGGTACGCCGCTGAGGCTCGTGCGGGCGATGTTGAGCCCGCCACCCGCATACAGCGACATCCTGGTTCCGGCGAGGTGGAAGCCCCACGCGAGGTCGGTGTTCAGCTCCCAGTAGTTGACCGGTGAATCGGGGAAGAAGTAGTCGAACGCCACCGCCACGCGCAGGTCCCGCGCCAGCGCGGGAGAGAGCGGCAGCTCGAGGCGCAGGCCCAGACCGGCATTCACGTCCTGGGCGACGCTGACCTGCCCGCCGAGGCGGGGAGGCCCCTGGGCCGCGAGCGCGGCCGGCGCGATGCAAAGAGCGGCGAGGGCCGCCGTGATATGTGTCCGCATGAGGCGACTCCTTTCCGAAGTCCCGTGTCCTGACCCGGGCACGCGCCGGGCGGTAACGCACGGCGAGCACCGCGCGCCGGATGCCTATAGCTTGTGCGTCGTGCCCGAGCTGCCCGACATCACAGTCTACCTGGACGCACTGGCTCCGCGCATCCTGGGTCGCACGCTGCTCGGAGTGGATGTCCTGAGCCCGTTCCTCCTGCGCAGCGTGAAACCGCCCCTCGCCGCGTGCGCGGGCAAGCGCGTCGTCGCCTTGCAGCGGATCGGGAAGCGCATCGCCGTCGGTCTCGAGGACCGGCTCTTCCTCGTGATACACCTGATGGTGGCCGGACGGTTGCAGTGGCGCGGCGCCGCCTTCAGGCCGGCGCGCCGCCGGACGCTCGCGGCGTTCCGGTTCGACGCCGGCACCCTGCTCCTGACGGAGGCGGGCACGACGCGCCGCGCCTCGCTGCACCTTGTGCAGGGCGAGGCCGGCCTGGCGCCATTCGATCGCGGCGGGCTCGAGGTGCTGGAGGCGAGCGAGGCGGAGTTCGCGGCGCGGCTCCGCGGTGAGAGCCACACCGTCAAGCGCGCGCTCGCCGATCCCCGGCTCCTGAGCGGGATCGGAAACGCGTACTCCGACGAGATCCTCCACCGCGCGCGGCTCTCGCCGATGCTGCTGACCGCGTGGATGACGGACCAGCAGATGACGCGGCTGTATGAGGCCACCCGCTCGACGCTCCGCGACTGGATCGAGCGGCTGCGTCGCGAGACTGGGGACGGCTTTCCGGAGACGGTGACAGCGTTTCGCGACGGCATGGCGGTGCACGGCCGCTTTCGCCAGCCCTGTCCCGACTGCGGGGAGCCGGTGCAGCGCATCCGCTATGCCGAGAACGAGACCAACTACTGCGCCCGCTGCCAGACCGGCGGCAGGCTGCTCGCCGATCGCGGTCTCTCGCGCCTGCTGAAGGACGACTGGCCGCGTTCGCTGGACGGGCTGGAGGAGCTCATCGAGGACAGTCGGCACCGAGGCGGCGGGGATCGCTAGAGGCCGACCACGATGACGAGGCTCGCCGAGCACTCCTGCGCCAGATCGAGGCCTCGGCCCGGCGCGGCGCTAGAAGGCGTCGCCCGCCGCGACGTAGAAGCCACCGCCCCCCTTGGCGACCGCGTAGTCGAGCCGGAGTTGCAGCCCCTCTTTCTTGTCCAACAGCAGGCGGATGCCTCCGCCCCCGGCCGCGCGGAGCTGCGCATCCGCGAGGCCGCGCACCGACGGAGCGACGGCTCCCGCGCCGACGAACACGACCCACGACACAACGCCCTTGAGCGGCGCGCGGGCCTCCAACTGGGCGGCGCTCATCGCGCCGTCAATGAAGCGCGGCTGGGTGAAGCCGCGCAGAATGCCCGATCCTCCGAGGTGAGGCAGAAGATAGAACGGCACCGTACCATCCGTGGCGTCCAGGATCGCCTGCCCCGCGATCACCACCGCGCCGCCGACGTTGCGATACGCCCGCGCGTCGGCTGTGTAACGCCGGTAGGTGTGGTCGCCGCCAAGGGCATGCCCGGCCACGCCGTATCCCACTCGGAGGTAGCCACCCCGCTGTGTCCGGTACAGGACGTCGCGCGTGTCCCAGACACCGTCCACCGTGAGCATGGCTTCCGTGCCGCCGCGGCTGCCGGGGACGCTGCCGGCCGAGAGACGGCCCCCAGGCTCGATCCCTGCCATCCGGCTGTGCTGGATGGAGTAGCCCGCCCCGGCGAACACGCGGCCGCTCACGCGCCGCTGCGCGGAGGCGGTCAGGGAGTACCTCCGGGGCGTATAGACCTCCGACGTGTCGGTGGCGCCGACGCCGATACCATGGAACAGGCTCGGGTACCGCTCCACAACCACGTCAGCCGCGGCGTGCCAGCTGTCGCCGGCGGTCCACCGGTCGAGCGTCAGCTCGACCTGGTACTGGCGCTTCAGAGTGTAGATCGCGGTAAGGAGAGCGGTGGAAGGCCTCGTCGCCGGGCCGGACGTGTCGGCCGATACGACGCCGACCAGCCCGACCCCGAAGAGCAGGCTGGTCTCGGGAGCGTAGCCGAGGATCGGCACGGGAAACACGCGGCGCCTGGGCGCCGCCTGGCCGCTGAGCGCGGACGCTCCGAACGCCGCAACCGCAGCGATCAGCGGCAGGGTTCGCAGATGCACGCGCCTTCCAGTCGCACTGCACGCACGGACAGCCGTCGCGACACTGAGCGCGCCGTCCCCCGGACCGGCGTCATCTGGCCACCGTCGCGCGCACGTGAGCGTCGGTGCCGTGCAGGTCCAGGAGCGAGAGATACCGCCCGCCGTCGTTCCGAGCCAGTGGAGGCCATCGGGCGCCCCGTCTGCTGCACCGCCACGAGCCTCGGCAGGGCGCGTCAACCAGACGTCAAGCGAGCGATCCGACCGACGGTGTCGTGCCGCAGAGCCCTTGGCGAGCCACACGCCCTCCGATCGCAGCCTGCGGCGCGCCGCCCGCACCTGGCGGTTCGGCGGGCAGGCCCGCATTGTAGCTCCGCCGTATGACGGACCCCCTTCTCCAGCTTCGGGTCGCCCTGGCGGACCGCTATCGGGTCGAGCGCGAGCTCGGACAGGGCGGCATGGCGGTGGTCTACCTCGCCGAGGATCTGAAGCACCACCGTTACATCGCCCTGAAGGTGCTGCGGAGCGCCCTCGAGGCGTCCATCGAGGCCGAGCGCTTCCTGCTCGAGATCGAGATCGCCGCGGCGCTGACGCATCCGCACATCCTGCCGCTGTACGACTCCGGCGAGGCCAGCGGCCTCGTTTACTACGTCATGCCGTATGTCGAGGGACCGTCGCTGCGGCAGCGGCTGGACGGCGAGCGGCAGCTGCCGGTGCCGGAGGCGCTGAAGATCGCGCGGCAGGTCGTCGGAGCGCTGGATTACGCCCACCGGCGCGGGCTGGTGCACCGCGACATCAAGCCCGAGAACATCATGCTGTACGAGGGCGAGGCCCTGGTGGCGGACTTCGGGATCGCGCTGGCGGTGCGCTCGGGCCACGGCGCGCGCGTCACCGAGGACGGGATCGTGATCGGGACGCCGCTCTACATGAGCCCCGAGCAGGCGCTGGGCGACCCGGTGGACCCGCGGAGCGACCTGTACTCGGTGGGCTGTGTCCTCTACGAGATGCTGGCCGGGGCGCCGCCGTACGTCGGCGACTCGGCGATGGCCATCACGGCGCAGAAGCTGGTGGATCCCGTGCCGCCGCTCGCGCAGCGGCGCGACGAGGTCTCGCCGGAGATCCAGATCGCGCTGGCGAAGGCGCTGGCCTGCAGGGCCGACGATCGCTTCGCCACGGCCGCCGAGTTCGCCGCCGCCCTCGAGCGCCCCGTCGGAGAGGCCCCCGGCGCGACACCACGCTCCGGGGCCGCCGCGGGGGGCTCGTCCATCGCGGTGCTCCCGTTCGTCAACATGAGCGCCGAGCCCGACAGCGAGTTCTTCAGCGACGGCATCGCCGAGGAGCTGACCAACGCGCTCTCCAAGCTGGAGGGCCTGCACGTGGTTGCGCGCGCCTCGGCCTTTGCCTTCAAGGGGGGACAGGAGGACGTGCGGGAGATCGGCAGGCGCCTCGGCGTGACGACGGTGCTCGAGGGCAGCGTGCGGCGGGCCGGGAACCGCGTGCGGGTCACGGCCGAGCTGGTAAGCGTCGGGAACGGGTACCGGCTCTGGTCGGAGCGGTTCGACCGGCAGCTGGACGACGTGTTCGCGATCCAGGACGAGATTGCCACGGCGATCGCCGACGTGCTGGAGGCCAAACTCCTCGGCGCGCCCAAGGCGTACGCCCAGGAGCCGGTGCGCAGCGGGGACCCCAGGGCCTACGAGCACTACCTGCGCGGCCGCCACCTGTGGAACGAGCGGACCACCAGCGCGCTCGAGCAGAGCGTGGAGGAGTTCCAGCGCGCGCTCGCCATCGATCCCAGGCACGCGCCATCGTACGCCGGCATCGCCGACTCCTACGTCATCCTCGGCGTGTACAGCCACCGTCCCCAGGACGAAGTGATGCCGCAGGCCAAGGCGGCCGCCGAGCAGGCGCTGGCGATCGACGCGTCGCTGGCGGAGGCGCACACGGCGCTCGCCTGCGTGCGGGCGCTGTACGAGTGGGACTGGGCTGCCGCCGATGCCCTGTTCCGGCGCGCCATCGCCCACAACCCGCAGTACGCGACCGCGCACCAGTGGTACGCGATGAACTGCCTGGTACCGCAGGGCCGGTTCGACGAGGCGCACGCGGAACTGGAGCGGGCACTCGCCCTCGACCCGCTGTCGCTCGCCGTGAACACGAGCGTCGGGCTGCGCGCCTTCTACGCCCGGGAGCTCGCGTCCGCGACGGGCGCCCTGAGAAAGACGGTGGAGCTGAATCCAGAGTTCGGGGCGGCGCACTACTTCCTGGGGCACGCCCTGATCTCCATGGGCCGGTACGACGAGGCGATCACCGCGCTCGAGCGCGCCGTCACGCTCCAGGAAGGGAGCGCCGAGACGACGGCGGCGCTGGCGACGGCCCATGCCCTGGCGTACCACCGTCCCGAGGCCGAGGCGCTCCTGGCGGACCTGGACCGGCGCTCGAGTGAGGCATACGTCTCGCCGGCGCTGCTCGCCCAGGTGCATCTCGGCCTGGCGGACCACGCCGCCGCGCTGGAGCGGCTCGAGGAAGCCGCGGCGCGGCGCACGGCGGACGTGGTGTGGCTGAAGGTTCATCCCATCTACGACCCGGTGCGCGGCCACCCGCGATTCCGAGCCCTGCTGGAGCTGACCGGCCTGGCCTAGCCAGGCGGCGCGGCGCCGCCGCGGTCCGCCCCCGCAGGCGCAGGCCGCGCGTGAAACCTCCCGGGATGCCTCCCGTACGGACTGTCACTTCACCAGCCACACACCCCGCGCCCGGAGACGCCGGTGCACGCCATCCTCCGCGACATCCGTTACGGCTTCCGGTCGCTGGTCAAGACACCCGGCCTGACGTTGATCGCCACCATCGCCCTCACGTTCGGGATCGGGCTGACGACCGCGGCATTCAGCATCGTCTACGGCGCCATCATGAAGGGGCTGCCCTTCCCCGACGGCCACCGCATCGTGGAGGTATCCCGCAGCAACCCGTCACGGGGTAATCGGCGGATGGGCGTGCCCATCAGCGACTACGCCGATTATCGCGCGCAGCAGCGCAGCCTCGATCCCATCGCGGGCTACTACACGGGCACCGTGAACGTGAGCGGCACGGAGCAGGCCGAGCGGTACTCCGGAGCGTGGGTGAGCGTGGGCACCTTCGACGTCACGAGTGCGCGGCCGATCCTGGGGCGCGTGTTCCGACCGGGCGAGGACGCCCCGGGCGGCGGCAACGTCGTGGTCATCGGGTCCGGGATGTGGCGCAAGCGCTTCGGTGGGGACACCAGCATCGTCGGCCGGACGCTTCGCGCCAATGGAGAGCCGTTCACCATCATCGGCGTGATGCCCCAGCGGTACGTATTCCCCGACAACGTGGATCTGTGGCTGCCGCTGCAGCTCGACCCGGTCGCCCTGAAGCGCGGCGAGGGCACCTCGCTCACCGTGGCGGGCATGCTCAAGCCCGGCGTCACGCTCGAACAGGCCAAGGCAGATTTCGGGGCGATCGCCCAGCGGCTGCAGCGGCAGTACAAGGAGACCAACGAAGGCGTCGAGGCGGTGGTGGAGCCGTACGTGGATGCCGAGCTGGGTCCCGAGCCCCATCAGCTGCTCTACACGATGCTCGGGGCGGTGTTCTTCGTGCTGCTGATCGCCTGCGCCAACGTCGCGAACCTGCTGCTGGACCGGGCGACGCACCGGTCGAAGGAGGTCGGCATCCGCACCGCGCTCGGCGCGTCGCGCGGCGCGGTAGTGCGGCAGTTCCTGACCGAGGCGTTCGTGCTCTCGGCGGCCGGCGCGGTGCTGGGCACCGGCCTGGCCGCCGTGGGAATCGCGGTGTTCAACCGCTCGATCGTGGACAGCCAGCCGCCGTTCTACATCGATATCCGGCTGCACCCGCCGGTGCTGCTGTTCACGGCCGGGCTGAGCCTGCTGGCGACGGTGCTGTCCGGGGCGATCCCGGCGTTCCAGTCGTCGCGCACCGACATCAACGAGGTGCTCAAGGACGAGACCCGCGGGTCGTCCAGCCTCCACATGGGCAAGATGAGCCGAGCGCTGGTGGTGTTCGAGATCGCGCTCTCGTGCGGGCTACTGGTCGCATCCGGGCTCATGATCAAGAGCGTGACTAAGCTGCGGACGATGGACCCCGGCTTCCGCACCCGGAACCTCTTCACGGCGCGCGTCGGCTTCCCCGCCCAGTACACCGATACGCTCATGGAGCGGCGATTCTTCGCTGAGCTGCGGGATCGCCTCGCCGAGCTCCCCGGAGCCAGGAGCGCGTCCATCGTCTCCTCGCTGCCCGGCGTCGGGTCCAACGGCGGGAGCTTCGAGGTGGACGGCGTCGCCTACCCCACGGATCGTGACGTTCCGAACGCCCGGTGGTATGCCGTGTCGGACGGCTTCTTCGAGACCTTCGGCATCTCCATCGCGCGCGGCCGGGGTCTCACCGCGAGCGACCGCGGCGAGACCGCCCCAGTGGCGGTCGTGAACCGCGCGTTCGTCGACAAGTTCTTCGCGGGCAAGGACCCCATCGGGCAGCGCATCCGCCAGGGTGGACGCACCAGCAAGCTCCCGTGGATGACGATCGTGGGGATCGTGGGAAGCACATATACCGGCGACCCCGAGGAGCCGCGCGCGCCGGCTTACTTTGCGCCGCTGAGCCAGCACCACTCGAACTTCGCGAGCATCGCGGTTCGGACCGCGGGCGCGCCAATGGCGCTCACCGCCCAGGTGCGCCAGGCCGTCGCGGCGCTCAATCCCGACATCCCGCTCTACTGGGTGTACTCGATGGAGGAGGCCATCGCCCGCCCCACGTGGTACATACGGGTGTTCGGGACGATGTTCATGATCTTCGGCTTCATCGCGTTGTTCCTCGCCGCGATCGGCCTCTACGCGGTGATGTCCTTCTCGGTGAGCCGCCGCACCCGGGAGGTGGGCATCCGCATGGCCCTGGGCGCGCAGGCGGGCGACATGGTACGGCTGATCCTGGGGCAGGGTGCGTGGCAGCTGGGAGCCGGCATGATCCTCGGCCTCGGCCTCGCAGCCGGGGTGGAGCAGCTCACCCGGGTCATCCTGTTCGAGGTGCAGCCGCGGGACCCGACCATCTTCGGCGGCGTGGTCGGCGTGCTCGCGGTCAGCGGGCTGTTCGCGTGCCTGGTGCCGGCCCTCCGGGCCACGCGCGTGGACCCGCTGGTCGCGCTGCGCAGCGAATAGGGCGGCCGGCTAGACCACGCGCGCCTTCCAGCGCCCGCGCCGGAACACCAGGGCGCTCGCGACCGCCAGGGTCGAGAAGGCGACGGCGATCGCCGCGAAGACGCCGTTGGGCCCGAGCGGGGTCCGCCTCGACAGCACCCACGCCAGTGGCACTTCCAGCAGCCAGAAGCACACCAGGTTGAGCACGGTGGGCGTCCAGGTGTCGCCGGCGCCGTTGAACGCGTTCGAGACGACCATGCCGAAGGCGTAGAAGACGAACCCCGCGCTCACGATGCGCAGACATCCCACGCCCCACGGCCGAATGAGGGGATCGGGCGTGAAAAGCCCGATGATGGACGGCGCCAGGATCACGAAGACGATGCCCATGGCGCCGAGCACCCACACGTTGTAGAACGCCGCCATCCAGACCGACCGCTCGGCGCGATCCGGCTTCCTCGCGCCCAGGCTCTGGCCCACCATCGTGGCGGCCGCGTTGCTCAGCCCCCACGACGGCAGGAGCGCGAAGACGATCACCCGGATGCCGATCGTGTAGCCGGCGAGCACGATGCTGCCGAAGGTGGCCAGCACGCGGATCAGGGCGAGCCAGCTCGCCGTGCCGATCAGGATCTGGAGCACGCCGGAGCCCGAGAGCCGGATCAGGCTGGCGAACGACCTGACGTCCGGCACCAGGTCGGCGCGCCGGATGGCGAGCCGGCCGTCGCGTCGAGCCAGGCGGCGCATCTGGTAGAGGACCCCGATGCTGCGCCCGATGGTCGTGCCCACGGCGGCGCCGGTGACGCCGAGCCTCGGGAACGGCCCGACGCCGAAGATGAACAGCGGCCCCAGGATCATGTTGCAGCCGCTGGCGATCCACAGCGAGCGCATCGCGATGGTCGCGTCGCCGGCGCCGCGGAACACCGCGTTGACGAGGAACAGCAGCAGGACGGCGACGTTCCCGCCCAGGAGCACCCGCGTGTAGCCGGCGCCGGTGCGCTGCACCTCCGGGGACGCACCCAGCACTCGCAACAGGCCGGGCGCCACGGTGAGCCCCAGGATCGAGATCGGCAGCGAAACGAGGATGCCGAGCAGGATGGCCTGGGCGCCGGCGTGTGAGGCGCGCGCGGGGTCGTGCTCGCCGATGCGCCGGGCGACGATGGCCGCGGCCCCGATCCCCAGGCCGATCGCGACCGCGTAGATCAGCGACATCATGGACTCGGTGAGGCCGACGGTCGCGATCGCGTCGGCGCCCAGGTGGGCGACGAAGAAGATGTCCACGACCGCGAACAGGGATTCGAGCACCGTCTCGAGGACCATCGGCACGGCGAGCAGGACCAGGGCGTGGCCGATCGGGCCCTCGGTGTAGTCCTGCCGGGTGCCGCGCAGCGCCTCGCGCACGACCCTGCCCGCCCGCGCCAGAGCGCGCGGGCGGGCGACGGCCGCTGCGCCGGCAGCGGGAGTGATTTGTCCCCGATCGGTCATGATTCCGGTAACTGAGCGGCCCGCACGATAGCCGGTCGGCGGGCCGCGGGGTAGTCGGCTCCGGACTGCCAGGTGTGGGCACCTGGCCGCCCGGGCCCGCTACATCACGAAGTTCACCGGGATCCGGACGCGCACCCGCACCGCGCGCCCGTCTATACGGCCCGGCTGGAAGAGCCAGGCGGCCGCGGCGTCGCGCGCCGGCTGTTCGAAGAGCTGGTGCGTGCTGTGGACGATCGTGACCGACCCCGGCTCCGTGCGCCCGGCCGTGTCCACGACGCACTCGATCATCACCTGCCCCTCGATCTTCGCCCTGCGGAGCAGGTCTGGGTAGAGCGGCGCCGGCCCCCCGATCCGGACCGGCCGCTCCTCCAGCACTTCGGCCGCATACACCGCGTCGGGACGCGCTGCCGCACGGGTGGTGGTCGTGTCGCTGCGCCACGGACGCGCGCTCCCGACGCCCAGCCCCGCGAAGCTCGTCGGGTCGAACACGACGTGCGACGGCGCCGGTATATCGGTCGGAATGCTCGTCGGGATCGCGAGCGTGTTGAACCGGAGCGTCAGGCTGACGGGGCTCGGGGCGGCGGTCTTGGGCGGCGGTGATGTCTCCTGCCGAGGCATCTCCACCGCGATGATCGGCCGCTCAACCTGCTCTTCCTTGCCGGCCTGCAGCGTGGCGTACACCGCCCCTGCGATGAGCGCCGAGTGCACGATGAACGAGACGGCCCCACCACTGAATGCACCGGTCCAGGGCATCGGACGCTGGGAATTGATGAGCGTCGCGATCACGGTAGCCTCCAGCGGCTCCCACCAACACTACGAGATCGAGGGCAACCAGGTTCCAGGTCGCCGCCACCGTCTGCCGCGGCAGGCCGGGGCCTCGCAGGGGCTGTGCGGTTCGACGATCCGACGCGGCCGTGGCTGGGCTGGGTCAGAGCGTACCGCGGCCCCTTCTGCGTCACGCTTGAAGACCTCCAGAGCGACATCTGGGTCGCCGATCTCGCCACGAGACCCTGAGCGCCCACCCTGGCCCCGCGGAGGTCGCGTGCCCCGACAGGCCCCCCCGCCGGGGGTCGCCGGGGCCCGATTGTTCCGCAAATCAGTATATTTGTCCGCTGCCGTGACCGCGCCCGAGAACGTCCGCTTCGTCGCCGCGCTCGCCCGCGCAGTGGACCTGCTGAGCCGCTCGCCCGAACCCGGCCCACAGCAGAAGGCCGCGCTGCGCGCCCTCGTCGCACTGGCGGCGGAGCGCTCGGCCACCCTCCGGATCTACCAGGGCGCGCTCACGCTCGACGGCACCGAGATCCCCACCGCCGATCCCCGGCTGGCAGCCTTCGCCGAGCGCCTGGCCACGCAGGAAGTCGAGGAGGTCGTGATTGCACAGGGAGCGGGGCCGGACGAGCTGCTCGCGCTGGCGTTCGGCCTCGCGGCCGACCCCGGAGAGGGTCGGATCAAGGAACGACTGCGCGACGCCGGCTCAGCGCGCGTCATGGTCGTCCTGCACCAGTACGGCGCGCAGTCAACGGGGAGCATCACGGGAGCCTTCGAGAAGCAGAAGTTCGACCAGGCGGTGATGGCGGAGTGGGATGCGTTCCTGGAGCGTGGGGCGCAGGCCGAGTCGGACCGCATGGCCGGCCTGACGCTCCCGGAGCCAGAACCGGACCAGGCACGGGGGGCCAAGGGCGGAGCGGCCGGGCCTGCGCCGCGCCACGCCCGCCCCACCACGCCCGCGCCCATTTCGCCGGGACGGCTCCCGGACGCACCTGCCTCGGCGCCGATCCGGCTGCCACGGCCGTCCACCATCGACGTGGGCTCCACGCCCGAGTCCTGGTTCGCTGCGTTCGAGAGCGGCGTGAAGAAGCGATTCCCGGATCATTTCGGCGACGTGGACTGGGGTTTCCAGGTCGACCGCGCCGCGGCCACCGTCAGCGTGGGCGACCCGCGTAGCGGCTCAACCTTCGCGCTCCCGCTGCCGCCCGACTATCTCGAGCGCTCGGCGTGGCTCCTGGCCGGCGATCTGCTCGCGCGTCTGCGGACCATGGCCGAGAAGGCGGGGAGCCTGCGCAGGCGGCGCTGACGCGCGGGCGAGGGCGACCGCCGCGGCAGTCGTCTCGCGGCGCGACGAGGCCGGGCTGAAGCCCGGCCTTCACGTTTTCTGCCATCGTCCGGCGCCGCGTGAGCCTTGTGGAGGTCGCTTCGAGGCCTAGATTGAGCCCCCATCGCGCTTCGCGACTTCGGGACCAGGCTTCGCGGAAAGGACGCGGGTGACCCGTGGCTGACCAACGGCGCTATCGGCTGGTGACGCGCAGCGACTTCGACGGCTTGGTGTGCGCAGTGCTGCTCAAGAGCCGGGGCATGATCGACGACATCCTGTTCGTCCACCCCAAGGACGTGCAGGACGGCAAGGTCCAGATCGGGGAGGGGGACATCACGGCCAACGTCCCGTACGCCCCGCACGCCCACATGGCCTTCGACCATCACGCGAGCGAGACGGCGCGGATCGGCGGCCCAGCTCCCAGCAACCTCGTCCTCGACCCGAAAGCGCCGTCCGCCTCGCGGGTGATCTACAACCACTTCGGGGGGGCGAGCGGGTTCCCCTCCTTCTCGCAGGAGCTGCTGGCGGCGGCGGACAAGGCCGACTCGGCGCAATTCACCAGGGACGAAGTGCTGGACCCGAAGGGCTGGGTGCTGGTCAGCTTCCTGATGGATCCGCGGACCGGGTTGGGGCGCTTCAAGGATTTCGAAGTGTCCAACTACAAACTGATGATGGAGCTGTTCGAGACCTCCCGGCAGGACAGCAGGGTGGACGACATCCTCCGGCTGCCGCACATGGCGGAGCGCGTGGCGCTGTACCGCTCGCACCAGGCGCCCTTCATGGAGCAGCTCCATCGCTGCGCCAAGGTCCACGCGAACCTGGTGGTGCTCGATCTCAGGGGCGAGGAAACGATCTACGCGGGCAACCGCTTCGTGGTCTACGCGCTCTATCCGAAGTGCAACATTTCCATGCACGTGATGTGGGGCATGAAGAAGGAAGTCACGGTGTTCGCGATGGGAAAGTCCATCCTCAACCGGACCTCCAAGACCGACATCGGGCGCCTGGCGTTGAGCTATGGCGGCGGCGGCCACGAGGCCGCCGGGACCTGCCAGGTGGCCAATGACCGGGCGGAAACCGTCCTCGGCGAGCTGCTCAAGCGCATCACGACCGACGGCTGAGGGCGGCCCCGGCGCGCACCCGGACGCCGCGATGGAGGCAGGTCGCTGCTGCCGGCGCGGCGGCTACAGTGCGCCCGGCCGCACGGGCGCTGCAGGCGCCGCCGCCGGCACGTCCGGCTCCGGGGTGAAATCCTCTCCAGGATTGATGAAGCGGTCGGCCTCGATGGCGTACTGCTTGTCGTAGAGCTGGCGGTAGCGGCCGCCGGCCGCGAGGAGCGCCGAGTGACTGCCGCGCTCGACGATCCGTCCTCCGTCGAGCACGAGGATCTGGTCCGCGCTGCGGATCGTGGACAGACGATGCGCGATGACGAACGTGGTCCGCCCCTGGCGCAGCCGCCGCAGGCCGTCCTGGATCAGCGCCTCGCTCTCGCTGTCGAGGCTCGAGGTGGCCTCGTCGAGGATCAGGATCCTCGGGTCGGCGAGGATCGCCCGGGCGATGGCGACCCGCTGCCGCTGGCCGCCGGAGAGCTTCACGCCGCGCTCGCCGACCACCGTGTCGTAGCCCTTCTCGAACCGCTCGACGAACTCGTCACAGTGCGCGATCCGCGCCACCCGCAGGATCTCCTCCCGCGCGGCGTGCGGCCGCGCGAAGCCGATGTTTTCGGCGATGGTGCCGTCGAACAGGAAGTTGTCCTGCAGCACCACGCCGAGGTGGGCACGGTAGTTGCGCAGGCGCAGCGCCGCCAGGTCCGCCCCGTCCACGAGTACACGCCCCACCTGCGGGCGGTTGAAGGCCATCACGAGACTGATGAGGGTGCTCTTGCCGGAGCCGCTCGGCCCCACGAGAGCCGTGGTCGAGCCGGCCGGCGCGTGGAACGACACGTCCTGCAGCACCTCGGCACCGGCGTCGTACGCGAAGTGGACGCCCTCGAATGCGATCTCACCCCGCAGGCCGTCGCCCACGGCGAGGCGCTCCCGGTCCTCCGCGTCCTCCGTGGTGGTCCGGCGCAGCTCGCGAATGCGGTCCAGGCCGGCGAACGCCTCGCTGACCTGGGTCCCGATGGACGCGATCTGCACCAGCGGGGCCGCCACCAGGCCCACGAAGAAGACGTACATCACGAAGTCGCCGAGGGTCATACGGCCGGCGAGGATCGCGTTCCCCCCCACCAGGATCATGAGCACGCCGATGCCCCCGGTGATGATGGTGACCGCGGCGCCAAGCACGGAAACGCCCGTGACCGTCGTGGCGATGTTGCGAAAGAGGCGGTGCACGCCACGCGTGAAGATGAGCTTCTCGCCACGCTCGGCGACATACGACTTCACCACTCGGATGCCGCCCAGCGACTCCCCGAGGCGGCCGGTCACCTCCGCGTTGATCTGGCCGCGCTCGCGGAAGATGGGCCGCAGCTTGGTGAAGGCGAAGGCCATCAGTGCGCCGAAGACGGCGAGTATCAGGATGGTGCTCGCCGTCAGGCGCCAGTTCAGGTAGAAGAGCACGCCGAGCGCAATGGTGGCCGTGACCAAGCCGCCCGAAAGCTGCACGAGCCCCGTGCCGACCAGGTTCCGGATTCCCTCTGCATCCGTCATGATGCGCGAGATGAGGACGCCACTCTTGGTCGAGTCGAAGAACCGCACCGGCAGGCGCATCACGTGCGCCTCGACTTCGCGCCGCATCTCGGTGATGGCGCGTTGGGCGGTGACGCCAAGAACCTGCGAGAGCGCGAACGAGGTCACCGCCTGGACGAGCGTCGCCGCCCCCGCGGCCAGCGCCAGCGGGACGAGCAGCCTGGCCTGGTGCTTTCCGACGACGTCGTCGATCAGGAACTTCGAGGTGGCGGGCAGGACGAGGCCGGCCAGGCGGTTCACGAGCATCACCACCAGACCGAGCGCGAGGTAGGCGCGGTGGCGCCAGATGATCCGGCGTGCTTCCTGCCAGGCGGAAGACCAATCGAGCTGCCGCTTCTTCGGTTCGGGCACCCTGCCGCCGCGGTCGGGAAGGCGTGAAGTCTACATGGCCGGCGGGCGCGGCGAAATTGCGGGCGGCGACGACGGCCCAGCCGCCGGACGATGTCCGAGCCCGCTGCGGCAAGCGCGGCGGAGCCGACCGGTCCACGCCATGGGCCGGCAGATCACAGGGCTCGCGCGACCGCGAGAGCCCCCGCCCCAAGGAGGACCGTGCCGCCTGCCCGTGCCGCCAGATTCGGCCAGGGCGCGAGCCGCTCGATGGTGATGGCGCAGGCGACAACCGCCATCACGGCGAGGTCCATCACGCCGGTCACGAGCAGGGACACCATGAGCCCGGCGCAGCACAGCGTGCAGTGGAACCCCAGCCGGAGACCATAGCGCCAGGCGTTCCAGACACGCGCCGTCGGCGCCGGGCCGCAGGAAGGCGCCGAGCGACAGCACTCGAGGTGGCGCGCCTTCCACCGCGTCATCTGAAACCATCCCGCAAGCAGGAGCACGACGCCGGTCGCGACGGGCGCGGACCGCGCCACTGCTGGCCACTGTGACTCGCCTGCCGCCAGAGCGGCGCCAAGCGGGTACGCCACGGCGCCGCAGACACCCCACACGAGGAAATACCCTGCGCCCGCGAGCGCCGTCACCACCCCGGGACCGGGCTCCCCGAGCCCCAGCACCGCGCGCCGGTAGCCCGTCAGGACGGGCAGCAGGGACGGCAGCATCATCGCGGCCATCATCACGACCCACATGCCGATGAACGAGGCCGCGGCGCTGATCCAGCTCTGCGCGGGCATCCGCGCCCATGGCGTGGTGACGGCCAGGCCACCAGGCATCGCCATGGCGCCGGCCATTGAGCCGCGCAGGTAGATCGTCGCTCCCGCGCTCACCAGGAAGAGGAGCGCACCGGCCCCCACGAACAGCCGTTCGCGCCCCACCCCGGCGCGCCCCAGGAGCGCGCCGGGCCCCGGACCGGGCAACGGGCGCTCCTCAGAGAACGGTGACGCGCTCAGTCCTGGTACCGGTCATGGTGGCGGACCCAGGCCTGCGAGAACTGGAGTCCGTCCTCGTCACGTCCCTTCGGCATCAGATCGAGGATGTTGTACGTCCCGTTCAGGAGGTCGATGCCCCGCGCGTAGGTGGAGTAGGTGTGATACACGGCACCGCCCTCATCCCGGAAGAACGCGCTGAAGCCTTCGCGCTCGGAGCCCACCTTCGAGTTGGCGTAGTTGTAGAAGCCGGTGCTCTGAACCTCCTCGGGCGTAAACGACACGCGATAGTCGTAGTTGAAATCGTTCCCGTGCGACGAGACCCACTTGAACCGCCAGCCCATCCTCTTCCTGAACGCCTCGATCTTGGCCAGCGGCGCCCGGGACACGGCGACCATGGTCACATCGCGGTGATTGAGATGGACGCCGGCCCCGTCGAAGTGATCGGCCCAGAACGAACAGTGCGGGCACCCCGCTTCCGACTTCGGGTCGAACATGAAATGATAGACCGCGAGCTGGCTCCTGCCCGCGAACAGGTCGGCCAGAGTCTCCTCCCCGTTCGGCCCGTCGAAGACGTACTTCTTGTCGACCCGCTCCCAGGGGAGCGCGCGCCGCAGCCGGTTCAGCTCGTCCCGCTGCCGCGTGAACTCCTTCTCCTTCGCGAGAAACGCCGTGCGCGCGCCGAGCCACTGGTCGCGCGATACCACCGGGTGCCCCTTGATGCTGCTGGTCGTCTCCGGCATATCTTCCCCCCGACCGCTGTGGCGCGGCCCTCACGTGCAGGTGGACAAGCATCGCAGGAAGTGCTACCATAATATTCTACCAACCGGTTGAATACAAGGTGGGCGAGGTGCGGCGGACTCTACTGAACCAGGTCTATGCGGCGATCGCGGACCCGACCCGCCGTGGCATACTGGCCGTGCTGTCAGGCGGCGACGCCAAGGTCGGGAGCCTGGTGCACCGGTTCCCGATCTCGTTCAACGGCGTCTCCAAGCACGTGAAGGTCCTCGAGCGGGCGGGGCTCGTCGAGCGCACGATCCGCGGCCGCGAACACTGGCTGCATCTCAGGGCGGAGCCGTTGAGCGAGGCGGCGGAGTGGCTCGAGCACTACCGCGCATTCTGGGATGCGCGCCTCGATGCCCTCGAAGCAATGCTCGTCGCCCAGGAGCGCGCGGCCGGGCCCGTGCGGCCTCGGCGGGGCCGGGGACGCGGATGACCGGAACCGGCGCGTCCTCCCCCGACCTGGTGGTGCGGCGGCTGCTGCCGGTTCCGCGCGAGCGGGTGTTCGCGGCGTGGCTCGACCCGGTCAGCCTGGCGCAGTGGATGTGCCCGGGCAGCGTGACGAGCGCGACCGTCCAGGTGGACCCCCGGATCGGCGGCAAGTTCCGAATCGTGATGAAGCACCCTGGGGGAGCCGAGGAGCACTGGGGCGAATATCTCGTCATCGAGCCGCCGGAGCGCCTGTCATTCAGCTGGATATCCGCGAAGACGGACCTCCAGGCGACCGTTGTCACCGTCGAGCTGGTGGCGCGGGGTGCCGGAACCGAGCTCATCCTCACCCATCGACGCCTGCCAGCCGCGGAGGTGAACGCGCACCGCGAGGGCTGGACGGACATCATCCGGAAGCTCGGCGAGGTGCTCCGGCGCGGTCCGCACGACGGCTGACGGAGCTGGCGCGTCGCTGGCCGCCGGCGACCCGGGCGCGCGCCTCCTGGTTCCGCGCGCCCGGGTCAGACATGTGGGGCCCAGCCTCTTCAGCGTCCCAGGGCGATCTCCATCCGGATGACGTCGAACACGCGGAATCCGACGTCCACAAGCACGAGGTGCCCCCCGAACACGACGTACCGGCAGCCAACGGGAGCGGGAGCGAGCCGGCGCACGAGCACGACCGGCACGGGGTAGATACTCCGCTGCATCTCGCGGTCGAGCACGAAGCCTGGCCGCAGCCTCGCTTCGACGCCCGGGGGCAGCCGGTCGCGGTCGCGGAGTCCCGGCGGCAGGTCGCGCCGGCTGTGGTAATACCAGTTGCGCGCGATCTCCCGGTCGTGGTCGTTGAACCTGGCCTCAGCCTGGCGCTCGGCCTTCTTCGCCTGGCCGCGGTTCGTCTCGCGGCCGCGTCCGTGACCACGGCCCTGGGCGGCGGCCGCGCCGCTGGTCAGGGCCAGCAGCGCCACCGCGCCGGCGATCAGCCATCGTGCTCTCATGCTCGTCTCACTCGGTTGGGGGATGGTCGTCTCCGCCTTCGCTGCAACCAGGAGGAGTTGCCTCGCGAAGCATAGCACGCCCCGCGCGGCCGCGCCTCCATCGGCATTCCAGAGACCACCGCAAGGATGGATCACGTAACTCTCGGCCGGCGCCGGGCGGGGGCGGAGAATGGCTTGGATGATCAGCGTCGCGAGCCTGGTCCCACTCGCGAGCCACAGGAATCAGCTACCAGCTGAGGCTTCCGCTGCGAAGAACGGCGTCCCGCTCGGTGAGAACATCGGGGTCTCGGGATGCATCCGGAGTGGGACTGGGGAGAAACGCGTGCGCTGGTGGCGTGATCGGAGCGGGCCGAGGGGCGCCAACTGCGAAGGCTCCGTCAGGGAGCTTGGTGTCTTCCCCCCCGGCGAGCGCAAGCGAGACAGGCTCCGGTGGCAGCGGAGCCCCACTCACGGATGTCCCGCTCGACTCGTCCGGCCGGACCGGCGAGTCGTCGTCGGGCGGATCTGGCACGATCACCACGCCGCCAGTATGCGACGTCCCGTTCACCGCGTAAAGCCTCTAACATCCTATAGTCCGCCCCTTGCATCCCGCCCGCCGCGCACGTATTTGCAGTAAACCCGACCTTCGGACCTGGCCATGGCCGCTGCCGCCGGTGCGGCGGGCGTGTTCGAAGTGCAGAGGGGAAACCGCGTTACGGGCCTCTTCGTGCTGATCGGGCCCGCCGGAGCCGCGGGTGGCGAGACCGTTCCACGAATCCTCTCATCCCGTAGGGGAGACTCTCATGCGTACCGTCCTCCCGAAACTGGCCGCGCTGGCGCTCTTGGCCACACCGCTCACGGCGCAGACGGCCGACTCGATCATCGCCAGGTACATCACGACCGTCGGCGGCATCGAGCACATCCAGGCCGTGACCACGCTGCGACGGAGCGGGAGGTTCACCGGCGGCGGCGGCTTCGAGGCGGTCGTGGTCCAGGAGAACAAGCGGCCAAACCGGGTTCGGGAGGAATTCTCGTTGCAGGGGATGACCGGGATCACGGCGTACGACGGCCAGACCGGGTGGAAGATCCAGCCGTGGGAGGGCAAGAAGGACGCGGAATCGCTCAGCGAGGACGAGATGCGGGGGATCGTGGAGGACGCCGATTTCGACGAGCCCCTGATCAACTACCAGCAGAAGGGGAACCGGGTGGAATTGGTGGGCACGGATCAGGTCGAGGGCACGGACGTCTACAAGCTCAAGGTCACGCTCGCGAGCGGCGACATCCGGTACTACTACATGGACACGGACTACTGCGTTCCGATCAAGATCGAGATCAAGCGCACGATCAGGGGAGCGGAACAGGCATTCGAGATCTCCCTCGGCAACTACAAGGCGGTCGCCGGCTGGTTCCTGCCCTTCTCGATCGAGACCCGCCGCATTGGGGCCGGCGAGGGCGCGAGGATCACGTACGACAGGATCGAGGCCAACGTGCCCATCGACGACGCCCGGTTCCAGCGGCCGGCGGCGGCGACGCCGCAGCAGCCGTCCACGGTGAAGCCCGCCGGAGGGATCTGACGATGACGACTCGAGCTATCGCGCGCGGCTTGGTGTGCACGCTCACGGCGCTTCTGGCCGTCAGCCTTCACGCCCAGACGACGCCGCAGTCGGCGCCGGTGAAGGTGGACTCCGAGACGATCTCAGGTCTCGGGGCCCGCAACATCGGTTCCGCGACGATGAGCGGCCGCATCGCGGCGATCGCCGCGGTGCACGAAGGCTCCCGTCTCACCGTGTACGTCGGCGCGGCCAGCGGCGGTGTGTGGAAGTCGGTCAACGGCGGCACGACGTTCAGGCCGGTCTTCGACAAGGAGCCGGTGCAATCCATCGGGGCGATCACCATCGACCCCAGGAACCCGAAGGTGGTGTGGGTCGGCACCGGAGAGGTCTGGACGCGCAACAGCGTGTCCATCGGCGACGGCCTCTACAAGTCGACGGACGGCGGCGACAACTGGACCAACGTGGGCTTGAGAGCGTCCGAGCGTATCGCCAGGATCCTGGTGGATCCCACCGCGACGAACACCGTGTACGTATGCGTCCCGGGCAAGCTGTGGAGCGACAGCGACGACCGCGGCGTCTACAAGACGACCGACGGAGGCACGACCTGGACGCAGGTGCTGCGAGGCGGGAACCCGTCCACCGGCTGCTCCGAGCTCTCGATGGACCCCCAGCATCCGCAGACCCTGTACGCGGGAATGTGGGATTTCCGCCGCCAGGGGTGGACATTCCGGTCGGGCGGCACCGGTCCCGACGCGCCAAGCGGCAGCGGGCTCTTCAGGAGCACTGACGGCGGCGCGACGTGGACCGAGCTCGACGAGCGCAGCGCCGCCGGACTGCCGTCCAAGCCGTGGGGGCGGGTCGCCGTCACGGTGGCGCCCTCGAAGCCGAACGTGGTGTACGCGTTCATCGAGGCGGCGCCGCCAAAGAACGCCCTGTACCGCTCTGACGACGGGGGCCAGACCTGGGTCACGCGCGACCGCAGCCAGCAGATGATCTGGCGGCCGTTCTACTTCGCGAACCTCATCGTGGACCCGAACAACGAGAACCGCGTCTACAAGCCCGATCTCGGGCTCATCGTCAGCAACAACGGCGGGGCGAGCTTCAGCGACATCTCGGGTGGCGCGCACGGGGACTTTCACGACGTGTGGGTGGACCCGGCGAACAGCGACCACCTGATCGCCGGGGACGACGGCGGAATGTGGTATTCGTACGACGCCGGGAACAAGTGGTGGAAGGGAGACAATCTCCCGATCTCGCAGTTCTACCACGTCAGCGTGGACATGGAGCGGCCCTACCACGTGTACGGCGGCCTGCAGGACAACAGTTCGTTCGTCGGCGCGTCGGAGTACCCGGGCGGCATCACGAACAGCCAGTGGGAGAACATGTACGGCGGCGACGGCTTCTGGATGTTCGCCGATGCGAGCGACCCCGACTACATCTACGCCGAGGCGCAGGGCGGCGAGATCGGCCGCGTCAACCGCAGGACGCACGAGACGCGGAACATCAAGCCGCTGCCGCGCTATGGGGAGGGCAAGCTCCGCTACAACTGGAACACCCCCATCCATCTGAGCCCGACCCGCCGCGGCACCATCTACATCGGCGCGCAGTTCCTGTTCCGCTCGCGCGATTTCGGCCAGACGTGGCAACGCATCTCCCCTGACCTCACGACCAACGACACGACCAAGCAGCAGCAGGAGCAGTCCGGCGGCGTGACCGTGGACAACTCGTCGGCGGAAACGCACACCACGATCTACGCCATCGCCGAATCGCCGAAGGACTCGAACGTGATCTGGGTGGGGACGGACGACGGCAACCTCCAGCTCACGCGGGACGGCGGGAGAAGCTGGACCAACGTGGTGGGCAACGTTCAGGGGCTGCCGCCTCACGCATGGGTGTCCTCGCTCGATGCCGGTCACTTCAGCGCCGGCACCGTGTATGCCACGTTCGATCTCCACACCTGTGGGGACATGCGGCCGTACGCGTACAAGTCGACCGATTTCGGCCGGACGTGGACGTCGCTGGTCGCGGCCGATGCTCCGGTCCGCGGGTACGCTCACGTGATCAAGGAGGACCTGGTGAACCGGGACCTCCTCTTCCTGGGCACCGAGTTCGGCCTCTGGGTGTCGCTCGACGGCGGTGGGCAGTGGGCCCGCTACAGGGGCGGCGACCTGCCAAGCGTGGCGGTCCGCGATCTGGCGATCCACCCGCGCGACCACGATCTCGTGATCGCGACCCACGGGCGCGGCATCTGGATCGTGGACGACATTACCCCGCTCAGGGCGCTGACGCTGGCCACCCTGGCGAGGGACGTGGCGTTCCTGCAGGCGAGGCCGGTCGTGCAGCGTCTACCGGCCTCGGGCGGATGGTCCAACGGCGACGCCGTCTTCGTGGGCCGCAACCCGCCCGACGATGCCGTGATCACGTACTACCAGCGCAGGCGCCACATCTTCGGCGACATGAAGATCGAGGTGCTCGACGGGACCGGGAAAGTGGTGGGCACGGTGCCCGTGGGTGAGCGCCGCGGGGTCAGCCGGGTGACGTGGTCCATGCACCTCAAGCCACCCCGGGTGCCGCCGGCGGCGAGCGCCGCGGGTGGCGCGTTCGTCGGGCCGCGCCTCCTGCCCGGCACGTACACCGTGCGGATGACGCGGGACACGGCCGTCTACACCACGCAGCTCAAGGTGGTCGCGGATCCCCGTTCGCGGCACACGCCCGCCGACCGCCAGGCGCAGCTCTCGCTGGCCATGAGGCTCGCCAGTCTGCTCGACGACATGACATACGACGTGGACCGCATGAACGGCGTCCGGGCAGAGCTGGACGGCCATGGGGCGGCGCTGCCAGCAGGCGACACCCTGGCATCGCGCCTCCGGGTCGCTTCGGCGGCCGTGGACAGCCTGCGCAGGAGAATCGTCGCCACGAAAGAGGGCGGGATGATCACCGGCGAGGAGCGGCTCCGCGAGAAACTGGCCGACCTCTACGGGAGCGTCGTCGGGTACGAGGGACACCCCTCGCAGACGCAGCTGGAGCGCTCGGGCGCGATCGCGCACGAGCTGAGCAACGTGATGGCCGATTTCGACGCCTGGGTGGCAAGGGCGCTGGGCCCGCTCAACGGCGTGCTCGCGGCGCGCCAGCTCCAGCCGATCGCGCCCCTCACGCGCGCGCAGTGGGACGCGAGCGAGGCCGCCCGCCAGCGCTGAGCGGCCCGCTCGCGGGAAAGCGTCATGACCGCCTCGCCGCCCGGCGCGCGACGCGCGCGCTTCGCTTCCCTGCTGCTCGCCCTGGGCGGGCTCGCCGGCCTGGTCGCGTTTGTGACGCTCTACCAGCGCGCCATCCCCCAGGCCGCGGTGAAGCTCGAGGTGACCCGCGGCCAGGCCGACTCCACCGGTCGCGCGTTCGCCATCGCCGAGGGCGCCGACCTTGGCGCCTTCAGGCAGGCAACCATCTTCGATGGCAACACGGAGGCGCTCGTCTTCCTCCAGCGCACCGTCGGCCTGGACTCGGCGAGCGCGTGGGCGCGCTCCCGGGTACCCATCTGGACCTGGAACGTCCGCTGGTTCAGGCCCCAGTCCAAGGAAGAATGGCGCGTGGGCATCGGCGTGGACGGGGCGGTGGCCCGGTTCACGCACCTGGTGGAGGAGGCCGCCCCCGGCGCCAGCCTCACCCAGGACTCGGCGCGCACGCTGGCGGAGCAGTTCCTCCGGTCCCGCGGCTGGAGCCTCGATGCCTTCACGCCGGTCGAGGCGTCGAGCGAGAAGAAGGACCAGCGCACCGACCACCACTTCACCTGGGAGGAGAAGGGCTCGACCATCGAGTGGCATGGCGGGGACCCGGTGGCCGGGGCGGGCTCCGTGCGCATCGCGGTGGACGTCGCCGGTGACCGCATCAGCGGCTACCGCCGCTTCCTCAAGGTGCCGGAGCAGTTCTCGCGGGGCCTCCAGCAAACCCTGAGCGTGGGCAGCGTCGTCGCCATCGCCGCGCTGCTCTTCATGTTCGTGCTGGTGCTGGCGGCGATGGGGATCGCCATCGCCCGCCAGAAGAGAGGCGACGTCCGCTGGGGTGTCGCCCTCGCCCTGGCCGCCTTCGTGAGCGTGCTGTCCCTCGGCGCGGGCGCCACCATGTGGCCCACCGTCGAGTTCACGTACGGCACCGAGGTCCAGTGGGCCGCGTACGTGGGGCTCATACTCCTGGCCGGGCTCTTCGTCGCGGCGGTCTACGGCCTGTGGACGCTGTTCATTGTCGCGGCGGGCGAGGCGCTGGGCCGGGATACGTTCCCCGCGAGCCTCGGCGGCCTGACGGACGCCGCGCGCGGCAGACTGCTCACGCCAGCGATCGCGGCGGCGAGCGTCCGCGGTTACGCGCTGGGCTTCCTGATCCTGGGCTACCTCACGCTGTTCTATCTGTTTGCCCGCCGCTTCCTCGGCGCCTGGCTCCCGGCCGAGGGGCCGCACTCCGAGATCTTCAACAACTACGCCCCGTTCGTCGCGCCGCTCACGATCAGCCTGGTGGCCGCGATCACCGAGGAGACGACGTTCCGTCTCTTTGGGATCTCGCTCGTGAAACGCTACCTCCGGTCCACGGTGCTCGCCCTGCTCATCCCGGCCCTGATCTGGGCGTTCGCCCACTCGTCGTACGCGGTCTTCCCCATCTACATCCGCGGCATCGAGCTCACGATCGCCGGCCTGATTTTCGGGGTCGCGTTCCTGCGGCTCGGCCTGCTCACCTGCATCGTGGCCCACTTCGTCGTGGACGCGGTGCTGATCGGCATGCCCCTGCTCTCGTCCGGGAACGCGGCCTACGTCGTGTCGGGGGTGATCGTCATCGGGATCGCGCTGATCCCCGCGGCGCTAGGGCTGATCGCCGCGCGGCGCGGCGGAGGCGCCGAGCCGGCGCCGGCCTGAGGGCTCGCGTTGCCACCCGGGCCCGGCATCCGCACGGCAGGGCGCGGCGCGGAGCTGACCGGGCGCTCCCGTGGGCGCAGCCCCAGCGAAGTTGCGTCAAGGAAGTGTCAAGGCGTCGCCGCTCGACGGCGGATGGACCCGCCTCTCCCCCGCGGCCCCTTACGGACGGCGCGGCGTGCCCGGCGCTGCGGGCCGTGACGGTCCGACCCCGGCGCCGGTCCCCTCGATCGCGGCAGCGATCTCGTCCAAGTCGGCGGGGCTCAGCTCCAGAGTCGCGGCGGCGCGCCAGCCATCCACCACCACCCGACCTGGTGCTCGCGGTGGATCGCCATGCGGTGACGCGTGGCAACGCCTGGAAGCTGGAGTACGTGCTCGGACGCCTCGATCCACGCGCGGCCGTGACGCTGGTGCTCCAGTCGCCCGGCGACACTGTGCGGCAGGTGCGCGTCGCGAGCAAGGTCATCCCGCACAAGCGCCTCGTGAATTTGACCGGGACCGACGACGGAATGGACATCTGGGATCTCGTGAGACGGTCCGAGAACTGGGATCGGCGCCACCGCGACGAGTTCGTCAGCATGGACTCGATTCTGGTCTGGCGGATGCCGACGTTCCTAGTGGACGAGGACCGGATCGACGCCGGTGTCAGCCGCGCCCGGCGGCACCGGGCGCTCATCCTGGATCTGCGAGGCAACAGTGGCGGCTATGAGTTTGCACTGCTGCGGTTGCTCGGCCGGATGTTCCCCAAGGACGTTCGCGTGGGCGCTGCCCAGCGACGCCGCGGGATCGACTCGCTTGCCGCCAAGGCGCGTGGCGACCGCTTCGAAGGGGAGCTGACCGTCCTCGTGGACAGCCGCTCGGCATCAGCCTCCGAGATCTTCGCAGCAACGGTGCAGCTAGAGAAACGGGGCACCGTGATCGGCGACCGTTCGGAGGGTGCCGTGATGGAGAGCCGCTGCTACGGTCTCAGCGCGGGCAGCGTGTTCGCGCTGCTCTACGGCCTGTGCGCCACGTCCGCGGACCTCGTGCTCACCGACGGCACTCGCCTCGAGAGGCGGGGCGTCATTCCCGACGAGACGGTGCTGCCGAGCGGCTCGGATCTCGCCGCGGGCCGGGATCCCGTGCTGGCGCGTGCGTTGGAGCGCCTCGGGCACCACAGCAACCCGGTCGAGGCCGGACGGCTGCTGACACGGCGAAGCTACGAGCTGCTATGGTGACCCGGCTCGCGGGGGGGAGGGAGCACCTCTGGCCAGCGGCGGCGACTCAGTGAGGAGTCCAGGGGACGCCCGGCACTGCGGGCCGTGACGGTCCGACCCCGGCGCCGGTCCCCTCGATCGCGGCAGCGATCTCGTCCAAGTCGGCGGGGCTCAGCTCCAGAGTCGCGGCGGCGCGCCAGCCATCCACCTGCTCGGGTGACCGCGCACCCACGATTGCGCCAGTGACGCCGGGCCAGGCAAGGGTCCAGGCCACGGCGACGGCGCCGACAGAACAATCGTGTCGCCGGGCGATCGGGCGCAGCGCCTCGGCCAGCGCCAGGTTTCGCTGCAGCGCCTCCCCGGCGAACTCCGGGACGCGGGAGCGCCAGTCGTTGGCAGGCAGGCGCGCCGCCCGCTCCGCGCTGAACGAGCCGGTCAGCAGGCCGGAGTGCATGGGACTGTACACGATCACGCCCGTGCCGTGCGCGGCGCACCATGGGAGCTCGCTCGACGCCGCCTTCCGGTTGATGGCCGAGAACGGCGGCTGGAGCGTGTCCACGTGCCCGATGCGCTCGGCCACCACGAGCCGGGCGGCGTCGTGGTTGGAGAGCCCGACCGCGCGGGCCTTGCCCTCCGCCTTGAGCTGCAGCAGGGCACCCCAGTAGTCCTCGAGCCCGGCGCCGTCCTCGGCGGGCCAGTGCATCTGATAGAGATCAACGCGGTCGACGCCGAGGCGGCGCAGGCTGCCGTTGATCTCGCGGCGCACACTCTTCGGGTCGCCAACGCGGCGCGTCGGCGCGGCGTGGTCCCCCTCGTCCCACACGTTGCCGCACTTGGTGAACACGTACGGACGGTCGCTCGGCGAGAAGTCTCGCAGGGCGCGGGCGATGAGTTCCTCCGAGTGGCCCAGCCCGTAGACGGCCGCCGTATCGATCCAGTTGATGCCGCGCTCGACGGCGTGGCGGATGGTCGCGATCGAGACCGTGTCGTCCTGGGGCCCCCAGCCGAACGCCCAGTCGCCGCCGCCGATCGCCCACGCGCCGAACCCGGTGCGGGTGATGCGCATGCCGGTCGAGCCGAGGGGCACGGTGGGTAGGTCGGCGCGGACGGGCGGATGCAATCGTGGCGAGGTCATGGGCATCCTCCGGCACCGGTGACCGGATGAATCTACCGGCGCGTCCCGGCCATGCATATCCGCTGGCCGTTTACCCCGGCAGCCGCCCCTTCAGGTCCCCCGCGTTGAACGGACCCGGCTCCGCGATGAGTCGCCGGGCGGCGTCCACCTGGCCCCAGGTGTTCCACAGTAGCACTCCGCGGACTCGGCCGCCCTCAAGGTAGTAGACCACGCCCTCGCGGAACGGCAGCTTCCAGTCGCCGACAGTCTGGAGCCGCGGATCGAGCTCGCCCACGGCCTCGTACCCCAGATCGAACAGGTCGGAGTAGAAGAACGGCAGGTGCGCGTAAGGGCCCTCGTCGGCGCCCGCCATGGCGCGGCCGGCGAACCGCCCCATCGTCAGGGCGTTGTCCTCGTGCTCGACACGCACCCGCTTGCCGAGCGCCGGGCTCTCGAAGCCGGCAACGTCGCCCGCCGCGTAGATGTCGGGGAGCCCCGTTCGCAGCCGATCGTCCACCGCGATGCCGTTGCCGGTCGCGAGGCCGGCAGCCTCGGCAAGCTCCACGTTGGGCTGGACGCCGATGCCTGCGACCACCACCTGCGCCTCGATGTCGGCGCCGCTCAACGTCCGCACGTTGAACGATCTCCCCCGCTTCACGAGCCCGATCACCGACTGGCCGTTCGCGAGCGTCACGCCCTTCTGGGCATAGTACTCGCTGACGAACCGCGCGAGATCCTGCGGGAAGATCCGCGCCCCGATGGCGGCCTCGGAGAACAGCATCGTGACCTTGCACCCCGCCGTCGCCAGCGCGGCGGCCAGCTCCGAGCCGATGAACCCGCCGCCGATGACTGCGAACCGCTTGCCCTGGTCGGCCAGGTCCCGCAGCCGGCGGTAGTCGGCGAGGGTGCGGAAGTAGACCACCTGCTCGCCCCCTGCGACCAGCCGCCTCGGCCGGGCGCCGGTCGCCAGCAGCAGCTTCCGGTAGCCGTAGGTCGCGCCGCGGTGGTCGATCACCTGTCGAGCGGCGGGATCGAGCCGCGCCGCGCGCTTGCCGAGGTGCAGCGTGACGCCGAGGTCCGCGGTCTTGCGCCACACGCTCTCGAGCGCCTCCCCCTTCCAGAGACCCTTGGTGAGCGGCGGGCGGCTGTACGGCGGGTCGGGCTCCTCGCAGAGCAGGCCGATGTCTCCGTGCGGATCCACCTCACGGATGCCCCGCGCCGCCGCATCGGCGCTCATGCCCCCGCCGACGATCAGGTAGTGATAGTCCGGCATCCAGTCCTCCCACGGCCGACAAGGCCATCGCCCAAACGCGACAGATCCAGTTACATATAGTACGTGCTATTCAGTCCATCCTCGGCACTTCGCAACGCCGGAGGCGCAGCCGTGCGAATCCGTTCTGCCACGACGCACATCGTCATCGTCAGCCTGTCCATCGCCGTGCTCGCGGCCAGCGGCTGTGTGAGGGAGAACACGTCGCCGGGTGGGACGGGCCCGGCGGGCGCGTCCTTCGTCGGGTACAGCAACGCCGCTACGCAGCAGACGACCTGCGGCAACTGCCACGTGCTGAAGCAGCAAAGCTGGCTGACGACGGGGCACGCGAAGGCGTGGGCCGACGTCACAGCCAGCGGGCGGGCGGACGCGTCCTGCGACAAGTGCCACACCACGAACGGCGCCACCAACGTCGGCGCGGACACGGCCGGCTACCTCGGCGCCTCCACGGCGGCCCGCAAGTACTTCCAGGACGTGCAATGCGAGGCGTGCCACGGCCCGGGGGCGGCGCACGTCACGGTGCCCGACGAAACGCAACCGATCCCGTATCTCGTCTCCTTCGACTCCACCAAGGGGGTCGGGTGCGGCGAGTGCCACAGTGGCGCGCCACACGCCTCGTTCTACGAGGACTGGTCGCATGGCGCGCACCGGGGCCTCGAGGCGCCGGCGATCTCGAATGGCGGCGCCTGCCTCCAGTGCCACGAGGGGAAGGTCGTGGAGCAGCGCTTCGGCGGGAGCGACGTCTTCGTCGAGGTGTCCGACGCGACCGCCTACCCGATCGGCTGCGCGACCTGCCACAACCCGCACGGCAGCGACAACACCGCCGAGCTGCGGGAGTCCCTCACGGCACGTGACACGACGAACCTGTGCATGCGCTGCCACCAGCGCAACGCGGTGCCCGACACCGCCAATACCCGCGGCCCGCACTCGCCGCAGGGGCCGACGTTTCTCGGCTACTCGGGCTGGCGGCCGGCAGGCTTCACCTGGGACTCGACCGCCATCACGACGCACTCGAACTCGGCGGCCAATCCCAGGCTGTGCGCGACCTGCCACGTGGACACCCTGGACGTGACCAACGGCAGCGGCCAGCTCGCCTGGCACTACACCGGCCACGGCTTCTATGCCATCCCGTGCGTGAACGCCGCAGGGGTGGATTCCACGAACTCGTGCGACGTCTCCCAGCGCAGCTTCGCGGCCTGCACGGCGAGCGGCTGCCACTCCTCCGCGGACGTGGCGCGGTCCTACTACGTGTCGCTCGGCCAGGAGGTCGCATACCTCGCCGGCACCCTGTGGACGGACGTCAACGGGAACGGCAGGATTGACACGGGAGACACCGGCCTGCTGACCCAGGTGCCGTCCACGGAGTTCGCGCGGAACGCGATCATCACAGTGGCCGAGGGCGCGCTCTTCAACGTGCAGCTCGTCAACGTGGATGGCTCGCACGGCGTGCACAATCCGCCGTACTTCAGGACGCTGCTCGCCGCCACGATCCTCGCCGTGCAGCAGCAGTACGGTTTGACGGCACCGCCGGCCGTGGCGGCGCTGGTCGCGCGCGAGGCGGCGCAGCTCGGCGTGAGGATCGCCACCCGCTGAGCGCCACGCCGTCCCGGCATCGTTTTGCGGTGCGCCGATTCGCGCAGGAGCTGTGGCCAGGTGGCAGCGGGCGCCATCCCGCCTCCGCGATCCTATGACTGAGCCGCCGCTGCCGGCGGACCGGCCTCCAGCGCCCCCTCCAGCACCCATCGCGCGCGACCGGGTGGTCGCAGTGCTCACACGTCTGTACGCCGACGACCAGATCACCGACGCGGATCTCGAGGCGCGGCTCGAGCGCGTGTACCGTGCCAGGTCGGGCACCGAGCTCGACGCCATCCTCGCGGAACTGCCAGCGCCGGCACAGGCAGAGCCCGCCGCCGTCACGGAGCCGCGCACAGTGCAGCGCATCTCCGCGCTGTTCTCGAGCCACGAGCAGCGGATGACGGGCGTGGTGTCACGCCAACTTGAGGTGCGCGGCCGCCTGGGCTACGTGGAGCTCGATCTGACGGGAGCGACGTTCCAGCCCGGCCTCACGGAGATAGACGTCCGGGCGTTCATGGGCTACGTGCAGATTCGCTTCCCGGCGGGCGTCCAGGTGGAGTCCCACGGGCACGCCCTCTTCGGCTACTTCTCGCTCAAGGGCGGCCCGGCGGCGGGCGCCGCGCCTTCGAGCCTCGTCAAAGTGACCGGCCGCGCGACGTTCGGCTTCGCCGAGTGCTTTGCCGGGGCGGGGGGCGTCCCGCGGCTCCCCAGCGAGACCGACCGATAGGGCCCCTCCCTCCGGGGCGTGTCGATTCCGTCCCGCCTCGTTCGACGTCCCAATAGAGCCACAGAACAACCGCCGGCCGGAGTCGTCCGGCCAGCTCCTGGGACCTCGAACTCGGAAGGAGAGACCGGCATGGCATCCCCCACCACCCTCCGCAGCGGCCGGAGCCCGCGCACGGGCCACGTGCTGTTGTGGGTCGTCCAGATACTCCTCGCGCTCCTGTTCTTGTTCGCCGGCGTCATGAAGCTGACCATGCCGACGGCGGCCCTGGCCCAGATGACGGGGCTGCCGGGTGCATTCATGAAGTTCATCGCCGTGGCCGAGACCCTCGGCGCGCTCGGACTGGTGCTTCCGGGGCTGTTGCGCATCGGGCGAGGCTTGACGCCGGTGGCCGCCGTCGGGCTGGTGACGATCATGGCCGGCGCGAGCACGGTCACGATCGCGAACGGGCCTGCGGCGCCGGCGCTGCTTCCAGCGGCCGTGGGAATTCTCGCGGCGCTCGTCGCCCGGGGGCGCCGGGAGTGGGCGCGCCAGCTGTGGCTGGATCTGGCGGCCCGCGCGTGGGTAGCAACGCCGGTTCGGGGCGACTGACACGGACGACGGACGGGCCAGGATCATCCCGGCGCGGAGGAGGACATCAAATGCAGAAGATCACGACCTTCCTGACATACACTGACCAGGCCGAAGAGGCAGCGATGCTCTACACGTCCGTGTTCGAGAATTCCAGGATCGTGAGCACGTACCGCTACGGGGAGGCGGGTCCCATGCCGAAGGGAACGGTCATGTCCGTGATCTTCGAGCTCGACGGGCAGCGGTTCCACGCGTTGAACGGCGGCCCGAGCTTCAGGTTCTCCGAGGGCATCTCGCTGTTCGTCAGCTGCGAGACGCAGGCGGAGGTGGACGAGCTGTGGGAGAAGCTCTCCGCAGGCGGCAAGAAGGGGAGGTGCGGCTGGCTCACCGACCGCTTCGGCGTGTCATGGCAGATTGTACCTTCGGTGCTCGGCGAGCTGCTGGGCGGGAAGGACGCCGCGGCGTCGAAGCGGGTCATGCAGGCGATGTTGCAGATGGACAAGCTCGACATTGCGGCCCTGGAGCAGGCCGCGGGGCGGGGGTAGCCGGATCCAGCCGTCGATTTCGCAGGCACTCGTTCGTCGTGTCGGTGGGAGCGGGGACGGGCCCGGCTCCTCGGCACCTTTACACAGGGAGTCAGACGATGCGCGTCATGGTGATCGTTCCGGCGAGCAAGGAGTCCGAGGCGGGTGTGTTGCCCGACGAGAAGATCCTGAACGAGATGGGCAAGTTCAACGAGCAGCTGGTGAAGGCCGGTGTGATGCTGGCGGGCGAAGGGCTCCACCCGACGTCCAAGGCCAAGCGGGTGCGGTTCGACGGCGCCAAGCGGACGGTGACCGATGGGCCATTCACCGAGAGCAAGGAGCTGATTGCCGGCTTCTGGCTCTGGCAGGTCAAGTCCATGGACGAGGCGGTGGAGTGGCTGAAGCGCGCCCCGTTCGGCGGCGGCGTGGAGATCGTGATCCGACCCGTGTTCGAGACCGAGGACTTCGGCGCGGCGGCCACGCCCGAGATCCGGGAGCGGGAGGCGCGCCTGCGGGCCCAGGTGGCCGCGCGGCAGAAGTAGCCCGCGAGACCGGACGCGATGACGATGCCCGACGTGCATGGCGCGGTCGACGCGGTCTGGCGCATCGAGTCCGCGAGGCTCATCGCGGGGCTCGCGCGGATCGTGCGGGACGTCGGGCTCGCCGAGGACCTGGCGCAGGACGCGCTCGTCGCCGCACTCGAGCAGTGGCCTGCGTCAGGGATCCCGGACAACCCGGGCGCCTGGCTCATGGCCACGGCCAAGCATCGCGCGATCGACCTGCTGCGGCGCGACCAGATGCTGGACCGCAAGCATGCCGAGCTGGGCGTCGCCCTTCAGTCGCGAGGGGAAGCGGCCGCGCCCGATCTCGAAGCGGCCATGGACGACGACATCAGCGACGATCTCCTGCGCCTCATCTTCACGGCATGCCACCCCGTGCTCGCGGCGGAGGCACGGGTCGCGCTCACACTGAGGCTGCTCGGCGGGCTCACGACGGAGGAGATCGCGCGGGCCTTCCTCGCCCCGGTGCCGACCATCCAGCAGCGCATCGTCCGGGCCAAGCGAACGCTGCGGGAGGCGCACGTCCCGTTCGAGGTTCCTCGCGAAACCGAGCGCGCCGGGCGCCTGTCGTCGGTGCTCGAGGTCGTCTACCTCATCTTCAACGAGGGATACGCGGCAACGGCCGGCGACGACTGGGTACGCCCCGCGCTGTGCGAGGATGCGCTTCGTCTCGGCCGGATCCTGGCTGAGCTCGCGCCGCAGGAGCCGGAGGTCCATGGCCTCGTGGCCCTGATGGAGATCCAGGCTTCGCGACTCAGGGCGCGGGTCGGCCCATCGGGTGAGCCGATCCTGTTACTGGATCAGAACCGGGGGCGCTGGGACCAGCTACTCATCCGGCGGGGGCTCGCGGCGCTCGAGCGCGCCGAGCGGCTGGGCAGCTCGCTCGGACCCTACGCGCTCCAGGGAGCGATCGCCGCCTGCCACGCCCGGGCGACGAGCCCCGAGGAGACGGACTGGACGCGCATCACGGCGCTGTACGACGCGCTCGCCCAGCTCACACCGTCGCCCGTCGTGGAACTGAACCGGGCGGTCGCGTACGCGATGGCGTTCGGGCCGGCGGCGGGCCTCGAGATCGCCGACGCGCTCCTGGCGGAGCCGTCGCTGCGCTCGTACCACCTGCTCCCGGCGGTGCGAGGCGACCTCCTCGCCAAGCTCGGCCGCCGCGAGGAGGCCCGTGAGGCGTTCGAGCGCGCCGCGGCGCTCACGCATAACGCGCGGGAGCGCACCCTGCTCCTCGAGCGCGCCGCCGCGTCCGTGGCGCCGGCTGCCGGGCGGCGTGAGCCTGGGAGCCAAGCGGATCGGCCGTGAGGCGGCGGCGCGGGTCTTCCTCCCTTCGCCTCAGGCCGCCGCCGCGGTGACGTAGAGCTGCAGGAGCATGCCCCATCCGCCCTCGGCGCTCACGCCCTTGTGGAGCTTCTCCGCGCTGGCGCCATGGCGCTCGATGTTGCGGTGCACCAGCTCGACTCGCGTGCCGTTGGCCGCAGGAACGAACCGCACTTCGACCTCGCTCGCGTGCGCCGGATCCGCGTCGCACTTCCACTCGCCGTCCAGGTGCCAGCCGAGCACCACGCGCCGCGGCGGATCCCAGGCCAGTACGCGACCCCGGTCGCACTCGGTGCCGTCCTCCGACAGCCCGTAGCATCGGCCACCGGCCCGCGGCTCAACCACCTGTTCCTTGAGCGGCGAGCTACCGATGTGATGAGTCCGCGGCCACCAGCTGTCCATGCCGGTGGTGAAGACCCGGAACGCCTGGTCGGGTGTGGTCGCCACCGTGACCGTGCGCCGCACGGTGAGACCCGTCGTCTGCGCCCTCATGGCTCCTCCGCGTGGGCGCGCTCTGCGGCCACCTTGAAGGCTGCAAGCGCGCGGTTCCAGAACTGGTCCAGGTACTCGCGCATCGCCTCGACCCCGGACGCGTTGACACTGTAGAGGCGCCGGGTCCCCTCCCGCCGCTCCCGGACCAGGCCCGCATCCTTCAGCACCTTGAGATGCTGCGACACGGCGGGCCGCGTGACCGGGAGGCCACGGGCGATCTCGCCGACCGCGCGAGGACCCCGGGCCAGCCGCTCGAACACGGCACGGCGGGTGGGGTCTCCCAGGGCGGCGAAGGCGCCAAATCGGTTAGTCATTGCTAACCGTAAGCATACACTAACCGATGGAACGTGTCAAGTCTGCGGCGTGCGGGCCCCGCTTAGGGGGCGCGCGCGGGTGCGGTCGTGCGTGCGGCGGAGGCAGGCTATCTTCAGCGCGCGGGCCGACTTCGAGGAGGATCGCCATGCTCGCGACCCAGGTGCGGCAGAAGGACAGCGTGTTCTACATCGTCGCCTATCCGACCAAGGCCCTGCTCGAGCGGGTGCGGTTCATCAGCCGCTACTACGGCGAGGGGGAGCAGATCGCGCCGGAGCAGCTTCCGGCGGAGGACGAGATCGCCCTGTTCATCGAACGGATCGAGCGCTCGGAGAGAGCCTTCCAGCGCCCGCTCTCCCGCGCCAAGGTCCGCGCGATCAAGAACTTCTACGAGACCGCGGTGAGCCAGCCGCCGATTCCCGGCACGGTGCTGCTGTTCACGCCCGAGCGGCTCCGGTTCACGCCGCATGGCATGGCGGGAACGACGGGCGTTCTGACAGAGCCCGAGGGGAAGTACCTCGTAATCGACGGCCAGCACCGGCTGGCCGCGCTGCGCTTCTACCAGAACGAGCGAGCGGCGGAGGCGGCCACCGTCCACGTTCCCTGCGTCATTTTCGACGGCAAGAGCGAGGACTTCGCGACCGAGATGTTCGTGATCATCAACTCGACGCCGACGCGCATCAACAAGAGCCACCTGGTGGACCTCTACGAGCGGGTGTCGTGGGCCTCCTCCGACAAGAAGTTCGCGGCGCGCGTGGTGGAGCTGCTCTACACCGAGGGGGACAGCCCGCTGCGCTACCGCATCAACCGGCTCGGTGGCCGGAGCCGCCAGGAGAAGTGGATCCTCCAGGCGGAGCTGTTCAACGAGATCCATCGGTGGGTGACGTCCCAGTGGCGGCGCATCGAGCGGGTCGGGACCGACGCGCGCCACGCCGAGCGGTTCTACCGCGTGGTGCGCGACTTCCTCAAGGCGGCGGAGCGGGCGTGGGGCGACGCCTGGGGCAACGGGTCCTACGCGGTCACCAGCTCGGTCACGTTGAAGGCGATGGTGCGGGTGTGCGCCGCGCTGGCTGCGACCGACGCGGAGCCGGAGGAGGGGCGGTTGTCCCGCTGGCAGACCCGCCTCGCGCCGTGGACCGAGCTCAAGCGCGCGTTCCGGACCGACGGCCTCTACGAGCGCTTCCCGGCCAAGGGGCAGGTCGAGCGCGTCTCGCGCATCCAGCGGGAGCTCGCGCGGGCCGCGGGGGTCGTATCGGCGCCCAAGGGGTGAACGAGCATCCGCGGCCCGGGACGGGAAGAAACAGGGCCGGGGCGCTTGCCCCGGCCCTGTTCGTTGCGGTCGAGTCGGCCGCCACTACCTGACGGTCCTCAGTTCGGCGGCTGGCGCAGCCAGCGCTCCACGCCCCCGTGACGGGAGCAGGTGCCGGAGCGATGCTGGCTCAT
>Ga0153915_10000318_pt1 | contig 44200 bp, 37 predicted proteins | sample Opewatmetagenome_2_FD_107003 | JGI IMG/M metagenome (GOLD analysis project Ga0153915, IMG submission 107003) | Freshwater wetland microbial communities from Ohio, USA - Open water 3 Core 3 Depth 3 metaG | ecosystem: Environmental > Aquatic > Freshwater > Wetlands | place: USA: Ohio, Lake Erie...
AAAAAATTAGAAAATATTGACTGATGTCGGCAGGGTATGTTATTTAATCTCTCGGCAGTTTTCAGTAGACAACAAGGTGCTTTCTTCCTCCGGAATCACCTGCCGACTTCAGCGGATTCTCCAATTATTATAATCACCATCGAAACCCAGCTCACCTGACCATTAGGCATTGAACAATGTGACGCCTGTTGATTTTTATTATGGGCGAGACCGTGAAAGTTTTTGAAAGGCACAAACAGATTAAGCAAAAACGCCTGTTGCCTCATAAATAAATGTTACCGGAGGAAGGTTGTCATAGACAAACGTTCTTTAAAACTTGCTGAAATTGTAAAAGAGGTTTATATAAGCACTGGAATGATCTATTAACTTTTGGCACAATTTGTATAAAATCTTTTGAAGAAATACACCTAATGGAACAGTTAGTTCGTCATGGTTCCCCTAAGTATATTCGTTTGGACATGGACTCCGAATATACAGCCAAGAGCGAATCATTTAATTTTAGTTAAGTATCGAAATTAAAGTTATTGCTATACATTTCAGGGATTATTACTATTGAGTGAACATAATCGTATTTATTACTTAGATTGGTTGAGAATCCTAACTATAGTTGTTCTTTTTTATTTCCATAGTTCCCATATTTTTAGTACTCTAAACTGGTTTATAAAGAATGACAAAACCAATTTATTTTTTACATTTTATGTAGGTTTTGCAAATTTCTGGATGATGCCCATGTTCTTTTTCATTTCAGGAGCTTCTTCTCGACTATCTTATAAGATTAGACCAACAGAAAAATATGTAATTGAAAGGTTCAAACGTCTCATCATTCCCTATTTTTTGGGGGTTATTGTTTTAACCCCACCTATAAATTACTTTCATGAACTATCTATAAAGGCATATTCAGATTCATTTTGGAACTATATTCCCCCATATATTCAACATATTTTCGATTTAAGACTGGTTCTTGGTGGGCAGGTCAAATACTTTTCGCCATTGATCTTCAACGTGATGAGTGCTCATACATGGTATTTAGGTTATTTATTTATCTTTTCTTTAATAACAATTCCTATTTTCAAATATTTATCAAGTAATAGTGGAATGCAATTTATTAATAGACTCATTACTATCAGTTATAAGCCAGGGATGATTCTATTATATTTTTTCCCTTTAGCTATATCTAATATTTTATTAAAAGGTCTTTTCCCAAGATATACTGATTGGGCTGATTTCTTTTGCTGGTTTTCCATTTTCATACTAGGCTTTATCTTATTTTCAGAAAAAGCTTTTGAAAACATTATAAATAAAAATGTAATTATATCATTTTGCTCTGGTTCTATCAGTTTTATTATTATTGGTTTGTTGCTGCAAACGGACACTGGAGAAAGATGGCATAGATTTCCTGATTACTCCGCTGGTTCCTTCTTTTTTTGGACATTATGGACATTTACAACTTGGTCATGGATTGTTTTCTTTACAGCTATGGGAATAAGATTTTTGAACTTTAAGAACAAATTCCTTGAGTATGCAAGTGAAGCCCTCTTGCCAATTTGTCTTCTACACCTAACAATTATAGTAACTGTAAGTTATTTTGTAGTAAAATGGAACATTGGCATGTTAGCAAAATTTATGATAATTACTAATTTATCTTTGATAATTATTTTACTTATTTATGAACTAATAGTTAAAAGAATAGATATTATAAGAACTGTTTTTGGCATGAAGGGTAAATATACCGATTAATTATAAAGGCATTTCGTAATTATTGTTTTTGCTTATGCTTATGAAATAAAGCACAAAAATGTTTAATAAATTATTTTCATGGTTAAACCATGAAAATATTTCTGTCGTTTTTTAGCGCAATGCGTAAAAAAAGTTCTTTAGTAAATAAATTTTTATTAACTTTAACGGAGCTTCTTATTGAAAATATCATGGACAAAATTATGGACGGAACATCAAGTTAAAATCCGTTTTTTTTTAATAGGTGTCTGGAACACGATCTTCGGTTATTTTATCTATATCAGTCTTGATTATCTGTTCGCTTTGATTTTTCTAAAACGTTATTTAGCCTATATGGCGGCTGCTGTTTTATCTAATATTATATCAACCATCAGCTCTTTTATTTTTCACAAATATATCACTTTTAAATCAACTGCCAAAGGTAAAGGAATCGTAATAGAATTTTTCAAATTCTATTCTATGTACACTGTAACAAATATTCTCGGGCTGGTGCTGCTTCCTGTCTTTGTTGAAGTTTTCAAGATAGATCCCAAAATCGCCGGCGCGCTTTTAATTCCTGTAGTCGCGATTATCAGTTATTTCGGTCATTCAAGGTTTTCATTTGTAAAACGATGATCCGTCAAGTAAAAATACCGGCATGTACCAATATCACCATTGGAAAAAATAATTGACTTAAAAACAAATCTCCCCTATTTTGCGCTAAAATAAAACATCATCTTTTCAAAAGAATTATTTTATCAGATACATTTTGCATGGGGAAGCATATTTGAGAAATAAATTATCCAATATAGAGATAAAAAAGGATTGTATAAATTTTGTTCTTTCCATATCTCTTGCTATCATTTCATATATTTTTCTGGCAAAAGTTATTTCACAGTTTTACAACCCGGACACATCATTAATAATAATAAAATCCATGATGATTCTTATTCCCAGCCTTATTAGCAGCTGTCTGCCGGAACCTTTAGAAAGAAATTTATTTATTGCCGGAATTGTTTTAATACCGGTATTTCTGTTTGTATATTATTCCTTTTTTAACAAGTTGCTAAAAAACAAAGATGCAAATCTAATTAACAATATATGGATATTTATATGCATTTACATTTTGACCATATTACCTTTATTTATCTTTATGGTTTTGAATGCCGCCAGCGTTTATCTCCCTCCATATTCATATTTACAATTATACATTTTAAACTCTGTTCTCGATAAAAATGTTTCACTTTTTGTTTATGTGCCGTTTATTATTATTTCGTATATTCTTCTTAAAATAAATTTTTCACCTGAGAACAAACCATTTAAAATCATAACCATATTGCTCGATATTTTCTGTTTATTGTTAATCGCTTATATGGCCACTTTATATGTGTTTTCCATTTATACTACCAGTGCAAATTTTGAGTCAGTATTCTACTCTATAGTTCAATTGTTCAAAGGTACTCCCCTGGGAGTGGACGGTTTTACCAATACTTACGGTTTATATCCGTACTTCCTGAATATAATTTTTAAGATAACCGGTTTAAGCGTTTTAAAATGCAGCATTGTTTTTTGTATTCTTATAGCTTTATCTTTTTTATTAATTTTCTTTTTTCTGAAGAACACGGTTGAAAATAAATTTCTGATTTTTTTAGGATTTACCAGCGTAGTTTTTTTGCCCAATTTATCAGGACAATTATTTCTTGTGCATTTATTCGGAAGAGTAGAACCTTATTACGCGTATTTACCCATAAGATATTTATCTCCCTGCTTATTACTTTTCGTAAGTTCTTTATATATAAAAAGTAAAAATAGAAATTTCTATATTATTTCATCAATTATATGTTCCCTTTCTCTTCTTTGGAATTTCGATACAGGAATAATAACAACAATATCGTGGATGCTGTTTAATTTTTACTCTGAATTTGAGCAACATAATATACGTAACATTTCCAGGAATATTCTTTGGCATATTTTAAAAATATCTGCCATTATGATAATAACAATTTTATTTTTTTATCTCTGTGTTTTTATTTTTTACGGCAGGGTATTGAATCTGGGCATTTTAATACAAACACTCAATGTTTTTTCAGAACTTGGTTTTAATATGTTGCCCATGCCTTTAATTCATCCATGGAACATACTGGCTCTAACCTACATAACAGGCATGGGAATAAGTATCAGGGCAATTATAGAAAAAAATATAACTCCCTGGACGGAAAATGTGTTTCTGGTAACAATAATGGGAACAGGAATGCTTTTGTATTATCAGGGGAGAAGTCACGACGGCTCGTTTTGGGGGCCAAGTTTTTACTTTTTTATTCTGTTGACATTATTTCTTGATAAAATATTTTATTTTCTCAGGGATAATAGAAATATTTTATTACAATTTATATCAATTCTATTAGCCTCGATTTTATCTTTATCCGTAATATTGATTTTCATTAACAATGGAAAGGAGATTTCTATTTTAAAGGATTCCATAAAAAATGTGCAGTCGGATTCAGAATTAAAAAAAGCCGTAGAAATGAACTGTGATTTTATCAGAAGACATGCAGATCCATCTGAAAAAATAATTATATTCTCCCGAAACAGCGGCATCTATTTTTCTAAAATACCAAACATTTCCGCATTTAATCCCGGTCTTATTGACTTATTTCTACAGTCTGATTACGAAAGACTGGAAAAAGTTATAGCGGATTCTGATATAAAAATATTTGCAGATAATTCAGAAGAATTAAACAGAGTGGCAGGTATCTTCAGAAATTTGGTGATAATAGATCATAATGACTATATGATGTTCATAAAAAAGAAATAATCAGAATATTAGAATCAAAACTTCTAGCGCTAGATGTATCAATAAATCATAGAAAAAAGAAACTTCAAATGAAGAAATAATTACTGTTGTAAACTGAGGAAGCTTAATCAGGTGATTTCAAGTAAAATAAACGTTAGTTCAAAGAAACTAATTCTGATCATTTATATCGTTTTGATACTGGTGACACTTGCTGTTTACTGGCAGGTGAATAAGTATGATTTCGTTAATCTTGATGATGTTCGCTATGTCACGGAAAATAGTCACATTCAGTCTGGAATAACAATGAAGGATTTTCGCTGGGCATTCAGCACTACCCATGCCGAATTCTGGCATCCTCTGACATGGCTGTCTTTTATGTTCGATTACCAGCTTTATGGTTTGAATCCAGGCGGGTATCATCTTACCAATCTTATCCTGCATATATTGAGCACCCTACTTCTGTTCTTGCTCTTTTGCCGCATGACCGGTGCTGTCTGGAAAAGCGCCTTTGTCGCCGCTTTATTCGCGCTTCACCCGTTTCATGTGGAATCTGTTGCCTGGATCGCTGAACGTAAAGATGTCTTAAGCGCTTTCTTCTTTATGCTAACATTATGTCTTTACGTTTATTACACGGAAAAACCGGTTATAAAAAGGTACCTGCCCGTTTTATTTTCTTTTGTTCTGGCGCTTATGAGCAAGCCCATGGTTGTCACTCTGCCCCTGATTTTGATTCTTCTGGATTACTGGCCCCTCAATCGGTTTGAGTCGCAGAAAAACAACCAGATCATATGGCAGATAAAGGAAAAGATAACATTCTTTCTTCTCTCGGCGGTTTTTTCCATTATCACATTTTTTGCCCAGCAAAATCCATCCGCGATAGATTTTCCTCTGATTTCCCGATTTGCCAACGCGCCCGTTTCTTTTATGACTTATCTGGCCAAAACATTCTGGCCTTATAATCTGGCTGTTTTTTATCCTTTTTCAGATCATCTCCCTGCCTGGCAGGTTCTGGGATCAACTCTGCTGATTATTTTCATAAGCATTGCCGTAATTATAATGTGGAAACGTTTGCCGTACCTCTTTGTCGGCTGGCTATGGTATACAGTAACCATTCTGCCCGTTATCGGAATTATTCAGATAGGAAACTTTTCGATGGCTGACCGCTACCATTATTTGCCCTCTATAGGTATTGCCGTTGCACTGGCCTGGAGTATTACCCCCCTATTTCAACGTGAAGACATTCGCAAAAAGATTTTATTCCCCTTTGCAGTTGCATTCCTTGTCATTTTGTCAGTTTTAACCTGGCAGCAATGCGGCTATTGGAAAAACAGCGCTGCTCTTTTCCAGCACGCTATAAGAGTAACAAAAAACAACTACCTGGCACATAATAATTTAGGTATTATCCTTTTTGATGAAGGGAAAAATGAAGAAGCTATTTATCACTTTAATAAAGCCATCAGCATAAAAGAAGATTATCACTACGGTTACAACAACAGAGGATTTACTTATGCCAAACTTGGTCAGTATCAACGGGCAATTGATGACTATAATAAAGCTATCAGTCTGAGTTCCGGTTATATGAAAGCATACAGCAACAGGGCAGTTGCTTACCACGCACTTGGCTTGCATCAAAATGCCATCGAGGATTTAAATAAGGCTATCACTCTGAAAGAAGATTATGCTGATAACTACAACAACAGGGCCATTGTTTACTATGTCCTTGGCCGCTATCAGAACGCCATCGAAGATTTGAATAAGGCCATTACTCTTAAAGAAGACTATGCAGAGGCCTACAAAAACAGGGGGATTACTTACTATGCCCTTGACCAGCCTCAAAAAGCTATTGAGGATTTAAATAAGGCCATCATCCGGAAACCGGATTACGCGGAGGCTTACAACAACAGGGCAACTGTTTATATAAATCTGGGAAACAAAGAGTCCGGCTGTTTTGACGCTCAAAAAGCGTGCACGCTGGGAATTTGTAAAATATTAGAAGCGGCAAGAGCAAAAGGGCTCTGCCGATAAATAAGACGTGTTTTGATTGGTATATTTATGACGACTTCTGTAACAGCACTAATCAAACAAGAGAAGGGAAACTTAATCCGGTAATGTCAAATAAAATTAACTTTAGTTCAAAGAAACAGATCCTGATCATTTATGTCGTTTTGATACTGGCCACACTTGCTGTTTACTGGCAAGTGCATCAATATGATTTCGTCAACTTCGATGATCCTGTATATATAACAGAAAACAGTCATATACAGTCAGGAATAACGCCGGATGGATTTCGCTGGGCTTTCAGCACAAGATATGCAGACTTATGGAATCCTCTTGTATGGCTGTCCTTAATGTTCGATTATCAGCTTCATGGTCTGAATTCAGGCGGGTATCATCTTACAAATCTTATCCTGCATATTTTGAGCACTCTACTGCTTTTCCAGCTCTTTTGCCGCATGACCGGCGCTGTTTGGAAAAGCGCCTTTGTCGCAGCTCTTTTCGCGCTTCACCCGCTTCATGTGGAATCTGTTGTCTGGATAGCTGAACGCAAAGATGTCTTAAGCGCTTTTTTCTGGATGCTTACTTTATGCCTTTATGTTTACTACACGGAAAAACCGGTTATAAAAAGATACCTGCTCGTTTTATTTTCTTTTGTCCTGGCGCTTATGAGCAAGCCCATGGTTGTTACCCTGCCCGTTATTATGATTCTTCTGGATTACTGGCCGCTGAAACGGTTTGAGTCACAGAAAAACAACCAGATACTATGGCAGTTGAAAGAAAAATTGCCTCTTTTTATCCTTTCGGCTGTTCTTGTTATTATCACGCTTTGCAGTCCGAATAACACGGATGCATCTTCAATAATTTTACCACTTGGTTCCCGGCTTGCCAACGCTCCGGTTGCCTTTATAACTTATCTGGGAAAGACTATCTGGCCTTATGATCTGGCTGTTTATTATCCATTTTCGGATCAGCTTCCGATCTGGCAAGTCATGGGCTCAATTCTTCTGATTTTTCTTATCAGTTTTTTTGTGATTGCAATGATGAAACGCCTGCCTTATCTTTTCGTCGGATGGTTATGGTTTGCAATAGCCATTGCTCCGGTTATCGGAATTATGCAGGTATCTTCCTCCGTGCCATACTCGATGGCTGACCGCTACCATTATTTACCCTCTATAGGTATTGCCGTTGCACTGGCCTGGGGCATTGCTCCCTTATTTCGACGTGAAGACTTTCGCAAAAAGATTTTATTACCAGCGGCAACAGTATTTCTTGGCATTTTGTCAGTTTTAACCTGGCAGCAATGCGGCTACTGGAAAAACAGCATAGAACTTTTTAATCATAATTTGCAGGTTACAAAGAATAACGATCTGGCGCATAACCATGTTGCTTATGCATTGGCTGAAGGAGGAAAAATCAAAGAAGCTATTGATCATTATGACAAGGCTATCCGCCTGAAACCATATGATGTCAATATCTACAGCAACAGGGGAAATGCTTACGTTAAACTTGGTCAGCATAAAAAAGCTGTTGAGGATTATAATGAGGCAATTAGTCTGAAACCGGATTATGCTCCTGCTTACATTAACAGGGGTAATGCGTATACCGAACTCGGCCAGTATCTAATGGCCATTGAAGATTATAATAAAGCACTGCATCTGAAGCCGGATTATGCCGACACCATATATAATAACAGAGGTGATGCATATAATAAACTTGGCCAGTATCAACTTGCTATTAATGATTTCAACAATTCCATCCGTTTGAATCCCGCTTACATAAAAGCATATAACAACAGAGGAGCTACTTATGTTAAACTCGGGCAGCATCAGCAGGCTATTGATGACTATAGCAAAGTAATCAGCCTCAAACCGGATGAGGCCACAGCTTATCTCAACAGGGGAAACGCTTATATTAAACTCGACCGGCATCAGCAGGCTGTTGGTGACTATGGCAAAGTAATCAGCCTTAAACCGGATGAGGCCACAGCTTACTTCAACAGGGGAAACGCTTATATTAATCTCGGTCAGTATCAGCAGGCCATCATCGATTTCAATAAAGCAATCCGTCTTGATCCTGCTTCTTTCGATGCCTATAATAACAGGGCATTTATTTACATTAAACTTGGCAAATATAAGCAAGCTTATGAGGATTACGGCAAAGCTATACTTCTAAAACCGGATTACTCTGATGCTTACATCAACAGGGCTCTTGTTTGTTTCAATTTTGGCAATAAGCTCTCCGGTTGCCAGGATGCGCAAAAAGCTTGTAAGCTTGGAGACTGTAAGACGTTAGAAATGGCTAAAGGCAGGGGACTCTGCCGCTGATTGAAGCATTTTGTCTTTTTACCATTTTTTAAGTAAGTTTTCGCCATACTGGCAAAAATTCCCGGCAATGTGCAGATCGGTCCGCTGTATGATCAGGAGATAACAATTTGGCCATCTAAAAATGAACAACGCTCTTGGAGTGAACATCAATAATTTCAGCAATCTCCGAGCATGTCGGCATTTTCTCGTGATCAAGGAAAAAATCGGTGATTTTTTCTTCCACATCCTGTAAAGTTCGCTTGACTTTCATAAAATTCATGATATAGAACGATCGTTCTATTGTCAAGAATTTTTATTTGTGCAATTTATTATTTTTAGTTTCGGAGGACGTTTGAACGAAAAACTGATAACATTCCTGGCAACGGGATTCGGCGCAGGCCTTGCACCTTTCGCCCCCGGAACAGCCGGTACACTGGTCGGTGTTTTAATTTGCCTGCTTTTCCTGCCCTTTCCCTGGGTCATGCGTTTTCCGGCCGTACTTGCTTTATTGGCTTTTTCTGTTTACGTAGCCGGACAGGCGGAGAACATTTATCAAAAAAAAGATGACCAGCGCATTATTATTGATGAGATTATCGGCTTTCAGATAACGATGCTGCCGGTGGAAATAAACATCCTTAATATTTGCACAGGTTTTGTTCTTTTTAGAATCTTTGATATTTTAAAACCTTTCCCCATCAGGAATATTCAGCGGCTGCCCGGCGGATGGGGTATTGTGGCCGACGACGTCATTGCCGGAATTTATGCCGGCGTGATAATGTGGACTATAAAGTTTTTTTAAAAATTTAATATTCTATTGATTAGCCTTGTAAAATGCGCCATAGACAATTTGCACAAGGCATGATGAGTGAAGCATATTTTTCAATATGTTGCAGCGGCAAAGGACGCAGTACAACGCAGCATATGAATATTTTACAAAACTGAGGGGAGTATATGAAAGTAGGCATTTTAACAATTGGCAACGAATTGACGAATGGACGCATAACCGATGCTAATGCTTCGTTTATTGCACGCGAAATTAATCTACAGGGCTGGCAGATAGAAACAATAATATCCGTGGGAGATGACTTTGCCGCCATTAAAAACCGCCTGGATTATCTGCTGTCCCTGACAGATGCCGTAATCTGCACAGGAGGATTGGGACCTACCGCCGATGATATTACCACCGCCGCAATCGCCGAAGCTTTCAACCTTCCTTTATATACCGACGAAAATGTCTTAAACTATATTAAAGATATATTCACCAAATTCAATTTCCCCTGGGTGGGAAATAACGCCAAACAGGCCATTTTCCCTCAGGGAGCGGAAATAATCCCCAACTCCAGAGGCACCGCGCCGGGATTTGCTTTGTTCATTAATAAAAAACCGATTTTTGTTATTCCCGGTGTTCCCTCCGAAGCAAAAATCATGCTGACACTGGGAGTCATCCCCATATTGTTCAGGTATTTTCCTCAAAAAGAGCAATACACCTCCAAGCAAACCATTAAAACATTCGGACTTTCCGAAGCCGCTGTTGATGAAAAGCTAAAGGATATTGACTTCGATTCCATGGGTGTGAATGTCGGATTTTATCCGGTATTTCCTGAAAACCATATTGTTTTGATATCGCGCCACAAAACATTGGAAGAAGCTCAAAAAAATCTTCAAAAAGCGCAGGATGAAGTATCTGCCCGTCTGCATGATTACATTTTTGCATGGGAAGAAAAATCGCTGGAAGAAGTTATTGCCGGTCTTTTAACGAAGAAAAAACTAACGATCGCGATAGCGGAATCCTGTACCGGCGGGTCTATTACGAATCGCCTCACTAATGTGTCCGGCAGTTCGGATTATCTCGAGCGCGGCCTGGTTACTTACAGCAATGCGGCCAAAATCAGCATGCTGGGCGTACCGGCTGAAGTAATCGAAAAACACGGCGCAGTAAGCGAGGAAACAGCAAAACTGATGGCCGAAGGCGTACGCAAATTAGCCGGCACTGATTTAGGACTTTCCTCTACAGGCATTGCCGGACCAACAGGCGGAAACGAAGAAAAACCTGTCGGCACCATTTATCTGGCGTTAAGTGATTCCAACGGGACAATTTGCCGTCATCACGCTTTCAAATGGGATCGCCAAAGAAATAAAGACATTTTTTCCGAAGCGGCCCTGTTTTTGCTAAAAAATTATTTACAGGAAAAATTTTAGTCTATGGCCGATGAAGAAAAAAATATCCGCGCTTTTCTGGCTATTGAACCGCCGGAAGATATTCTGCAAAAGATATACGGTCTGCAGGAGAAGTTAAAAAGGGAAATCAGTGGCCGGATCAGTTGGACCAGACCGCAGGGACAGCACCTGACGTTAAAATTTTTCGGCGACATTTCCAGAGAGGATGTGAAAAATATCTGCTCTGTCGTGCAAAACAGCATAACCTCGGAGCCGCATGTAAGTCTGAAAATTGAGAAGCTGGGTGTTTTCCCGGATGCCCGCAGGCCGCGGGTGCTATGGTGCGGTACAACGGGCGATGTGGAAAAACTATCCGTTCTCCAGAAAAAACTGGATAACGATTTTGCAAAAATCGGCTTCCCGGCGGAGGACAGGCCTTTTAAAGCGCATCTGACACTGGCGCGAATTAAAGATCCACGCGAATTGACGGGAATGAACGAAGCGCTGAAGAAACACGGCGAGTTTGCAGCCGGAGAATTTACCGGCAGGGAACTCATTTTATTTCAGAGCAATCTTTCTCCCCAGGGAGTGGTTTATACAAGACTGGAAACGTTTTCTCTTTCCGGTCAATAAAATATTGAACAAAAATTCTTAAAAATAAAAACAATTTGCATCGAATAAGGAGGTAATTGATAAATGTGTGCTGATATGGATAGATCAAAGGCAGTTGATTTGGCGATTACTCAGATAGAAAGGCAGTTCGGTAAGGGTTCTATTATGAGGCTGGGAGGCTCGGAGCGCGTGGCTGATGTTCCGGCCATTTCCACAGGCTCGTTGAGCCTCGATATTGCACTGGGAACTTTCGGCGTTCCGCGCGGCCGTGTCGTCGAAATATACGGACCGGAATCCGGCGGGAAAACCACACTGGCCCTGCATATCGTTGCCGAAGCACAGAAGAAAAACGGCATCGCCGCCTACATTGACGCCGAACACGCCCTTGATGTCGGCTACGCCAAAAAAATAGGCGTGAACACTGATGACCTTCTTATATCCCAGCCGGACACAGGGGAACAGGCCCTCGAAATCGCGGAAACCCTGGTTCGCAGCGGCGCGCTTGATGTTCTGGTGGTTGATTCGGTCGCAGCGTTAGTGCCCAAGGCGGAACTGGAGGGCGAAATGGGCGACGCACAGATGGGCCTGCAGGCGCGTCTTATGTCACAGGCGCTGCGCAAACTTACCGGCAGCATCAGCAAATCCAAAACAACCGTTATCTTTATCAATCAGCTGCGTATGAAAATCGGCGTCTTCTTCGGCAATCCCGAAACGACCACCGGGGGTAATGCATTGAAATTCTATTCATCCCAGCGGCTGGATATACGCAAGATGACTTCCATTAAAAATGGTCAGGAAGTGATTGGCTTCAGAACCAAAGTCAAGGTTGTCAAAAATAAATTGGCGCCGCCTTTCAGAGAAGCGGAATTTGATATCATTTTCGGCGAAGGAATTTCGCGCGAAGGCGACACACTTGATCTTGCGGCGGAAAACGGCGTTGTCGAAAAAAGCGGCGCCTGGTATTCTTATAAAGGCGACCGGATAGGACAGGGCCGCGATAATTCCAGGATTTTCCTGAAGGAAAATCCTGATGTAATGGCGCAGATCGACAACGACGTCCGAATCAAGCTGGGCATTGTGTCAAAAGAACAGGAAGAGTAATGTGAAAACATTGGATCTGGCGGCGGCAAAGCAAAAGGCATATCGCCTTTTATCCCTGCGGCCGCACTCGGAAAAAGAACTGGAAAAGAAACTGCGGGAGAAAGGTTTTCCCGCAGTTGTCATTAAAGAAACACTGGAAAAACTCCACGATTTGAAGTATCTCAATGACGCGTCTTTTGCCGCCGGGTGGGCGCGCAATCTTGTTGTGAATAAACTTTGGGGAAATAGAAAGATAATCGCAAGTTTGCGGGAAAAAGGCATAGCGGCGGACTTAATCGATTTGTCCATAGAACAGGCACGCGAGGAATTGCCGGAAGAAAAGTCTATTGAGATATTAATCAAAAAGAGGGCGGCTAAAAACAAATCGTCCGTTTTTGATGTTAAAGAAAAACAGAAGATTTTTCAGGCCATGATGGGACGGGGATTTCCTGCGGGACTGATATTAAATAAACTGGGAAAGGCATCAGAGGAAAATAGCAATGGCGAAGACTGGGAATGAAATTAGAGAAAGCTTTTTAAAATATTTCGAGAGCAAGGGACACACGCGGGTGGCGAGTTCGTCACTGATTCCCAAAGATGACCCTACCCTGCTTTTCACCAACGCGGGCATGGTGCAGTTCAAAAATGCTTTTCTGGGACTGGAAAACAGAGGTTACACCAGAGCGGCAACCTGCCAGAAATGCGCGCGCGCCGGCGGCAAGCACAACGATCTGGAAAATGTCGGTGTTACCGCCCGCCATCATACCTTCTTCGAAATGCTCGGCAATTTTTCCTTCGGCGATTATTTCAAGGAAGAAGCCATCGCCTGGGCGTGGGAATATTTAATTGACGTGGTCAAACTTCCGAAAGAAAAACTATGGATCACGATTTACGAAGACGACAACGAGGCTTTTGAAATCTGGAATAAAAAAATGAAAGTGCCCGCGGACCGCATTGTCCGCATGGGAGAAAAAAGCAACTTCTGGATAATGGGAGAAACCGGCCCCTGCGGCCCCTGCTCCGAAATCCTTTATGATCAGGGCAAGGATACCGGCTGCGGCCGTCCCGAATGCGATGTCCACTGCGACTGCGACCGCCATCTGGAAATATGGAACAATGTATTCACGCAATTCGACCGCGATGAAAACGGAAATTTAAATCCGCTGGCCAGGCCCAGCATTGATACCGGCATGGGACTGGAACGTCTCACAGCCGTAATTCAGGGCGTCAAGAGCAATTACGATACGGATTTATTCACTCCCATTATCCGCTTCGTGGAAAAAACAGCAGGCATTACCTACGGCCAGAACACCGAAAACGACGTTTCCATCCGGGTCATTGCCGATCACAGCCGCGCGGTAACATTCCTTATAGGCGACGGCATCACGCCCAGCAATGAAGGACGCGGCTATGTGCTGAGGCGTATTTTGCGCCGCGCCGCGCGTCACGGAAAACTGCTCGGCATCAACAAACCTTTTTTAAACCAAAGCGCTCAGGTTGTAATTGACATGATGAAAGGCGTTTATCCCGATCTGGTGGAAAAGGCATCCTTCATCACTAAAATGATTTTAAATGAAGAACAGCGTTTCATGGAAACACTTGACGCCGGACTGCGCATACTCAATGATGAAACAGCCGCATTGAAAAAAGCGAAAAAATCAGTGCTTCCAGGCGCTCTTGTTTTTAAACTTTACGACACTTACGGATTCCCCACCGATCTGACGGCGGATATTGTCAGACACGACGGATTTACCCTGGACAATGAAGGATTTGAAGCCGAGATGGAACAGCAGCGCGAAAGAGCCCGCGGCGCGTGGAAGGGAAGCGGCGAAGAAGCAATTTCCGAATGTTATCTTAAAGCTTCCAGTTCCGGTATTGTCAGCGAATTTTGCGGCTATGACGGCGTGATTAAAAGCGATGCTAAAGTTCTGGCAGTCTTTGTTGACGGCAAACCGGCGGACAGCGCACTTGAAGGCCAGAAGGCTGAAATTATTCTTGACACTACGACATTTTACGGCGAATCCGGCGGACAAACCGGCGATACCGGATATCTGGAAGGCGCTTCTTTTAAGTTTATGGTAGTGGATACTAAAAAGCCCATTGATAAATTTATTGTGCACAAAGGCAAAGTCCTGAAAGGTGAGATCAAAGCAGGCGCAAAGGCACAGTTGATTATTGACGAAGAACGACGAAAAGCCATTGCCGCCAATCATTCCGGCACACACGTACTGCAGGCCTCGCTCAAAGCTGTTCTGGGAGATCACATCAAACAATCAGGTTCACAGGTTAACGAAAAAGGTTTGCGGTTTGATTTCACTCATTTTTCCAAAATCAGCGATGACGAAATGAAACGGATTGAAGAAATCGCCAACGACATGATTCGTAAAAATGTGGACGTAAAAACGGAAGTCTGCGCACTGGAAGATGCGCTCAAAACCGGCGCGACGGCCGTGTTTGATGAGAAATACGGCGCGACCGTGCGCATCGTGAAAATGGGCGAGATGAGCATGGAACTGTGCGGAGGAACTCACGTGAAACGCACCGGCGATATCGGCCTGCTGAAAGTTCTCCATGAATCAGCCATTGCCGCTGGTGTTCGCAGAATCGAAGCGGTAACCGGTAAAGAAGCGTTAGCACACGTCCAGAAAGCGGAGGAAGAATTAAAACGCACAGCCGCATTATTCAAATCCGGCCAGATGGAAGTTTATGACCGCGCCGAAAAACTTCAGAAGCAGACGCGCGAACTGGAAAGAGAACTCGAAGCAATGAAAGGAAAACTAGCCGCCAGGGATTCCGGCGATCTCATGGGACAGGCACGTGAAATCGGCGGTGTGAAAGTGCTGGCAGTGGAAGTGAGTATTGTCGATGTCAAGACACTGCGCGACTTCGGCGATAAACTGCGCGACAAGATGGGCTCCGGCATCATACTTCTGGGCAGCAAGGCAGGTGAAAAAGCAATGCTCCTGTGTATGGTGACAAAGGATTTAACCGGAAAATATCATGCCGGAAACATTATCAAGGAACTCGCTCCTCTTATTGGCGGCAGCGGAGGCGGCCGTCCCGACATGGCCCAGGCAGGCGGCACTCAGCCGGAGAATTTGGGTAAAGTTTTCCCGGTACTGGAAAAGTTACTGACAAAGTAGAACAAATACTGATATTTTTTGTTACTCCCGGTGTGATCGGTAATCCAGTGCTTTTCTGCGAATAAAAGTACAATTAAAAGTATGATGTAATCAATATGCTTATCTCCGTCATTCTTGCCCATCCTGATCCCGCAAGCTTCAATCACGCCATTGCGAAAACGGCGGTTGAGGCGCTGAAAAAAAACGGGCATACCGTCTTCTTCCACGATCTCTATCAGGAAGAATTCGATCCGCTTCTGCCAGCCAAAGAATTATTAAAAGATGCTGTGTTGCCTCCCGACATCAAACAACACTGCAAAGAAATTGCGGCTGTGGACAGTATTATAATTGTTCATCCTAACTGGTGGGGACAACCCCCGGCTGTTCTGAAAGGATGGGTGGATCGCGTGATTCGTCCCGGCGTAGCCTACGAATTTCTGGAAGGAGATTCGGGGGAAGGTGTTCCCGGAGGACTTCTCAAAGCGCAGGCAGCGCTTATTTTCAATACATCCAACACCCAAACCCAAAGAGAAAAAGACGTTTTCGGCGATCCGCTGGAAACAATCTGGAAAAATTGCATCTTCGGCCTCTGCGGCATCACCGATTTTCACCGCCGGATGTTCAATGTAGTCGTAACAAGTACGGATAAACAGCGTAAAAACTGGCTTGACTCCGTAAGAAAAGATATTGATATATTGTTTCCTGAATAACCAATTTTCGGCTAAAATTTTGATCAACTTTTAAGGAGCCAAAATTATGGAATCAAAATTCAACATCACCTTTGACGGAAATAAAAAAGTATCCGCGCACTTTCGGGAATTTTCAATCCACACCGATCAGCAGGAAATTCGCGGCGGGGAAAATACCGCGCCTTCTCCTTTCGAACTGTTTCTGGCCTCCATCGGCACCTGTGCCGGATTTTTCGTGGCATCCTTCTGTCAGTCACGTTCCATACCAACAGGAAATATTAGCATTGTTCAAACTGTTTTTCGCAACGATGAAACGCACATGGTGGAAAAAATAACACTTGATATTGAACTGCCGCCGGATTTTCCGGAAAAATACAAAACCGCCGTGATTAAAGCCGCCGATACCTGCATTGTGAAAAAGCACCTTGAATCGCCGCCGAAAATCATAGTGGAAACAAAAACCCGTTGAAAATTAAAAAGACTCAGGAGATGACCATTGTTTTACAAGGCAAATCGAAAAGGATTTAAAGAAGTATTGCCGGGAATAAAGTTAAAAACGCTTGTCTATGGAGAAAATACTCTTTTTGCGGAATTCAGAATGGATGCAGGTTCGGTGTTGCCTGAACATGCCCATGTTCATGAACAGACAGGTTATTTAACAAAGGGGAAAATCAGGCTGACTATTGACAAACAGGTATTTGAAGTTGAAGAAGGTGATAGCTGGTGTATTCCAGGCAATATGGAACACAGCGCCGAAATATTGAAAGATTCTATCGCCATTGAGGTCTTTTCTCCGGTGCGCGATGAATATCTGCCGGAGAATCAAACAATATGAACGCAAAAGAAATCAGCAAACGCCTGCGGGAAATGGGCGACAAGGAAGACGCCCTGTTTTTACAGGGGTTTTTCAAAACCGGCGCGGGGAAATACGGTGAAGGAGATATTTTTCTGGGTATTCGTGTCCCGGCAGTGAGAAAACTGGCCAAAGAGTATCAGAAACTGCCGCCGGAAAAAGCATTGCCCTTACTGCGATCCCGTTATCATGAAGAAAGACTGTTCGCGCTCATTTTACTTGTCAACGCCTTTGAAAAAGGCAATGAAACAACTCAAAAGAAAATCTATGATCTGTATCTTGCCAACACAGCATATATCAACAACTGGGATCTTGTGGATATTTCCGCGCCCCGCATTGTGGGAGCCTGCCTGCTGGCTAAAAACAGAAAGCCGCTTTATAAGCTGGCAAAATCAAAGAGCCTCTGGGAGCGGCGTATTGCAGTGCTTGCCACTTTCTGTTTTATCAAAAACAATCAATTCGCGGACACACTCAAGATAGCCGGGATGCTTTTGCAGGACAAAGAAGACCTGATTCACAAGGCTGTCGGTTGGATGCTGCGCGAAACAGGCAAACGCGATATTGAGCATTTGGATTTATTCTTAAAAGAACATTGCCGGACAATGCCCCGCACCATGCTGCGTTACGCGATAGAAAGGTTTGCACCATCCAGAAGAAAAAAATTTCTTGACGGCGCCGTCTGATCATCACCGCATCTTTCCACCTTTCCTTTCCCCTTGCATTGCTTTTAATAATTTGTATTATTGTGAAAAAATAAAAATTTAACCGGAGGCGAAATCTTTTATTTCAATGCCTGATCCTAACCATTTTCCTTCAAACACCGGCTCATTAGAAACAGAAGCAACGCGTCAAACTGTCACCGCGTTTGTCGCCGTGGTTATCGCGCATCTTATGGCTGATTTCATGGGTATGAGTGTCTGGCCTGTTTACAAAACACTTGCCGGTTTGGATGTTGCCAAAGCCGGATGGATCGCCACTGTCATTGCCATGAGCGGAACCGCATTGCAGCCGCTGTTCGGTTCGTTTGCCGACCGCTTCGGCCCGCGACGGGTCATTCTGCTGGGCACACTGCTGACATCGCTGGCTTTACTGCTTGGTCCCCTGACCGATTACCAGACCATGCTGAACAGTCTGCTGCCTTCGATATTTGGATTGAGTGGCTTTTACCTTGTCATGTTCATCATCCTTGCCGCGGGTCGGCTCGGACAGGACATGTTCCACCCCGCGGGAGCGGGACTGGCAGGAAGTTTCTCGGCCCGGCGCGGATCAACATTCCTCGCTGTCTTTATTGCCGTGGGCAGCATCGGCTTCGGTCTTAGCCAGATTGTGTTTCGTTCTGTATACAACAATCTCAACCATCATACCGAAATACTGCTGATTCCCGCAGCGATCCTCTGGGTATTAATCTGGAAGTGGTGCCGGCCGGTGGAGGCGCCGCACTCCGGGAGAATATCCGTCATCACATCGCTCAAAGCCCTGCGTCCCGTAGCGGGATCGATCCTGGCGTTGTTTCTGATTCTGGCAATTTCGGCCGGCGTGAACAGCGGGCTTTTCTTCCTTATGCCGGAATTCGCTCACGAGAAAGGTTATCCGGCATGGATTGGTCAGGGCGGCGCTTTCGGCCTGATTGTCTTTGGAGCTACTGTTTTCATGGTGCCTATGGGCCATCTGGCCGACCGCATCGGACGGCGCAGGACACTGATTGCCATGATGATTTTATCGGCCATCAGCTACCATGCAATTGTCCGTCTGACACTGACGGTGCCGGCGTTTATCCTGCTTTGCATTGCGGGCGGCGCTTTTTTGGGAACTGTAAACCCGCTGGGCGTTGCGTTTGGCCAACGGATCGCCCCCCGGGAAAATGTAAGTATCGTATCGGCAATCCTGATGGGCTGGGCGTGGTGTCTGGGCAGTATAGTGCCCAGCATTGTCGGTGAACTGTATGTGCGTCTTGGCCACAACGCCTCAAAGACTTTGATGTGGCTTGGCGTTGCCAATATCGTGATGGTATTGATGGGTTTTATGCTGCCCAAAGTTGAGAATAATACTAATTAGACATTTCTCCGTCCTTTATCTTCACGCCTTCCCTTTTCACCATTAACAATTCACTATTTCTTATTGCATTGTTTCCAATAATTTGCATAAATGTCAACAGAACTTCAACAAACAAAACACCCTTTCCTTTGTGAGGTTTGTCTATGATTGAAAATACTGTGGCAGCATGGCACAAATTACTGGAAACCAAGGACGCAGCCGGTTTGGACAATATTCTGGCTGATAATGTTGTTTTCCATTCCCCTATTGTTCACACCCCGCAAGCCGGAAAACAAATCACCACACTTTATCTTACCGCGGCGCTTTATGTTTTCAATAACGGCAGCTTTAAATATTTAAGAGAGATCATTTCGGGCAACAATGCCGTTCTAGAATTTACTACATTGATAGACGGGATCACCATTAACGGCGTGGACATGATCACCTGGGGCGTGGATGGCAGGATTACCGACTTCAAGGTCATGATTCGCCCGCTAAAAGCCGTCAACCTGATCCATAAAATGATGGGCGAGATGCTGGAGAAGATCAAATAATCATCGCGGACACATTATTGTAGCTAATATCCTGTTATGTATTCTTTAACATCTTTAGTAAAAGAATATGATAAAATTCTTCCGCTTCTTGTACGAATCTTCAGCACATCATTTTCATCGATACTTATTATTTGCCCCTTAATGATCCTCCCATTATTTAAGACAATTCCCTTTATTCCGTCATAATAATGCCTGGTGTCTACTGAAGGTGCATTTTTGTTTTCAGCTTTTTGCACTGATTTTTTCTTTTGCGCTATAATCTCAGTTTTATTTTCAGATTTCTGGACAGACTCGATCTTTTGCTCTACGGGTTCAATCTTGCTTTCCTGCTTCTGTGCAGACTCATCCTTTTGCACTGCTGTATCTTTTTTGTTTTCCTGTTTCTGCGCCGGTTCATTCTTCTGCGCTACGGTATCAGTTTTGTTTTCAGATTTTTGTACTGGTTCGCTCTTTTGCTCTGCAAGCTCAGTTTTGCTCTCCGGTTTCTGCCCAGTTTCATTCTTCTGCGCTGCGATCTCAGGTTTATCTTCATATTTTTGTACCGGCTCGTTCTTTTGCGCCACAGTCACGGTTTTCTCCGGCTCTGTCACCGCGCTTTTCTCTGTGGCCTCACGAATCTCAAAAGAATTAATTTTACCTGATTTTTTTAGTTCAGCCAAAGCTTTTTGAGCAAGCGCAGGAGTTTTGTATCTGCCGATATATGCTCTGAAAAATTCTCCCTTTCCAGGAACATCTTCTTTCTGATAATAGGCATAAAGCCCTTTGGCTCTCATTTCGTGAACGAAGACAACCGCATTTTTTTCACTTTTAAATGATGCGACATGACCGGAATAGTCGGCAAGAACAGGAATAGCGGCAAACAGAACAAACAATATTGCGGCCAAAAGCAATACCGTCCAATTCGATTTTCTAAAAATGCTGTTCATCATTCTTTTTAGTTCCCCCTGATTAAATTTCATTTATCTTTTTACCGGCCCCGATTATTCCAAATAACGGGTTTAACAGATGAACAAATAATTATTTGTCCGGAAAAGTATAGGGAATGAGGTCTTGCATGTCAAGACAATCTTGGCCGCGAAATGCGGGCGGCAGCGTAGATGTTTGTGTGGCAGCAATTGTGTTGATTAATGTTTGGAATAACCATGACCGCTGCCATCACAAATGGCGATTAAATGTGCCGGACGATATCGTGTATACGGAATATCATTTGCCTAATTCACGGGCAATTGCCCTGAACATTTCGATGGATTCTATTTCCATATCCTCCCCGTCTTTGTTGTAGTCGGCATAGGCTGATGTCTTGGCGATCACAATATTATACCGCGGATATACATATATGGCCTGGCCGTAAATCCCGATGGCCAGATAATCGCCGTCAGGATTTTCGGGAATCCACCACTGATAGCCATAACCAAGAACCCAGCTTGCATCGGGTCTTTTACCGGGCATCAGGTGAGGCGCGTCGGGAGTCACGGATGCTTTGCACCATGCTTCGGGAACTATTTGTTTACCGTTCCAGTTTCCCTTATTTAAATACAATCTGCCAAACCTCGCATAATCACGAAGCGTCACATTCAATCCCCCGAATGCCGCCTCCATTCCGCTGCTGTCGGTAAGCCAGTAGGCGTCCGATTCCATGCCAAGCGGCTTCCAGAGTTTCTCCTGGGCATATTCGGAAAGATTTTTACCTGTGGCTTCACGAATGATCATTCCCAAAACCTGCGTATCCATGCTCACATAATGGTGAAACGTTCCCTGTTTTCTTTCAGCTTTCAGGGAAGCCACAAAGTCGGCAAAAGGCGTGTTAAGGGCAAAGTATCTTCCCATTCTATTGATATCGGAATTAAAATCCCCATAATCTTCATTGAAGCGTACTCCCGAGGACATTTGCAGCACATTCTTGATAGAAACACCGTTATAGCCGGAATTTTTCAATGACGGCAGATAATCCGTCACCGGCTGATTAATATCTTTTATGTAACCTTCTGAAACAGCGATTCCGAACAGGGCAGATACGAAAGATTTTGCCACCGACCAGCTGATGGCTTTCGATGATTCGGTGTTTCCCCTGTAGTATTTTTCGAAAAGGATCGTGTCGTCCTTGATGACGATGAGGCCTGTTGTATCGGTATGCTCAATGAAAGCGTTTACACTTCTTTTTTGTCCGTTAAAGATATATTCCTCAGGCAGTTTTTTAATTTCTTTTTTGAAGGTGAAAACATCCGGTCCATGATGAATTGTCCGTGAATCGAATTTATCACCCATGGTGCGGAAATTTTGATCTATAATATCCTGATTAAAAAGATTTATCACCCGGTATAATCTTTGAATCCGGTTAAAATTAAACAGCCCGGTGATTATAAGGATGCCAAAGATAATTCCGGATACTATTAACGTTTTTTTTAAAATTGATTTATCTTTAATTTTCTCTGTCATGATATTACCTCTTATTTTCCATTGAGCGTTGTCATAGTATTTCAATCATTACTTTTTATAATGTAGCATTAATCAAGAAAATGGAAAAATAATATTTTCAGGAATAATTTCTTTTCTTGTATTGTCAGACAAGCTTCGTCTTATTGCCAATAAGTTCATCAAAAATCTTATTCACAACATCCACATAATTATCTCTGTGATGTGTTTTCCATATTTTCTTTTGTATCTTTTTCCTGTTTTCAAAAAAGCCGCCCATATATTGCCAGATTTCTTTCATCTTGTCCGTAATATGCGAAGGGCCGGACAGAACCTTCAGATATTCGGCAAATAACCGGTCATGGAATTCCCTGATGATTTTGATTTTTTCATCATAAGTTTTTTCCGTGTTGAATTTAATTTCCTCTGCCAGGAACGGGTTCTTCAGCAGTCCCCTGCCGATCATCCAACGGTCTATTGTTTTAAACCGTTTCGAAAGCATCTCCAGTTTCCGGGCAGAATCGATGTCCCCGTTATATACAAGCCTGTGTTTCGAAATATTAAGACACTGCTCGAAAATATCCAGATTAACTTCGCCTTCATACATTTGCGCGCCGGTCCGCGGATGGATGATCAATTCCTCAAGCGGGAACCGGTTAAAAATCGGGATGAGCTGCAACACCTCGTCAGGGTATTTTAATCCTATCCTGAGTTTTATAGATAATTTCGGCTTTAAACCGGGAATCGTTTTTTCGAGAAAAGATTCGACCTTGTCCGGATGACAAAGCATTCCCGCCCCTTTTCCCTTTTTCACAATCATGGGGAATGGACAGCCGATATTCCAGTTTACCGTACCGTATCCACTGTCGTACAGCGCATTGGCAAACTTTGCAAAGTCATTCGGACAGGCACTCATTATCTGCGGTACAGTGGGAATACCCGTATTTCTATCAGGGTGGAATTCGCGCAGAATAATTTTTTCCGGGTTCATCTTCTTTGATGTGGAGATGAATGGCGCAATTGCCACATCAACTCCCTTAAAATAAACAGGAAAAAGGCTGCGATAAATTCTGTCGGTTGTCCCCTGAACCGGTGCGAGGTATATGACGGGCATTCTCTAAATCCTTATATAAATTGCTTTTGCCCGGTTTTTACCGGGTAAAATTTTAACTGACATGGATCACAATACTGTTTTGGAAAACAGGTTAATAGATGCCCATCTGGCAGCCGCCGGCTATTGTAGCGCCCAATTCATGGCACTGGTTGATGATTTCTTCCGTAATCGCTCCCGTGGCAATAACCGGCTTATAAACTGTCTTGAATTTATAACCTGAAGCGATACGTTCGATTGCTCTGAGCGCCCCTGTGCCATCGTTTCCGGCACTGATAAAAACAACAAAAGGTTTGCGAAAAACTTTTTCCTGAGCGTTATAATAAGTCCGGTCAAAAAAATCTTTGAGCATCCCGGACATGTAACCGAAATTTTCCGGCGTACCGACAGCCAGACCGTCGGCTGCCAGAAGATCTTCCAGTGTAGCGTCCGCCGCTTTCTTCAAAACCACATCCGCGCCTTCAATCCCGCGTACCCCCTGCGCCACGGCATCGACCATCTTCTTTGTATTGCCTGTTTGAGAATGATAAACTATTAATATTTTAGCCATACTATTTTCCAACGGTTTTTCATTGATGATACATTAAAAGAAAAAGAAGGGCAAAGCAATTGTCACCGGTTTTCAGGCCATTTTTTCATAAAAGTAAAAAGAAAATTTAGTTGATATTTATAGCTATTTGTCTATATTGCCCAAACAGGAAGATATCGGTTTGTTGAAAAACCGTTTGTTTTGGGGCTGTTCAAAAATGTTCAGATGCAAGGCGCGCAAAAAACCGAACCGCGAGGCGTATATAAATATACGTTGAGCGGTGCGGTTTGCAGCGCAACGCAGCAGATGAGCGTTTTTCAACAGCCCCATATGCCCTGTTATTGAAATGTTTGTATTCATTATATTATTAATTTGCCGCTAAAATTTAAAAAGAATTTTTTACAGGAATAAGATATATAAGACATGAGTGCTAACTGGGAAGATTTAATAATATGAAAGATTTCATAAAAAAATATCGCCACATAATGACCATTGCGTTGTCGCTTGCCGGTATCGTAGTGATGATTTATTACGACTACTGCAATACTGAGTGCAGTTATCTAAAAGGCGACATCTGGGGCATTGATCTCAAATGGGTCGGAATCGCTTATATGATCGCCGTAATTATATTTGCCGCCTTTAAGCTATCGCCGTTTGTGCGGGCGGCACTGGCTGCCGGACTTGGCGTTGAGGTACATTTATATGCCTTTCAGATACAAAATAACGTTTATTGCCCTTTTTGCCTTACATTCTCTATAATGTTGATTTTATCCTTTATCATTAATTATGAAGTACCATCCGCCTGGCATGAAAAACGCAGCCGGATGTGGCTATATTTTCTCGGGGAGGCTGATTTTCCGATGTTCAAGATTCACAAGTTACCGTTGTTGATATTTAGCTTGTTAGGATATTTAACAATTCTATTTACTTTTTCCGGTTCCGTCACACCGGCTTTCGGGCAGGAGATTTCCAACGGCGTTCCAACTCTTGGCAATGGTTCTTACGAAATCACCTGGTATGCCGACTATTTCTGTCCGCCTTGCCTTCGTATTGATACAAAAGCAGAACCACTGTTGAAGAAATTGCTGGCCACAAAAAAGGTGAAAATAACTTTTGTCGATGTACCTCTTCATACTCACACGCCTGTCTACGCAAAATATTACCTTTACGCGGCAAATGCCAATTCCGAAGCAAACAACATTCTGCATATCCGCAAAATACTTTTTGAAGCGGCACAGGTTAAAAAAATAACGACGGAAATCGCTCTGGCTGCTTACCTGAAAGAACAAAACATTCCGTTGAAAACACTTGATGAGAAATCAATTTTCCCAATACTTTCATACATGATTAAAAAAGATAATATTACGTCCACACCCACCTGTATCATCAGGTATTCAGCGAAAGATGTCAAAATTTTTATCGGCGATGACGAAATATGGAATGGGCTGAATGCATTGAAAGCGCATATATCGGCAAAAAAGAGATGATCTCTCCGGCAGGACACAAACTGCGGGAGTAACAAAAATAAATACACCAATTCTAAAGGAATTTTTCGCCGTATCCGGCAAATGATTCCCTTAGAATGGTATGAGCCATACCCTGCAACTGATTCTTCAGCTCAGGCGGCGACAAGACGTCTTGATTTTTTCTTTAATTGATTGATTTGATGCCTCAACCTCAAGGATTTTTCTTTTTCTCTGGATTCCAGAGCTTCCAGCATCAATGCCTTTAATTCACGTATTTTTGCCTTGAGTTCGGGCCTGGTCAACTTGATCTTGCCTATATGTTTCTTTTTCTTTACCGGTGTTTCGTCCTTGATACCCCGCGCTTCTTTGATGAAGGCGACAAGTTCCTCTTTCTTCATTTCGTGGATCGCCTTGTCATGTGGAATCTCCGCGGCAATTTCCCGCAGTTCCTTAATGGTTAACTTTTCCAGATGTTTTTCATGATGTTCTTTTTTGTGGGCTTCTTCCGACATCGCTCATGGACCTCCTTATTGTTATTTGGGGAATCAACTTGCAATGCAAAAAAATGTGTTATTTTTATACCACAATTGATTTTTGGATTCAATCCGGTTTGTATATCGCTTGACAAATAATTACCTCCATGCAATAGATTTCCCGGTTTGATTGGTGTCAAAACACTGAGCAGATCAGGGGAAGCGCATAATTAAATAAAAACAACGGGAGGATTATATGACTAAAAGAAGTTTTATTACTATAGCTGTGATGATGCTTTTTATTGTTGCGACATCAGGTTTGGCTCAGGCTGATAAATATCAATGGAAACTTGTCGATACTGAAGATGGCTGTCAGATATATACCAGCACCGTTCCCGGCAAAGAATATATCGCGGCAAAAACTACATGTCTTATACCTGCCAGAATAGAAGTAATAGGAACCGTCCTCAGAGATACTCCCAACTATCCGGAATGGATGCATGACTGCAAAGAAACAAAGATATTAAAAATAGTGGATGATAAAAATGATGTTTTAATATTCTGGTTACGTCAGCATGTCACTCTCTATACCGACAGGGATGTAATAATCAAAAGCAAAACAGTAATTGATACTGGAAGCGGCACTAATCTTGTTTACGGCGATGCAACCAATGATATCCCCTATGATTCCGGCAAGGGATATATAAGAATGCCCGAATTTAATTCATTGTTTACACTTCAGTGGGTTGACCGTGAAAACACCAGGGTAACATTTATGGTAGACCCCGATCTGGGAAAAGGCCTGCCGGTAGGAATAGCCAATGGCATGATTAAAACTACCCCTTTAAAAACTTTGAAGAAACTCATGAAGATGGTAAAGAAGCCTAAATATATTGACGCAGCCAAAACATCTAAATATAGTAAACTGGCCGAGGATTTTGTCAAGGCTGGACATAAATAATATCGTTTTCATAAAAAAATAAAGGCGGGGAAATTATAACCCGCCTCTATAAATTCAGCAAAACGGCAGGGGAATTTTATGATTAAAAATATTATAATTATTTTATCGTTGCTTTTAATCTTTTCCGTAAATTGTTTTGCCGTCGACAATTATCAATGGAAACTCGCCGAGACTGCCAATAACTGCCAGATATATACCAGTACGGTAGCCGGCAAGGGATATATCGCGTCTAAAGCATCTTGTGTTGTTCCCGCCAGAATGGAAACGATTGGCATGGTTTTCAGAGACATTGCCAGTTATCCGGAATGGATGGAGGATTGCAAGGAAACAAAAATATTAAAAGTGATAGATGATGTAAATGATGTTTTTATATTCTGGCACCATCAACATATTCCTTTAATGACAGATAGAGATGTGGTGGTTAAAAGCCGCGTATCTATGAATCTTCAAAAGGGTCAGGTTCTTGTTTTCAGCGAGTTAACCAATGAAGTAAATTACGACTCAGGCAAAGGATACATAAGAATGCCTTCATTCATTTCGGTTACCACTCTCGATTGGATCGACCGGGATCACACCAGGATAACTTTTATGATAGATCCTGATCTTAGCGATGGATTGCCTAGATTCATTGCAAATCCATTGATCAAAACCAATCCTCTTAAATCTTTAAAGAGAATGATAAAAGTCTTGAAAAATCCTAAATATATCGAAGCAGGCAGGATATCAAAATATAATAAGTTCGTTGAGGACGCTATTAAGGCCGGGTATATAAAACCCTAATATTGTCAAGTGGTTCTTTGAAATCAGGAATTTCATATATTAAAATCAGCATATGGCCAAACGATGACATTTTTTCGAAAGTTCTGCCGTTTGGCCCGCAAAATCATATAAAATTCCGTATCGGATAAAAACATTTGATGTTTGGAACAACTCTGTAAATTATGATTTTTTCGATAACAACTTAAATGTTTTTCTTAGCTTTTTCCAGGTATCCGGGATCTGCAATACTTTTATATTAAAGTTATTTCCGTGGCTTATTTTTTTGAGTCAATGCTTGACATTATAATTTTAACAATATATAAGACGCAATTCGCATAAAAGGTACTCGGATGTCCCCATCGTCTAGAGGCCTAGGACACGGGCCTTTCACGCCTGTAACCGCGGTTCGAATCCGCGTGGGGACGCCAAATCTTACTCAATGATCTGAGGTAGTTACATCGCCTCAGATTTTTGTTTTTATAGTTCCGGCGGCATGGCATTTTAAATCTGAAATATTTGCGTTTAACTATATTACAAAAATGTTCAAGAAAATGTTATTAAATGCATATGAAAGAAAATAGCCTGATAAAGATGACTGATGGCGGAATCAGGAAATTTATTTTATATGCCATCATTATTATATCTACTTTAACAGCAGTTTTTTATTGGATTTTAAATAATCCCAATATCTACCTTCTAACCCCGGATAGGAATGCCAGTTGGATTCGCTTGCCTGAACCCTATATTCTTCATGCCCGGACCGGTTCCGAATCACAGACTGTATTCTATCGGAAATTCAATATTGACAAAGTTATTGATAAATCAGCGCTGAAATTACGTGCGTTCAAGTCGCCTTCCGTACTGGTCAACGGCAGGGAAATATCAAGTTTCAGCAATGTTTCAGACAATTGGAAAAAACTTAAGATTTATGATCTTACCTCTGCTCTTAAAAAAGGCGATAATGAAATACGGATAATCGTGAAAAATCGCAACAGCCATCCTGCGATTTGGGCTTATTGCAGAGAGGCAGGGTTTTCAACAGATTCTAAATGGCATGCAAGCCATGACGGTGTAGATTGGATTCACGCACAAAACGTAACAGATCCTGTAATTGTACGGATTCCTCCCCCGATGGCAATTGTTGGACTTTCATCAGAATTCACAAAAATATCGATGTCCTGCAAAGACGCGTTTCTTTCAATTTTACCTTTCCTTGCTGTTATCTTTGCCGCTGTTTTTTTTCTAACGCTGTCGGCCGGCGGAAGGAATGGAATTATTGACAGATACTGCACAGCGTCCATAATACGCTTTGGAATTTTAGCTGCATATTTGGCACTGGCCATTAATAACATCTTTAAAACTCCTGTCTTAATGGGTTTTGATGTAAAGTCACATATCGCCTATATTCGATATATTTCCGATAATATGTCTCTTCCCCTGGCGAATCAGGGATGGGAATTTTTTCAGGCTCCGTTATTTTATATTATAAGCGTTCCTGTCTTTAAACTGGGAATAGTGTTTTACAACTACGATGTAACTTTAAGGCTTCTTCACATAATTCCCCTGATCTGCGGCCTGATACAGATCGAGATCGGTTATCGAACCATGAAAATCGTTTTTAATAAAAATAATAATCTTCAAATATTCGGCACATTGATTTGCGGAATAATACCCATGAATATTTATATGTCACAGACTATCGGCAATGAACATCTGGCAGGTGTATTAACTGCGATGGTTTTATATTTCTGCATTAAACAGCACTATGTTTCAGACAAAGATTTTTCGATTGCCATAGGTATATTTCTGGGCCTTGCCTTGCTGGCCAAAGTAAGCTCCCTGCTTTTGATACCGGTTGTCGTAATTAATTATATATTGGCCAGTAATGTATCTTTAAAATATTTTAAATCATGGATGCGTCCTGTCTTTACATCTTTAATCATTGCTTTCCTTATATCAGGATGGTTCTACATTAGAAATTATTTATACTTTAACCATTTTGTGATCGGAGGATGGTGGCTGGATTGGTGGCAGGATCCCGGCTTCAGATTAATAAGCCACTTTACCAGTTTTGGGACTTCACTTGTTCATCCGGCCTTTTCTTATATTGAAGGATTCTGGGATGCTCTATATGCAACTTTCTGGCTTGACGGATATCTTCTTTCTAAAACAAAGCCACCTTTTCCTCCATGGAATTACAAATGGATGTTCTCCTGCGCATGGCTGGCATTGCCGGCAACACTGGCTCTTATATTTTCTTTTTGCAAATCGTTTAATAATATATCCCGTCCGGTTCTTATTTTATCACGATCGGCATTCCTATTGTATTTATCAGCAATGCTTTATATATATCTAACATTGCCCATATTCTCGACGGCAAAAGCAACATATACAATGGGATTAATGCCTGTATATGGAATTCTTATAACGACCGGTGTATCGCCATTAATGAAATACAGATTGCCTGAATCGGCAGTGTTCGGCTGGCTTGCCTGCTTTGGAATATGTGTCTATGTTTCTTATTTTATTATTTAATCAGTTCTATGTGCATCGGATAAACTCAACTCCTTATACTTAAAGTCGAGTTGACAGAAAAGCATCTAAATAAAGAAGGGCAATTCTTTCAAATTGCCCTTCTTTATTATATGAATATGAATTTTATTCTTCTTTTTTCTTAGCGGTCTTTTTCCTGGGTGCGGCCTCACCCTCGTCAGCAGGTTGTTTCTTTGCTTTTTTAGGCGCATCTTCATCCGTGGGCGCTGCTTTCTTTTTTGGTTCCTTTGCCGGTGCATCATCTTTGGCGGCAGGCTGTTTCTTTGCTTCTTTTTCAGCAGTTTCCGCTTTCTTTTTCGGTTTCGGCTCGGCCTCTTTTGTTTTTGGCGCCGGTTCTGATTTTTCCTCTTTATTCGCTGATTCTGCCAGCTTTTGCGTTTTAGCCTGCGCTAATTCCTGAGTTTGCCGGATTATTTTTTCCAGTGCCGCAATCCTTAAATTAGTCTCTTTAATTTTTGATTTCAGACTTTTAACAAGAGGATCCTTTTGTGCTTTTTCCTTGCTGATCCCTTTTTGATCCAGTTGCTGCAATCGCAGGGCTAGTTTTTTTTCAAATACCCGGAGCTGTTCAACCCTTACATTTTTACTCTTTGATGCCATTTTTACCTCTCCTTGTGTTTATTATATGATTCATTTTAAAAATAACAGTTTTTTTTCTTTAAAGCTATAAATACTCATATCATTTATAAGATTAATTTTCTACTTTATAAAATATTTTAAGTAAACTACTTTTTCACATTAGTGTCATAAATCCGATAACTTCAGCATGACTTGTTTGCGGAAACATATCCACGGGAAGAAGACTTTGCAAATCATAACCGCATTCATTCAAATATTTGACGTCCCGGGCCTGTGTTGCCGGATTGCATGATATATATATAATGTTACCGGGACGCAAATCCACAATTGATTTTAACACTGCTTTTTCACAACCTGTGCGGGGGGGATCAATAACAATCAAATCGATTTTATCCCCCTGCTGCAGAAACTCTCCCTGAAATACTTTTTCAATATCTCCATGAATAAATCTTACATTTTTAATACCCAGATTTCCCGCATTTATTTGTGCGTACTTTACCGATTTTTCATTTATTTCTATTCCTATAACATTTTTAGCATAAGATGAAAGAAAAACAGAGAAAAGTCCGCTCCCGCAACAGGCATCAACAATGGTATTCATTTCATTGTCGCCGGCTAAACGGCAAACCTCATCAACCAGTCTATCCGTCAGATATAAATTGGCCTGAAAAAATCCGTCGCGCGGCACCAGTAATTTTTTTCCTTTAACTATCCTTACAATGGATTCTTTATTACCCGACATATCTGCCGGACAATCCGACCAGATTATAAGTTGCGCATCCTTTTCATGCAGCGGCTGCTTACTTTCCCTCAGATCTCTCAATTTTTCATTGATTGTTTCTTCCATTATCTCACAATTTTCAATATCAACAATTTTACTGCCGGTAATATCCAAAAAACCAATTATCCGTCCATCCGTCACACCCCCGGCATGATACTGAGCCTTACCCCGATAATGATAAATTCCGGGCGAAGCTATTGCCTCCAGCACAGGAGGATTTTCGATTTTACCGATTCTCAGGAAAGCATCTTCCACCTGCTTTTTTTTGATGGCCAGTTGATATTCATAACTAAGATGCTGATAGCAGCAACCGCCGCATTTTTTATAATAGCGGCACAAAGGTTTCGCCCTCAACGGAGATTCTTTGATTATCCTTAATATTCTGCCGCGGACAAATTTCTTTTTCAGCTGAGTTATTTCAACTTCCAGTTCATCTCCTGCGGCCGAGAACGGAACAAAAACAACAAAATTATCAATACGGCCCACTCCCTCGCCGCCGAAGGCCACTGAATCAATTTTAATTATTATCCTGTCTTTGAGCTGCAAAACAATTCTCCTTTGATATGGACAACATATAGCTGAAAAGAACGTCAATTTACAATGGTATTTTTCTTTACAACTTTGATTAATCTTGTTAGTTATACATACTTTAAAAGGAATGAATAATTATGTGTTTACAAAAAAATATATTAACTGTCCACTGCAAACGGCCTCGTAAAAAGCTCCAGGGGCAAGGCGCACAAATACCGGGGAGAAATGTCGCGCAATGCAGCATATGGACTTTTTAAGAGGTAGTTAATGTCTTCAGGAAGAAAATCAATTCTCTGCCCTAATTGCCGCAAATTAATCAGCATGGATGAGCCTGCCTGCCCATACTGCGGTCTGGTTCGTCCGGGTTTGCACAATACAGCCGGTGTTATTCGAAAGATTTTTCTCGGTTCCGATCCGATCAGAACCATTATCTATATTAATATTGCTTTTTATATTCTATCGCTGCTTTTGGATCCGGCAGGAATTTTTTCCGGCGGCGGTCTTTTCAGCCTGCTGTCGCCATCAAACCAAAGTCTTTTTTTATTAGGAGCAAGCGGCACAATTCCTGTAATCGGAGCTCATCGTTTCTGGACTTTAATTTCCGCTTCGTTTTTGCACGGCGGAATCCTGCATATCGGCTTCAATATGATGGCATTATACCAGCTCGGTCCTTTTGTTTTGCGGGAATTCGGTTTCCATCGTTTTATCAATCTTTATATTATTACCGGAGCCTGCGGTTTTGCTGCTTCCGTTTTGCTTGGTGTTCCCTTTACCATCGGGGCCTCCGCCAGCATTTGCGGATTAATCGGAGCTATTATCTATTACGGTAAAAGCCGCGGCGACTCTTATGGAGCGGCCATTTATAAAGAGGCGATGGGATGGGTCGCGGGACTGGTAATTTTCGGGCTTATGCTCAGCGGCATAAATAACTGGGCACACGGCGGCGGAATATTATCGGGAATAGGTCTTGCCTTCCTGATGGGTTATAATGACAATAAACAGGAAAGCGCGTGGATCAAGCTTTTGGCGTATGCCTGCATCCTGCTTACGGTTATGGTTCTAATCTGGGCAGTTGCAAGTTCCATGTTCAGTCTCAAGGAAATATCAATCTAATAAAACAAAAAGAACAGGAGTATTATTGAATGTCTGATCAATCAAGTTCCCCGCAACCGACACTGCAAACCGGTGAAGAGATATATGGATTCAAAGTTTTGCGCGTAAAAGCATTTCCCGAAATACGGGTTACCGCATATGAAATCGAACATAAAAAAACCGGCGCCAAAGTTTTGCATCTGCATTCATTCGACCGTGAAAATTTATACGCAATAGGTTTTCGCACTCCGCCGTCTGATTCCACAGGACTGCCGCATATTCTGGAGCACTCCGTACTGGCCGGCTCGGAAAAATATCCGCTCAAGGACGTTTTCAAGGAATTAATGCGTTCAACCCTGCAAACTTTTATCAACGCTTTTACTTACCCGGATAAAACAATTTATCCCGTGGCCAGTCAGATTAAAACAGATTTTTTCAATCTGGCCCGTGTTTATACCGATCTGGTCCTTCATCCGCGTATGCTCAGGGAGACTTTTCTTCAGGAAGGTCACCATCTTGAATTTTCCTCACCGGATGATTTATCCAGCGATCTGACTATTTCCGGCATAGTCTACAATGAAATGAAGGGGGCATATTCATCTTCCGATTCCCTGATTTACAAAGTCCTGCAGGAAAATATTTATCCCGACAGCGTTTACGCTTTTGATTCCGGCGGAGATCCCGACGTAATTCCCACACTCACGTATGAACAGTTTCAGGAATTTCACCGCACCTATTATTCGCCGGCAAATGCGCGATTTTTTATTTACGGCGACATCACCACTTCTGAACATCTGGCCTTTCTTGCCGAAATGCTCTCCGGCTTTGAACGCGTTGAAATAGACTCATCTATAAAAAGCCAGAAGCGCCTGACTTCACCGCGCGTTGTCCGAAGCGATTATCCCATAGGGAAGGATGAATCTCTCCAGCATAAAACCATGGTTAATATCGCCTGGATGATGTCCGATAACACGGATTATGAAACGTCTCTGATTCTGGAAATCATATCAGCCCTGCTTGTGGGCAGCGCCGCCAGTCCCCTGCGCAAAGCCCTGATCGATTCCGGTCTGGGAGAAGATCTGACACCGGTAAGCGGCATCGAAGCCGATCTGAAACAATTAATGTTTTGTGTCGGTTTAAGGAATACACAAAGTTCCGATGTGCAAAATATTGAGAATCTTATTTTCGACACATTGAAAAATATTGTGGCCAATGGTTTTGATAATGAACTGATAGAAGGCGTGCTGCATCAGGTCGAATTTCACGGTAAGGAAATAGTTCGCGGCTCATACCCTTATGGCATCTCTTTGATGGGCAACGTGTTCCAGACATGGCTCTATGACGGCGATCCGTTAATCGGACTGGATTTTCCCCAGGCGATTGAAAATATTCGCGGGCGCTGGACAGCCGATCCTCAAATTTTTCAGAAGATGATACAGCAATGGTTTCTGGATAACCCCCATCGCGTCCTGGCGATTATGGAACCGGATCCGGATTTTAACGATAAGAAAGAAAAAAATTATCAGGAAAAAATGAGCAAATTAAAATCTTCGCTGCCGGAGGCTAAATTAGCACAAATAAATGCCGAGGCAAAGGAACTGAAGAAATTTCAGGTGGAGCAGGATTCTCCACAGGCCGCCGCAACCATACCAAAGTTAAAACTCGAAGATATTCCAAAATCCATAGATATTATCCCCACTCAAAATTCTTCAGTCACAGGGGTTAATGCTCTTGAACATGATATCTTTACCAACGGTATTGCTTATGTGGATTTAGCTTTTGATATTGCGCATGTGCCGGAAGAACTTCAGCCTTATCTGCCGCTTATGGGTAAAATTATTACCGGGATGGGGGCTGCGGGCAATACTTATGAAGAAATGGCTAAACGCATAGCCCTGAAGATGGGTGGATTGGGTTACGATCTCACCACCGCTTTTTCCGCGGACGCGGACACAAACTGGCAGAAAATGATTTTTTCATTTAACGCCCTTTATCGCAATTTACCGGATGCTATAAACATATTAAGTGATATTATTTTCGCCGCTGATTTAACCGCGGATGCGCGAATACGGGATTTAATATCCGAAAGAAAGAATAATTTGCAGTCATCGATTGTCCCTTCCGGTCACATCTTTGCCAAAATGGCTGCGGGGGCCGCGCTTACATTACCTGCTTACAGGAACGAACAATGGCACGGCCGCACACAACTGAAATTTGTGGAAAATACAGCTAATAATTTCATCCAGGGGAAACAGGATTTACGGGAGAAATTGGAATTCTTAAGAAAAATTATATTCAATAAGGAAAATCTTGTTATAAATTTAACCGCGGAAGCCAATGGATTGAAAATCACAAAAGATAATATTCCCGAACTTTTGGATAGATTGCCGGCTTTATCAATGGCAAAGGCGGGAACATCCCCCCTGTTGCCCCCGGTATTTGCAGGAATTTCCATACCGGCCCAGGTGTCTTATGTCGCCTATGTTTTAAAAACGCCCGCATATACTGATCCGGCTTCCGCGCTGTTGATGATTTCAGCCAAGGAACTATCCAACAGTTATCTTTATAAGCATATCCGCGTGCAGGGCGGAGCTTACGGAGGCATGTCGTCTTTTGATCCGTCGCTCGGACTTTTCTCTTTTCTTTCATATCGCGATCCGCACATCGTAGAGACTCTGCAAGTATACAAAAACGCGCAGGATTTCTATTCCAAAAACGAAATTTCTACCGATGAAATGGAAAAGGCAATCATCAGCACAATAGGCATGATTGATAAACCACAGGATCCGGCAGGCCGCGGTTATTCTGCCTTGATGCGCAGTTTTGCCGGAATAAATGACGATATGCGCCAAAAATTCAGGGATGAGATTTTGTCGGCTACTCCGCGGAAATTGAAAAACACACTGGCTGATTATTTTTCCAAAGCGGCAAAATCAGCGGCGGTAGCTGTGTATTCCGCTCCGGAAAAATTAAATGAGGCCAATAAACGGCTGGAAGAAAAACTTGTTTTGGAAAATCTTTTTGAACCCTGATACCAATTCTTAATCAAAGCGCCATCCTTGTTGACATCCTTGACGACTTGATCAATGCATGTAAAACGTGTGACCTTTAGGTCGGTTATACGTCTCGAATCATCATTAATTTGAAATGGCATTACCCCCGCAGGTCAAAAAAAGCCCCGCCTCCCGATAACGGGGACGGGGCTTAAATCATAAAAAACTATTCGCTGAGTATCAGTGATGACGCTTTTGTGATTACCATAAGCGAATATTCGTTGGTGCCGAACGTCTGGATACCCACCATAAACGTGCCGTCATACGACACCTGCCCATGGAAATCGGTGCTTCCTGATGATTGAGCTATAGTTGCAGTGCCTGATGAATTGACTGACAGTGTATAGGTTACCGAACTGCTGGGACCGGATACAGCGGCATTACTGCACACCCAGTCGCTAAAGGTCATAACGCCGCTGGTAATTCTGATAGCCTGATGCGCCCAGAAAGGAGCCTCAGTGCCGGAGCCTACGGTGAGCATATGGCCGAAAAACGTTCCGGCGCTCGTAGAACTGGACTGTCCGTCGGTAAGCTGGATGATCATCATGCGGTAATCGCCGCTTTCTGTCCATGTTCCCACGATTGTTTTCTTGTCGTCGGAAAGGAATCCCTGGTAATCAGTCATGCCGCCGCTCATTGTGACAACACCGCTGGAATCAACAGATATTGCCGCACCAGTATCTCCCGTTGTACCGGTGCCACCGGGCTTATACTCACTGCTGAGGGTTATTTCGCCGCTGGTGCCATCGGTACTGCCACCTCCATACCCCCATTCATTATCAGTGCCTACCGAAAGCTGATGGTGAACAAAATTTTTGCCCCGCACATCGCTGTTGGCGTATGAAGTTCCCGTCACTACTTTCTGCGCGGTTAATAAGCCGGGGTGGGGGGTGGCTACCTCGTGCTGCGTGCCGGACAGGAATTTCTTATTCGAAGTCAGAGTGTAATGATTGTCGCTGGGATCGCCATCCGCGGTTTCCGTTATTTCTCCGGTTGCTGTATTAATACTCCATACTATCGTTTTTGCCTCATAATTGGTACAGTAGGTATTCGAGCCGGTAGAGTCGGCACAAGCGTCCCAGGTCAGCGTCCCTGCGGAATCCAAGGTTACAGTGGCACGCAGCCAGCCGGTCAGGTTGCCGCCTATCAGGCCGCTAACTCTCCATGTTCCCGCCAGATCAGCCATTGTAAAGGCAGAAGCCGCTGACGTGAAATCATTACCCGTGGAGTCGGCGCTCAAGGATGATATATCAAGATGAGTAGGCGTAAATGCGTATCCCGAAAGGTACGGCGTTACGGTATAGTCGCCGGACACAAGGTTCGTGAAACTGTAGGTTCCGTCTGTGCCTGTGGTGATCGACCCTGATGAATCACCGCTCAACGTAATCTGCACACCTGACGCCACATCTCCGCTTACCGTACCTGAAATGCTGTACTTTGTACTTGTATCGTATGTTGCTGCAAAATCGGCAATCATGTTTGATCCGTTGACAACGACTGCCGTACTGGTAGGAGCGAATGTATAATCCGCCAAAGCCGGAGTTACAGTGTAGGTCCCGTTTGCAAGACCTGTAAAGCTGTAAGTTCCTCCCGTTGCGGTTGTTGCCGTGGCAGCTGACGTCCCTGTCAGATATATTGTAACCCCTGCAGTAATATCTCCACTCACTACGCCTGAGATACTATAGGTAGTAGCTGTAGGCGCATCATCACTTTTGCTGCAGCCAATATTGGCAGCAACTAAAAACATCATCATAAAAAAACACAACAAAATTTGACTCGATACCCTCACTTTTTTCATACTTTTTACTCCTTCAAACTAAAACAAATTACAATTTAAACAATGGTCTTCAATGCAGCGTAAAGAAGCTATATTGAGCCATCCACCGCTTTAACTTTTACATTGTATATGTGCTTTGCTTCTAAAGCAAGAACCATATGTTACATTAAGCTTATGTTACATTAAGCTTAATCCCTTTTGATTCTTTCCTGTTTAAAGGTTAATATTTGTTATTATTGACGATTTATGGATAAATAGAAGAAATAAAAATCACCTTTCCGGACAGTTATGCAATGGTAAGTTGCGTATTATACAACGGAAACTTATAGAAGAAACATAATTATCTAATATAATTACGTTTATATTAATATCATTCAAACCTGTTATGTAACTTGGCAAAAAACCTTACTCCGACAAATCCGGAAATGTTCGTGGGATTATAGTCTGCGGCAACAACATCCTGTTCACCGGGATATTTTCTTATTATATTACCTTTTGTGCCATATACGCCTCTAATTTCAGCATTTAAAGCTATATTGGGAGTAAGAAAATAATCGGCGCCGAAACTGAGATGACCGCCATAAGTATTATCAGCTTCCATATCTGAGCCGTCGCTGTACTCGTCATTAAAACCAAATCTATTTATCATGAAATCCAGACCCGCCCCGATATAAGGCACAAAAGCTTTTTTAGGCATAAAACGCCATTGAGCCCCAACAGTAAAATCGATCATTTTAACAGTTCCGACCGTTTGTTCAGCCTGCCCTTTGGGATTTGCTTTTATATTGAACTGGTCATAAGTCACATCAAAGTAAACAGCCACATTGTCCTTAATGCCGTACATCAAGCCGGCGCCGCCGGTAAATCCCCATCCGGCAGGAATATCTTTGTTAACACCCCAACCACCTATGGCAGCACCTGAAAATTCACTCTCGTATACATAATTCGTCCCGATGCGTCCTGTTATACCCCATTTATCAGCAATACTATCGGCCATGGCAATATTGGCGAACAGTATTGCCGCAAATACAAATACAAACATTTTTTTCATAATAACCTCCCCATCATCTCAAAACGCTGCTGAAAGTTAAATAAAAATAACATTCAAACTAAAAGCTTGAGAAAACATCAAAAATACTTACGAAAGTTAAAAGATAGATAACATTTGAACTAAAATATTGGGGAAACGCCTGATAATACCTGTGAAAGGTTAAAAAATAAATAACATTGAAAGAGAAGCTTTAAGAGAACACTTTTAATTTATTACATATTTTATGATTATATTTTAATACTCCTGTTTAATGATGTCAATATACTTTTTTCCTGTAATTAACATTGCCATTTATTGATTATTGCATAAAAAAACGGTGGTTAGAGAATAACCTCTAACCACCGCCGTATCTAAACCTGTTCTAAAAAGTGATGTTTAGAAATAGTAGTGAATTCCGAATGTAGCGTTTACTCCATTCATGTTGATATTTTCATACTCGTAAGGACTTTCATCCGTTTTTGTACCAAACAGCAACCATGAATAACCGACATCAAAATTGAATCCCACTTCAGGAAGCTGCGGGAAACTCCATTCCGATCCGATGAAAAGACCTGGTGTAAAGACAGACGCACCGTCCAGTGCTTTATAGCCATATTCAGTCATATTTACCTGACCATAGCCCAGTTTGCCGCCGACATAGAATTTACTGTAGTTTCTGGAGACTAACGCATACATTGCCTTGGCTTCAATCATCCACATATCGGCTTTTACCATGTCCTCTTTCACGCCGTTTTCTTCGATCTCAGCGTCAACTTTGCCGTAAAAAGCAGTTCCTTCCAAGCCGACACGGTCGCCAATCCAGCCGCGTACTGAAATGCCATTTAAAAAACTGCCGGCAACCATTCCCTGATAACCAACGCCTACCTTGCTGGAGATAAAATTTTTCCCTGCATCGTCCGCAGCAAAAACAGATCCGGCGGAAATTAATATAACCAGGGCAGCTATTACCACACAACTAGAAAAACCTTTCTTCATAACAACCTCCTCATCATTTCCTTAAATTTATTAATGTTACAGGGATGTAACATTCCCAAAAAAAATTATTTTTATATATTTTAACGCTCAAGTATATATAGGATTTCTTTGGAAGAGATATAACAGACATTAAGCATAAACTATTATTTATAAAATAATTACTCGCCAAAATCAAGAAAACCAAATACCTGATATAAAAAGCAAAACTGTTGTTTCTATTATTCGAAACAACAGTTTTACGGAAACAACCACTTATTGTTTTTCAGATACACTTATGCGAGTTATTGCCCGTGTCAATGCTGCACGCATTATTTCGAATTCTGCATCGTCTTTGGTCAATTGCCCCAGACGTGCTTCGGCTTTATCCTTTGCCTTCAGAGCTCTTTCTTTATCAATATGCTCAGATTTTTCGGCTGTTTCAATCAAAACTGTAACTTTACCGGACGTTACTTCCGCGTAACCTATACTCACAGCATAATATGTATGTTTTCCGTCTTTCAGGAAATTCATTTCTCCGATATCCACAGATGTTAAAAACGCCTCATGACCGCGCAAAACACCAAATTCACCATCCGTTCCAGGAATGGTAACTTCTTCAATCATATCGGAAAAAACCATCTTTTCCGGCGTTACAATTTCCAACATCAATTCGTCTGCCATTTGCTTTCTCCAACTACAATTTATTGAGCAATTTTCTTGGCTTTTTCTACTGCTTCTTCAATACCACCGACCATCCAGAAAGCCTGCTCGGGCAGATCATCGTGTTTGCCTTCCAATATTTCCTTGAATCCTCTTATTGTATCGGCAACGGAAACAAATTTTCCGTCTGTTCCTGTAAACTGAGCGGCAACGAAGAACGGCTGAGACAGGAATCTCTGAATCTTTCTTGCTCTGCTGACTGTTAGTTTATCACCCTCGGAAAGTTCATCCATACCCAGAATAGCGATGATATCCTGTAAATCTTTATATTTCTGCAGGGTAATCTGCACTTGACGGGCAACTGCATAATGTTCCTGACCCAAAACATTAGGATCAAGAATACGTGATGTTGAATCCAGAGGATCCACAGCAGGATAAATACCGAGTTCCGCGATCGGACGGGACAAAACGACGGTTCCGTCAAGATGCGCAAATGTCGTCGCTGGTGCGGGGTCAGTCAAGTCGTCAGCGGGAACGTAAACGCACTGGACAGCGGTAATAGAACCTTTTGTCGTCGAGGTGATGCGTTCCTGCAATTCACCAAGGTCTGTGGCCAGTGTCGGCTGGTAACCGACCGCTGAAGGCATACGTCCCAGAAGAGCCGAAACTTCAGAACCGGCCTGCGTGAAACGGAAAATATTATCAACGAACAGAAGAACGTCCTGTCCTTCAATATCACGGAAATATTCCGCAGCTGCCAGTCCTGTCAAGGCAACACGGGCGCGGGCTCCGGGGGGTTCAGTCATCTGACCATAAATCAAAGCGGCCTGCTTGATAACGCCTGATTCCAGCATTTCACGATAAAGGTCGTTTCCTTCACGTGTTCTTTCACCAACACCGGCAAAAACAGAAATTCCACCGTGGTGCATGGCGATGTTGTGAATCATTTCCATCATAACGACTGTCTTGCCGACGCCTGCTCCGCCGAACATGCCCATTTTACCGCCGCGGGGGAACGGAACCAGCAGGTCAATGACCTTAACGCCTGTTTCCAGAACGTGAACAGATGTATCCTGCTCCAAGAATGTCGGTGATTCACGATGGATCGGCATTTTAGTTTGCGCGTTAATTGGGCCAAGACCATCCACAGGACGACCAACGACGTTCTGGATTCGCCCAAGACATTCTTTACCAACAGGAACCATGATCGGTGCGCCGGTATCTGTTGCTTTCATACCGCGAACGAGACCGTCGGTAATATCCATAGCGATGCAGCGAACAACATTATCTCCCAGATGCAGCGCTACTTCAATGATCAAATTGTCTTCCTGATCATTAATGGCCGGGTTTGTAATGGTAATTGCGTTTAAAATACTGGGAAGTTTGCCTTCCTCAAAAGCAACGTCAACAACTGGTCCGATAACTTGAACAATTTTTCCTATATTCATAACTATCTCCTTGCAAATAGTCCTATTAATTTATTTTACATGCGGCATACTGCCGCAGAAAAATCAGCTTTTTGACAGAGCTTCCGTACCGCCGACGATATCCATCAACTCCGCGGTAATTGCCGCCTGTCTGGCTTTATTCATCTTCAGTGTCAATGAGTTAATCAGTTCCAGACAATTGCTCGTCGCATTGTCCATTGCCGCCATGCGCGCTCCGTTCTCGCCTGCCGATGTTTCCAGAAGAGCGCGGTATACCAGAACGTGTACATACATCGGTAAAAGTCTCTGCAATAATGCTTCTTCAGATGGCTCATAAGTGTAGTCAATATTTTTTTCCGGATCAACATCAACATCCTGTCCTATAGAGGGCAGGGGAAACAATCTTACAACGGTAGGCTTCTGAACAGAGACATTCATAAACTGATTATAAATCAGGTAAAGCTCATCGTATTCTTCCTTAATAAAAGGCGTGATAACTTCATCGGCAATCGAAACAGCCAGCGTCATATCGAATTTACTTAGAAGATCAACCTTTTGCGCAATCAAATTCGCTTTTTTCCGGAAATAATCTCTTCCTTTTCGGCCGACACTGATGAGCGCAATCTCCTTGCCATCTTTTGCTTTTTCTTTTAAAAATTTTTCAGTTGCTTTAATAAGGTTCGTATTGAATCCACCGCAAAGGCCGCGATCAGAAGTCATGCAAATAACGCGGATTCTCTTAGGATCACGTACAGCAAGCAACGGATGCGACGAATTCTCAACGCGCAATGCCAGACTGTTTAGTACATCCATAAACTTTCCGGCGTAAGGACGGAAATTCTCCATTTTCATTTGCGCCGATTTGAATTTTGACGCGGCAACCATGTTCATGGCGCGTGTAATCTGCTTCGTCTTTTGAACTGCAGTTACTTTTCTTTTTATGTCTTTTAGCGAGGCCACCTGAATTTCTCCTCAACCTTTTATATTGAATTTCAGTACAACAGTTTTCTCTGCTGAATCTTAATATTTACTCAGCTACAAAAACTGAATCGAAATCGGTCATAACTTCCTTCATCTTCTTTTCCAATTCGGGAGATATTATCTTCTTGTCTTCTATCTCCTTCATAATATCCGCATGCTTGTTTTCCACGAAGCTCAAAAGTTGTTCCTCATAGACCCGGACTTTATCCACATCGTATTTATCAATGAAACCTCTGGTGCCCGCAAAAAGCACGACAATTTCCTGACTAAGAGACATCGGTTTGAACTGCGGTTGTTTGAGCAATTCCACCAGACGAACTCCGCGATCGAGCTGTGCCTGAGTTGATTTATCCAGATCGGAGCCGAACTGGGCAAATGCCGCCAGTTCGCGGTACTGGGCCAGATCGAGTTTCAGTGTTCCGGCAACCTGTTTCATCGCCTTAACCTGAGCAGCGCCGCCGACGCGGGAGACTGAAAGACCGACGTTGATCGCAGGACGAATACCTGAGAAGAACAAACTCGGTTCCAGATAGACCTGACCATCTGTAATAGAAATAACGTTTGTCGGAATATAAGCTGAAACGTCACCGGCCTGTGTTTCGATAACCGGAAGAGCCGTCAGAGAACCGCCGCCCAACTCGGCGCTTACGCGCGCTGCACGTTCGAGCAGACGGGAGTGATTGTAGAAAATATCGCCGGGGAAAGCTTCACGTCCAGGCGGACGGCGTAACAGCAGAGAAATCTGTCTGTAAGCAACGGCCTGTTTGGACAAATCATCGTAAATAATCAGCGCGTCCTGGCCGTTATCTCTGAAATATTCACCGATGCTGCATCCGGCATAAGCGGCAACATACTGTAGAGTCGCGGGATCGGATGCGCAACCGGCAACAACACAGGTATAGGAAAGGGCGTCATGTTGTTTCAGTTTTTCCACAACCTGAGCCACTGTAGATTTTTTCTGACCGATGGCGACGTAGATACATTTCACACCCGTATCTTTCTGTCGTATGATCGAATCGACGCAGATGGCTGTTTTGCCGATCTGACGGTCACCAATGACAAGTTCACGCTGACCGCGTCCGATTGGCGTCATCGCGTCAACAGCTTTGAGACCGGTGTACATCGGCTGATTAACCGGCTG
>Ga0153915_10000319_pt1 | contig 44017 bp, 35 predicted proteins | sample Opewatmetagenome_2_FD_107003 | JGI IMG/M metagenome (GOLD analysis project Ga0153915, IMG submission 107003) | Freshwater wetland microbial communities from Ohio, USA - Open water 3 Core 3 Depth 3 metaG | ecosystem: Environmental > Aquatic > Freshwater > Wetlands | place: USA: Ohio, Lake Erie...
ACAGCCTTTCCTCCAGAGACCTGATGATCTTGAACGGATATCCCGAAACGTTACTGGATGCTCAGGAAAACCTGACTATCGAGGGTGATCTGACGGCTGTGACATCTCCCCTTACACTCTCCACCACTGCTACAGGTGGTGTCAGCATTTCCTGGTCTTCTTCCAATTCGGCGGTGGTTGACAGTTCGGGTAACATCTACCGTCCTGAATCATACGATGCTACAGTGATATTGACCGCCACTCTTTCTCAGGTTTCCGGTGATAAGACCTATACATTGACCAAACCATTTACTGTTATTGTATCTGCTTTTAACACTATCGGTTATCAGTTAGCCAAATGGACATTCCCAACAGATAGCATCAAACTGGAAGATGGAGTCATTACCGTTACGGATGAATCTGAAAGCGGATTTGTTGCTACCCTTATGAACGAAGCATCCATTCGAACCATCGGTGAAACAGAACAATTTAACGTCCTTGACCTGGGCAACGGTACGGGTTATCTTGACATGGGGCTTGAAATTGGTGAAGCTATCTATTCACTTAATAACTACACCATGTGCGGTTATTTCAGAATTGATGACGATTATGAATACTTGGACACTAACGGTAATTTCTACTGGACATTTTCCAATACAGCCGATGCCATGAACGATCCGACCGGATACATCATCGGTAGTCTGAAATCACAAGGCCTGAGCATATCATCAGGTCGTTACGATAATGGTAATCAAGCCGTTAATATTGGAAGCAATGCTTCAGTAGGTGCCTGGCATCATTTTGCCTATACACAAAACGAGGAAACAGGGACTGTTTACATCGATGGTGTGGAAATGGCTACCGGTACTATCACCAACCTGCCATCCCTGACATTACCCAGAGAAGGTCGTACAGGAACTATTTATAACTGGCTTGGGCGCTCCAATTACACCAGTGACGTCTATCTGCGCAAAACCCTGCTGTATGATTTCCAACTTTGGCGCGATGCCCTGAGCGGTGATGACCTTAATTTTGAATTCAGTATAACCGAAATGCTCGAAAAACTAAACAATGCCTACGCGGAAGATTCCTGCTATCAGTTGCCAGAGCTAACCACTGAAAGAGATGCACTGACTATCGAAGGCCTTTCTGCTATAACCGGCGATATTACGCTACCAACCAAGGGGACGATCGATACCACTATCGCCATCTTCTGGAAGTCCAATATCCCGGACATTCTGGATGCCAACGGTTATGTTGTCCGTCCTGATTATTATCCTGTTGATGTTGTATTGACTGCAACCTTTTTCAAAAACGGGCAAAGCGTTACAAAAACCTTCGATGCGACTGTATTGGAAATGCCAGGTACAGCCTTCACCAGCAACCTGCTTGTTAAACATGATTTTGCCACAGTTGACGGAACGCTTGTTACCGATGCCGCTGAAAAGCACTTTGTCGGCACACTTGTCGATGGAGCCGATATCCGTCCGATCGGAGAAAGCACCGTTTACAATACCCTCGACCTGACAGACAGTACCGGTTACTTTGACATGGGTACAAGTGTAGGGCGTATCCTTTACAACCTGAGTGACTATACCATGTCCTGCTACTATCGGGTTGACAGTGCCAATACTTATTTGTCAAACGCAGGAAATTTCCTGTGGACATTTTCCAACAGTGACAAAACGGGCACCGACCAAAATGGTGCTTTGTTTGGTGGTTTGAGAAGCCAGTCCGTTGTTATCACTCCCGAATACTGGAGTACAGGCGAACAAAGCGTCAGTGCCGGAGTTGTAGCAACTACAGGAGGCTGGCATCATCTGGCTTACACACAAAAAGACACCATTGGTACCCTATTTGTCGATGGTATGTCCGTGATGACTGATACGATTACCTGGTTGCCATCCAACACGCTGCCTATTGACGGCCGAACCGGAACCTTGTACAACTGGCTGGGCCGCTCCTGCTACGTGGGTGATGCCTACCTGTCAAAAACTCTGGTATATGACTTCAGAATCTATGACAAGGCACTGACCGAAGAAGAAATCCAGATGACCGAATTGAGTGTAGGTACCATGATCAACGCGTTGGAAGCCGCGTATGCTGAAAATCCCAACATCCCTCAAGCTATCAAAACACCGGCCAATAGCACCATCAAGGTTTACACCACCAGCAACGGCATCCGTATTCATGGGTTAACCGGTACTGAAAAAGTAACCTTGTATGACATAACCGGCCGTCAGATCCATGTTGCCAATCCCTCGGATATCACCATTAGCCGTGGCCTTTACCTGGTGAAGGTTGAGAACATCGTGACAAAAGTGTTTGTCCGTTAAGACAACGTATTTATTATGCCCCCCTGGTAATGCCTGCCTTTTTGCAGTCATTACCAGGTTATATAAATTCTATTCATCTACTTAAACCAGCTACAACTAATGAAACGACTTTACTTCATGTTTGCATTGCTGACCTGTCTTTTTGTACAGGTCGCCGATCAATCTGCTTCACTACAGGCAACTAATTACGCTATGAGTTTGCCTGGCGGTCCTGACGCATCCACCAATAACGGTGCCTACAGCAACGTTGAGATTTCGGGTGTTCCTTTAGCCACGTTGCCATACACCATAGAGATGTGGGTATACATTACTGCCAAACAAGTACAATATGCGGGTCTGGTCTATCACCGTCTCGATGCATCAACCAATTCCGGCGTACAGTTTGCGGCCACCTGGCAGATGAGCAATGTACCTAACACCATCCGTACAAACAACAACACCAGCGGTTATGGGTTGTTATCCGATACCCTTACCCTGAATGCCTGGCACCATGTAGCCGTGGTGATCACCTCAACCAACAGAAGCTGCTATATGGACGGCAAGAAAACCACGGAGAATCTGACGATCCCAACCTATGACTTTTCCACGGGTCGCATGTGGATTGGACGTGACAGTGCCAATGCATCCAACGACAACCGTGCCTTCAAGGGGCTGATTGACGAAGTCCGTATCTGGAACGTCGAAAAAACAGCCACCGAACTGGAAAACAACAAGTACCTCACGTTATCCGGAACCGAATCCGGGCTCATCGGTTACTGGAATTTTGATGATTCAGCCACCGTAGCCACGGATCTTTCTCCCACTGCCAATCACGGGTATATTACCGGTGGAACGTATGTACGTGCCACACCAACTGCATTAAAAAATGCCATTGCCAACCTTTCCCTTGGAAATGATCTGACAGCTATAACAACCAATCTGACGTTACCGAAAACGGCCGATGGCGGCGTTACCATCAGCTGGACCACCTCCAATGCCGCGGTAGTTGATACGCTGGGCAATGTCAATCGTCCAACACAGTATGATGCCACCGTTAAACTGACAGCCACACTCTCCATGGTCGAGAATGGGACAGCCTATACCTTGACAAAAGTATTCACCGTCGTTGTCGTAGCTTTTAATGAAGCCGCCTGGCAAGTGGCCAAATGGGACTTTGCTACCGAAAACATTTCATTGGAAAACGGAGTCATCAGGGTTACAGAGGCCTCTGAAAACGCCTACAAAGCAACACTGATGAACGAAGCCACCATACGGACCATCGGAACAACTGAACAGTTTAACGTGCTTGACCTGGGAAATGATGATGGTTATCTGGATATGGACACGACTATTGGTGAAGCCATTTATTCGTTGAGCAATTACACGATGTGCGGTTACTTCAGAATCGATGATGATTATACCGAACTGAGCAGTGACGGTAATTCCTATTGGGTATTTTCCAATACGGATGATGTAGCCACCGACAGGAACGGGTACATCATCGGCAGCCTTACTACTCAGGGGCAAATTGTATCAAGAATCGATAATACACTCGGGAGTCAAACTGTTAGTGTCGGATCAAATGCCGCTACAGGAGCCTGGCATCATCTAGCCTACACCCAAAACGGTGAAACGGGTACTATTTACATTGATGGCGTGGAAATGGCTACCGGGCCTGTTACCAACCTGCCTTCCGTTGATCTGGCTATAGCCGGTCGTACGGGTACCCGTTATAACTGGCTGGGGCGTTCACCCTTCACCTCCAATGTGTATCTGCGCAACACCCTATTGTATGACTTCCAGATATGGCGCGACGCCCTGACAGGCGATGACCTCAATTTCGAGTTAAGTATCACAGAAACACTGGAAAAACTGAATAATGCCTATGCCGAAGACTCCTGTTACCTGTTGCCCGAACTAACGTCGGAAAGAGATGCACTGACCCTCAGCGGACTTTCTTCAGTAACTACGAACCTTACACTGCCAACACAAGGGACAGCCGATCAAACTATCTCTATTCTCTGGAAATCCAGCCTGCCTGACATCATCAGCGATAGTGGCGTTCTGGTTTCCCGTCCTGACTATTATCCGGTTAATGTTACTCTGACTGCCACCTTATTCAAAAACGGTCAGACCACGACCAAGACGTTTATTGCCACCGTACCAGCTAACGAAGGGACCTCCTTCACCAACGATTTGCTTATCAAATTTGACTTCTCTACTGTCAATGGAACGACTGTTACCGACGCTGCTGAAAAGCATTTTGAAGGAACATTGGTAAACGGGGCCGATATCCGTCCGATCGGAGAAAGCACCGTTTACAACACCCTCGACCTGACAGACAGTACCGGTTACTTTGACATGGGTTCTGAAATGGGCATCATTCTTTACAACCTGAGTGACTACACCATGTCCTGCTATTATCGGGTTGACAGTGCCAATGCTTCTTTGTCAAACGCCGGAAACTTCCTGTGGACATTTTCCAACAGTGACAAAACGGGCACCGACCAAAATGGTGCTTTGTTTGGTGGTTTGAAAAGCCAGTCTGTTGTTATCACTCCCGAATACTATAGCACAGGCGAACAAGGCGTCAGCGCCGGTTCAGCTGCCGCGTTGGGAGGATGGCATCATCTGGCCTATACTCAAAAAGATACCATCGGTACATTATATGTTGACGGTATGTCTGTTACTACCGATACCATCACCTGGGTACCTTCCAATACATTGCCGATTGAAGGTCGTACCGGTACGAATTACAACTGGCTTGGACGTTCCTGCTACGTGGGTGATGCCTACCTGAGCAAAACCCTGTTGTATGACTTCAGAATCTACAATAAAGCCCTGACGGAAGAAGAAATCCAGATGACCGAACTGAATGTTGGTACTACGATCAACGCGTTGGACGGTGCTTACACGGAAAACCCCAACATTCCACAGGCCATCAAGTCTGTGGCTAATCCTGCCATCAAAGTATACACCACCGGTAACGGCATCCGCATCCACGGACTAACCGGCACTGAAAAAGTGACCTTGTATGACATTACCGGTCGTCAGATCCGTTTTGATAACCCGTCTGAAATAACCATCAGCCGTGGACTCTACCTGGTACGGGTTGATAACTTCGTAACAAAAGTGTTTGTACGCTAATTAACTAAATACCATTATTTACCCTAATCACTCGATTGTTGAACCTTAAACCCTATTGAACATGGAACACATTCATGCACCCTGAACCAAAACAACGTTTTCTTGCAGATGCTTATTAAAACATCTGATTCCGATGGGTGATACCATCCAAAAAAGAATTAAAAAAACTATTAAATCAATTGTATGAAAAAAATCAAACGTTATTGTGTGGCCATTATGGCCTTACTATGCGCGGTCAGTTGGAATGCTTCAGCCATAACCTATGCAGATACTGTCGCTGTAGGAGATACGCTCTCTTATGGTAGCATTCTGTATAAAGTGACGGCTTCCAATCTGATTGCCAATCCAAATTTTGAAGACAGCCTGACTAGTTGGACTTCCGGAGTTGGTGCTGCTTTGCTTGCTGCCAACTTTTCTGAAATTGACAGTGCCGGAATAAACAACAGTCATTATCTGGTTGGTACCGTAAATGGAGGAAGCAATACTGCCGGAGCACTCAGAACACTTTTTCCCACGACTGTTGGGAATAAGTACTTTTTAAGCTACTGGGTAAAATATCAGAATGTTCTAAGACCTACTTCTACGAACAATGAAACCTATTTAAAGGTTTCAGGCACTAATACTGCCGGTTCCGAAACGCTGATTTTAAAAGCTGCTTCAAAAGTTGGTGGTGGTGGTGAATGGGCACGAAATGATTTTGCTTTCACGGCACAATACAACTATCTGCAAGTTCATTTCCGCTGGCTGAACAGTCAATTTGGCTTTGATCAATTCTCATTGAACCAGGTTGATAGTGTTGGTCTGGATCTAAGTGAACTTAATGCGGCCATTACAGCGGCTCAAGCTGATGCCGCATTGGAATATGACGGCCTGACCGATTTAAATGCAGCCATTGATTCAGCAGAGACAGTCAGAGACAGTATCAAAACTGTTTCAGAACTGGCTCCTATCATTGCTTACCTGCAAACAGCAGTCAATGCTTATCACCTGACACAGAATGCCAGCACTGCAAAAGCCGCTGATGTAACGTCCTTGCTGATCAATCCGAGTTTTGAATTGAAAAGCACAACTGGTTGGACGTATACTTCAGGTGCCGGCGATGTAGGTGCCAAAATGGCATCAAATACAACTTACAACATGATTCCCACTGATGGAGATTATCTCTTCAACATCTGGGCAAGCAGTGCACTGAGTTTCTTTGTCAATCAGCAAGTAACCAAGGTGCCAAATGGTTTCTACTCACTGAGTGCTTTAGTTGCTTCAGATACGTTGAAAACCATCACGCTCTATGCAAATGACACTGAACTACCTGTTGCTTCCAGAATCAAAACAACAGGTGTTCCCGCTCAAACACCATGGGCTCAGGTAACTGACAGCACTCTGAACATCGGTGCCAAGTCATCCAGCTGGTTCAAAGCTGACAACTTCAAACTGTACTTTGCAAAGAGTATCGATTATACCTCAAGCATTGTCAATCCAACGATTGAAGGGACATCCAATAGTGTTGTTCCTACAGGATGGACCATCAGCAAGGGTACGGGCAACAATTATACCAATACCAGTGAGCACTATAGCGGTGTTACGACCAACCGGTACCTGGATTCCTGGAATGGTACTGCCGGCAGCATGATTTACGTCGCTACACAGGTTGTGGATGAGATTCCCAATGGTTTCTACAAATTGTCTGCTGCGGCCAGGACATCTGGTACAGGTTCCTATATTACTGCCAACGACAAACAAACCCAAATCACCAACAATGGTTCTTCCGGAGGTACTCTTGGTGCTGGCTGGAGCACTATTTCCGTTGATTCCGTAGTAGTCATGGACAGCACCATCACCATTGGTGCAAAGACAACGACTGGTTGGACGGGAACATGGTTCGGAGCTGACGATTTCACACTGGAATTCATTGGCAATGCTGATTCAGCCACCTACAAACCATACCTTGATAATCTGTTGACCAGTGCCAAAGCCTTTGACCTGGCTACGTCTCCAAATGGTATTGATACCTTGCTGCTGGCGTCTATTGCTACCGCTGAAGCCGCAAGCGATGTTGATGCCATCCTGGCTGCTTATACAACCCTGAAGGCCAACTACAACTTAGCGTTGGCTTCTGTTTCCCCCTATGCAGCCTTCAAGGTAATGCTTGATACAGCCATTTACATGTCTGACTCAACCAGTTACGCTGGTTTGGCCACCTTTGAAATCGCTGTTGATGTAGCTGACAGTATCTACAGTGCCGGTACGACACTCACAACTGATGTAGAAACTGCCACGCTGACACTCAGACAGGCCATCAAAGCCTATCTGTATACCCAACCAGCCACGAAAGCCGCTCCTGCTGATTTGACCTATTGTTTGGAAAATAATAGTTTCGAACTAGGTTCACTGACAGGATGGACAACCAGCACTGGTGCCAGTGATGTTGGAGCGAAACTGAACTCCAACTCCACCTACACGATGAATCCTTGCGACGGCAAGTATGTCTTTAATATCTGGGGAGGTACCACGTTACCGTTCTTTGTACAACAGACATTGACTGATGTTCCTGAAGGATTCTATTCACTGAGTGCTTGCGTTGCATCCGATGCCGGAAAGACCATTACCCTGTACATCAACGGGAAAGAGCTGAATGTGGCTTCTTCTGCAACAGGAAAGAGTGTTTCCGTTTATGACACCCTTGAATATGTTGAAATAAAAGACGGTACGATTACTATTGGAGCCAAATCACAGACATGGTTCAAGGCTGATAACTTCTGCCTGAGTTACGTTCCCAAACCATTGGATTTGACCAATATGATTATCAACCCGACCATCCTTGGTACAGACAACAGTTTGGATCCCGAAGGTTGGACGGTTGATAAGGGCCTTGGTAACACGAAAACCACGACCGGTCAACACTGGAGTGGCGTCACAACCGATCGTTACCTGGATTCATGGAATGCTACAGCCGGTGCATTGATTTACACCGCTTCCCAGGAAGTCGAATCAATCCCCAACGGTTTCTATACCGTAACTGCTGCTGCCAGAGCAGATGGTACAGGCACCTATATTTTTGCCAGTGACAAACAGACCGAAATCATCAATAATGGTTCTTCCGGTGGTACACTTAGCAATGGATGGAACTATATCACGGTAGATTCAGTGGTTGCTATTGGTAATGCCCTCACTATCGGTGCCAAGACGACAACGGGATGGACAGGAACCTGGTTCAGTGCTGATGATTTCAGCATGGCTTATTATGGCGAAGCTGATTCAGCTACGTACAAACCGTATCTGGACAGCCTCATCGTGAAAGCTCAGGCTTTTGACCTGGCTACTTCACCTAACGGTGTAGACAGCCTTTTGTTGGCAGCCATTGTCGTTGCCCAGCAGGCTAATTCACTGGAAACTATCCTGTCTGGTTATTCAACCCTGAAAGCTGCTTATAATGCGGCCACGGCATCAGTTGAACCGCTGGCAGAACTAAAAGCCCTGATTGTTGAAGCCGATACCATGGCTGCTCAGACAGCTTATCCTGGTTTAGATGCATTTAATGTTGCTATAGATGCCGCTGAAGCTGTTGCTGCTGGTGCAGCGACTGTTACAGCTGACGTAGAAGCTGCCATTACGGCCTTAGACGCCGCTATGTTGACCTATCAGGCAACTCAAAATGCACCGGCTGACTTCACCTTTGTTATTGTAAATCCGAGCTTCGAAGAAGGCGAAGGTGGTACATTGACAGCTGGTTCTACCTCCAACGGAAACTCCCTCCTGCCATTAGGATGGAACGTAACCAGAGATTGTGCTTGGCACAACAGCGTTCTTATCACGGATGCTCCGTATGATGGTACCTATGGCTATGAAATGTGGTCTGGCACGATCAACAAGTTCAGTATTGATCAGACGATTACAGCTCCTCGCACTGGTTTCTACACGTTATCTGCCGTTATGCGCAGTAACCACAGCACCAGTCAGACTGGCAGTTTCAACGATGCCCATGTATTCGCGAATATCGATGGTGACTCGCTGATATCTGACTATTTAGGTAATCAACCTGGTTTTATCCCGGGTACCGGATGGAATACGTTGGCTGCATGGCAAAAACTGTCCGTTTCATTCAAAGCTGATTCTGGACAGGTTATCAACCTCGGTGGTGCAGCTACCTGTTTCCTGCAGATGGATGACTACAAACTGAAGTTCATGGGCGATAACGATCCTAGCATTGTTGACATTGGCTATTTCACCAAGAAGAAAACCATGGATGCCACGGCTGACTCTGTTGAAATTGATCCTATCTACCGTATGCTTACTGCTGACACGTTACTGAAAGTGACTATGAATGTTCTTACAGATGTAACAGCAACGTCTGCCGTTGATATCTCACCGTATGATGTAATCGTTATCCAGGAATCTTTTGGAGGTGGCGATGGTGTCCTGACACCGGCTGGTCCCCTTGGTCTGGCTAAACTTACTGTACCTACCCTGTACAATAAGACCTATGCATTCAAGAGCGGTCGTGCCATTAGTGATGGTTCTGCTGCAGCCGGTGGTGAAACAGCTGGTGTTTGCACAATCACGGTTGATTCCGCTAACCTGGACAACGACTTGTTCAATGGTCTCACCTTTGTAAGTAACCAGGCTACCTTGTTGAAAGCCGGTGCAACTGACCTTGGTGCTACCTCTGGAAGCAAAGCACTGAACTACGCTACAGGTGTTACTGGCGTTGATGGTACATTGTTGGCTTATCCAACCGGTTCAACACCGTCTATCTCATTTAATGATATAGCTGCCGGTGATTCCATTGGTGACCAGCCAATCCAGACCCGTATCATTACCTTTGGTATCAACTTTGGTGCCATGTGTCGTGAACACGGTTTGAATGTAACCAACAACAACTACACCTTGTGGCGTAATGCTATCTATATACTGGGTGGTCTGACGGTTCCTGAAGACGGTCTTATCATCGATGGCATTAACAAGGCTACATCCGCTACATTTGACATGTATCCGAATCCGACCAGCGACTGCCTCAACATCAGAGGTCTGGATGCTCAGTCAACCATAAGGATATTCAATGTAACCGGACAACAACTGTACGTGGGTCTGGCTGAAAATGAAACGACCAGTATCGATCTTTCATCTTTCGCTAAGGGACTTTACTTGTTACAGGTTGAATCGAATGGTAAATCCGTTACATCGAAAGTTGTTAAAAAATAACACCTTATTGTAACATACCTTATAGAAGGTGTAACATACTTTATAAAAGGCCCCGAACGTGTTCGGGGCCTTTTTACTTGTTTGAAAATTATTTACTCTAAAATGACTGAAAATTTCCCCGGAATGTTATTCTGCATGTGTAGTTTTGTAACAAATCAGTATAACTATCATGAAACGTTTCTTTCATTCCATGCCATCGTTCAGGCCTTTATCATTGGCTTTGTTTGTAGCATGTCTATGGGTTCCCGCCATATCGCCAAGTTCAGCCTGTTTCGCCATGAATAGAAACAAGATCGTCAAGCTGATTAAGAACGTTAATTATCATTGGCAGGAAACAAACACCTGCAAAAGTGCACCGTTTTGGGACAATGCAGCCTATCATACCGGTAACATGGAGGCATTCAAACTTACTGGCCTGGAAGACTTCAGAAAGTATTCGGAAAACTGGGCAAATTACAATCAATGGAAAGGCGCCACGTCAAACGATACCGCTAAATGGAAATACAGATACGGTGAAACCAACGAACACGTGTTGTTTGGTGACTGGCAGATATGCTTTCAGACCTATATTGATCTCTACCACCTGGATACCGTTAAAGACGAAAATAAGGTGGCTCGCGCCAAAGGTGTCATGGATTATCAAATGGCTACAGAGGCAAATGACTACTGGTGGTGGGCAGACGGTTTGTATATGGCAATGCCTGTCATGAGCAAATTATATAATTTAACCGGAAACCCACTGTACTTGCAGAAATTAGGTGAGTATTTTCAGTATGCGGATAATCTGATGTATGATCAGGAATTCGGGTTGTATTACCGCGATGCCAAATACGTTTACCCAAAAATGCCAACTATCAACGGAAAAAAGAATTTCTGGTCACGTGGAAATGGCTGGGTATACGCTTCCTTTGCCAAAGTATTAAGCGACCTGCCAAAAGATCATGCTTTACGTCTCCTCCTGACAAAACGATTCATCAGTATGTCAAAAACATTGAAAACCTACCAACAGAAAGAAGGATACTGGACGCGTACTATCCTCGACCCGTCCCATGCTCCGGGACCTGAAACCAGTGGAACAGCCTTTTTCACCTATGGCCTCTTCTGGGGAATCAATAATGGGTTGCTTTCAAAAAAAGAATACCTTCCAACAGCAAAAAAGGGTTGGAATTACTTACAAAAAACAGCTCTTCAGGAAGATTATTCCATTGGATACATTCAGCCCATTGGAGAAAACGCCAGTCCTGATAGCACAGTCAGCGCTTCTTCTACCGCCAACTTTGGTGTAGGAGCCTGGCTGCTTGCCGCTTGTGAAGTAGTACGATACATTCATAAATGACCTGGGTTTCGCAGGTGTCAAGTATTTCTTAACGTTTTTCAATCAAAAACCGATAGTGACCATTCGTCTTTCCAGTTCAATACAGGGAGACCTTTTTCAAATTCGATGGGTACCCAAACATAACGTCCGTCAGAAGGATGATTTGGTCTCCATCGGTCAGCCATGAAAATCCAGGCATCTTTTTTTCCTTGCACCTTAAAAATGAAAGTGCTTTGAGAATCGAATGAAATAGAGGCCCCCTCTCCTTTCCAGGGATTTTCCAGTTGTGTCCATGGTCCCATGATATCCCTGGCTATATGTAGTCGGGCAGCATTAGGCTCCCATCCGGTACAGCCCGATGTAATCATAAAATAAGTACTATCTTTCTTAAATATGGCAGGCGCTTCATTATGACCGGCAGGAGCTACCCGAATATAACGGCCTGTATGAGACAAATAATCGTCTGATAATTCGGCGATATTCAAGGTCAGGTTTTCTTCTGAGGAATAAATATGATAGGCTTTACCGTTATCATCAACAAAAACGGTCATATCCCTCGACATCTGGCCCCCGAACAAATCACGTTTTACAAAAAGACCATCTTCGACAGCTTTCAGCCATTCGGGCGTCCATGATTCTGGTTCAGGTTGTTTGCTCTGATTTATAGTACGCTCCTGTTCTGGTAGGTTGGCTGGCCAGAGACCGGCATTTGGACGGTAGGAACGAATAAAACGATAGGGACCTGTCACGGACTCACTTACAGCGATACCAACTCTGGCTGCATCATATCCTCTATATTTAAGTTCGAGGTGAAAAAACAGGACAAAGGTCTTCGTCTTTTCGTTATAAACCACTTTGGGACGTTCGATAATACATCCTTTGACAATGTCACTGGTTGAATCATCAACAACGGACAATGCGACTCCCCTGTTTGTCCAGTTGTATAGATCGGTTGACGAATAGCATGTTACACCGACCTGCGCATCATTGGAATGGTCGCTTTTGTATTCGCCAAACCAGTAATAGGTTCCATCATGATATAACATGCCCCCTCCATGTGCATTAATATGGACACCTTTGTTATCAGGCCACAACTCGCCCGGTTTGAATGACGAACGGTTTTCCTGGGCATTTGTACCTGAGCAACACCCCGATAATAATGGGAGTATCAGAAAAAGGATGTATCGATGCATCTTCAGTTTATTAATGATTAGCTCAAAAATAATTGAAATGCCAATGAATCACCACCAATTTCCTGTCATATACATCCGTCAGGATTTCAATTAAAAAAATATCAGACAGTAACCAGGAAAATTTCCACCCTATTCGTGTCTGACACTAAAAAAATTGACGTCAATTTTTTTAGTGTCGCCGGATACGACCGCCAACCAGGTCAAGTATTTCGGCCGTAATAGCCTGTTGTCTGGTTTTATTGTAGAGGATGGTCAATTCCTTCAGCAAATCGTTTGCATTGTCCGTCGCAATTTGCATAGCTGTCATACGGGCAGCGTGTTCGGACACCAGAGAATCCGAAACGGCCTGATACAACCGGATTGTCAGCACTTGTGGAAATACCAGTTTCAGAAAAGAGACAGGTGAAGGTTCCGTCATAAGGTACTGTGGCTTTATCGGCGTTTCATCTTTAGGCAACACATACGGCAGCAACACTTCCTGGGTCAGCATCTGACGTGAAGCAGATTTCAATTTATGATAGACAATGACTACTTTATCTATTTCTCCCGTATGAAATGCCTTCATTAACGTTATGCCAAATGCCCGGCATTTGTTCGTCGAAGGTTTGTCCAGCAACCGACGGCCATCTTCCTGAATCGGATAACCAGCCCGTACCAACGAATGGGTCACCTTTTCTCCAACAGGATATAACAAAACCTCGGCGCCTTCCTGATGGTAGTTGCCAATCAACAATTCGACCTCTTTTAACACATTTGAATTGAAAGAACCACACAAACCGGTATCAGACGAAAAGGGTACGAGTGCCACCCGTTTGACAGGGCGCACGTTGGTATATACAAATTCCAGCCCGTCCCTGCCTTCAAACAAACCATTCAATAGTCCACGTAAATTCTTTTCATACATCTGGACTTTTTTAACAGCTATCTGAGACTGGTGAAATTTAGCAGAAGCAATCAGCTTCATGGCTGATGTAATTTTCAGCGTATTCTGTACAGAAACAATTCGGTTTTTAGTTTCCCTGAGTGACCCCATAACTAATCAATCATTTGACAAATTTAGTCGAAACATGGGCAGCCATTTCTTCAAGCACCTTCATGGATGCATCATCAACAATTCCTTTATTCAGATCATTGATGACGGCAGGATTATTCAGAATCAGTTCTTCCAGGTATAACCGTTCAAACTCGTGTACTTTATCTATCGCGATATCGCGCATCAGGCCATGAGTACCACAGTACAAGATGGCAATTTGATGACCGACAGGCATGGGTTTGTATTGAGACTGAATTAGCAGGCGGGTATTCTTTCGTCCTTTATCGAGTATCAACGCTGTCACGGGATCCATATCACTGCTGAACCTGGCAAAGGCTTCCAGTTCACGGAATTGGGCCTGATCAATCTTCAGCGTACCGGCTACTTTCTTCATGGCTTTATTTTGCGCGTTACCACCAACACGAGACACTGAAATGCCTACATTGATGGCTGGACGTATACCATTGTTAAACAAACCTGAATCAAGAAATATCTGACCATCGGTAATAGAGATGACATTGGTAGGGATATAGGCGGAAACGTCTCCAGCCTGAGTCTCGATGATGGGCAAGGCTGTCAGGGAACCACCACCTTTGATGCGGTTTTTCATACTGTCAGGCAGGTCGTTCATATTTTTCACCACCTCATCCCTGTCGATAATACGGGCTGCACGTTCCAGTAAGCGTGAATGCAAGTAGAATATATCGCCGGGGTAGGCTTCACGACCTGACGGACGCTGGAGTATCAGCGAAATTTCGCGGTATGCTACTGCCTGTTTGGATAAATCATCGTATACAACCAACGCATGACGACCCGTATCGCGGAAATATTCACCCAACGCACAACCGGCAAACGGAGCATAATACTGAAGAGCAGCAGGGTCAGCAGCAGAAGCAGTGATGATGGTGGTATAATCCATGGCGCCCTTTTCCTGAAGTGTCTTGACTATGGAAGCCACTGTCGATGCTTTTTGTCCGATAGCCACGTATATACAGTACACCGGATTACCCGCCTCGAAATTGCCGCGTTGATTGATGATGGTGTCAATGGCAATGGCTGTTTTCCCTGTCTGCCGGTCACCGATGATCAGTTCACGCTGACCACGTCCGATTGGAATCATGGCATCAATGGCCTTCAAACCGGTTTGTAACGGTTCTTTCACCGGTTGACGGTAAATGACGCCAGGTGCCTTACGTTCAAAGGGCATTTCAGTGTCAGCATTATGAATCGGACCTTTGCCATCCAGCGGATTGCCCAGGGTATCGATGACACGTCCCAAAAGTCCTTCTCCGGTCATGATCGAAGCAATCTTACCCGTACATTTCACCGTATCGTTTTCTTCCACCATGGTTGAATCGCTGAATAATACCGCTCCGACATTATCTTCTTCCAGGTTCATAGCGATGGCTCTGGCACCATTATCAAATTCCAGTAATTCACCGGAACGAACGTTCCGCAATCCGTAAATACGAACCACACCGTCTCCCACCTGTAACACGACACCGGTTTCATCCAGCTGGACAGAAGCGCTTACTTCATGCAATTCATTGCGCAAAAGTTCGCTTACCTCACTCACTTTTATTTCTTTCATCTGATAATATTTTTTGTTTAAGGCCAGATGGAACGCCGCATGCCGATTATCATCTGCTTGGGTGCCTGGTACAGGCATGCTCGTTTCATACTATAATATCCATTTTTAAATTAAGGTAGTATGCACGCCGCATGTCCTGATTACTGCCATGTGTTTACGTAAGCTCTTACATGCTCGTTTCATATCGTCAGTTGTTTGCGGATAGTCAACAGTTTTGTTTTAACACTGGCATCCAGTCGTTTTTCATCTGTCATCAAAACATAGCCCCCGATGATATCAGGTTGTACCGCCAGCATGAGTTCAATTTTCTTGCCGGTAGAGGCCTCCAATTGCTGCAATATCGCCTTTTCCCGCTTCGTACCGATTGGCACAGCCGTTGTCAGACGCACTTTCAGGATTCCTTTTTCCTTGTCATAGAGGCGTTTGTAACTATGACACACGGCAGGAAGCAACGCTTCCCTGCGGTGGTTAAGCAATAGCTTGAAAAAACGGTTCAGTGAAGCACTGGGTGTCTTTCCGACAGCTAATTGCATCAATCGTATCTTAGATTCATGCGACACAATCGGGCTTAACAGGGTTTCACCAAATTCATGCACCTGGACAACTTGTTCATGAATCATTTCAAGCTCCTCATACACCCTGTTTTCCTCCCCGGCCGAAGCCGAAAATTCATACAAAGCCTTGGCGTAGCGTGCAGCAATCAGACCAACATTCATACCTTACAAGGTTTTATCATCCAGGTCACTCAAAAAACGATCAATCAACGCTTTCTGTTCATCACTATCCTCCAGTTCCTTACGCAATATCTGTTCTGACATTTGTACGGAAAGAAAAGCGACTTCATTGTGTAAACTCCGGATGGCTTTTTGTTTTTCTGTTTCTGCATCCCTTCTGGCCAATTCTGTCAAACGCCGCCCTTCAGCCAGTGATAATTCTCTGGCTTCACTAAGCATGCGTTCTTTCTGCTCGGCTGCTTCACGCAGGATGGAATCCTTTCTGGATTGTGCCTCACTGATCAGCCCATCACAGGTTAACTGTGCAGCAGCCAGTTGTTCTTCCGATTTCTTAGCATCCTCTATTCCTTTAGCAATGAATGCCTTACGTTCATCGATGCTTTTGACGATAAAAGGGAAACCGAATTTGGCCAGTATGAAGAAAACAATTCCAAACGTCAGAAGCATCCAGAACAGCAAACCGGGTTCCGGACTTAAAATTGACATAGTACTGTTTTTTTACATGGCAAGGAAACACACTACAATGGCAAACAAGGATACTGCCTCTACCAGGGCAGCAATAATCAGCATCGATGTACGGATTTCACTGGCAGAAGACGGCTGTCTGGCCATGGATTCCATGGCAGAGCCACCAATCTTGCCAATACCGATACCCGCACCGATAACGGCCAGACCAGCACCGATCGTTGCACCAAGTTTTCCGATACCCACTCCCAGCGTGGCTGCTTGTAATAATACTGTTGCTAACATACTCTTAAATTATTAGATAATAAATGATAGTTTAATGATGTTTCACTCTGGCCAGACCGATGTACACCGATGACAGGACTGTGAAAATATAAGCTTGTAAAAACGACACCAGCAATTCAACCATGAACATGAACACACTCAGAAAAACAGAGAATGTCGTCATGGCCGCGTTGATGGCTGTACCCATCGAAACGGTAAAAAAGATCAGGCTCACCAGGCTCAGCATGATGGTGTGTCCAGCCATAACGTTGGCAAACAAACGGATCATAAGAGAAAATGGCTTTGAAATTACCCCAAAGATTTCCACAATAGGCATCAAGGGTACCGGAAGCTTCAGGAAAACAGGCACATCAGGCCAAAAAACTTCTTTCCAGTACGCTTTGGTTCCGGAGAAATTGACAATGACCATCGTAAACATGGCTAAAACAAATGTGACAGCAATGTTGCCTGTTACATTGGCTCCACCTGGAAAAATGGGCACCAGACCCAAGAGGTTATTGATCAGGATAAAAAAGAAGGCTGTCATCAGATAGGACTGAAAACGTTTGTATTCAGGCCCGACATTGGACTTGATCACATCATTAAGCAGAAATTCGACCACTACTTCCAACGTTCCGACAAAACCGCCCGGTGCTTCCATCGGGTGCTTTTTATACCACCTGGCAACAGATAGGACAATGGACAAAACGATTATGGCACTGATGAATAATGCCAGCACATTCTTTGTCACAGAGAAATCCAACGGACGGACAATAGTGCCCGTGCGATCGTTTATCACCACCTTCCCTGCATATTTTCCTTCCTGAGCGATAAAAAAGCCCTTGTAAGGGTGTTCGCCGTGTAATTTTGCAGCCGAAAAAACATGAAAACCTGTTTCCGGACTACGGACAATCACCAATAAAGGAATTGCAATGTGCGTATGACCGATGGTGGTGATGTGCCACGTGTAAGAATCACCAATGTGCGAGAAAATCAATTCCTTTACATCAGGACGTTCTTTTTGCGTTTCTGCTCTCAGGCTGGATAAACCAGCCATCATCAGCAACAGGACAACCAACAGACTGCGTTTATACATCCACCTCATCTTTTTCAACATCCTTTCCGGCATACGCATCAGGTTGGGGTAGTTTGTCCCCTTCAAGTTTACGGCGCCGTTTGTTCCTCCGTTTCTCGTACAGGTAAAACACATAGGTTTCCAGCACAAGGTAAATCATATAAAAAGCCAGGGTTGTCAAACCAAACTGTTTGAGATCGGTATGGACAAACCAGGCATAAAATCCAATAAAAATAGCTGTCAGCAACAATTTTATACCGCGGGCAACCATATATGTCATGGTCACGGCATCCGGTTTTTCCGTACGTGTCATTTCCAGGCTGACAGCCATGCCTATACCGACCAGCCAGAAAAAGACAGGAATGATTGGAAATGCCTGAAAATAGCTGTCAGGCCAGACAAAATACATCAGAGACCAGACAAGCAGGCCAACAACCAGATTAACGGACGTGACAAGCCATAACAATCTAAACACCAAACGTACTCTGTGACTCATGATTTTACCATTAATCAGTTAGACATACACAAACCCGGTTATTCCTGACTTCAACAAAACCGCCTTCTATTTCCAGCGTTTTTTCTTCAGAATCAACGTATGTCAGATGGCCTTTGCCAAGAATGGATAAAAAGGGGGTATGATCAGCCAGAATACCAAAGGAGCCTTCAATTCCAGGTAAAACGACTGAAGTCACTTCACCATTGAAAACCAATCCTTTAACTGACAATACTTCGAGTTGCATACGATTATTTTACTTGGTCTGATAATTTTCTGCCTTTTTCAATGGCATCCTCAATGGTACCAACATTCAGGAAAGCGGCCTCCGGCAAATAATCAACCTCACCATCCAGAATCATTTTAAAACCACGGATGGTATCCGAAATACTGACCATTACCCCTGGCAGACCCGTAAATGCCTCAGACATAGTAAATGGCTGTGAAAGAAAACGTTGCACACGACGTGCACGGTTTACGGTCATTTTATCCTCATCAGAAAGTTCCTCCATACCAAGGATGGAGATAATATCCTGCAATTCCTTGTTTCGTTGAAGTATCTGCTTTACACGTTGCGCAGTATCATAATGCTCGGCACCAATAACCTGAGGATCAAGAATGCGTGATGTGGAATCCAGCGGGTCAATGGCAGGAAAAATGCCCAATTCGGAAATCTTACGGCTCAAGACAGTTGTTGCATCCAGATGAGCAAAGGTCGTAGCCGGAGCCGGGTCAGTCAAGTCGTCGGCAGGCACATAAACAGCCTGCACGGAAGTGATCGAACCCGATTTGGTAGAAGCGATACGTTCCTGCATGGCACCCATTTCGGACGCCAGAGTCGGCTGGTAACCAACAGCCGAAGGCATACGTCCCAACAAAGCTGACACTTCAGAACCAGCCTGTGTGAAACGGAATATATTATCGATAAAGAACAAGATATCTTTAGGCGTATCCTTCTCGCTTTGAGCATCACGGAATGATTCAGCCACCGTTAAACCGGACAAGGCCACAGATGCACGGGCTCCGGGAGGTTCGTTCATTTGTCCGAAGACCAGCGTAGCCTGTGACTTTGAAAGCTCTTCGTAATCAATTTTCGAGAGATCCCAATCACCCTCCTCCATACTCTTTTTAAAGGCTTCGCCGTAGCGGATGACGTTTGATTCGATCATATCCCGCAACAAGTCGTTACCTTCACGCGTACGTTCACCCACACCAGCAAATACGGAAAAACCTTTGCTCATCTTGGCAACATTGTTGATCAGTTCCATAATAAGCACAGTCTTACCCACACCAGCTCCACCAAACAAACCAATTTTCCCCCCCTTGGCATAAGGTTCCAGCAAATCAATAACTTTGATACCCGTATAGAAAATCTCGGTGGAAGTAGTCAGTTCACTAAATTCCGGCGGGTCTCTGTGAATGGGTAACTTTTCGTTTACTATGATGGGTTTCAAACCGTCAACAGGATGGCCTGTGACATTCAGCAAGCGGCCTTTAAGTTGATCACCAACCGGAACCTGAATGGGAGAACCCATCGGAAAGACTTCCGTACCACGACTCAAACCATCAGTACTATCCATCGCAACCGTTCGGATCGTGTTTTCACCGATATGCTGCTGAACTTCAACGATAAGCTCTCTGCCGGATTCTAAGGGAATCACGATGGCATCATGTATGCGGGGAAGCGGTTCTGTTCGTTTTTTATCCGTTTTAAATTGAATATCCACAACCGGTCCTATGACCTGGGATACATAGCCTCTTGAACGTACCATATTTTTTAATTAAGCACCCCAAAGATAATTATAAAATACTAAAAAGTATGCACAGCTTCTAATATATAAGAAATCCCGCAACACCTGCCAGCAAGAGCAAGAGAAGGGGATGAACCTTCAGTTTCCATGAAAGAAAAAAAGCAGCAATAAAAATAAGTACACTCGTGTAATCAATAAATGTATCCTTGTTGATCATTGAAAGAACAGCCGCTCCGATCAAGCCTACCGTAACCGGTTTGATACCGGAAAGGGTCGCCACTACCCAGCGATTGGTCCGATAAACAGTCAGGAATTTGCAGATCAGCACCATGATGACAAACGAAGGCAAACATACGGCTATGGTGGCAATGACTGATCCCCAGATGGATCCGGAGGCTGAATAACCAACATACGTAGCCGAATTGATACCGATTGGCCCTGGTGTCATCTGTGAAACAGCTACAATATCTGTAAAATCGGTGGAAGTGATCCACTGATGTTTTCTCACCACCTCGTATTCAACGAAAGACAACATGGCGTACCCCCCTCCGAAACTAAAGAGACCAATCTTAAGGTAAACCCAGAATAGTTGCAGGAATATCATCTATACAGTATGGTTAGAGCCGGTTACGTTCAGCCTGTCGAATTACCTGGTCTTCGCCAATCGAATACCTGTATCCTCCAGGATAATGAGTCTTTTTTTATATAAATCGCCAACAGCTTTCTTATAGGTTTTCTTACTGACACCAAACCGTTCATATATCTCATCCGAAGGACTCTTATCCGTTACCGTAAGAAACCCTCCAGCCTCAACCAGCAATTCATGCAACCGGATTGAAAAATCATCAATCTTTTCGAAACCAGGTTTCTGAAGCATCAGATCCAGTTTGTCATCCGGACGAATTTGTTTGACAAAGCCTTTCAGTTGCTGACCGATTGTCAGTGGCTGAAACACCTCGTTTTTATAGAGAACGCCGCTATATAACTGATTAACTATCGCTTTCCAACCAAGGTCGGTCAGTTGATAAATCAACAGATCCACTTCCTGTCCCTCTTCAAGTTCAGGATGACTTTTGTCAATAAATTTGCCGAGTTTGGCGGATGCGGTTATACGCCTGCTTTCGAAATCCACATAAATAAACACCGGATAGCGATGCCCCTCCTGCATAGGCATTTTCTGTTCGCGAAATGGCACAAACAACTGTTTCATCAGGCCCCATTCCAGAAAAGCCCCCGTTTGATTGACCGCTACCACTTCCAGACAAGCAAATTGACCGACCATGGCCAATGGCGTTTCCGTCGTGGCAATCAGCCTGTCTTCTGAATCGTTGTATATAAAAACCGACAGGGTATCGCCTATTTGTGTACCTTCAGGCACATAGCGTCCGGGCAACAGGATTTCGCCATCGCTTCCCCCGTCCATATAAAGTCCGAAGTCAACTTCTTTCACTACCTTCAGTGGATTCATTTTACCAAGTATTGCCATAACCTAAGGTTGAGGGGTTGTTTTTCGTATCGTCGACCACAGTATGCCTCCTATGCCTGCACCAAGCACTGTCCAAACAGGACTGACATGTACCAGGGCAATAAGCAGGACAGCAGCTATTGGAATGATGGCGGTTTTCCACGTCAGTCGTACAGTTTGCATGAGCCGTATGATGGGCACCGCAACCAAAGCAATCACAGCAGGACGCATACCTTTAAATATACGTTCCACCACTTCGTTGTCTTTGTAATTGGTAAATACCGTCGCAATAGACAAAATGATGAGAAAAGACGGAAGAACAGAACCCAGCGCGGCAGAAAAAACGCCCTTTATCCCCCTGGTTCTGTATCCGACAAAAACAGCGATGTTCATGGCCAAAATACCTGGAGCAGCCTGGGCCAGTGCCAGCAGTTCCACAAAATCGTCATCACTGATCCAATTCCGTCGTTCAGTCACTTCCCGATCGATCAACGGTATCATAGCGTATCCCCCGCCAATGGTGAAGGTTCCTATCTTGAAAAAGACAGAAAACAACTGCCATAAACTGGCAGGTTGTTTTTCTGGTCTGATGGGGGTCAGATGTGACATATCAACGGGTACTTATTTTTGCGATTCAACCCACTTACGGGCATTGACAAAGGCTTCCATCCACGGCGTTACCTGATCAGAATTCTTGCGGTCAACAGGATAAAAGGCACACTGCCAAGGGAATATAGCTCGTTCAGGATGCGGCATCATGACCAGATGCCGGCCATCTGCCGAACAAATACCGGCTACGGCATAATCCGATCCGTTGGGATTGGCCGGATAAGCGGCATGGTTGTATTTGGCTACAACGTGATAGCGGTCTTCGGAGTAGGGCAAATGGAATTTACCGTCACCATGTGCCACCCAAACGCCTAATTTACTGCCGGCTAATGACTTCAGCATGACAGCATTGTTTTCAGGTATCGTCACGGTAATAAATTCAGATTCAAACTTATGGGAATCATTTTGCAGCATGATGGGTTTTTCAGCATGTTCAGGATTGATCAGACCCAGTTCCACCATACACTGACAACCGTTACAGATACCCAGACTGAGGGTATCCGGACGAGCATAAAAAGCATCCAGCACCTTACGGGCTGTTTCGTTGTAACGAAAGCCGCCAGCCCAGCCTTTGGCAGAGCCAAGCACATCCGAATTGGAGAAACCACCCACAAAAACGATCATACTGATATCATCCAGCGTCTCACGGCCAGCCATCAGGTCGGTCATATGCACATCCTTCACATCGAAGCCAGCCAACCAGAGCGAATAAGCCATTTCACGGTCACCGTTCACTCCTTTTTCACGGATGATAGCCGCCCTGACACCAGTCCGTTCACGACGATCAGGTGAAATGCCGTATTTGGAAAATTTACCGTTAAAAGCCGACGTATAGACAAACTCGAGCGGTTGTTCCTTATAATTTTCAAAACGGGCTTTGGCACAGGCAGCTGTTGATTGTTTGCGTTCAAGCAGGTAGGACGATTCGAACCAAACATCACGCAGGTGATCGATGCCGAACAAGTATTGGACACCATCCTTTTCAAGCAAAATCTGACGTTCTTCTGCCGGTACACCAATTCTGGCAAAGCCAATGCCGTTATCGCTCAGGTAATGTTCAACTTTACGTGGTTCACGTACCTGGATCAGTACACCGGGGTTTTCAGCAAACAACAGTTTGATCAAATCGGTTTCAGCCACGTCGTCTAAGTTGATTTCCAAACCACCTTCCACAGAAGGAAAACACATTTCCAGTAACGCCGTAATTAAACCACCGGCGGAAATATCGTGTCCTGCCACAATCCAGCTTTCGTTGATAAAATGCTGGATGGCATTAAATGCTTCACGGAAATACGCAGGATTATTCACCGTCGGCACCTCATTGCCTATCTTGTTCTGTGATTGGGCAAACGCCGAACCACCCAGTTTTAAAGCATCGAAAGAGAAATCCACATGGTACAGCGGATACGCTGGATTATTCACCAATACAGGTGTCAGTACTTTCTTTATATCGGAAACTTCGGCACCAGCCGAAATGATGACGGTACCTGGTGCATACACCTTTTCCTGGCCGTATTTTTGCGTCATGGACAAGGAATCCTTACCTGTCGGAATATTAATGCCGAGGGCTATGGCAAATTGACCGGCAGCCTCCACCGCTTTGTACAAACGGGCATCTTCACCCGGGTTTTTGCAAGGCCACATCCAATTGGCTGATAAGGAAATGCTGTTTATTTCTTCTTTCAGCGGAGCCCAAACAATGTTGGTCAGTGCTTCAGCGATGGCAAGCACCGAACCGGCAGCCGGATCAGCCAAAGCTGCCTGTGGAGCATGACCAATGGACGTGGCAATACCAGCCTTTCCACGGTAATCCAGAGCAACGACACCCAAATCAGCCAACGGCAACTGAATTTCACCCACACATTGCTGACGGGCTACTTTACCCGTTACAGAACGGTCAACCTTATTGGTAAGCCAGTCTTTGCAGGCAACAGCTTCCAGTTGAAGCACTGTCTCCAGGTATTCATCCAGTAAACGCTTTTCATAAGTCACCGGTGCATAGGATTCCTTAACAGTACAATCCGTGATGATGGTCCGAGGTGGTTTGCCGATGAGGTATTCCAGTCTCAGGTCAATGGGACGCTGACCATCTTTTTGTTCAAAGACAAATTGCTTATCTCCCGTCGTTTCACCCACTACATACATGGGAGAACGTTCACGATCAGCTAACCGTTTGATAAAGGGTATATCTTTTTCTTCCACCAGCAAACCCATCCGTTCCTGACTTTCGTTGCCAATGATTTCTTTGGCCGAAAGTGTTGGGTCGCCGATGGGTAACTGACTCATGTCGATTTTTCCACCTGTGGTTTCCACCAATTCGGAAAGACAATTCAAATGACCACCTGCACCATGATCGTGGATTGATACGATGGGGTTTTCATCCAGCTCAGCCAGCGCACGTATAACATTGGATGCACGTTTCTGCATTTCCGGATTGGCCCGTTGTACGGCATTCAGTTCAATGCCTGAATGAAACTGACCGGTATCCACCGAAGAAACAGCACCGCCACCCATTCCGATGCGGTAATTATCACCACCCAGGATCACCACCTTCTGCCCTGGTCTGGCATCTCCCTTCAGGGCATCTTTTTTCTTACCGAAACCAACACCGCCGGCCAACATAATCACTTTATCGTAGGCAAATTGTTTGTTGTTTTCTACATGCTCAAAGGTCAGTAACGATCCGCAAATAAGAGGTTGGCCAAACTTGTTGCCAAAATCGCTGGCACCGTTGGAAGCCTTGATCAATAGTTGTTCAGGTGTCTGGTATAGCCAGGGACGTTCCGGCAAAGCCTGTTCCCATTCCCGATCAGATTCTGTCCGTGGATAGGCTGTCATGTAGACAGCCGTTCCGGCTATAGGCAACGAAGCCTTTCCACCACCAAGACGGTCACGGATTTCACCGCCCGTACCAGTGGAAGCCCCGTTGAACGGTTCCACCGTGGTTGGAAAATTATGTGTTTCCGCTTTCAGTGAAATGACAGATTCAACTGATTTGACTTCAAAATAATCAGGTTTGTCTGACGAAACCGGCGCAAACTGTTCGATAACAGGACCTTGATTGAAAGCCACATTATCCTTATAGGCAGACACCAAACGGTTTGGATTGACGGCCGATGTCCGTTTAATCAATTCAAACAAGGACAATGGTTTTTCTTCCCCGTCAATGATATAAACACCGCCGAATATTTTATGACGGCAATGTTCGGAGTTGACCTGGGAAAAGCCAAAGACCTCACTGTCGGTCAGTTTCCGACCGATTTTTTCAGACACGTCATTCAGGTAGTCAATCTCTTCTGCACTAAGTGCCAATCCTTCCCGTTCATTGTAGGCAGCAATATCATCGATGTTCAGGATGGGTTCCGCCTGTCTGGATATGGTGAACACGTCCTGGTTCAATCCATTATAGACACGTTGCAACATGCTGTCGTGTTCAGCATCGGCAGAAGTCACAGGAAAATACACTTCTATCCGGGTAATACCTTCAAGTCCGAGATTCGAGGCAATCTCAACCGCATTCGTACTCCAGGGCGTAATCATTTCACGGCGTGGGCCGATAAAAATACCATCAAGACTTTTTTCTGCCAGAGGAGTCGCTTCACTGAAAAGCCATTGCAATTTTTGAAGATCAGATTCGGAAAAAGGATTTGCAGTTTGTACAACGATCAAGCTTTGTGCCTGTGTTCTAAAGAATTGTATCATAATAAAGAGGGGTTACCTTTAAGCCGCATAGGTAGAAAAAAAAAGGCGTTGTACCACTGTCGATACTCTTACAATTTTACCCGAAAACAGGGATATGTGCCATTTTTTTTGTAGTATTGCAGCATACTAGAGGAAATTAACATGAAACGCTTATCCATTCCCTTTCTGCCGGAATTGAATCAGTTTTCCATCGAGGAAGCGTATACCTTGCTTGACGATAGAGGAACCCGAATCCCTGTGGAAATCCTTAATTGGCCAACCACGTTTGGCTACCGTCCCTTAACGACTGTCTGTATTGCCCGAAGCAACACCGCGCTTTTTTTGGCATACCAAGTACATGGCAACTGCCTGCGCGCCGTCAACACAAAAGACAACCAACCCGTGCATGAAGACAGTTGCGTGGAATTTTTTGTCAAGCATCCCGACAGTGACGATTACTATAACTTTGAGTTCAACTGCATTGGTACCTGCAAGGCTGCCAGACATCATAAAGGCAGGGAAAACGCTGTCGATTTCGATCCAGAGCAACTTACACAAATCAAACGTTGGTCAAGCCTGGGCAAAAGGGCCTTCAATGAATTGAGCGGTTTATTCAACTGGGATCTTTGCGTCAGCATCCCTTTCAGTCTGATGGCCCTTACTCCGGAAAACCTGCCTGAAAGGCTGATGGGCAACTTTTACAAATGTGCTGATGCAACTGAACAGCCCCATTATGTATCCTGGAGTCCCATTCAGACAGAAAAGCCCGATTTCCACCGGCCTGAATTTTTCGGAGAATTGTTGCTGTCCTGACCAAATTATGCCCATCAGATCCTTATGCCCAAATCAGATCCGAACAAATCGAGTCTGCAATAAACAATCCCTTGTCGTCCAATCGTAAACGATCATTTTCATAAATCAGCAAACCATTTTTCAGGCTTTTTCTGGCATTGTACAGACAGTAGTAACGTTTGGATATTCCAAACAATCGCTCTATCTCCCGAACCAGCACACCTCTCGTGGTACGAAGCCTTGTCATAATGAAATCATTGTATCTTGTGTTCAGATCCAGCAACTCAGATTCCCTGACCGGTACATCCTGACGGATGCCTTCGATATATTGATCGATGGAAGGCACATTGACCCGACGTTCCATGCCATTGTACGAATGAGCACCAGGACCTACTCCCAGGTAGCTAAGCCCCTCCCAATAGGATGAATTATGCTTCGACTCATAACCTGGCAACGAAAAATTCGACAATTCATAGCGATTAAAACCGTAGCACAACAACAAACTGTTCAGCTCGTGGTAACACGCTTCCAGAAACTCGTCAGAAGCTTGTTTTAACACACCATGTTGTAACTGATGGTACAACACGCTACCTTCTTCCCAGCTGAGTGCATAAGAGGACACATGCGTTAATGGCAGACTAAGGGCCAGTTCGATGGTATCACAAAAACTTTCCAGTGTCTGTCCGGGCAATCCGTACATGAGATCAATGCTGATGTTGTTGAAACCAGCCGCTTTGCAGCCCATAACAGCCTGAATAGCCTGATCAGCAGAATGCCTGCGGTTAATGGCATTCAGTTCGTCATCGTTCAGACTCTGAACACCGATACTGATACGATTGAACGGCAAGGAACGCAGCCTTTGAATGTAGTCAGGCGTTAAATCATCCGGATTGGCTTCCAGGGTGACTTCCTGTAAATCAGTCAAATCGTATGATGATTCAATCGCGTTGAATAACAGCCTGAAATCAGCTTCTTCAAGTAACGATGGTGTTCCTCCGCCAAAGTAGATGGTACGAAGTCCGGGGTTTGCCTCGTACAGGAATGATGCCTCCTGTCTGATTTCGAAAGCAATGGCTTCCAGTAACGATTGTTTTTTTTGAAGCGTCGTTACAGAATAGAAATCACAGTAATGACATTTGCTTTTGCAAAACGGAACGTGTATGTATAACCCTGAACTGTTCATATCATCTGGTATATTTATCGAGAAAAATTCCAATTCGAAGGCCACCGGTCAGCGTATAGCCGGTATAACCGGTATCCCATTCGTATTCGCCGAGGTTAAAGCCTTTCATGGCATCGTATTCATAATTACTGAACCGTGTTCCCAATCCGACATAGGCCTCAGCAAAAAGGATATCCAGCAATCGCAGGGAGTAACCCAGACAGATATCGACGGATAACTGGGATACCCTTTCCTCATAGGGTACTTCTCCAACAACATAATAACCGACCACACCGTAATCATCTTCATAGGTCACATAATCATCTCCCTCGTAGGCATACAAGGTGGTTTGTCCTCGCAATCCGGCAGATACAAAAGGGCCAAATCCGTCGGAATAGCTGCGGGTGGCGCGCGTCAATGGGAAAAACCGGTAGGTCAATCCCAACCCGACACCATTTCTGATGGCATCCTGAGCCATATAATAATAGGAGTCATCCAATGCATTGCCATATTGCAACCTTGGTGCGATGGTTAGCCATTGACGTTCCTTGATTCTGACATCCAAATCTATCTCAGCCGTATTATAGGCAAAAGGAATGGGCGCAAACGCCAGTGCCAGCGAAGGACTCTGTTCTTTGAACAAGGAGGTGTTCTCTTGTGAAAATGCCGGTAACATCAAACCTGCCAGTAACAGAAGCACTATTATTCGTTTCATATTCATCTTCTACTATATTTTTCGTTTAAGGCCAGATGGAACGCCGCATGCCGATTATCATCTGCTTGGGTGCCTGGTACAGGCATGCTCGTTTCATACTTTTTTAAAGGTTAATAGACTGTGCTGATCCACTGTATGGTATCCCCATTGTACGAGTACTGGGATACTCCCTCGCTATAAGAAATCGTCAGGATGCCATCCTTCGCGATGACATCATACGGTGTTCCATCCATATCATACCGTTTTTTTTCGATCGGGTTAAGCGGGTTGGAGATAGTCATCACTACCAGATCCAATCCATCACAGATAAACAGCAAAGTATCGGAAACAGCCAATCCTCGGGGACAAACCATCTCATGGGTCGCAACAGATACAGGCATATTAATGTTGCTGATATTGATTACCTCCAGTTGATTGACCGATCGCCAGCAGTTGTCATTATCGGACCTGAGCGTGACATAAGCAAAATCACCTTGTACCACGACCGGATCACAACTGGTGACATGGGTATAAGCAGAAATGTAGGATGGTTTCTTTGGATTTTTCAGGCTGAAAATGTACATGCCGGAAGTGCTGCCTAAAAACAACAACGTATCTGTCGGAAAAATGGTCTCAATACCCCAGGCAGCATCAAAGCAAGATTTCAGGTCTATTTTGCTGGAATCGGAAATATCAAAGGTCAGCAGGTGCTCATCATCGACAATATACAAATAATCCCCTTTTACGGTAAACCGTGCCATGGATCCACCCGTACTGGAATCAGAGGAGTCCGAATCAAAAAAGGTACTATAGTCTGAACAGGCCTGAAACAGGCCCATGCACAACAGCAGGAGGATCAGTCTATTCATAGTTATAATAACTTGATTCACTTTCTTTTGTTACAGAAACCCAGGCGACAATCTCCGTGTTGTCGGGTCTGTTCCACCGTTTAAATTTACTTGGGATATACCCTTCCGGGGAATCCACCTCAGGCAGAATGGCTTTTTTTCGGCATACGACACTGGCTGTCAAGGCGGAAAAATCAACCGATATACCGACCAGGTCCACCGCGTTGTCAGCATACAAGATACCATTGCCAACGACTACATCACGACAGCCAGGTACGCGCAGGAAATCACGATTCACAGGATTGGAAGGATCTGAATTATCTATCAAATGAATACCCTTGTATTTTTCCACCAGTAATACCCATTGCTGATACAAACACAGCTTACCGGGATCGGTGATCGGTTTTGCCTCTCCGGCCATTTCCACGGAAGCTTCAAGGTCCGTACGGTTCATTAGAACCGGGACATACTCTGTATAATAGTAGGAGCTACCAAAAAGTATCAGCGACAATAAAAGCAGTCCCTTTTTTAGCATGGTACAAGAAATGAGCGTTTAAAACAAGATTTGTTTTCATAAGGAAACGCTACACGAAATCTTCAGATAAACTGACAAAAATGGTTCGCTATTAAACCTTATGAGCCAAACTATTGTCGAAAAGAAAAATCAAGGCTCATGAAACGCACAATTTTCACCTGTATCTGTTTGTTTATGTTTATCTTTGCCGCCCCGTCCCAAAACCAGGGTATGGCAACGTCTCAGACTCCCCCCACACCAAGTGGACCAACTAGCCTGGCTCCACCACAAGGGCAAGTGACACCTCAGGCTCCACCCCCCGGACAACGTTTCCGGTTTCGGTTTGATTCCCTGAATCCATCTGTACACGATCCCGTCATGGCCAGAGAAGGAAACCATTATTATTTGTTTCAGACAGGGATGGGCATTGGACAAATCAAATCCAATGACTTAAAAACATGGGAAATGGGCAAGCCTGTCTTTACGGGATTTCCTGAATGGATTAAAAACTACCTGCCAGAATTCAGGGGTCACATCTGGGCGCCTGATATTATCTTCTATAAAGGGCGTTTCCATATTTTTTATTCCTGTTCTGCCTTTGCAAAAAACACCTCAGTCATTGGTCATGCTTCAACAGCGACCCTTAAGCCTGACAGTTCCGATTTTGGCTGGACGGACCATGGTCTGATCATTCAATCCGTCCCTTATCGCGATATGTGGAACGCTATTGATCCCAATATTCTTGTAGATGATACAGGTACGCCCTGGATGACCTTTGGCTCCTTTTGGGACGGCATCAAACTCGTCAGATTGTCCGAAGACCTGATGGGCATTGCCAAGCCGGAAACCTGGTATTCTCTTTGCCGGCGACCCCGTGCTCACAACCTTGATGACAACGATCCGGGAGATGGTGCCGTCGAAGCCCCGTTTCTTTTCAGGCACGGTGACTACTACTATTTATTTGTATCGTACGATTATTGTTGCCGAGGTCTCAGGAGCGACTACAACATCGTGGTGGGCCGGTCAAAAACAGTGACTGGTCCCTACATGGACAGGAATAACGTATCAATGGCAGTCGGAGGCGGCACCATGGTCATGAAAGGAGATGAGGTCTATGCCGGTGTCGGACATTGTGCTGTCTATCACATGGACGAAACAGACATCCTGATCGCTCATGGTTATTCAAAAACGGAAAACGGAGCATCCAAACTGGTGATTCGTGAAATCGAATGGGATAGTGAGGGGTGGCCACTGGTTCATCCGATGGAACGAGCATGCTTGTAAAAGCACCCAAGCGTGGTATAATTTGGGCATGCGGCGTGCATACTACCTTAATTTAAAAGTAGATACTATAGTATGAAATAGCCAGTCAAAAAGCGACTGTTTCTCTGACAGAAATGCTGTCCCTTACCTGTTTCAGGCGAACAGCCTGTGTTACGGCATCGTGGTAATAAAACAATGAATAATCTGATGCGGCGGCTTCCCTGAGTAGCCGCATCTTTTCATTAACGGCAATTTCGGCAGCATTATCCACGGCTGCAATACAAAGTGGCATGACATGAGTGGCCATAGGAATAACATCGCCACAAAAGACAATGGTTCCTTCAGGCGTTTCTATAAACGAAACCAGTTGATCTTCCGTATGTCCCTGGAACAAGGCTACCCTTACGCCAGGAAATAACAGTCCGTCGTTTTTCACCAGTTTCAGTCGTCCGGCTTCCTCCAGCGCTGCAACAACAGCAGGCGCATAAGAATCTGACTCCCAAATAGATGGTTTAAAAGTAAGCTCCCTTTGCCGTTTGCCGGCCCAATAGACAGCGTTGGGGAAGGCGGGCACCAAAGAACCATCAGCACATTGAGATACCGCTCCGCCACAATGATCAAAATGCAGGTGACTTAAGACCACATCTGTCACATCGTCACGGTTATAACCTAGTTTAACCAATTCTTTTCCGATATCCTTCAAACCATGGAACCGATAATACGCCATCCCATGTACCTGGGAAACACCCGTTCCTGTATCAAACAATACCTTATGGTCACCCAAATCGACAAACAATACCCGCATGGCCAGAGGACACCGGTTTTCATCATCAACAGGGTACTTCCCTGACCAGACCTTCCGGGAAACGATACCGAACATAGCTCCGCCATCGGTGGAAAAAAAACCAGTTTCTATGGGATATATATTCATTTATTAGCCGTATTTTTGCACAGCAAATCTAAACGAATTTTTTCGAATTCTGGCGTATGAACATACACTTTATTGCCATTGGGGGTGCAGCGATGCACAACCTAGCCATTGCGTTGCACAAAAAAGGCGAAACCATTACAGGCTCCGATGACGAGATTTTTGATCCAGCCAGGGGACATCTGGCCGAACACGGGTTATTACCGGAATCCATTGGCTGGCATCCCGAATCCATTACCAAAAAACTGGATGTCATCGTGCTTGGTATGCACGCCAGGGAAGATAACCCGGAACTGATCCGTGCCAGGGAACTTGGATTACGCATTTTTTCGTACCCGGAATTTCTGCTGGAACAAACCCTTAACAAGACCCGTGTGGTTATAGGAGGCAGTCATGGCAAGACCACTGTCACTTCAATGATCCTGTCTGTACTTAAAAAGCTGCGCAAGCAATTCGATTATATGGTGGGAGCCCAGATTGAAGGCTTCGACACGATGGTCGGTTTATCTGAAGAATCCCGCATCGCTGTTTTTGAAGGCGACGAATACCTGACCTCGCCCATCGACCTGCGTCCGAAGTTTCATGTGTACAGACCACACATAGCTGTGGTAACCGGCATTGCCTGGGACCACATCAATGTATTCCCTACTTTTGAGAACTACGTGGAACAATTTCGCATCTTCTCGCAAAAAATAGAACGCGACGGCAAGTTTATTTACTTTTCGGGGGATTCCAACCTGAAAACCATTGCCGCCGGTTTACGGGAAGACCTGACACCCATTCCCTACGAAGCACATCCAAGCTATATCATCGAAGGCAAAACCTGGCTGGAGACCAAAAACGGCGATTTTCCGCTGCACGTTTTCGGTCAGCACAACCTGCAGAATATCCAGGCCGCCCACATGGTTTGCCGACAACTCGGCATTTCCGATAACGACTTTTACAAAGCTATTTCCGAATTCAAGGGAGCCGCCAAACGTCTTCAGAAGTTGAACGAAACCGATGACTGCACCATTTTCCAGGATTTTGCTCATTCGCCGTCCAAACTGAAAGCCACCGTTTCTGCGGTCAGGCAACAATATCCCGGCCGGAAACTGACAGCCTGTATGGAACTGCATACCTTCAGTAGCCTGACAGCCGACTTCTTGCCCGAATACAACGGTAGCATGAAAGATGCAGACCAGGCTTTTGTCTATTACAATCCCAAAACCATTGAGCATAAGCACCTGGAAACCATCACCCCGGAACAAGTAGCTCAGGCCTTCGGAGGTAAAAATATCGAAGTGTTCACCGATTCTGATTTACTGGTTAAAAAGCTGAAAAACCTCAATTACCAAAAACGCAACCTGCTCCTGATGTCCTCCGGTAATTTTGACGGCCTCAACCTTAAATCACTGTCACTGGAATTATTAGCTTGAGCCATGCTGACAGCGCGCGGAAAGAAAACAGAGAACATAGCCGAATACATCCTGTATATGTGGCATATCGAAGACCAGATCAGGGCTTTCGGGTTGGACATCGACAAAATACAGGCTCAGATCATAGATGCCTACGTGCAACCCAATACCGTAAAAGACGCAATCCGGTCCTGGTATGAAAGCCTCATTGACATGATGAAACGTGAAGGCGTCACGGATAGCGGGCACATTCAATTGAACAGGAATGTCATTACTGAACTGACGGATTTGCACAACAGCCTGCTGTCGGCACCGAAAGATTCATTTTATACAATGACCTATTACAAAGTGCTGCCTCTTATTGTTGAGCTAAGGGCCAAAGCAGGCAGTAATGCGACCGGTGAAATTGAAACCTGCCTTAACCTGATGTATGGTTTGCTGGTTTTACGATTGCTGCACAAGGACATCTCAAAGGAAACACAGGTTGCTGCTGAACAGATCAGTGAATTCCTGCGCATGCTGGCCGTTAACTATAAACAAGATAAAGAAGGAGGTTTTGATGTTTGACACTAATATAACTATTCAATAATATGGGCATAACTTTTCCATTGGCTGGTGTCCTGGTAGATCAAAACAAAGAAACCAGCCCGGCACCGTTCGAATACGGCCTTTACGTAAAACGCATCCTGGTAACCGGAGCCAACGGTCAGTTGGGTAACGAAATGCGTTTGCTGGCCCGCCAGTACCCCAATTTTACCTGGGATTTTACCGACATCGGCGAGCTGGACCTGAGTAGTGCCGAAGTGCATGACTATTGCCAACGTACCATGCCCGCCTATATCATCAACTGCGCTGCATACACGGCGGTCGATAAAGCCGAAGAGGAGATCGCCTTGTGCTATACCGTCAACCGTGATGCAGTAGAAAATCTGGCCAAAGCTGCCTCCGCTGTTGGTGCCAGGATGTTGCACGTTTCTACCGATTATGTTTTCGATGGCAGTCAGCATACTCCCTATGTTGAAACCGATCCCGTTTGCCCTGTTTCCGTCTACGGTAAATCCAAACTGGCCGGCGAACAAGTCCTGATGGCTGATTGTCCGGAATCTGTCATCGTGCGTACAGCCTGGCTATATTCCATCTTCGGTACCAATTTCGTAAAAACAATGATCCGTCTGGGAAAGGAACGCCCGACACTAACCGTTGTGGCCGATCAGATCGGGACTCCGACCTACGCGGCCGATCTTGCTTCCGCACTGGTGCACATCATCCTTTCGGCTGAGAAAGGACACTTCACCCCAGGCATCTACCATTATTCCAACGAAGGAGTCTGCAGCTGGTACGATTTCGCATTGAAAATCCATCAGCTTTCCGGTATCACAACCTGCCAGGTAATACCCGTTGAAACAAAGGATTACCCAACTAAAACCGTGCGTCCAGCCTACAGCGTGCTCGAAAAAACAAAAATCAAAGCCACGTATGGCATCACCATACCGTCCTGGGAGACCAGTCTGGCGGTTTGTATTTCCCAAATACATGACTGAATCAGAACAAGAAATCGCACGGCGAAGAACGTTCGCCATCATTAGCCACCCCGATGCGGGCAAGACCACCCTGACCGAAAAACTGTTGCTTTTTGGAGGAGCTATCCATATTGCCGGTGCTGTCAAATCGAACAAGATTAAAAAGACTGCCACCTCCGACTGGATGGAAATCGAAAAGCAGCGCGGCATTTCCGTGGCCACATCCGTAATGGGCTTCGACTACGAAGGTTTTAAAATCAACATTCTGGATACCCCCGGTCATCAGGACTTTGCGGAAGACACATACCGCACCCTGACAGCCGTAGACAGCGTCATCATTGTTGTGGACGTTGCCAAAGGGGTTGAAACCCAGACCCGTAAACTCATGGATGTCTGCCGGATGCGTAAGACACCCGTTATGATATTTGTCAACAAAATGGATCGCCTCGGGAAGGAGCCTTTCGACCTGCTCGACGAGCTCGAAGCCGAACTGGGTATTGCCGTGCGCCCTTTAAGCTGGCCTATTGATCAGGGTCCTGGCTTCAAAGGCGTCTATAACATCCATCGGGAAAAGCTAAACCTCTACACGCCATCCAAACAAACCGTTACGGAGTCCATTGCCTTTGATGACATCACCAGTCCCGAACTGGAAATCCACATAGGGGCAGCCAATGCCGGCCGTTTACGCGAAGACCTTCACCTTATTGAAGGTATTTACGACGCCTTCGACAGTGAAACCTATCTGAAAGGAGACCTGGCACCCGTATTTTTCGGTTCAGCCATCAATAATTTTGGCGTAAAGGAACTCCTCGATTGCTTTGTACACATTGCCCCGACGCCTCGCTACACTAAAACAGAAGAACGCCTCGTGCGCCCTGAAGAAGAGACTTTCAGCGGTTTCATCTTCAAGATTCACGCCAACATGGATCCAAACCACCGCAGTTGCATTGCTTTTCTGAAGGTTTGCTCCGGTAAGTTTGAACGTAACGTCAATTACAAACACGTCCGGTTCGGCAAGATGCTGAAATTTTCTGCCCCCACCGCCTTTATGGCCCAGAAGAAGTCTATCGTTGATGAAGCCTGGCCAGGCGATATTGTCGGATTACCCGATACCGGCAACTTTAAGATCGGCGATACGTTGACCAGTGGCGAAGACCTGCATTTCAAAGGCATCCCGAGTTTTTCGCCGGAATTGTTCAAGTATATTGAAAATGCCGATCCCATGAAGTCCAAGCAACTCAATAAAGGCATTGACCAGCTGATGGACGAAGGTGTTGCTCAGGTTTTTATCAATCAATTCAATGGCCGCCGCATCATCGGAACAGTTGGACAACTACAGTTTGAGGTCATTCAATATCGGCTCGAACACGAATATGGTGCCCTTTCCCGTTGGGAGCCCATCAACCTTTTCAAGGCATGCTGGATCGAAAGCAACAACACGGCCGAACTCGATAATTTCAAGAAGCGCAAATACCAGTACATGGCTTACGACAAGGAAGGACGCGATGTGTTTATGGCAGAATCGGAGTACGTGTTACGCATGGCACAGCAGGATTTTAAGGCAATTGGTTTCCACTTCTCGTCAGAATTTTAAAACATGTTTTTCCGTCTGAACCAAAAGTACAAGCCAATGCCAACAGCGAACAACAGCAGCCAGGCATAGAGGTAACCGTTAGGCCACCCCAGCTCAGGCATGTTGTGGAAATTCATGCCCCAGACGCCAACCAGGAATGTCAACGGGATGAAGATGGTTGCCACGATGGTCAATTGGTTCATCGTCCGGTTCAGGCGCAAATCGTTATTAGCCAGATACAAATCCACCAGTGAGGCTATGGTTTCCCGGTTGGCCTCCAGCATAATCATCACTTGCTGCAAATGATCATACGTATCTCTGAAATACAATCTTGACGTTTCCGGAATGAATGCCGATTCCATCATCAACAATCGCCCGAAATCTTCCCTGAAAGGGGCAATGGCTTTTTTCAACCGTGAATAATCCCTGCGGAATAGCTGAATCTGCTGCCCTGTCTCCTTGTGAGCAGCATTGAATTCCATCAGGGAATCTTCCATGTCCAGCAAATGATTCTGTTGTTTTTCGATAACATCAAAATAGGAATCCACAATCATACTGATCAGTAAATTAAACAAAAAGTCAGCCTGGTGTTTCCTGACCTGGCCGATACCATCCATCAACGCTTTTCGTACCGGTTCAAAACGATGTCCCGTACCTTCTTCGAATGATAACACAAAGTCTTTCCCCAGTACCAAACCCTGATGTTCCCGAATCAATGTTCCATCATCATGGTACGAGTAGGCATCCAGCACAGCAAACAACGTGCTTCCGGTATCCTCCAGTTTGGCAATGTGTCTGGCATTCAGAATGTCCTGAACAACAGGCACTTCCAGGCCCATCATCTGACACAGGTCTCCCACCATTTTGGTATCGGACAAACCGGAGACATGAATCCAGTTTACCTGTCCTTTTTGCAGTTTCAAATCATGGAGGTGCCTGATCTCCACCGACTGGCAGTTTACTGCATCATAACTGGTCAAATAAATTGCAGAGGCATGGGTAAAGGTGCCATTATAGGTCAATCCTTCGTACAACAGATTGTTACGGCGCTTGCGGATAACCTTTCCAGCTGCATTATATGAGGTTGCCATACTGATTATGTTTATGAATGATTAGAACATGTAAATATAGCATACCTTTTCATTATTTATTGTTTATTTTTGCGACATTAACCGTAAATGGACATCCATGTTCAGAAAAATGATCCTATTGCTTTTGCTCATACCTGTCAGCTTGTACTCACAGAATCTGGACATTGATTTGCTTCGGCAAATCAATACTTCCGAAGTGCTGCCTTCAGATCCATTTTTTCAGTTTACTTCAGATTCCTACACGGCCATCGTTATAGCTGTTCCCCTTTCTGTGGGCATTGCAGGCCTGATCAGACAAGATGAAGATATGTGTATGAAGGCCATCGAAATCGGTGTTTCTTCTGCGGTTAATGCCGGGTTTGCCCACCTGCTGAAATACGCGGTCAACAGGCCCAGACCCTATGTGACCTACCCTGACATTATGAAAAAATCGGATGGTGGCAGCGGTTCCTTCCCATCCGGTCATACGTCTGCAGCCTTTGCTACAGCCACGTCATTAAGCCTCAGCTATCCGAAATGGTACGTTATCATACCCTCTTATCTGTGGGCTGGCACAGTTGGCTATTCCAGGATGTACCTTGGCGTACACTATCCAAGCGATGTGCTGGCCGGTGCTGTGCTGGGAGCCGGCAGCGCCTGGCTAACGTATAAAGTAAACAACTGGTTACAAACCTCCTTTAAGAAAAATTATGGCTTCCATTTCTAAGCAAATCAAACGATTGTTCAAGAGCTTTGGTTACGCCATCAAAGGCCTGCGCCAAATGCTGAAAACCGAGCAAAATGCCCGGGTTCACTTGTTTGTCACTGTCTGTGTGTTGATTGCCGGAGCGTTATGCTGCCTGTCCTGGCTGGAATGGTGCATCGTTTTGTTGTGTATCGCCCTGGTTTGGGCCGCCGAGGCCTTCAACACCGCCGTTGAGACCATCACCGATCACCTCTTTAAGGAACGCAACGAAACAGCCCGCATCATCAAGGATGTTGCCGCTGGCGCCGTCTTTGTCTGTGCGATGATTTCCGCCATTTGCGGTATCATCATTTTTTTGCCAAAATTACTGGCTATAGTCTGATCAACAGGATTATTCTACCGTAAGTTTCACGACGGCCTCTTTCAGCCAGTTGGAACGGAAGGTCACCGTCGCTTTCCCTGTCTGACCAGTCGCCTGAAGATAGGCTTTCAGACGTCCCTGATTTACCCGTTGCCTGTTGTCAGTATAGTCGCCCATGTCGGTATTATTACTCGCCTCCATACCCAAAAGCCGGACAGGCCCTTGTACCAGACAAAATACTTCATTATCGGACAGATACACAGGAACGCCGTTTTCATCCACAAGCTGAATGGTCACTTCGGCCAAACCTTTATGGCGGCAAATAGCTGATGCGGATGCTGTTGCCTTTATGGCTGCAGGCTGCTTGCTTGTTTCCAAAACAAAACGAGCCACTTCCTGTCCTCCGTTCAGACCAATTCCTTCCAGCTTACCGGGTTTATAGGGTATGTCCCAGGAAATAATACCGGTTTCCTGGTCGCGGGCTTTCGCCTCGCCAACCGGTTCGCCATTCAGCAGTAATGTCGCTTGTTCACAGTTGGTATAACAACAGACACAGACAGACCAACCCTCCTGATAGTTCCAAAGCGGTACAGCATCAATGGAAGGTTGGCTGTTTCTGAAACGAAAAGACGTGCCAATGTAAATCATTGGTTTTTTCGACCAGAGGCTTTCCCTGAAATACCCGCGAGGCTTTTTGAAACCGGCCAGATCAAGCAATCCGGTCGTAAATCCACGAGAGGGCCATTCAAAGGCCTCACCTAAATAATCAGTGCCTGTCCAGAGAAATTGACCAAATATATAGTCGTTGTCCACAACCGCTTTCCAGGCACTATAGTCATGCCCGTTCTCACTACCGTAAAAAACACGTTTTGGGTAGGCAGCATGGTCCTGGGCATACCGGCGTTCCGTATAATTGTATCCTACAACATCCAGGACACCCGGGTACTCCGTCTCATTCGACATGACAGGGCCGGCAAGTCCTGCCGTAACGGGTCTGGACGGATCGTTGGCCCTGACAACAGCTGCCAGTTTTTTAGCAATACCACCCAACCTGTCCGCGTGCGGATGATCGGTCAGATAGCCGCTGGTATGCTGTTGCTGAATACCCTCTTTATTCAAAATGGGATGTGAGTATGGATCATTCGGGTAGTCCACTTCATTGCCGATACTCCACATAATAATAGACGGATGGTTCCTGTCACGGAGTACCATATCCTGCAAATCAGTTTCCCCCCATTGTTCGAAAAAGGAAAAAGCTCCGTCATAAGCAGGTGTTCCCTGATTCCAGCCTGCCACCCATTTTTTCTTGGCATATTCCCATTCGTCAAACGCTTCGTTCATGACCAGCAAGCCTAGCTCGTCACATAACTCGTATAAAATGGGAGCCTGTGGATTGTGGCTTGTACGGATGGCATTGCAACCAAGAGATTTGATCGCTACGAGTCGTTGACGCCACACGTCTGCCGGGACAGCCGATCCTAAACAACCGGCATCATGATGCATGCAAACACCTTTCACTTTCATTCGTTCACCATTGAGAGCAAAGCCTTTGTCGGCATCGAACTGAAGTGAACGGATACCTACCAGGGTTTTTGTAGCATCAATAACTTGTTGACCTTCAAGCACCGTCGTTTTAAGGGTATATCGAAATGGCTTATCCAGCGACCATAACACCGGTTTGCTGATTGTAAGCGATTGATTCAACGAAGCTGAACCGGCAGCGTTGACCGTCAGTTTTCCGGAAACCCTGGCCAAGACCTTCCCTGTGGCATCCATCACTTCCTGCATCACAGTCACGGTAGCAGGAACGGTTTTCGAATTCCTGACGGTTGTCTGTACAAGCGCCTTTGCCAGCTTCTTTGTAATTTCGGGCGTGGTCCAGAAAACGCCCCACTGACCGATATGTACCGGATTTGCATAGACCAGATACACGTCCCTGTATATACCGGAACCTGTATACCAGCGTGAATCAGCATATTTTGAATGGTCCACCCGAACAGCAACCACATTTTTTCCGCCAAAAATGACATCTGGCGTCAGATTTACCAAGTATGATATGTAGCCATTCGGTCGTACACCCAACGAATGACCGTTGATAAAAACTTCCCCATAATTGTACACACCTTCCAGATATAAATACAACTGCTTGCCTGAAGCCTCAGCTGATACATCAAATGTTTTCCTGTACCAGGCAATACCTCCCGGCAGGTAACCGGTCGCACTTGCCAGCCCCGGGCTCAGCGGTCCTTCCACACTCCAGTCGTGTGGCAAATCCAGCTTGCGCCAATTGGAATCGTCAAATGTCGGTTTGGCGGCATCGGCATTATCACCTTTCTGAAAAGTCCAGTTTTCATTAAAAAGCTGCGGTTCCCCAAAGGAAACCTGTCCCATAACAGTGGCAGCACTACTCAGCAGCAAAAGGAGGGCAAATCGTGATTTCATCAAATGGTATGATTTATTGAACCGCAATATACGGAATTCAGACAAACCAAAGAGCATTCATTCAAATAAATCCATGCCTTGCCGATTCGGCAATCATTTTATTCAGCGACTTCTGAATATCAAATCCAGCCAATTCATTATCAATTTTTTGTTTTAACAAAAAATTTTTGTTGTGCCTAAGTCCCAACGTATGTCCAATTTCATGGGCTAAAACGGCCATATCCGTTTTATACAGATCTCCTATCACAATGGTTTTACCATCAGTACAGCCTGGTGTGTTTTCAGTCACATCTTCCTCATTTACATCTTTCAGAATGCCATATCCGTGACCAACAGGAAGAACACAGATGGTATTCAAGGCTAGCTGAGAATTTTCACTCTTTACAAACAGCTTAAAAACAACCGTGTAATTTTCAGTCGATCCATTCACTTTAACGGGGCAACAAAAGCTCTTACCATTCCATACATTGACAGCTTTCTGCAGTGTTGTTTCAATCGGGGCAAAAGTCACATAATTGGCACTCACGGTGATGGTCTTGCTGGTATGATCCACAGCAATATTCCTGGTGGCAACTACTTCACCTGCAAAGAAGGCAACGAAGAACAGCAGGCCTAATTTCTTCCAATCAATTTGTTTCATCTGATAATATTTTTTGTTTAAGGCCAGATGGAACGCCGCATGCCTAATTATACCACGCTTGGGCGCTTTTACAAGCATGCTCGTTTCATACTATAATATCTATTTTTAAATTAAGGTAGTATGCACGCCGCATGCCCTAATTATACCACGCTTGGGCGCTTTTACAAGCATGCTCGTTTCATACAGGTAATTTTAAGGGGTTTAATCTAATGACGAATGAACTACAACGATGTTACGTCGATTATTTTTTTTAACATTCCCAGCACTGAAAATATCTTCTTTTGATTGATTATGAATGGAATAGCATAATCTTGTCAATGGTGATAAAGCATCTCTAATGCTCCTGGCAGGAATATATTTACCCGCCAGATGCGGATCCATCAGACCAATACTATGGCTTATGCCCAGGTTATGACCCATTTCATGAGCCATCACATAGATATCATCCGTAAACGCCGCGTTGATGACAATCGTTCTACCATCCGAAAGGCCGGCAGTCTGGTCGCTCAATTCACAATTATCGTGGTTTTTCCAGATCTTTTTATAGTTGAACCGAGCATTCTCAGGGATGATGCTGACCGTGTTAATCGGTTCTTGTTCAATCTGCTGGTTGACAGTAAGACAGAAGTTGACGGTATACAATAATGCTTTACCGTCAACTTCTACCTCAAAGTTATACCTGCCACTTTGGGCATTCCACACAGCCACTGCCGCCTTCATCGTTTTTTCAATCGGATCATACGTGACAAAATCGGCAGCAATGGTGATTGTCTGATTGTCATGATCAACAATGATGTCTTTATCAGCATACATGCGACATACCATCATCAGTGCAAGGCATAAAATACCAAGCTTTTTCCCAAAAGAACCTTTCATATTGTTTTAAAAATCCACTAAAAACCTATTGTTCCTATATGACGCACCAACAATGATTGTGTTACAACAAGTATTGCAATCCGATGTTTCGTAAAAAAACTCTTTGAAATTTCGGTCGTGTCATCCAGCTTTTGTATCTTGTAGAGTATAAAGGTTCATCACGTGTCAGGATAGTTCATTGCAGACCATCCCGGCTTTTGTATCTTGTAGAGTATAAAGGGGTCACTGAGATTGTAGCATCATTTTAACCGGTTGAATAAGCCGCTCAATCACTCTTAAATCTTCCGTGATAATTTCTGCACGACCAATCATTTGCTGAGTATTCGGAAAGTCGATGTTATAATTCGTTTTCAACCCGTTTGGAAATGATATTTCCAGAATCATTGTTGTCCGGTAAAACCGGTTTATTAAAATTATATCTATCTACAGGGCTTTCCAGCCCTGTTTTTTTTGATTTTTCAAAACTAAGCCCCCCTCCATTCTGGAAAGCCTGTATTTTGTAATTCCAAATCTTTTTCCTTTCTTTCCCTGATCAGCTCCCGCCACGCACCCTCGGGGTCTTCAAAGAATGAATAGGCGTTGATGTAGCTCATCAGGTGCTGCCTTACGACCGACACCATGTTGGAGAATGCCCATTTGCGCTGAATCTTGCTCTTGAGGATGGTCAGTAGCAGATTGGCCAGCATAACTGACCAAATCTGGATAATGATGGCATTCTCATTGTCTCCAAGAAAGTATTTCAGCGGAAAGTTCTGCTTCACCTGTTTGTACAAATTATGTAAAGCTTTACATAAGCTATTTATCAACGGTAAGAGTTACAGAATGCAAAACCGTAAAACTATCTTTAAAATCAACGAATAAACAATAAATTATGTATCTTAGCCGAGAAATCACTGCATCATTGATGCCAATAACACTGCAC
>Ga0153915_10000320_pt1 | contig 43991 bp, 48 predicted proteins | sample Opewatmetagenome_2_FD_107003 | JGI IMG/M metagenome (GOLD analysis project Ga0153915, IMG submission 107003) | Freshwater wetland microbial communities from Ohio, USA - Open water 3 Core 3 Depth 3 metaG | ecosystem: Environmental > Aquatic > Freshwater > Wetlands | place: USA: Ohio, Lake Erie...
AGACAGAAGAAACCGTTTCGTAGAGTCGATGGGACCTGGATACAATTCGAGGATAATGCGGCAGTCCTGATAAAGGCGGGTGGTGAGCCACAAGGTTCCGAACTTAGAGGTCCCATGGCAAGAGAAGTCACGATCATGTGGCCGCGTGTCGCAGCCATAGCGTCGAAGATAGTATGAGGTGCTGTACAATGACGAAGAAGCTTAGTCCAAAGTCCCCCCGCAAACAGCGACGCCTTGTACGTGATTCCGGTCAGCATGCTCACAGAAGCATGCTCAGATGCAGGCTAGACGATTCGCTGAGAGAAGAATACGGGCTGCGTTCTCTAAACGTGAAGAAGGGAGACCTCGTGCGTATCATGAGGGGACAGTTCAGAGACACTGAAGGAAAGGTACTCGGAGTGGACTACCGCACTATCCGCGTGCTTGTCGACGGTGCCTCGACTACCAAGTCTGATGGCAAAGAAGCTAGGGTACCATTGCACCCGTCTAATTTGATGCTTGTCAAATTGGAACTGAGTGATGAAAGAAAGAAACGCATCCAGGCCAGAGCTGCCACGATAGCGGAGAGTGAGTAGATGACACGATTGGGTCAGAAGAAACATCTGAAGCGACTGCCGGCCCCTAAGCATTGGCCAATAAAGAGGAAGGAATACAAGTTCACCACGAGGCCGGTCTCTGGTCCCCATCCAAAGGAGTACAGCATGACACTTACAGTTCTTCTCAGAGAGACACTTGGTTATGCAGAGAATATGCGAGAGGTCAAGGTGATGCTGACTAGTGGAGACGTTTTCGTTGACGGGAAGCCACGGAAAGACCCCCGCTACCCCGTAGGTATAATGGATGTTATCGAGATTAAGTCATCTGGGGACAGTTTCAGACTGCTCCCTAAGCCACAGGGAGGTTTACGACTCGTCACCATAAGCGAGAATGAGAAGGGCTTCAAGCTTTGCAGAGTAGAGAAGAAGATGATAGTAAACGGAGGGCGCCTGCAGATTACTCTTCATGACGGACGGAATATCTTGCTTCCCAAGGGTGAGAAGCCATCCGCGCATCATCCACTCGAGACCGTCAAGGTTTCAATTCCAGATCAGAGAATAATCAAAACGCTCCCACTAGCTGAGGGGGCCTATGCACTTGTGTCACGAGGAAAGAACATCGGAATCGAAGGCAAAATCGTCTCGATCAACAAGAGGTTCGGGACTCACGCCAGTACTGTGACCCTCCAGGATTCTGGCGGAAACAAGGTCCAGACAGCCACAGAGTATGTATTTGTCGTTGGTTCCGGGAAACCTGAGATTAGCCTAAGTCCCACAGGAGGCCAGAGCAAGTGAGCACCTCAGAGGAACAGATGATTTCACCCAACGAGCAGCTGATCATAGACGACTGGAAGACCTTCCCAATGAGGGAGCCACAGATTGCCAAAGTTGTGGTCGATATATGTGTGGGCGGCGGCGAGACTCTCGAACGGGCGGCTACTATTCTCAAGAACCTGACGGGTCAGACACCCGTGCAGTCCAAGGCGCACCAGACAATCCGAGACTTTGGCATCCGGAAGAGGGAACCGATTGCGGTACGAGTGACATTGAGGCACCAGAAAGCAAGGGAGTTCCTGGCAAGAGCACTCAAGGCCAAGGATGACGTACTACTCATAAAGAACTGGGATCTTGATGGCAACTTTGCATTCGGAATCAGTGAACACATAGACATACCGGATGTCAAGTATGACCCGCAACTCGGTGTACAAGGGATGAATATCACAGTCTGCATTGAGCGCCGCGGTTTCAGAGTGAAGAGACGACGAATGAAGCGGTCAAGGGTCCCCTATAGACACAGGGTGACGCCAGAGGAAAGCATGGTGCTTGTCAGAAGGGACTTCGGCATCCAGATACTGGAGAAGGAGAAGGAACGCACGTATCTGTTCTGAGGTGAGCAAGGGTGAGTACAACCAAGAAAGAAGAAACAGAGCACAAGAGGGTCGGGAAGGGTTCCAGAACCTGCTTTAGGTGTGGTACACACCAGGCACTCATCCGCAGATTCGGGCTGAACATGTGCCGACGCTGTTTCAGGGAAACAGCGAAGAAGATGGGCTTCCGCAAATACTCCTAGGGGGCAAAGAGAGAAGATGACACTGCTAGATCCGTTGGCTGATGCGATGTCGAGCATCTACAACAGTGAGCTCATTGGACAGCCCGAGGTAGTCGTGGCGCCAGCCTCAGGGCTCATCGAGAAAGTGCTTCGCGTCATGCAGGCCAGAGGTTACATCGGAGAATTCGAGCGGATTGACGATGGCAGAGAAGGTAGGCTCCGCATTCAGCTCATGGGTCGCACAAACAAGTGTGGAGTGATAAGACCTAGATTCCCTGTAAAGCGCGACGGCTTCGAGAAGTATGAGAAGAGATTCCTGCCTGCATACAACTACGGCATTCTCATTGTCACTACACCGGAAGGCGTGATGACGCACGAAGATGCGAAAAGCCGTGGAATAGGAGGCAGATTACTTGCCTACGTGTACTAGGAGGATTAGCTATGCCCAATGACATCTATGAGAAACGCATAGAGATACCCACTGGCTGCCAGGTCACGTTTCAGGAAAAGACAATCATCGTCTCAGGTCCTAAGGGCAAACTCGAAAGAACATTCCCAGAGCCCTATGCGCACCTTAGAATCGAAGGAAATGAGGTAGTTGCTAGCACAGACGTAGCTCGAAAGAAAGCAAGAGCCCTTGTCGGCACTATGATAGCACACGTCCGTAACATGCTCGTCGGTGTGCAACATGGCTATGAGTATCAGATGAAGATCGTTTTCTCGCACTTCCCGATAACTGTAGACCTCAAAGGCAGAGACGTAATCATCAAGAACCTAATAGGAGAACGAGGCATCCGAAAGGCAAAGCTGATTGGAGACGTCCAAGCCAAGATAACAGAAGATGATGTGATTATCAGCGGCATCAACCTTGAGCATGTTTCGCAGAGCGCCGCAAACATACAGAATGCCACGCGACTGAGGTCAAAGGACAGGCGTGTCTTCCTTGATGGCATCTACGTCCTAAAGAAGAGAAAGGGTGAGACAACCAAGTCTGTCGTATAGGAGGTTTAGATTGTGTCAGAAGAACAAAGGACGGAAAAGAAGCGGGCCGAGAAGTCGGAAAAGGATCGGGAAAAGAAACCGAAGAAAACCGCACCTGCAAAGGCCGCCAAAGTCCGAGAGACTTCAGCGAAGACCGCCAAGAAGGCAGCTGCGCCGCGCAAGGCTCGAGCGGCACCAGAGAAACCGAAAGCGGCACGGAAAAAGGAGCCCAGTGAGATTGAAGCAGAAGCGCCCAGAACAGCCGCAAGGAAGAAGGCAGTATCCAAAGCGGCTGTGGTATCGAAGAAAGAAGCCCCGAAACGCGTGCGGGAAGGAATCGTTGAAATGCGACTTTTCAGGATTGCAAAACACAAGAAACACGGTCTTCCAGAATTCCGCCGCGAGAATGCACATCGCTGGATCCGCCTTAGTGACTCGTGGAGAAATGTGCGCGGAAATGATAGCTACACTAGGCAGAAGCGCAAAGGGCGAATTGCGATGGTATGTGCGGGGTATCGTACTCCAAGAGCAGCCAGAGATATTCATCCGTCAATGCATCTCGAGGTCCCAGTGTATAATGTCGGACAGCTTGAAGGCCTTGACTCCAATATCCATGCTGTGCGAATTGGCGGCACTGTCGGAATGAGAAAACGTCAGGAGATCCTCAAGAAAGCTGAAACGATGCACCTTAGAGTCTTGAACCCTGGCGTTCCTGAATCTGCTAGGGAAGAAGAGCTGTTTTCAGAACTCGACACGGAGGCAGATGAAAAGTGAGGCTCAGTACACAGAAACGTCTTGCTGCAGACGTGATGAACGTCGGATTAACAAGAGTCTGGATTGATCCTGCCTTCGAAGACGAAGTCTCTCTCGCAATAACCAAGAATGACATTCGCCGCTTGGTAGACGAGGGGGCAATCCAAGCGAGGCAGAAGCAGGGCGTTAGTAGAGGAAGGGCAAGATTCCGTAAGCATCAGATTCGCAAAGGTCAGAGAAAAGGCCCGGGCGGCAAGAAGGGCAAGAATACAGCAGTCTTGTCAAAGAAGGACCGCTGGATGATGAAAATCCGTCCAATGAGGAAGGAACTGAAGAAGCTCAGGACAGACGGAAAGATAACTAGCAGAGTCTACCGGGATCTCTACCTCAAGGCCAAGGGCAACGCCTTCAGGAATACGGGCCATATTAAGACCTACATAACAGAACGCAAACTGGGGGCGAAGTAATGGCACACGGCCCGACTTATCGAGTGAAGTTTCGTAGACGCCGAGAGGGTAAGACTGACTACTATCGACGACGACGCCTCCTGATGTCAAGGATGCCTCGCCTTGTAGTCAGGAAGACCAACACAAGTATGATTGTCCAACTGGTGAATGCGGACATAGTGGGCGACAGAACAGTTGCCTCCGCGATGTCAGGAGAACTAGGAACCTACGGTTGGTCCGCATCAACTGGTAACCTTCCAGCGGCCTATCTTACAGGACTACTGGCAGGACGCCGAGCAAAGGAAAGAGGCATTGAGACGGCAGTACTTGATCTAGGACTCAACCCACCAATCAAGGGATCGAGAGTCTATGCAGCACTCAAGGGAGCGATTGATGCAGGTCTGGAAGTGGCTCATGATTCCGAAATCCTGCCGGACGAGTCTAGGATCAAGGGTCAGCACATTGTGGAGGCGTACAAGCACTTCAAAGGCGACAAAGGAGCATCCAAGATGTTCACTCAGCTGACCCAGAAGAAGGTCGACATACAGACCATTCCAAAGCAGTTTGAGACCGTTAAGAAGAAAGTCCTTGACATTCCAGCCGCTGATCTCAAGCCTAAGAAGAAGGCGGCTGCAGCAAGAGCGGCAGCTGCTCCAGCCAAGAAGCTAGCCAAGAAAGCTGTGAAAGGAAAAGCCATCCGTAAGGCTCCTAGAGCACAGCCAATCAAGCCAAGACCAAAGAGACTCGTATCGAAAGGAAAAGGCAGAGTCAAGGGCAAGAAGGCTAAGAGTGAGAAGTTGTAGAGGGATAATCGCTGATGAGCAGACAACAGAGAAGACGCCGACCAGTTCGTGAAGAAGAAGAAGCTCTGGAAGAGTGGATTCCGAGGACACGTCTGGGCCAGATGGTCAAGGACGGCCACATCAACAGCCTAGAGGAGATCCTTGCTCAGAATCTTGTCGTACGCGAGCCCGAGATATTAGACGCCCTATTCCCCGACATCCGACAAGAGGTTGCAGACGTCAGTCTGGTTCAAAGACAATCGGACTCAGGAGAGCTGAAGAGTTTCCGAATCACGGTCATAGTGGGAAACGGTCAAGGAGTGATAGGCATAGGTGTCGGAAAAGCCTCAGAGTTTGTGCCCGCTGTAAGAGCCGCTGAGGCGAAGGCCAAGCTGAACATCACTGTATTTCGCAGAGGCTGTGGATCGTGGGAGTGCAGATGCAGCGATATGCATAGTATTCCGTTTCAAGTCAGTGGTGCTGCCGGATCGATTTCAGTGATACTGAAGCCAGCACCCAAAGGAACGGGTCTTGTTACTGCAGATGTGGGAAAGCTGGTGCTCAGGATTGCAGGTCTGAAGGATGTCTGGTCCGTTACGAAGGGCCGATCTAGGACGCACTCAAACTTTGCAAAAGCATATGTCTATGCGCTCATGAAGACCTACAAAATGCTGCCGCCTCAGGAATGGTCAGCCCCAGGAGTGTATGGGTGATGAGTCAGGAAGAGAAGCCCATCTTGGCGATACGGATCAGGGGACCTGCTAGAGTCAGGCCGGAGATAGAAGACACGCTTGGGTACCTTCGGCTCAGAAAGGTGCACAATGCACGAGTGATCAAGCTTACATCTGATGTTCGCGGTATGATTATGAGGGCAAAGGACTACATCACATGGGGACCAATCGACGAGAACACAGCGACCCTTCTCATATCAAAGAGAGGAAGAATCCCCGGCAACGAGATGCTGACAGATGATTACGTGAGAAAGAACTCTAGCTATAAATCCATTGACGCTTTTGCCAAGGCATTGGTCGCCGGGACAGCGGATATCTCGGACATGGAAGGCTTGAAACCGGTCTTCAGGCTGACTCCGCCCAAGAAAGGCTTCAGGGGGAAGAGGAATCTTCCAGTAGGAATGGGCGGAGTAACAGGTGACAGAGGGCAAGCCATAAACGAACTCGCGCAACGTATGATATGAAAGGTTCTTGAGGTGAACAAGCATGTCTTGGGACGATAATCCAGATGATGAGGATGCACGCAAGGCACTGCGCAAGTGGCTGGGAGACTTCCTACCAGAAGATGTACTTCGAAATATCGAAGACATGATGCAGAAGATGCTCGGCCAAATGGGCAATGGGTCGATGTTTGACCAACGATTCATTGATGAGCTGATGAAGAATCCACACGACTTGAACCCTCTTATCTTTGGATTCTCAATGACCATAGGTCCCGATGGAAAGCCGGTCATCCAGAGATTCGGTCATAGAATCCCGGAGAACCCCGGTGAACCTGTTGCTCCTCAGCTCGAACCGATTGTCGATGTGATCGAGGAGACGGATGAAATAGTGGTCGTTGCAGAATTGCCCGGAGTTGAGAAGGACGAAATCAAGGTCAATGTGAAGGGCAAGATTCTGACCATTGACGTTAGTAACCAAGAGAGACCGTATCATAGAGAACTTGAACTACCAGCCAAAGTCAAGAAGGAAGAAGCTAAGTCATCACTACGGAATGGTGTTTTAGAAGTGCGACTGAAGAAGGCATAGAGGAGAGACGGACGATGTACACGCGGAAGTCGAAAAGGATTCGTTCATTGAGAGGATTGCGTACCGCGGGTTATGGCGATACAAAGGGTCATCGTGCTGCGGGTCAGCGAGGTGGAATGGGCAACGCCGGAACTGACAAACATCACAGAATGAGGACCATGAAGCTCAATCCACACTACTTTGGCAAGCATGGTTTCAAGAGACCGGAAAGCATCCTCAAACTTCCCTCCACCATCAATGTAGGCGAGATTGACGAGTCTCTGGACCGACTTGTTAGCCGAGGACTCGCGACCAAGTCCGGAAGTGCTTACACGGTTGATGTCGCCCGTCTTGGTGCTGACAAGGTTCTAGGTTCGGGCAGGGTGACGCGCAAGCTGAACCTTACCGGCGTTAAGGCGATTTCTCCCGGTGCGAGAGAGAAGATTCAGAACAAGGGCGGCACAGTCGACCTCCCGGCTGAGTAGTACTGTGGACAGCGAGTCATTGAGCCAAGTGGCAATGTGCTGAGATAGCATGTCGAATACGGATTCAGCTGTTCGTAGATGGAGCATGCTCGCAACCACCACTATCTTTAAAGGCCAAATCCAGATGGTGCCCCAGAAAACCTGCAGGAGACCACCGGTTAATTGCCATCTACATTTCTAAGGGCCCTATCTCCGATGGTCCGGGTCATGCCCGAGGTCAAGGCGCCTAATCGCAAGGTGTCTTTCCGAGAGAAAGCGATTTGGACTATTCTGGTACTTGTCGTATTCCTTGTGATGTCCCACATGCCCCTATACGGGGTGAACCAGGCGACCGTCACCGACTATCTGTGGGCCATGCGTGTGATTCTTGCAAGCACAAGAGGCACGCTAATGGAACTTGGAATAGGACCAATAGTCACTGCAGGCCTAGTAATGCAGCTCCTTTCAGGTTCCAAGATAATCAATGTGGATTTCAGCGACCCCGATGACCGAGCTCTGTTTACAGGCGGTCAGAAAGTGCTAGCCATGCTTATGACAGCATTCCAGGCAATGGCTTACATAATCGGGAACGCATATGGCACCCTCACTGCCGAAGAAGCTGTGCTTGTGTTTTTCCAGCTCTTTGCGGCAGGCATAATCGTCATCTTGATGGATGAACTTGTACAGAAGGGCTGGGGGCTCGGATCAGGCGTCTCGCTGTTCATCATGACTAACGTAGCAGGTCAAGTCATATTCAACATGTTTGATATCACACAGTACGAGACAAACGCCCAGCCGCTGGGCTACCCTCAAACAGGTACGGGGTTGCCCAAAGGCATTATCGCAGCCATTATCGCGAACATCCTGAGATTCTTTGGCATTGGTACCGATGCTGGTCCGACTGTTGATGCTTCCTGGTTAATCGTGAGAGACGGGTTTAATCCAAGTCTCCTATCGCTTGGTATCACTCTGTTGATATTCTTCCTCGTACTGTATATGGAATCCATGCGAGTGGAGATACCTCTGCAGTACGCCAAGTACAGAGGCATGAGAGCAAAATACCCGATCAAGCTGCTCTATACGTCAAACATACCTGTTATCCTTGCGCAGGCTCTCTTTGCTAACGTCATATTCTTCGCCCAGATCCTCTACAATGCATATCCCTCGAACGTCTTCCTTAACTGGCTAGGAGTCTTCGAAAAGGATGCCGCCAGCGGCAGACTAATAGCTATCTCGGGTCTGGCAAGATACGTCACGCCGCCTCAGGGCATATTTGCGGTCTTCCAGCAGTGGGACGGCTTACCACATGTTATCATCTATTCTGCAATCACCATTCTGTTATGCTGGGGATTCAGTAGAATCTGGATTGACATCAGCGGCATAGCTCCCCGTGATGTATCGAGGCAGTTGCTGAATTCCGGTTACATCGTTCCGGGCTTCAGAAGAAGCGAGAAGGTTCTTGAGAGGCTGCTTGACCGATACATCCCAGTGGTGGCGGGATTCGGCGGAGCTCTGATAGGCATCCTGGCAGCAGCAGCAGATGTTATGGGTGCACTAGCAAGCGGTACGGGCATATTGCTGATGGTATCGATCATCAAGCAGTACTACGAACAGATTGCCAAGGAACAGCTCAAGCAGATGGGCGGCGAGGGAATCGAGGGTCTGCTGGGAATCCTGTAGTCGACCTACTTGTAGCCTCACAACTCGGCATCCTGATCCGTACACGGGTTCTTGACAGGCCGTTCTCCATTACCTCTTACAGAAGGACATATAACGGGGACGCTAAAACCCCCGGAACAGCTCGATTGCTGGATGTCTGATATTTGTGCCCGAAGGAAAGAACCTTGTCATAGTCACAGGAATCCCAGGTGTCGGCAAGACGACCGTAATCACAACAGCTGTAGATATGGTCAAGCAGAAGCACGGAGAGGAAGTCCTTGTGCTGAACTTTGGGACAGCCATGTTCGAAGTCGCGTCCAAGAAGGGCTTGGTCAAAGACAGAGACGAGATGAGAAAGCTGACAACAAAGACGCAGCGGGAAATCCAGAAGCTGGCAGGTCAGAGCATAGCTCAGAAGGCCAAGTCAGCGCGTATCATTGTTGACACACATACGCTCATCCAAACGAACAACGGTTACTTGATTGGGCTGCCTGAGTGGGTAGTGACTGCACTTGGACCAAAGACCATAGTCTTGGTCGAAGCAGCACCCGATAAGATTGCTGCGCGAAGGAGCGAGGACCCCACTCGTGCACGTGACAGCCAAGATGTTGCGGTGATAGAGATCCATCAACAGATGTGCAGAGCCGCTGCTGTCGCCGCAGGGACGATCACTGGAGCAACGGTGAGAATAATCAACAATCGTCAGGGAGAAGTCGAGGCGGCTGCGACCGAGCTATATCAAACACTAATGGAGTAGACGAGAATGCAGGACCTGTTCGCAGCTCTCTTAGCTTGGTTTGAGATCTTCCGTACACCACCGCTTTCGGGCGTTTTGATTACTCTCGTCTCTATGGGTGTGACCCTAACCAGCAATCTGGCTATGAAACGCTTCACAGATGTGCGTCGGTTGAAGAGATATCAAACGGAGATTAAGCAGTACCAAGACATGGTGAAGCAGGCAAAGAAGAGTCAGGACGAGAAACTGGCTCGAAAGATAAGAAGAAGAAAGGCCTACATCGATAGAATTCAGAAGGAGATGCTGGGCGCAAGGTGCAAACCGCTTCTGATGTTCTTCATCCCGTTCATGATGATATTCTACTTACTCTCAGGGTTCTTTTCAGTCGGCGGCGTACAGCAGATAGTCGCAGTTATTCCGTTTAATTTTCACAAGCTTATGCCGTGGGCGGTTGGACTCATAGGCTATCCTACCGCGGGAGGATTCGGTCTATATTATGTTTGGTTCTACATGCTTGTTGGCTTTGGACTGGGGCAAATCCTTCAACGCGCTATGGGCGTCAGCATGACATGAGATCAGCAAAATCAACGATGGCAGCCTTAAGTAACGAAAGTCAAACCAGTGTCTTTCGCTGCCGAGCCGAAATCCTCCACCACACGCAGCAATGAAACCGTCCGCAAGAAACAACTGAGAAAAATGAGAAAGGAGGGAGGCAAACGCTCCCTCGAAGAAATCAACAAAAAGGCGCAGCTTTGAGATGAGGGGTTGAATCGTTGTCTGGGCTTCGCAGGGCCTAGTCCTCTTTCTCCTCCTCTTCAGGCTTTTCGCCGTGCTCTTCTATACGCTTGCCAACATCATGGGCAGTACCCTTGGCTACATCCCACCCTTTGTGCAGACCCCTTTCAGCACCTTTTCCGGCCTTGCCTATAGCCTTGCCATGCTTCTCTTTCTTCGGCAACGTTTCACCTCCTTTCAAGAGAGTAAGCCTAACCTTCCCCAGCTGTGAAAAAAAGCTTTCGGGGCGCCGCCGCCTCAGAGGGAAGGTCTCAAATCAGCGATGGCGACCTTAAATAACTTAAGCGAAACCAGACTGCATGAGGAGACCACGGCTGGAAGTCGTTGAAGGTCAAGAGGTTGACACTCGGGAACACTCATCTGCTGCGGACCACCGTAACACGCGGCTATGGCAACGCGCAACGGACAGAACCGTTCACTTGTTTCTGCGCGAACCTGCCATCACCGAGCTTGCCCGGAAGAAAACCCCTGCTGTCCTCGACCTATGCGAAATCCTCTTGGGCTCAACCGATGCGGATGAATGGCAAGTTGCAGTGAATGCTCTCGCCGAAATGAAGACAGTCGCAGCACTTGAGAGGTTGATTGCATTGTACTGCCAGTCTGACCCCGACGACAAATCTTTCATAGTGCAGAAGGTAGCCCATTGCCTTACTTCAGACCACGCATCTTCATTCGAAAGGATGCTCAGAGAACTTCCTGTCCCCTGCGAGATTGATGCGTCGAGATGGTCTTCATCTGCTAAGGCCGTCCTCGGAGCAGTCTCCGGAAGGCTTGGCCTCACGCTAACCTACGTTCGATCAGACAAAGAAGGGGCTCGCCTGCTAATTCGCCGGTTACTCTCAGGAACGAGATGTTGACACTAGCCCAGAATAATCGACTTGGCAGCGCGAATTGGACAGCTCACAATCAAGTGTCTGTAATCGTCTGGAGACTCAACAATCCGAAGATGGCCATTCATGACTCACCGCTTCACTTAAAAGGACACAAGAGCGGGTTTCCTGAGAACCACGGACAAAAGGATTGATGAGGCAATATGCGACATGGCGAACTCACCAGAAACAGATCAAACCGCATGGTGAGAACTCCGGGCGGCAGGACAGTGGTCCATAGGAGGAAGATGTACTCGCCGGGAGGCACCTGTACTCTCTGTGACTCAAAGATGGAACTTCCAAGAGAAGCTAAGCATGGTTTGAGTCGCACGGCAAGCCATTCTTCCAAGAGACCGAACCGCCCATATGGCGGCGTCGCCACTTCAAGGGCCGTCAGACGAGGCACTATAAGGTCCTTGCGTGGACAATAACATGAAACGCGTCATAACAATCAGCGGGCTTCACGGAACAGGCAAGACTTCCGTTGCCAACAGAATTGCCGAAGAATTCGGTCTAAGGATTGTATCCGTTGGCTCACTTTTTCGATCTCTTGCCAAAGAGAGAGGCCTAACTCTCGAACAGTTCAGCAGGGTCGCCGAGCATGACGCCAGTATTGACCGAATCTTGGACGACCGTCTGAAGCAGGAAGCCGAGAAAGGCGATGTGGTTCTTGATGGTCAGTTGGCTGCTTGGATGGCGGGTGACGCGGCGGACTTCCGAGTTCTGTTGACGGCACCGCCCGACATACGGCACCGACGAATCTCTGACCGCGATGGGATCGGCTTCGAGCAGGCAAAGAGTCAGACGACTACACGAGAGAAGAGTGAGAGAGCGAGGTATCACAAGCTCTATGGCATTAAAATCGAAGACCAGTCTGTTTACGACTTGGTCTTGAACACTGGCAAGTACGACCTCGAGGGCGTGATTGTTGTGGTGGTTGGTGCCATCAGGGCATATTTCGTGTCCGAAAGAGCATCCGCATGATTGTAGCGTAAGACTGATATTGTCAGCTGAATCGGATACCTCAATCTCCAGTCGTTCCAAAGGGATGAGACCGGAGGCGACTCCGGGGTCTCGTATGACCGAGGAAACACCAAGGTGATGTACAATGAAGATATACGAAACTGGACGTGTTTGTGTCAAGACCATGGGTCGCGAGACCGGTAGCTACTGTGTAATCGTGGCCTCCAAAGACGAGAATATGGTTGTAGTGACCGGGCCGAAGAAGATTAGCGGGGTCCGCAGACGGCCCTGCAATATCAAGCACCTCGAACCGCTTGAGACGCAGCTTGAAATTGCCGAAGATGCCGATGACGAGACTGTCGAGAAGGCGATCACAGATGCTGGCCTCCTAGAAAAGTTCCGAAGCAAAGTCAGACTGCCTCAGTAGGTCACACGAGAATCACGTTAATCTACTAGTCGCCGTTCACATCGAATCCAGGTCGACAATCCCGATTCGGGAGCTGCTCCAAAACACAGAAAGGCTCGAGAGAGCAAAGACGACGCTTGGAACTGACATCAATGCATTACAGACTCGCGTACAAGAAGCCAGCAGTCACGAGGTAAGCTCGCATGTCAAGAATGCTGCCTGCAGACGAGCCGCGTGAGCTTGTTGTGAGAGCAAACGACACAACTAATCAATCGTTCGGCTTTTCATCGCTTGAGTCACTTCCAATAAAATACCTTCTGGAGAACGGCGTGATTTGCCTCGACAAGCCAGCAGGTCCCACGAGCCACGAAGTGGCTAGCTGGGTTCGTTCCATGCTTGGCTGTGAAAGGGTTGGCCATGGAGGTACTCTCGATCCTGCAGTCACAGGAATACTGCCCGTCGGAATTGGCAATGCAACAAAGGCCATGCAGGCCTTACTTCCAGCAGGCAAAGAGTATGTCTGCGTAATGGAGCTTCATGGTTCGGTCGATGAGGAAACACTACGCGAAGTTATCCTGCAGTTCGTTGGAAAGATCTACCAGAAACCCCCACTAAAGTCATCGGTGAAGAGAGCTTTACGAGTTCGAGAGATATACTACATAGACGTGATTGAGATCGCCGGTCGGCTTGTTCTCTTCCACGTTGGCTGTCAGGCCGGAACATACGTCAGAAAGCTATGTTTTGACTTAGGCGAGGCATTGGGGACTGGGGCCAGTATGGCGGAACTCCGCCGTACACGTGTTGGTCCGTTCAAGGAAGACGAACACATGTGCTCGCTTTACGACTTGAAAGATGCTTACCACTTCTGGACCAGCGATGGTGACGAGACAGAACTCCGCAAGTACTTGCTGCCGACGGAGTTTGCTCTGAGCCACCTTCCAGTCATCACGATTCGTGATAGTGCAGTTGATGCCATCTGCCATGGAGCCAGCTTGGCGGCGAGTGGTGTCGTGAGCCTCCATACAGGAATCAAGAAAGGCGACTTGGTGGCAGTCAAGACGCTTAAGGGTGAGGCCGTCGCCATAGCCAAGAGCTCAGAGACCACGGATAGAATTGCGAAAGCAGGTAGTGGCATTGTAGCGTCGGTGGAAAGAGTGTTGATGGAACGAGGACGATATCCGCAGATGTGGAAGAAACGAACGACACAAGAATAGGCTGTAGAGAATGCGCATAAAGACATAGGGCATGTCGGCGGCCTCAGGGCTGACAACCGAGAAGTTCATTTCCTTTCCTTTCAGAGTCATAATTGGCCTTGGAGCGAAAGAGCGACTAACGGAACCAGCTCCCCTGGAGCTGGAACTGAGGAAGCTCCCAACTATGTGTCGATGCCGGTCCTGTGTGAACAGGGAGGCGAGAGTCTCGCTCTGGGAACAGAAACGGCACATCCGGCCAGGATAAGACTATGATGCGCAGACGTTCAATGCGCTGAGGATCTGACTGGAACAGTTGAAACGGCCCAACACTGGATAGCAACTCCAAGAATACGCCCATGACGTGTCGACCCGAGGCGTAGGGTAGGAGGCTTAGTCTGATGTCGCGAGGTTCATCTTTGGCAACAGCGATGGACGAAACAGAATTGGGGCTACTCTTCGAACCAAGGCCACTTACATTCCCGTGTCAAAGAACGGGGTCTTGACCATCGGAATTGTCCCTTTCATCAGATTGGGCTTTCGTGTGGGCGGCCATTATCTCTTGTTGCACGGTGACAACCTCTGTGCTCGTTACGCACTCAGCATAGGCATCGAGCCATTCACGGTTCAGCGTTATGAAAGTAGGGCCCCATCTGAAGACAGACATGATATCACGAGCAGCCTCTTTGAATCCGAGTATGTACAGGGCGGCTCCTATTGCCTCTGCCGTCGACAAACGTATTGGTTTGTAGGTATTGACGGGGTTGGCGGCCAGCAGGTAAGGCAATGCCCTCTGAACGCCTGATTTCGCTTCGCTGAATATCTCCTCGGCTTGATTCCATGAGCAGTCCAATGCAACGATGCCTGCTCGTCGCACAGTCTCTCTGTCCGACGGAGAGAGTGCTACTTCAGATACGGGATTTAGCACAACAGCCCTCTCCGGTATCTTCCTTAAGTCACGCACCAAGATAGCGCGTTTCATCTGCCCAAGCCGAATTCCGGTGCACTTCTTCGGATCACACTGGTCCGCATGAAATATCACCACCTTGAGCGGACCCGTACCTTGAATGGAAACCATCAAGAGACACTCACTTCGAAACGGATTTCAACGTTCCCATGCTTGGCAAAGTCGAGGATGTTATCCGTGTTCTTTGTGCCCGGCCAGTCATGCGAATTATGTGGTTCGGTGAGAGTCAGACTGCAGAGATGTCCCATGTGCGGAGCTTCTGTCTGTCCCGACTGTATGTCTGCAAATGAGAGCCTATGCCTTGTTTGCCTCGAAGCTAGATGTCAGATATGCAAGAAGAATCTCTCGTCCAGAGCCTGCAATACATGCGGGAGACTAGTGTGTGAGGACCATGGAGTTAGAATTGGAGAGGCCACCTTCTGTGACAGATGCAAACCTGGAGACGAGAAAGTTTGACGATTGTGCACCTAGGAATGGATGACATAGACAGCCCAAGCGGTGGCTGCACGACACATTTTGCGAGCACTCTTGTTGAGCGACTCGATGGATGGCATGTCAAGTGGCTCGATTATCCAAACTTGGTCCGCTTGAATCCAAACATCCCCTACCGGACACGCGGTAATGGGGCGGTTGCCCTGCGATTCTGTATCGAGGCCAAGAGAATGTCGGAGCTCTTCTCAGAAGCAAGAAGAATGGTCGAGGGATATACTGAGAGAGGCTACCCAAACACAAACCCAGGATTTGTTATGGTGATCAACGATATACCCGAACAGGTTACGGAACTGGCAAAGCTCGCACTATGGAGAGCGCTCCCCATCGCTGCGGCTCAGAGAATAGTCGACAGACTCTTGCTGAAGCACTTCATTATGGGTAATGGACGTGGTCTCATCGGTGCATTGTCTGCAATCGGAAATCGGCTTGCCAATGACCACACTTACGAGTATCTTGCCTACAGGCCAATCAGTACTCGTTCACGAACAAGGGGAGTCGACCACGATTCGGTTATTGAGATGGACAGAATCATGGGAGACCGTGTGTTCTCCAACATGGACCCATCGTCGGGTGAGATACTTATAGGACCTCGTGGACCCGACCCCGTCATATACGGCATTCGGGGTGAAAAGCCCGAGTATGTAATAGAGGCTGCATCCTATGTCCGCAGTTCCGAAGCCAGAGAGAGATGGACTGTCTTTAGGACGAATCAAGGGACTGGCGAACATCTGACACACATAGTGCGAGTCTGCGATCTGAGACCATACATGGCTGCGCTCGTTCAAGGAGAAGTCGCATCAACACCTACGATGATTGAAGGAGGACACGTCATGTTTTCGATTTCGGATGGCTCTGGCAGAATTGACTGCGCGGTCTATGAACCCACACGGGATTTGAGGGAGAAGGCACTGCTGCTCACTGTGGGCGACGAAGTATGTCTTCATTCCGGTGTGCGACCTTCATCAAGCAGTCACGGTCTGACTCTGAATGTTGAGGGTGTTGAAGTGATTACACTGTCTGAACAAGTTGCCCTCATGAACCCGATATGCCCACAATGCGGAAAGAGAATGAAAAGCGCGGGTAGTGGAAAGGGCTTCAAATGTGATGCGTGTGGGTTCAGAACTCGGGACGCAGGGAAGAACGAAATCTCAATTGACAGAACCCTTGAAAGAGGCCTTTACTTGCCGCCCTTGGGAGCCCAGAGACACCTAACCAGACCCATAGCACGAATTAACAAGACGAACTCAGGCATGCCAACGAGTCTCGTGGAAAGGTGGCATTTCCCCTAAGGTAACTCCGGTTCCCGATGGCAGAGCGTAGGCACCTAGACTCTGCGGCCTCGACGCCCGCCGGGCTTCCTTGTGCCATCGTGAGGTAGTGGTGTAACCTCGTCGATGATTCCAATCTTCAGACCCGCTCGGCTTAGGGCACGAATAGCAGCTTGTGCGCCCGGACCAGGAGTCTTTGGACCATGACCGCCCGGTGCACGAACGCGTATGTGAATTCCGTAGATGCCTTTGTCCTTTGCCTCACGTGCTGCCTGAAATGCAGCCTGCATTGCAGCGTGCGGAGAAGACTCATTCCGGTCAGCCTTGACCATCATGCCGCCCGTAGACCGTGCGATTGTCTCGGCACCTGTGATGTCCGTAATGTGACAGATGGTATCATTGTATGAAGCAAAAATGTGAGCAATACCCCACTTCTGAGGCTCATCTCTCCTCTTTGGACGCTCTTCTTCACTACTCATCTTCCGCGCCTCCGCCCTCTTCTTCCTCTACTGCCTCGGCTGCAATGTCCTCTTTGTACCCCTCCTTGACCTTCACGGCCTTCTCACGAGGTGGTCGACGAGGACCTTCCTCGCGCGCCTCTGCAGCCTCTTCAGGCGGCATTGTGGCCCTTTGGGCTGCCTTCGTTGCAGCAACCCTCGCAGGATGAGCAGCATCATTCAGGGGAGAGTTGCCCGCATATCCGATTCTGTCTTCTTCTGTGACTGTGACAATCCGGCCAGGGGTTGTGATTCTAGACCCGTCAAGCGCGATGTGACCATGCACGACAAGCTGTCGAGCATGGTATGGCGAAGAGGCAAGCCCTTTCCTAAACACAATGGTCTGAAGCCTTCTCTCAAGAACATCTTGGAGGGTCAAATCTAGAACGTTGTCGAGTGTCGGCTCCTTCTTCAGGATCCCTCGTCGGACAAGCTTGTTGACAATCTCCTTCTCAAGGCTTGCACGGTCGGCGGGCGGTAGAGCGAGCAGGCTTCTTGCCGCTCTTCTGTAGTTCGACAATGCGGCCCTGTGTCTCCACAGTTCCCTCTTGTTTCTCAGTCCGTAAGAACCAATCAGCTGGAGCTCCTGCTCAAGCCTGTCAGTTTCATATGGGCGCTTTGGCGTCGCGTATTGTTTTCTCGGTCGACGTGGATCCCCCATCGCTGATTCCTCCGACTACTTCTTCTCCCTTGACACACCAACGGCAACTCCGTGCCGCCCGGTCGACCGTGTATGCTGTCCTCTAGACTTCAAGTTGAAAGAGTGCCTGATTCCACGCCATGACTTGATTCTCTTGAGACGATCGATGTCGCTACGGTGGGCGAAGTCCAAGTCTGGCCCTATTAGATGAAGCGTTCTGCCACTGCTACGATCTTTCGGCCGGTTCACATACCAGATAGGGAATCCGGCAGTACTCGGATCGTTGAGGAGCTTCTCAATCTTGTGAACCTCTGAATCCGTGAGGTAGCCGAGGCGAGATGTTGGATTCAGATTCAACCTAGCAATGGCTGTCTTTGACAACCTTAGACCCACTCCCCTAACCCTAGTGAGACCTTGGAGAAGGTTCTGTTGTCCATCTATGTCAGTACCGGCTACACGTATGATGTGCCTGTATTCTCGCTCGGACATTGTATACTACGTCATCCCATCTGACCTGAGGCTCTGTTCGCTTCTTGGAGTCGGCTTATAACGGTTATCATCGGGCAGATTGCATTCTTGGCCTCATCTCTAGAAAAGCGATATGATAGATGGCGCCCAGGGCGAGATTCGAACTCGTGTCTCCTAGAAGGAGAGTAGCTTTCGGTTTCCCATATATTACGTAGAGGGACGACTCCAGGCTACCGCCGTGACCGCTTGGCTACCTGGGCATCATAAGAACACGCATGGAGAGTTCCATTTAAGCATGATGATGATGCGAGCATATGTGAGATTACTTCGTTGAAGAAGACAGCGTTTCTCTGAAAGACAGCTCACCGGTGTAATCCGTAAGCATCATTTCACGTACTCGGTCCGGATCCCGTGTATGGCCTAGCACCCAGGAGAGCTTGACAAGTGCGGCCTCAGATGTCATGTCGTAGGCGCTCATGGCTCCAACGTCAAGTGCGACTCGTCCAACTTCGTAAGTCATCGGGTCTGCTTGGCCGAATGCACACTGCGAGCTCACTACGACGAAACAGTCGCGGGACACGGCCTGCATGATCGAACCCGTCAATGCGTTCTCCTCGGTTGGTATGTTCCCAGCTCCGAAGCCCTCAATCACGATCCCATGATAGCCCATATCCACTATCTTTGAAAGGATTCCAGGAGGCATTCCCGGAAAGACCTTCAGAAGAAACACGCGGTCGTCCAATCGAGTGTCGAACCGCGGAACAATGTTGCGGCGTTTCTTCCGCCCCTCGTACAGGATTATGTCTCGTGCCAGCATTCCGAGAGGAGAAGGATCAACTGAATCGAAGGCGTCATAGGACATCACTCGGACCTTCTTCGCTCTTGTGGGCCTGTGAATCTCGCCGTTGAAGACTATACATGCCTCGCCCAAATCGCCAAATGCAGCTACACGGAGAGAGTCAATCAGATTTCGCGGTCCGTCGCTCCAAGGGGTGGAGGCAGGAATCTGGGAACCTGTGAAGACAATCGGCTTCCCGAAGTCCTGTATCATGAAAGAAAGTGCCGATGCTGAATAGACCATGGTATCAGTCCCGTGAGTTACGACTACTCCGTCCATGTCAGGCATCTCATCATAGGCCGCCCTTACTGCGCTGGCGATTTCTTGCCAATGGTGCGGCTGTGCATTTGCAGAGTCCAGCTGGAATAGCTCTCTCTTCACAACCGTGATATTCCCCATGCCCCTTGGAAGACCCGCAAGGAGAGCATCAACCGATAGGCCCGGTCGTAGCGCCTGAATGCTCGGGTCATACACACTAGATATCGTGCCGCCTGTGGTTATGAGGCATACCTGCGGTGCATCCTTCGTCAACGCTAAGAACACCCTCATCAGCGTCAGTGAACATCGATTTATTGATGTTGCGCTAAAGATATGGTGTCAACCACAAGGGATTCCACATGAGAGACCTTATAGTCGTGGGGAGCGGACCTGCCGGTGCAACTTGTGCCAGAAAGGCCGCCCTAAGAGGTCTCGACGTACTGCTTCTGGAAAAATCGAGACACCCGAGGGAGAAGCTATGTGGAGGAGCGCTCAATCCTCGTGTGCCAAAGGCTCTTGGCTTCGATATCAGACCTGTCCTAGATCGGGAAGTGCACAGCGCAAGGATACATGCTCCTTCTGGCAGGAACTTCCTCGTTACAAATCACGGGCTTTCTAGCTATATGATTAGGAGGAATCGGTTTGATAGCTACTTGGTGCAGAAAGCCGAAGAGGCTGGAGCCCAAGTTATCCAGGATAGCGAAGTAGTAGCATTGCAGCAGACACGAAGTGCGGTGCGAGCTCTCTGTCGAGGAGACTCGTATGAGTCGCATCTTCTTGTTGGTGCGGACGGTGCAGAGGGGATTGTTGCGCGAGAGAGTGGGATTAGGTCTAGCTGGCCGCCCAACCGAATGGCTCTCTGTATGGCTGCAGATGTCAGCATGGATGAAGCTGATATTCGAAAGCTAACTGCTGTCGATGGAGAGTCCGATGAGCTTGCGATGGAATTCTATCTTGGAACAGTAGACTGGGGGTATGGATGGTGCTTTCCCAAGGCTGAATCCGTCTGCATCGGAATAGGATGTAGAATGGACAGGATGCGAAATCTGCAAGTAGCATGGATGAGGTTTCTGAAGAGGATAAACGAGGAAAAGGGCCTTTCAATTAGACCAGCAGTAGAAGATACATTCAAAGTGCCGGTCGGATATCCTGAATGGAGTCTCGTCGGTCGTAGAATAATGCTGACAGGAGATGCTGCTGGCTTGGCATCCCCTTTGACAGGAGAAGGCATCTACTATGCTATCGTTTCGGGGTCAATCGCAGCTGATGTATCAGTGCAGGCGATAGAATCCAAGAATGCTCAAGAGGTGCTAGCATTCTCGCAAAGAATGAGAAAGGAGCTGATACCTGAGCTTGAATCAGCAGAGTTCATTGCGCGCAGACTGATGAAATCTACGAGGAGCCTTGAAATCGCCTGTGAGGTTGCTCAGAAAGATCGAATCATACGTGATTTAATCATCCAATTCGTTGCCGGTTCGAGATCCGCTCAGAAATCGAGAAACAGTATGTTGAAACGGATGCTCATTCATCATCCATTGGAGAGCGCCCTAATGGGCCTGGGGTGATTCAGTTCTGATGGCGGTGACGCCTTCTTAATGTTCAAGGACGACGGGCTCGTCCGTGTTCCCAAGTTCAATACGCATCAAGTCGCGCGCTAAGATTGTCCGAGGGAAAATCGCAGACGCCTCAGCGAGAATGACTGAGCCGTCACCGTACCTTGGGCTATAGTGCGTTAGCGCGAGTAAACGGACATCAGCCTCAAGAGCAATCTGAGCCGCGGATTCTGCTGTCATATGACCCCTTTCATGGGCAATGCCAGCTTCGTCAGAAGTGTACATCGCCTCGCAAATCATCAAATCCGATCCGGCCGCGGCATCCCTTAGGGCCTGACAGGGCCTTGTGTCTCCTGAGTATACAAGAGTAAGGGGCCGAGGCTTCGGACCTGTAACCTCTTCGGGGGTCACTAGTCGTCCATCATCAAGCGTCACGGAGTCCCCGGAGGCCAGAGCCTTCCAGAGAGGACCCCGGGGCACACCGAGATTGAGAGCCCTTTCTGGCAGAAACTTGCCTGTGGGGCGTTGATAGGTCATTCTATAACCAAATGCAGTCCCTCTATGATCAACCTCGAAGGCGTTGACCGACAGATCTTCTGCTGAGAATATGAGCCCCGTCTTGATCGTTTGAACGGTTGCTTCGAAAGTCGTTCCGAGGTTGATTGTTTCTTGGTTCATCTTGACATACTCAATCAATCCTTCAGGGCCGAAAATTCTGAGAGGTCTTATGCGGCCAAGCAGCGATAAACGGAGAAGAAGACCCGGGAGACCCAAGATGTGATCAGCATGCATGTGCGTAATGAATACGCACATACGTTTGTTCAGACCAATTCCTGCTCGACCTATCTGCCGCTGTATGTCCTCACCGCTGTCAAACAGCAGAACCCAACCGTTGAATTCTGCCGCAAATGCTGGCAAGTTCCTTCCTTCGGTTGGCATTGAACCCCCCGTGCCTAGGAAGACAACTCGCAACATCGACAGGACCGGACTACTGGGACATGCTAGTGCAGATATCGCTTGTGCCTCTGCCTCACATTAAGCCAAGTCAATCGGGACCTTGCTTGTCTCTGCCTCATTTCGAACAACACCGTATGACCGAACATCAAAGAAGTCTCCTTGACTCCATCGCCAAGACCTGCTCTTCCGGTCGAACATCGCAGCTGTCGAGACGAAACTCTCGGTTCCTGCAGACACGATCTGAGCCACATAGTTGTCGGCGCGGCTGAACTCAGAGTGTAATATACTCACAAGGTCTCTGCTTGTACCTCGTGGAAGAGCAGCAATAAGCAGTATTCTGTTCTCTGCCGGGTTCTCAATGTTCCGAATCTTTGTGACGTAGGTCACCGGTAGAGCTTTCCAAGCGCGTACCACGTCATCAGCGGCACTTGGGGAGACCACAGCAAGTACATGTTCTGTGAGGTTTGGGATGGCAATCTGTGCCCGGGGTTCGACAAGGCCGCTCTCTCTCAGTTCTCGACACTTCCTGAACGCAGTGCTCTCAGACACTCCTGTCGATGCCACGACCTCTGCTGCTGTACACTCATAATTCATACGGAGTTGATCGATTATCGGAAGCTCAGCTGGTGTGGGATTAGGGGCACCTGCGGGCGGGGAAGTGGACTCACCAAGCACAATGGAATCTCCACCACCACGACATGCCAAGCGAAACTGAAGAGAGTCTAGTTTCCATTGTCCTCTTCCGGGATGAAGGTATGCATCTGAGAATCCAACTTTGCCTTTTGACAGATGCCAAAGCGAAACCCCATCCGCTGCACTCCTCAAGGTCTTGACCAATTGAAGGAACTCCTCCTTTCGTTCTGTGGGATGAGCAGTAACGAGATATGCGGAGGGTGAAGGGCCATCGATAAAGAGCGATTTTTCCACGTATGGTCCGCTAATAGCGAGACTGGGCGATTTGAGAGCCAGTAGCATCCGCTCTATTCCATATTGATCGATATTCAGCAGCCCTCTTACCTGTAGAACGCCTGAATCTCGCAGTCTCTTGTAGGCCCTCCTTGCCTGTGGGTAACTCATGTGCATCTTCGTTGCCAAATCATTCAGACTCACACTAGGTGTCTCTGCATAAGCCTTCAATACTGCAATCTCGGTGCCGCTGAAACGCGATAGGTTGTCTGCCCAGAGTTCGGTGACTAACGAAATGAGGTCGTTCTGTGTGATTGTAGAGAACCTGCCCACTCCCGGGAGACCTGCTAGTCGTCTCTGGAGGGCCGACGGTAGACTTCCGCGAAATGTACTAACCATCATACTGAGGTTTCTTGTGTCGGGGTTCTCTTGGAAAACCTCGGTCTCTTCTCCAAGCTCCATACGTGCAAGCACCTGAAGCAAGGCTTTCGCGGAAGGCGAGAGACCAGCTCCTAGGTCCTGAGAGATGTCGCTTTCCGGCACTGACATCAAGTCCTTTTCGGCAATCCGCTCTGCCGCTTTGCATTATGCCGATTGGTAGTGCTATGCCTTTGATTTAAACGACTAGCGTGTCTTGAAGGGCTGCGAGGAAGCATATAGACTATCGAAATACGCGCCACCCATAGCTGCGAATACGGCATGACTCGAGTATACACCTAAGAACTCTGAGTCCCAGTCCTCGGTCGCACCTGCGAGCATTATCAGTGTCTCCCGCCCGTCGACAACAAGCCCAGCCCCGAACACATGTCGGATTCTGATTTCGAAGTTGCTCGGAATCAGGTTTCTAACCGATTCAGCAACCTGAGATGTCAGAATGTAGACTCTCTCCGTCTTGACCTGAAGAACTCTGTCAGCGAGCGAGGCAATATCACCAGAGTCTGGGTCAAGATGTGGAATGGATAACTTGATTTCCTCCCTAGCGGAGGTCAGCATCTCGATGGCTTTTGCCAGAATGGACGCTTTGCCATGCATGACCCAGACGTCTCGGGTCGTTGCTTGGACCTCTCGTTCGAAACGCGGCTGAAGCTCTCCGACTACTACCTTGCTTGACTTGTCAATCTTGTCCTCCCATGCCAACCGAACGAGGCGTACAACTTCGGTGGGTGCTTTCGCAACATACACGGTCGGACGAGCACGCCTCACTTGTATGAAGCCTTTCTCCTCAAGCCGGGTCAGCACGTCGTATATTCGTGAGTATGGCACGAGTGACTTTGTGCTTATCTCAGATGCTGACATGGGACCCTTTTCAACAAGAGCCAAGTAGGAAGCAGTCTCGTATTCAGTGAGACCCAAGTTCTTCAGAGCCCTCACTGCCTTCTCGCTAGCAGACAATAGGTGCACCAGCAGAGATGTTACTACTGACCCCTGTCTTAAGCGTTGTTAGCGAACTCGGTCGTACCAGTCAAGTAACGAAGCAAACGCCTTGGTCCTGTGCGATACTGCAACCTTCTCCGAGAAACTCATCTCGGCATATGTTCGCATCTCACCATCACAGATGAAGATTGGATCATACCCAAAACCCTCTCTACCTGATGGCGCAAGCGCGATTCGACCGGGCATTTCACCTACGAATGCTTCGATATTCTTGCCATCCGCATAGGCCGCTGCTGTGACAAAGTTCGCTGTCCTATCGGTAATCCCCTCCATGAGCTTGAGAATACCAAGGTTACCGATTGTCTTCTGCACAAATGACGCGTAAGCCCCGGGAAAACCGCTCAATGCAGATATGTAAAGACCCGTATCATCGATGACGAGCGGACGCTTGAGGACACGATAGGCCGCCTTTGCAGCCTCACGTGCTACTACAACAACATCATCAGACTTGACTTCCATCTTGTCAACTTGTGAGACCTCAATCCGTATCCCATGTTTCTCGAAGAGTGGCCGTATCTCAAGTAGCTTGTGCGGGTTCCCCGTGACCACGATCATACTATCCTTTGACGTAGGCGAGAACCTCTTTCATTACCTTGTATGAAGACCGTGTCTTGTCAAGGTCGAACATGCCTGTAGTGTTCCATAGGATGATGTGCTGAAGCCCCTGTCGGACGTACTCCTCCAGCTTCTTGATCATGTCATCACAACAACCGCACATGTAGAACTCGTGAAGAACAGCATCAGGTACTTCCTCGATTGCTCTTAGGACTCTCTCCCGTTCACAGCGCATCGGAACATAGTCTCGAAGCGGATAGAAATCGTCTCCAAACGGATGCTTATGTCCCAGTCTCTTCCACTCGCTTCCCGGATAGAGTAATGCGAACGCTTTGGCAAGAGGAGTGTGCATCAGACGTTCGCATTCCGATTCATCGTCATCGAGAATGCTCCAGTTCCATATGGCAGCGGTGAATGGGCCGGTCTTTCCAAGCTTCTTCCTATTGCCCAAGATTCTCTTGAGACTCTGACCATAGATAGAAGGACGAAGTAAGGTAGGTATCCACCCATTACCAAACTCCGCCGCAATGTCAAGCATTCTCGGACCATGAGCTGCAACCCATATCTGAGGAGGACGATCCTGAATCGCGGGACGAAGAGACATGACGGCATCCTTGAGCTTGTAGAAATGGCCTTCGTAGTCGAAAGGTTCTTGGGTCGACCAGATTCGTTCAATGATCTCAAGAGCCTCTTTGAGCCGCCCTACTTGCCCTGAGTAACTGAACCCGTAGGGCTCGACGTTCTCAACCTCTCCTGCACCAATTCCCATAATTGCTCTGCCACCGCTCACGTGGTCAAGCGTCAGAAATGTCTGTGCCAATAGCACTGGGCTCCGTCTTATCGGCTCAGTCACCGACGAGATGAGTTTCACTCTCTCTGTCACAGCCGCGCATGCTGCCATTATCGTGCTCATCTCGAAGAACGTATGAGGAGACTGCTGAATCATGGCCAAGGGCGTTATGTCAGGTGTCCAGATGCTTTCGGGAACAAAACCCGAAAAGTGGTCTGGAAAAGCCATGCTGTCATAACCCAAGGAGTCAATCAGACGAGCATTCTTTGCGGCATTTTCCCACGGCGGCAGAAAGGGCCCGGGGACTCCAATCTGAAGATTGCTGAGGTCGGTCATTCACTTCCACTTCTCCGCGAAATAGGTCAGGACCTTCTTGACTTTCTCGTAATCTGCAATGCGCATGAATTCATCGATACCATGAAAGCGGGTGTCATCGGCAATTGTGCCAAAGCATGCCGTCGGGATGCCAAGGGATGTGAAGTAGTGACCATCATTCCCACCGAGATCTGCTGCCATCGGGACATCCTCACCAACAGCCTCTCTCACAGCCACAGCAAAGGCCTTCATGTACTTGTTATTGGGATCTGAGCCCCAGCCATTCGCCTTTGTCATAAACTCCAAGGAGGCATCGACACCGGTCTCTTCCTTCGCTTTCTCGAAAAACTGCTCCAGGTTTCTCGCGACATCATCGGGTTTCTCTTCGGGAATCAGCCTGCAGTCGAAGGATATCTCAGCTTTTCCGGGGATGATATTGGTCTTCGTGCCTGCGTTGTAAACAGTTAGAGAGAATCGTCCCCAGAGGTTCTTGTGTGGGCTTCCTGGTGGTGCGAGCAGCTTTGATTCAACCTTCCCCCGAACGTCAACATAGTCGAGCATGACGTTGAGAAGAGGGATGGATAGGTGGATAGCATTGTTGAAAGCAAAAGGGTAGCCGGCATGCCCTTGTGTCCCGTGAACAGTAATCGTGCCTGCGAGAATGCCGCTTGCGCCAATGCTCACGTAAGCAGGACCGGAATCAACAACGATTGCGAAGTCGCCCCTGATTTTCGGTGGACCATTCATCAGGTATTCAATTCCCCACTCTCCGCCAATCTCCTCGTTCGGTGAGATTAGTATCTTCCAGTTGACCTTGGAGCTACGCTTCTTGATGAGATCCCTTGCGGCACTCACAGCCGCCACGATGTTCCCCTTGTTATCTGCCGCGCCTCGACCGTAGACCTTGTCGCCTTCAACAGTGAGCTTGAACGGCGGCTTCTTCCAAGCAGCGACGTCCCCGGCGGGCACCACATCGTAATGAACACAGAGCAGGAGCGTCTGCTTGGCTCCTGCATTGAGAGTGGCGACAATGTTCGGTTGTGATATGCCCCCCGGCTTTCCGTCGAAAACGTCAACGCGAAGTCCCGCCTCTTCGCAATACTTCCCAATGATCTTGGAGCACTCAACGTAGTTCTTCTTCTGTTCGCTGTTTGTGTCGAGTTCGACAATGTCTCTGAGGAAGTTCTCTTCCCACTTATCCATCGGATGTCAGCTCTCCTGACAGTTGCCATTGGCAGTCTAGCCCATTGATTAGCGTATCGCCTTAATCTCACTTCTGGCAGGTCTGGCAGTAACTTGTCTTGAACCTATTAGCGGTCACCTCAGATATACGGCCGCCACAGAGCGGGCATATTCCGCCGCCTTTATTGTGAATCATCAGGAAATCACGTTTCTCTGGCCCCAAGTCCTCAAGTCCCTTGTGCGATAGCATTTCACGATATCGTCCAAGGACGCTCCTCATAGCGTCGTATAACTTGACTATTTCACCATCATTCAAGGAGCTCCGTTTTCGAAATGGCAGAATCCCCGCATAGAGCAGAACCTCATCTGCGTACGCATTACCGATTCCCTTTACAAACCGCTGATTCTGCAACACATTCTTGATTTGCCCTTGGAACCTTGGAACACGTGTTCTAAAAACCTCGAGAGTCAAAGCGGGGTCGAGAGCGGAGGGCCCTCTTCCTTCGAACCCGGCGGCCCTGTTTTCATCTCCTTGCATTATGATGTAAACGCGGCTCATCGATTTTTTGTCAGCATACCAGAGGGTGCCTCTGCCTGTTTGGATTGAGAAGATGTCCGATTTTAGAGCCGATCTCTGCTTCGCGGATATCCTAAACCTACCTGTCAGCATCGGATTGACAAGAATCTCAAGAGAATCGCTCAAGTTCATAATCAGAAACTTCCCGTCTGCGCGGAAAGCAAGGAATGACTTGCCCTTTGCAGTCTCTGCAAATTGATCCGCAGTACCGCCATGAATCACAAGGTGATTATGGACTACAACTCCATCAATCATTTCGCCAGCGAGAGCCTCGGTCAGTCTTTCTGCGATTATTTCTAGCTCAGGCAGCTCAGGAATTAGGGTCACCCCATTTGAAGCCTCTTCTATCTGGCGTGTATTGTAGTCTGTAGGAACATGACTTAACTACGATGCTTGCATCAATCATGTTCATGCCTGAACTCACCGTATATCATATCCAAAAAGGAAAACTCGTCAGGGTGCCAGACCCCGGGAAATTCGGTCGAGGAGACTGTTACCTAGTCGATGGAGGCGTCACAGTATTCATGTGGATTGGGCCCAAGTCGACAGCAGACGAACAGTTCCTAGCCGCTGCCGAGGCGGTCTTCAGAGACACGGCACGCAAGGGTCAAGCTCAGCTCGTGCGCATTGAAGGTGGAAATGAACCGCCGGCATTCAAGGCGCTCTTCAAAAACCTCCAACTTACTGACGACGACACAGCTGGCATTCTCAGAAAGGTACAGCTTCAGAAGCATGAGTACAAGATGTGGCGAGTGTCCAACGTGAAGGGACAGACCTACTTCACGGAAGTGCCTTGGAAACGCGACTCAATGAAGAGCGAGGACGTGTTTATCTTGGACACTTGGGACAGCATCTACGTTTGGCGCGGCGGCAAAGCAAGTGCTCGTGAGAAGTTCGATGCGACAATCATAGCGCGAAAGTACGATGCGGAAAGAGTCGGAGCCCAGAAGATTGTGCTCGTTGACGAAGGCGAAGAACCAGAGAGTCTAAAGAAGCTCCTACGCTAGTCACAGGATGGAATGATCGTCAGACGACGACCATCACACCACTCTGTAGTGGCCAGTGCGCGGCTCATAGATAGCGCCCGCATCTTTCAGTTTCGTCAGACTCTCGGCAGCCACATGCTTCTCTATGCTGGCCTCTCCTGCAATATCGTCAAGAGTCGGTCCTAGAGACCCTCGTGTGCCTTCATCTAGAGTCTTCAAGGCTCTGAGAATCTTGGTGTCATACTTGCCTAGTCTGGTCCCGGGACCCCATTCCTTTTCCTTTTCAGCACTCAACTCGGAGGTCTCAATGAACTCCTTGAGGGCGGGTTCCAGTATCTGATCCCATGAGCGTTTCAATTCACTGCTGTTGACCGTCTCTCTCCATTCGGCACGCGCAGTTGACTGTGCGAGTCTGAGCGCGCTAAGGGGTCTGCCCAAGGAATCAGCATCGAGAATGCCGCCTCTCGCCAAGGCGGAATCGCTCAAATCGTAAGTGTCCTTCAGTATCTCCAGACGTGAAATGATATGCTTGGTTACTGAGTCGATGGTCCGCTCGGTTACTATTGGCGTGAGCAGCTGAAAAGTAATCGCAGCCTTCAGAAGCGGGAGCATCAATTGAGATGCCTCCTTCTCCTCTATCCAGAAGTCCCCTGAGGCAACCGCTAGAGGAATGTCGGGAAACGCCGCAGTTTTGGAATCTGTGAGAGCTCCAAGTGATAACTCTCGATAACCAAGCGGATCGACTCGTTTCACACATATAGATTCCATTCTTGGCTCAGATGTGCGACCAACTTCCAGCCGCCACAGCCTCGGCAATCCCACGTCTATGCCTTCAACGGACCGGTATGACCTGTACTTGGTCCTGAATGTCGGCGGAAGCAACTTTCGGACAAAAGCGAGGAGTCTCTTGACCTCAGACTCTGCAGCCAGAGCTTGGATGCCCATAGTGAGACCACCAACGGCGCCTTTGTACGGAGGGCTCGAAACAAACAGCCGAGCAAACGCTCCCTTACTGGCCTCAGCTATCCCGACATGTTCGAACAACAGCTCTGACAGGTCCTTGAGGGCAAGAGGAGGAGAGACCATCTGTGGTATCTCGGTTGACAAGACACTCAGGCTCTCTGCGGCGATAGCCCTGACAAGGGTCTGCGAACGCTGAAGAAGTGTAGGCACTGCCGTCGTCTGACCAGTGATCTCGATGAATGCCCCATCAGGCGGCAGCTCCTGTCCTTCTTGGAGATGTACAAACACACCCCCTAAGAGCCAGGGACTTGGTGTAATCATCATGAGAGAGACCTCACGAGTATGATGAACGAACCCCCTGTATCGGTATATCCTACTACCCAGTCTCTCGCGGAACTGCTTCTGAAGTCGGAGCTCCCAGGCGGCCAGTTCTGCTCCAGATTCCCTATCGAAAACGTCCCGATAGCCTACTGAATCGACTAGCCGATCTTGGTCTGAACCTTGTTGCAGCAATCGGTCGTACTCGTCCACGATTCGTGCCACCCCGGCATTAGGCAAAGGGATTCATCTCATTTTGTCAATCAATAGAACGGGTTGATGAACGGTCATCGCCCGTGACCTCCCTAAGGAACTGCTTATGGGCCTTGGGATAGATTTTGGCCAACTCCTCTGTCGTTGGTAGTCTCTCTCCGTAAGGTCGGTAGGTCTCACCAGGTCTGACACTCTGAAGCTCCTTCTCTATGATTGGTTTCAGCTGTTCATTGGTTTCGAAGCCAATGAAGTGCCTCCAGTTCGACTTGGCTGCCACAGCAGTAGTACCGTTACCCATGAACGGATCGAGAATGACATCGCCTGGCACGGATGAGAAGTCAATGCATCTGCTTACAACCTTCAGAGGAAGACGCGTACCATTCTTGGTCTGTGCTATGCGATAGGGACGTTTGATTCGCCAGACATCCTCCGGGTAATGTTCGAACTTGTTGAAGAAGTAGCCACGGGGATTCTTCACGAACAGAAGTATGTGATAGTGGCTAGTAACCAGCCGCTTTCTTGTGTAGACGCCAAAGGGATAGTGCCAGATGATATGATTCAGGAGGGTGAGACCTTCCTCTCGCCCGCTCTTGAGTACGTCTTCAAGATTGGTCCAGCCGCTGAATATGTAAGCGGATCCATCAGGTTTCAGAATCCTTGGCAACTCGTGCACCCATTTCCGAGTAAAGTCACTGTACGAGTATTGTATCTCTTCATAGCCCTCGAGAACGTAGTCACTATCTCGATTGTACGCCGTGCTTTTTCCATCAAAATCGATTCCGAACGGAGGATCTGCAATTACGAGATCAATACATTCGTCAGGAAGACGAGCCATGCCACTCACGCAGTCCTCGAAAAACACGTGGTCAAGCCGCATTTCCGACGAAGACGGCCTAGTCGCTGCGTAGAGCTCACTTGCTTCGTCGATTGTCCAGTCAAATGTGGGTTTGAAGCTGAACCTCGCCAAGTGAGGGATGTACTTTCTCGCACGCTGTCGTGTCATGACCGGATCTTGAAACTCCTTTGCTGTAGGTATCACTGACGCGCACTTGTCATTACGGCTCATAAATCATATGGACAAATGCAATGAAAGCAGGCATGACCGGCTCAGAGCAAATCGGATGGATTGACTCCTCTGGATTTGGCCTTCTCGACCATCCAGTCCATGAGTGTTTCAGGCGGGACCTTCCGTTTCGCAGGGTCCCTCATCGTCAATGTAAGAGCACTTTGAGGACAGGTCACTGAGCATACACCGCATCCGATGCATCTCGTGGCGTCCACATGGCAGACATCATCGACAACTTTCAGCGCGTCGAACTGGCATCGGTCTTCGCAAGTAGCACATCCGGCGCACAGCTCTGGATCCACCGTAGCGACGTAGTCTGACTTGACGAGCGCATATGGCAGCTCCCATTGTGCGACGGCCCGCAGTATGCCGCAACAGCATGTGCAGCAATTGCAGATGTAGAAATGCCCTTTCTGCATGTTCTGTGAGCAATGGACCAGCCCCGCTTCTTCCGCCTTATGCAGAATCTGCAACGCCTCATCCTTCGTCACTGCCTTCGTGAGATGGTCCTCGTCAAACGCGTTTTCCTTCTTGGGGGACAAGACAATGCAGACTGTGGATGGATACTTGCATGGCTTGCCAAGCAATCCCTGTTGCTTCTTGCAAATACACTGTCGGACGCCCCATGCCTTCGAAGTCTCAATCATCTCCTCGGCGACTTCGTACGGAAAGATTTCAAGCTCAGAATGCACCGCCTTGTTGACAGGAATGACTCTGAAGATTGGAGGTTCTGCTTCCCATAGACCCGACCCTCTTGCATCCATGTAGTAATCCTCAATCAAACGAGCGAAGGTCTTATCCATTCGACCTAGCTGTTCTTCATACACTCCCACTGCGAAAGGCATCAGGGCATAACGTCTACCAGTGCTGGATGTCCATGCGCGGATGAGGCCCTTCTCGGCCATCTTCTCAAGGCGATTCTTCAAATCCTTCTCGTTCAGCTTGAGGCGAACAGCAATCTCGCTTGCAGTCTCACCCTTAAGCTTCATCCGACTCGCGAGGTCAGCCTCCTCCGGAGTGAATATCCACTTGAGCAATCTCAGGTGTGCGCCGGATTTGGTATGTACAAAGCCATTAGGTATCTTGTCCAGTATTGCGGCGAGCCGCTCATATGGATTTGTGGGCATCGATGTGACCTCTTATCAGCCAGACTCAATTCCGATTAAGTCTTCTGTCGTTATCTGAGTATTTCGAAGGCGGCACGTCTCATTAACTCTTCCGCCAAGACCCCTCCAGCTCTGCCAATCTCAAGACTTGCGAAGCTTGAGCCTGCGGAAGACAGGATAGAAAATGTACACTATTGCAACAACGGTCCATGCAATCCATATTCCGTTGGATATGAAAAGCACGTAGACAAATGCATCAATGGCGTCAAGTGGCGCCGTTACTGTTATGACCGACCCTAGGTCGAGCGGGACTGGAAATAGGGTCATACCAGGATACAGCCAGTACAACCCATTGACAATGTCACCTGCGACATATCGTGCGAAAGGTACCATTGCGGCCAAATCGAGCAGAAGAAGCAAGACAAGGAGTCTCCTGAGCAGGGCACCCCTGTTGCTTCCGGTCAGAGACCACGGTTCCAAGTCCTTCGCCCGAGTACTCATGACAGTGACTGACTTCTCTAGCCTTGTATCCAAATAGGCGTTAACTCCACCGGAGTAACACGGCAACCTGCTTCCTCCGTTCCTCTATTCATTGATCTATGTTAGAACGACAACTACTCCAGACTTCAGGAGCAGTGAAGGTTGCCCTGATTGTAACAGAACCACTTGGTCACATTCAGCCAAACGATTGGTCTGCATACTTGCCGTGTAGTGAGGTTGGCACGCCACGCAGCACTTCCACAAGCCTCTCGGTGGCCTTGGCAGTCTTAAGGAGCCGCGGCATGTTTCCTACGATCTTCAATTTCCGTGTGATGAAGGCCCTGTTCGCTCCAATCTTCCCGAGCAGTATGTCGACCCAAACGCCATAGGGTGCGCTGAGTATGAACGACGTCTCGCGTTCACCTTTCCACATGGCAGTCATTCTTCCTGCATTAATACCGAACCCCACGGTCATGGTTTCTGGGACCCCTTTGTCAGGCTCTGCCTGCAACACGAGTGTGTATGTGTCATCGACCCCTTTTGCTAGTTCTGCATATTCCTTGTCAGCACTGAGTCTCTTTTGAAACTCTGCCAGATACTGATCACTACCAAGCAACATCCTGTTAGCCATCGCAAAATCTCCTCCTGTCATATTTGTATCAACACTTTGACATCTGAGCAGCTCGGACTCGTGAGCAGCTCAAATCCGTCTTCTACGACGCGCTCAAGCGGAATCACCCTAGTTATGAGTGGTGCAGGGTTGATTCTGCCACTGTTAACGAGCTGAATTGCCTTCGGGAACTCTGCATATCCGAGATAACTGAACTGAAGGTTGAGTTCGTTCAAGACACCGGTCATGAAATCAGCCTCTACCGGCGCTTCGCAAATCCCAAGAACTAAGATCGTACCTCCTCTCCTGACAAGTTTGAACGTCTCCGAACTGGGACCCGGTGCGCCTGTGCATTCGACGACGATATCGGCTCCTTGGGCACCTGTCATACTCTCAACTCGTAATGAAAGCGATACTTCAAGCGGATTCACTGTGTCGTCTGCTCCAAGACTCTTTGCCAAGTTCAGCCTCGCTGGTTTGACTTCGGATACGATTACGCGACCGGCCTGTCTGTCCTTAGCCACAAGCAGAGAGAGAAGACCGATAGTGCCGGCGCCCAAGATTAGGACAGTCGTGCCCTTCTCGAGTTGTGCACGGTCGAATGCCCTTGTGACGACTGCAAGCGGTTCGATCATCGCACCCTTCCTGTAATCGACAGACTTTGGCAAACGATAGAGTATGCCTTCGGGAACAGAAACAAGGTCGGCCATGCCCCCGTTCATAGAGATTCCGACCATCTGCATGTCACTGCATAGTGAATATCTCTTCTTGACACAATAGCCGCATTCCCCGCAGGGAAGCAGCGAGTTGGGCACTACTCGATCCCCACGTGACCACTTCGTCACATCTCTTCCGACTTCCTTGACTTCTCCGGAGAATTCGTGCCCGATTGTCACGCCCGATTCGAACATGCCATATTGCCAAGCGTTGAGATCAGTGCCGCATATCCCGACATACATAGGTTTGAGCAGCACATCATGAGGACCCAAGGTTGGCTCGGGTACGTCACGTACGTGAATCTCCCGGGTGCCCTCAAACACTGCGGCCCGCAACTATTCACCACCAGGAAGCTGACAACCCTCAAGCCACACCGAAGCAACTGACTGAAAGTCTGGAGGCTCCAAGTTCACGGCGGGGTCAATCACCACGTCTATGATTGCGGGCAATCCCGAGTTCCTCGCCCTTTCCAACGCGGGCCTCAGGTCTTGCGGTCTCTCGACCCGAACACCAAAGCATCCCGTTGCCTCTGCTAGCCTATCGTATCTGATGTCGATAAAATCAACACCGACGTATCTTTCGCCATAGAGGCCCTTCTGTCCTGCCTTAATCATACCATATGCTCTGTCATCTGCGATAACAACAGTCAGGGGGAGCTTCAGCCTTCTCATCGTTTCTAGTTCCTGAACATTGAACATGAAGGCACCATCCCCAGAAATGACATAGACCTCTTTCTCCGGGTGAGCCAGCTTGGCACCGATCGCATAGCCCGTCCCAACGCCTAGGTGACCCGAGTCGGACGGCCAGAGGAAAGTTCGCGGCTCGTATATCCTGTTCAGGTAGATAGCCCAGACTGCTATGTTGCCGCCGTCAACAATCGAGATAGCGTCACGCGGGAAGAAATCACGCACATCTCTTATCATTCTCAGAGGGTGAATCGGCACATTGTCGGACTTGCCCTGCTGCACGAAATCGGCAAGCCAGCCATCTTGTGCCTCACGACAATCCTTCATCTCGGGTCGCGGTTTCGCCTTGGGCTTTCCTTTGACAAGCCTAAGGATTTCCGAGAGCGTGCTCTTTGCATCACCTACTATGGGCATGTCAACGGGCCTATTGTGCGCAATCATCTCGGGAGCGATGTCTATCTGAATCAGTTTCTGTTTGGCAGCTTCAGCCCATCCCGGAGGACGACCCCAAAAATCCAGGTCTGCAAGTCTTCCACCCACTAAGAGGACAACATCGGCTTGGCATTGAGCACCAATGGCGCCGAAGCCGGCCGGAACTAACGACAATGGGTGATCTTCAGGAATCGCTCCTCGAGCACCGACGGATGTAGTCACGGCAGCTTGAAGATGGTCGGCGAGCTCAACAAACTCCTTCCAAGCCCCAGATGCCAGCACGCCGCCTCCGGCGTGAAGGAGCGGAAACTTAGCGCCCATCAGCATTGTAGCTGCCTTCTTAATCAGCTCCGGGTCTCCAACCGGGGGCCGGGTCATTCGATACCTCTCGCGGGAAACTATGCCGTCTTCTAGCGTACTGTCCTCGCATTTCAGGTATAGTACATCGGCGGGTATATCCAAGTGTACTGGCCCTGGTCTACCAGAGGTTGCCTCCCTGAATGCCCAGTGGACTAGGTGAGCAATCCTCTGCCAATGAGACACGTTTGCTCTCCATTTGGTAATCGGCCGGAACAAGTCCACTTGATCCAGTCCCTGCGTACTGCCATGATCGGGATAGATTCGCCATGATTGATTCTGAGCACAGAGCACGACCATCGGTATGCTGTCTGCAAACGCGGGATAGACGCCGGGAACCAAGTCAGCCGCTCCGGGTCCTACTGTACCTAAACAAACGCCCGGCTCACCCGTTGTCCTGGCCCACGCATCCGCCGCATGTGCTGCAGCTTGCTCATGCCGAAATGTGATGAACTTGATCTTGCCAGAATTGCCTATAGCGTCCAGCAGAGGATAGAGTTGGTCCCCCGGAACTCCGAAGACATACTTTACGCCTTCTTCGATAAGGCAATTTGTAACAATCTCGCCGCCCGTATGCTTCGTCAAGACAGTTTTCGCCTCAGACCTCGGAGAGGATATCAACTGGTCTGTCAGGGCGCCGTAGGATTTATCCGTTGCGAGGAGTCGTCAAGAGGCACGAGGCTGACCCCCCGTACTCCTCGGCGGCTTGAAGTTACTCGCAACCAATCATTCATGATGGATGAACAAGCCTCGGCAAGGATCATGGCCAAAAAAGAGATAACAGACCGACATGTGTAGCCCGGTTGGAGGTACACGGATGGCCAAAACTCCCACTGGTGTCGCTGTACTTGCCCTGCTCAACTTGCTCGTAGGATTGTTGATGCTGGCCGGATCTCTTGACATGCTCGGGCCGCTTCAAGAATGGGTGTTAAGCCCGGGACTGCTGAACATTCCCCAAGCCTCACTCATTCTAGGACTCTTCTATTTGCTTCTCGGCATAGGCTTACTGATGTTGGCTCCTTGGGCATGGTGGGCGGACATGCTGTTCGCGATTCTAAACCTTCTAGTATCGTTCATTTCGTATCCACAAATCTCTTGGATTCCGCTTGTTATCAATCTCATAATCGTGCTATATCTGAATCAGGGCAGCATAAAACGCAGATTCAGAGTGTAGTATCCAAACCCAGCCGATGCCCAACAATCGAGAAATGCAAGGGCATGAACAGTGTCTGATCGGTACGCAACGGGATGTCAAGTGTGACCTTTAGCCAGTATGCCAGTTCGATCAGTTCTGTCTTGAATGGAGGAGGACACGCTGTTGGCACCTCAAGAACCGTTTCTATCCAAGTTTCCTCAGGGATTTCCTCCTTCAGATAATATGCCTCTGCAATGGCAGTCTCGTGCTCTGTGCGAACTCCTTGAGGAGCCACGGACTCACGGGTGATAATCTGTACTCTCACCCCCCTGAACCTTGGACTGCCGGACAATAAGAACCTCAGAGGAAAAGCCTGCCCCGGTCTCAGGACACCGTTCTCAACCTCAACGGTCAGAATCGAAACCCCGTCACGTTCTAGTGTCATGCGGTCCCCCTTAGAAACAGGAGGTGGGGGAACAACCCTTACATTGATGACCTTCTTCGACTGCTTGTCAAGGGCCCGAGAGATTTCCACGTTTGCCTTGATTGTATATTCAATGTTACCATACAGACCAGTGAAGCTCCCGGGCAGGTCGGAGGGAAGGAATACGCTGAACTCATATGAGCTGTCGCCCTCAGGTACCTCACAGGGTCCCGAGAGTTCCAACTCCTGATTCACGTGTTCCCTTCTTTCCTTGTGAACATGCCTGCTCTTCCCAGAGCCATGTACTACCCTGCTTATTTCCTCTCCATGCAACACCAGAGTCACTCGATTGCAGTTGAAGCTCTTATCACACATGCACACAACTGTTCCAACGATGCAGTCTCCTGGAGTGAAGTCCTCCCCAGGAAGCACAATGTCTACACCTCTCATTTATGCTGAACCATCCATAGATGATCTTGGAAGGCACAGAACTGACTCGCAGCTCATTTCCAATAAGCATCAGAGAACGAACACTCAAAGGTCTATCGTACATCTGCTTGAACTAGCAAGCCCGGGATCTGGAGTCCGGTCACTAACTCGTAGCCAGTGTAATCAACCTGCGAGATGATTGCATCTCAACATCCCAATCTCAGGCCATCTAAGCTAGAACAAGTCCGACGGGTCCACACCCCTCGATTCCGCCTTTAGTGTCATCCATTCCTCTCTAGATGCGGGAGGAGTAGTTGTATCGTCCGGGCTTCTTGCTCTTAGGCTGAGTGCACCTTCTTTGCAGGCCATGGAGCAGACACCGCAGCCGACACAAAGATTCGAGTCAACCTCACATGTGCTCTCAGGAATGCTCAATGCCCCGAATTGGCATCTCTCAATGCATCGGCCGCAACCAGTGCATGATTCTGCGTCAACCTGTGTCATGTAGTTTGACCTGATAAAGGCGTGTGGCTGCTTCCACTTGACAAGACTTCTCAGCATCAGACAGCAACAGGTACAGCAGTTGCATATGTAAGAATACCCGGTCTGTACGTTCATTGAGCAATGGACTAGTCCCGCTTCTTCGGCTTGATGAAGAACCGCAAGCGCCTCTTCTTTCGTAATCGCCTTTGTGAAGGAGTCATTGTCGTATGCATGCTCTTTGTTCGGGCTGATGAGAATACACACTGAGGACGGAAACTTGCAGGGTTCTCCTACTGCCTGCTTCTGTTTCTTGCACATGCACTCTCTCAGTCCCCAGGATTTTGAATCCTGCACCATTGATTGTGCGATCTCATATGGATATACCTCCAGCTCCGGACGAATTGCACGATTGATAGGAATCACCTTGAATAGTGCCGGAGGGGTATCGAACAGCCCCCTGCCCACGCTCTTGCTGAAGTAGCCCTCGGCAAGTTGGGCAAACTCCTTGTCCATTCTCCGGAGCTGGTTTTCCCAGATTCCTCCTACAAAGACGATCAGAGCATATCGTCTGCCCGTGCTCGAGTCCCATGCTCTGATCTGACCTTTCCTTGCCATTGCTTCAAGTCGCGTCTGCACGTTTCTGAGCCGCAATCCAAGTCGGTTCGCTAGTTCCTCTGCGGTTTCGCCTCTGAGCTTCATCTGACTAGCAATCTCAGCTTCTTCAGGGGTGAAGATCCATCGGAGTATTCTCAGATGGGTTCCGTCCTCAACGGAAGGGAATCCAAGCGGCATCTTGTTGAGTCTAGCCGCTAGTCTCTCATACGCATCGGCCTGCAATATTCAGAGTTGCCCCGTCATCTCAAGAGCAAGACGGCCCTATATTTGCTTGCGGGGGATTGTTCATGACCCCGGCCTCCTCGAGGCCTCAACCCTAGTGCGCCTAGATGATTCGCTGCCTGGGCAGATTCCCCTTCACGATGTTGCCAGAACCAGGCGGCCTTCTAAGGAGCCCCTTGAAACAGCAATGGTTGAAGACTGCAGTCCATAACTTTCATATGTAGGATGTCGGGACCTGTTGTGCTAAGATGCAAATCATTGACATCGCACTGGGCATTTGGAGTGCACTACCGCTCCTCTTCAGTATCCTGGGCGGTCTCGGCCTCTTCATGTTCGCGATGTACAGACTTAGAGAGACTCTGGGCAAAGTCTCAGGTGCTCGCGTTGCCAAGATCCTCGAGAAAGTGTCCAATAACCCCGTCAAGGGCATGTTTGCAGGCACTGCCGCGACAATTATGACTCAAAGCTCAAGCATTACGGTCCTGACTCTGATTGGTTTCGTGAATGCGGGAATTATGACATTCCGGCAGTCTGTCAACATTATGTTGGGTGCTGAAATCGGTACCACCGTAGTGGCCCAAATCGTCGCATTCGAAGTCGGCATGGCATACTGGCCGCTAATCGCAATCGGCTTCTTTGCTCGCATGTTCTCAAGAAAAGAAAGAACAAAGCTCGTCGCTGATGTAATCTTCAGCCTTGGCTTGATGTTCCTTGGAATGGATTTCATAGGGCAGGCTGCTGCGCCTCTCGCACAGAGCCCGGCGTTTGTCAACATAATGACCACATTTGCGACGAATCCCTTAGCTGGAATCCTTGTCGGAGCGGCCATTGCCGGCATCACAAACAGCAGCGCTGGCACAGTCAGTCTGGTAATCGCCTTGGGAAGAAGCAACCTCGTCAGCCTCCCAGCCGCAATTGCCCTCGTGTTGGGCGCCAACATCGGGACAACTTTCTTTGAACTGATAGCGGGAATAGGAGCAACCTCGCCTGCCAAGAGGACGAGTCTCGCACAGTCGCTCATGAAGATCATAGGCGTAATCTTGTTCCTACCCTTCCTAACACCGTACGCAGAGATAGTCACACTTACGGCAACGGACCTGCCGAGGCAGATAGCGAACTGTCATACTATATTCAACGTAATCACGAGTCTGATACTCATCCCTCTCGTTGGCGGACTCGTCAGGCTCTGTGAGATAATCATACCCGACAAGCAGGGAGAAGTCGTAGGCAAGCATATGTTTGATGACGAAATGCTACACTACCCCCAAGCAGCACTCCTCGAGGCCGAGCGAGAACTGACAAGAACGGGCGACACCACGATTCAGATGATTCAGCTGAGTAGAGCGGCCTTGCTGAAGCGAGACATTGATGCTTCTCATCGAGTAACAAGACTAGACCGCGAAGTGGAAGAGAGCTGCAGTGCGACGGCGCAATTCATTGACAAGATTAAAGAAGACTACCTGAATGAAGGCAATATCCTGTGGAGAACAAGACTCCTTGCAGTTATTGTAGATATCAGAAGAGTCGGAGACCTCGCCTCCAATATCGCCGAGTTTGCTTTGGATCGAGTCAACAGAAACATTGCCTTCTCAGACACTGGAGTATCAGATCTCAGCCGCATGTTTGACCTTGCCGAGGGAGCATATACAACAGCGATTCAATCGCTGAAAACGAGGGATTTGGAACTGGCAAAGCAGACCGAAAGGCTGGAAGAACAAATCGACGCTATGGAGAGAGAACTGAGGGCTGGTCATATTTCACGTATGGAAGCCGGTATCTGTAATCCACAGGCAGACACTATTTTCGTGGAGACAGTGAGGAACCTCGAGAGAATCGGGGATCATGCGGACAGTATAGCCCTCGATGTGACTGCAAAGTAAAGTACTACCAACAGGTCATATCCGTGTATTACCAACCTGCCGAAGCGAGGATGATAGAGTGTACTTCTCGAATAGAGCCGATTGCGGCTATCCCCTGTAGATGATTTCAGCCCCGGGTATTGGTGGCACCTGGGTCCAAACGCTTGTAACGTTCACCAACCCAACTTCAAAGCCACGCACTCGGCGATAGTCAACGAACTTGCCCTTAAGCTGGTAAGCTTGAGGATCCATTGTGAAAACAGAGATGGCCACGGAATCTCCCGTCTTGAGAGACTTTCGCCGGTCACTGACTAACTTGGTGCGAAAGACGACGTGGTCGTGGCCGGCAGGCTGAAGGCACAAGACAGGAAATTGCTCTACCAAAGGGCCTCGAGCGACTGCGAGGAACTTGGCACCATTCAGCACACCGACTTTAGCGCGAACGACCGGATGAATCGAGAGACCAGCTTTCGCATCTTTTGGCCGCTTAGCCGCCATACGGGTTGTCAACCACTCAGACGCGATACCCATCTTACTCATGGGCATAGCACGAACTTTGTCAACGGCTATGGTTCCGACACTCCTTAGCAGGCCAATGGCAGAGTATCGAAACAAATCCTTGCTGCTCATCCGATCGAACTTGGGGCCCTTTGTTTCGAAGCCCAGAAACCGACCTTGCACCTCGAAGACACTGAAGCCGAGAGTCATTACGGCGACAGAGACAGGAGACTCTTTCTCACGGAGCAGGTTCTCCTTCGTCTTTCGAATCAGGAAGTCCCCGAAGATGAGTGTCTCGTCGTCCCATGGATAGGTGGTTATGACCGGGGCAATGTTCGGCTCACCTTCGGTGTTTAGTGTTGCCATGAATTTTGCCGCCATGTCCAAATCGAAAGCATCGCGTGCTGCAGCGGGAAGTTTCGTTGCCATCTTTTCATACGACCTATTCGAGCTGATGTTGAACAGATGCCATCGCCTCGCGTGTTACTCCAGACCACGTAATTCGCGAGACAAGAGACTCACGTGCAGTTTCCATAAGATGAGCCATCTGGTCTATACTGACAAGAGGGGTATCAGCACATGCAAAGGGCATATCGAGCCTTTGCCATTTCGAAATGCAAAGCTTGTTGAAACCAAGAAGGTCCCATCGCTCTACCCTCGGAAGGTTCTCGCGAATGAAAGTAGCAATCGTCTTGATGTTATCCGTGCTGTCCGTGAATCCAGGAATTATGGGCGTCCGAATCCATATGGGTTTGGATTGAGCACCCAACCACGTCGCGTTTCGCAAAATCGGTTCAAGAGGGATTCCTGTAAATGCTTGGTGCTGGGTTGGTTCCATCAGTTTCAGATCTAGTAAGACAAGGTTGGAGTTGTCAACCAATGCTTGAAACTGCTCTTGCTTGGCATAGCCTGCCGTGTCTAGTGCTGTGTGCAAGCCGTGGGATCTGAAACGTCGGAGTAGTTCGTGAGCAAAACCGAACTGAAAGAGAGGATCGCCGCCGCTGAGTGTAACACCTCCACCCGATTGTTCATAGAAGACACAATCGCGCAAAACCTCAGCAGTTACGTCATCTACTGTGCGTCGAACCCCGAGCACTTCAATGGCCCCGGGAGGACACACAGAGGCGCAACTCCCACAACCATCGCACCGCTTTCTGTCAATGACCATTCCTCTCGATGTCAGCGTCAGAGCTTGCTTCGGACATGCAGACAGGCAATGCCGTGCCCCAATGCACCTGTCTTTGTACCAGACGACTTGAGGCACCAAGGTCCATGATTCTGGGTTTTGACACCAGTCGCACCGTAATGAACAGCCCTTCAGAAAGACCGTCGTGCGAATGCCTGGGCCATCCTCCGTCGAGAACCGCTGAACGTTCAGCACAATGCCGGAATTTGCTAGATTCTCTGGAGACAATAGGGCATCAACTCTCGGCTACAGCTCGTGACTGACTCGATTGATGATTTCGTCCTGTTGTTCCTTTCCCAGCGTAGTGAAGTAGGCATTGTAGCCCGTGACACGGACGAGAAGGTTTCGGTAGTCCTCAGGATGTTGTTGTGCGGCACGAAGAGTATCCGGACTGATAACATTGGTTTGGATGGCGGTGCCACCGACCTTGCCGTAGGTGCGAAGGAATGCTACGAGCTTCTCAAGATGCTCTTCATCACGAAGCGACGAAGGGCTGAAGGTGATAGTGTGTGATGAACCATTGGGCTGTACTTCAAGGCCAAGATTGCCCACGCTAATGGCCGCCGCTGTTGGTCCCCGAAGGTCTCTACCCTGAGCAGGGCAGACACCATTGGACAAGTACTCACCCCGCCGGCGGCCATCAGGCGTTGCTGCTGTTTTCGGAGCGAAACTGATGAAGTAGTTCCAGCTTAGATACCCGCCTCTGTATCGCCTGCCGCTCGCAGGAGCAGCACGCTGGAAGACGTATTCACCCCAGAGGCGAGAGATTTCGCGCGCAAACTCATCGGCGGCTGAATCATCGTTCCCGAACTTAGGTGCGTGATGCAACAGAATCTGCCGAAGCTCTTCATCTTCTTCAAAGTTGGTCTGGAGAGCGTGAACGAGTCGGTCCATGGTCACACGTTGTTCGTCATAGACAAGTTTCCGGACTGCTGCAACAGAGTCAGCCGCCGTCGCAAGCCCTAAGGCTTCAACAGTAATGAAGTTGTACTTGGCGCCACCGGCGCGACAGTCTTTGCCAGACTCAGCACAATTATCGACGATAAGTGATAGGTAAGGAACTGGTTCGAACTTCACACGTAGACTATCAGCAAAATCGTTCGCCTGAATTGCGCGATCAAGCAATGCGCGGACTTGGGTTTTGAAAGCGTTGTAGAACTGAGCAAAGGTCTTGAAGGCGAGTGGATCACCAGTCATGGGGCCGAGCTGAAGGGCAAGCCGAATATCCTTCCCATTACTGAGAGTGAGTTCAATCGCCTTGGCTATGTTGGGGTTAACGTCAACCGTGCCCGAGACATCATTGCCAATCATGGTATTCTCTAGGCAGCCCACAGGAGCATAGTTCCAAGCTTCTTCTGGCGGAACCCCTTGCCAGATTAGACCTCTTATCGCGGTCTCGTCGAAGTTAATTAGGAAGGGGCTGCCCTGTGCACGAGCGACCATTTGAGCAACGCGCCGCATCAGGGGTTCGGGTGTATTGGCATGAAGGCGTATGTTGGGCTTTGGCTCTAACAGGTTCGTCTCTTCAATTACTTCGAGAATGAGCCAAGTCAAGTCATTGCTGCTGTCTTCGTGGTCGCTGTTGATGCCACCGACGGTAATCAGCTGGCCGAAGCTAGAATTGATGCCTTGAGAGTTGCC
>Ga0153915_10000321_pt1 | contig 43908 bp, 48 predicted proteins | sample Opewatmetagenome_2_FD_107003 | JGI IMG/M metagenome (GOLD analysis project Ga0153915, IMG submission 107003) | Freshwater wetland microbial communities from Ohio, USA - Open water 3 Core 3 Depth 3 metaG | ecosystem: Environmental > Aquatic > Freshwater > Wetlands | place: USA: Ohio, Lake Erie...
GCCATCTTCATTGCATCACGAAGATTCTCTGGTGATGGTTCCGCAGGTCTTCCTGGGAAATGTCCATCTTGATGAGAGTTCATAGTAGTCACAGAGAACCCCATGTCCAAGAGCAGGGATGGTGTGTAATTGATAGCTGCACCATTTGCCAAGTCAAGCAATACCTTGGTACCTTTACTTCGTGTGCCTCGTTTCAATAAGAACTCCTTGAGATACTTCAGATACTGACCCCTGATTTCGAGGGACTGTACCCTTCCACAACTGTCCCAGTTTGCAGCGAGGTATCGGTGCTCGGCAACACAACTCTCTATGACCGACTCCTCAGTCCTGATGAACTCTCTCCCGCCAGTGAAGAATTTGAATCCGTTGTCTGTGGCTGGGTTATGACTCGCTGTCACGATGACCGATGCTGAAATACCACTGATTTGACTGCAATGTGCGACTGCTGGCATCGGTGCAATTCCCAAGTCCATCACATCTGTACCAGTCGATAGAACACCAGCAACCAGCCCGTTTCTTAACATCTCTCTAGAGGTCCTTGCATCCGTCCCAATTCCAACTGTTCCTTCTCCCTTCAAGAAGGTACCAAGTGCTCTGCCGAGATTCAGAGCCAGTCCGGCTGTTGTCTTCTCTGTAATTGAGCCACGTATTCCCGAAGTCCCGAACAGCTTACGCGTCATGTGTATTCCTCTAGCTTTGTGGCAGTGCAAGGTCGACGATGTCCTTTGCTGCCTCGCCCATTCTCAGCAAGTTGTCAACAACATAAAGCTGAGTCTGTGGTTGTCCTTTTGGTGTTGTTATGATATGTTGTCTCAATTTTGCAGTTTCAGAGATGAGCCACCGTTCTGCGTCGATCACCGAAATTACCTTCTTTGAACTGAACTTGAATAGGTTATTCACAGCATCGGAAAGCATCTCTCGTACACCTTTGACAACCGGTTCGAGTTTCTGTACAAGCTTTTTATCAATCGGCTCTTCAGTCCTCTGAGCGACATCTACTGCATAATCAGCTATTCGTTCAAGGTATTGTGCTGCCAGCCTGAAATCAACAGCCTCAACTGGTGTGATTTTCATCATCTCACTCACTCTTGGATATTGGATTGCAGATCTCAGTTCTCTGACTATTAGGAAGAAGAGCCTGTCCACCTCCTCATCACGTTGAACAACATCCTCTGCGCCCTCCTTTGATCCCTCGAAATAAGCTCTTAGAGAGTCTTCGATCATCCTTGACGCAATCAAATTCATGCGTTTCATTGCAGTGCCCACAGGTAGAGTTGCAGGATCGATTAGGCATCTTAGTACTATCTGGTAGTCATCCTCCTCTGTCACCTCTAGTGCAACGAATCTCTTGATGACATTCTTCAACTGATCTCTCTGAATGTTTGTAATTGGTTCTTTACTTACAATTCGAATTTCATCAAAACCAAGCAAGTACCTACTAGTTATCTCCCACCGCAAATCATGTTCAATCTGTGTCGTTGTTGATCGTGTTTCCCCAGCCTTCGGAAGTCGAGGGTCAACGATGAGACATCCATCTTCACGTTGAATCAGAACAACTGGATCGCCTTTGGTGAGGCCCTGACTATCCACCCATTCCTTGGGCAGAATCACAAGAAACGAGCTGCCGGTCTTTCCCCCGGTCTGTTGGAGCTTTCTGATGTATACCATTAGTATCACCTGCTGGCGATGGTAAGCACAAACTGAGATGTAAAAGGCGCGCTTATTACGCTTCCCGCAGGTTCGTATTGAGGCAGACGTTTAAAACAGAGATTCATCATTTCACCATTGGTGGCTGCTTGATATCCACAGAACGTCATAGTGTCTTGGCAATCCTCATCAAATCTGGATTTCAGATAACACCAGATGCTCTAGACTATATACTGACTTTAAGGGCTCCCGTACAGATTGTTGAGTCTATCATCTCAACTAAGGTGCAGAGTGAGAGTCCCTCTGTTCTCACGAAAGATTTTGTCCAATCAATAGTTGAGGGGCAGCAGGTCATTACTTCCTCCAAAGAGAGAATGTCAGACGATTATCATATGCCCACTACTTCTCTTGACACTAATGAGAGTCTGAGTAGTGACTCCATCTGGCAATACAGAATAGAGAAGAGTCCACTTGAGCAGATGGTTGGCTCTGAGGGCATCATTGATGATTTTCTTGAGTTGTTTAGAGACCGCTTCATCAGAATCAAGAAAATCTACATGGGTCGCATGGATACGCAAAATGCAGTATCTCCAGATGTTGCCAAGATGCGGAAGAGCTCGATACCACGAAGAGCTGCAATGAATGCCGAAGGTGAGAGGGCGAAACGCCCGCCAAGTCAGGTTGTGCTTGGAATAATCAAGAACAAGAGTATCTCAAAACAACGCAACATCATCATTGAGCTTGAAGGTCACGAGGACTCATTGATCTGTGTTATTCCCTCAGGTTTCAAAGGCCTGCAGGGTCAGAAGCTCTCTGAGAAGGCAAACTCACTGTTGCTAGACGAGGTCATCTGTATCTCGGGCCATGTTGACAACGATGAACGAATGATTGCCGATGATGTTCTCTTTCCTGATATCTCAACAGCCCGCCAAGTAGGTCGGGCAAAGAGAGAGGTCTACGCCGTATTCATTTCCGATTTACACTGTGGCAGTAAGGAATTTCTAGAGAATGAGTTTGATCGGTTCATAAATTGGATGAACGGACGTGATGTTGATTCCTCGGACGAGAATATGCTGGAGAAAGTCAGGTATCTCTTCATTGCGGGAGACCTGGTCGACGGTATCAGTGTGTATCCCAACCAACGAGAGCATCTTGAGCTATCAAGTCTATACGATCAGTATGCCGCAATCACTAGTAAACTACAGAGACTTCCAAAGAGAATCAAGATCTTCTGTATTCCAGGGAACCATGATGCATGCAGACAGGCCCTTCCCAGGCCGCCAATCCTAAAGGCGTTCGCAGAACCGCTCTACAAACTTGAGAATATGACCATGCTTGGTGATCCTAGCCAGATCCTTGTAGAGGGTGTAAATATCATGATGACCCACGGAGACAGTCTAGACGACCTTGTGACAGCACTTCCTGGAGCCTCCTATGCAGATCCTGCAACATCCATGATAGAGTTGCTGAAGAAGCGTCACCTAGCCCCGATTTATGGTGGCAAGACTGAACTAGCACCCTTGCATCGGGATTGGATGGTCATAGACACACCTCCCGATGTCGTCCACTTCGGGCATGCGCATCATAATGCCGTAGATAGTTACCGAGGCGTACAGATCATCAACTCAGGTACCTTTCAGTCACAGACTGACTTCATGCGTAAGCAAGGGGTGATACCCACACCAGGTATTGTGACATTTTTGAATCTACAGACCGGTGCTCCCGACTTCAGGTCTGTCATTTGACACGTCCTGAATCATCCCAAGACGTCCTTTGCTGCTTTGCTCAGTCTGATATCATCATCAAGAATGGTGCCTATCTGCTTCTTGTTCACAGCCAGTTTGATTTTCTTCGTACGACCATAGCGGCCCTTGGAAATCACGGTTGTATTGATGAGCCCGAGCATGTCCAACTCTGAGATTAAATCGGAAACGCGTCTCTGTGTCAATATATCGAGAGAGAGCGCCTTTGCAAGGTCTGAGTAGACATTGAAACACTCTCCAGTGACGATATCATTGTGCCCTTTGTCAGCCAGAGCGTATACAGCAAACAGTACTGCCTTCGATTGCATTGGAAGCGTCTTTACGGTTTCAGTTATTGTGTCTCGCTCAATTACTTTCTGGGCATCTCGTACATGCTCTTGACCAACTTTTGCATCTCCCCTTCGCTCAGCTAGTTCGCCTGCAGTTCTCAGTAAATCGAGTGCACGTCGCGCGTCCCCATGTTCTTGTGCAGCCAGTGCCCCAACAAGATTGATGACTCCCTCATCTGCAATTGCTTCTCTATTGAAAGCAATTTCCACCCTCTGTTGTAGGATTCCTCTTAGTTCGACTGCATTATAGGGTGCGAAGATGACCTCTTCTTCGCCTAGCGATGATAGTACCCTAGGGTCTAGCATCTCTTTGAAAGTCAGGTCATTACTTATTCCTATAATGGAAATACGGCTTCTCTCAAGTTCTCCATTCATCCGAGTCAATCCATATAGAATGTCGTTTCCCTGGCTTACATCCCGTTTTACAAGATAGTCCACTTCATCAAGTACGACAACCATGATGTTCTGCCCCGAATCAAGATGTCTCTTGAAGATAGACCTGATCTCATCAGTAGGTAATCCAGTAAAGGGAACATCAGACCCATCAGGCATTGTTGCATTGACGGCGTCACAGAGCGTTCTCAGTACTCGGTAGTTTGTTCCAACTATTCGACAATTGACAAGTGCGGTCTGAGGTGGTTTGAGCCCACTCTCCTTCGCCTTCTTTACTAACAAATCCAAGACATACCGAGCAACAACGGTCTTCCCAGTGCCGGTCTTGCCATAGCAGAGAATGTTGGATGGCGGAGCTCCCCGTAATGCTGGTCCGAGAATGGAACCTATCTTGTTCATTTGATCATCCCTGTATGGAAGACTCTCAGGCACGTATGTTGCTCGTAGCGCAGTTCTATCCCTGAAGATGTCCTGTCCCTGCAGGAATTTGTCAAACAGTTTATCGAGAGGTTTCTCCATTTCAGACAGCTCCCAGTCGTGAATCGGGGTGTGAGAATCACAGTATGTTCTTAAACACTTCCATAAGAAGTTGAGGTAAGTTCCACTGGATTTCTATTGGAACCTATGGAGCATATGGAACAGATAAGAGTAGGTATTACCAAATCCATACCAATAACGCTATCCATCTGCTGATACCGGTATGTTTGGCAATGCACACATTCTGGTGAGTATCACTTGCGTCTTAAGGATCTAGAGATTGCACTCGAGTCCATATCACGTGTTGGCGAATATGATGTTTCACTGGAGCAATACCCCACCCCGGCTCGAATTGCCTCTGCAATCCTCTTTGCGGCTCAGATGGAGTATGGTGACATAACGGATAAGACAGTATGCGATCTGGGGTGCGGGGACGGCATATTTGCTCTTGGTGCCGCTCTTCTCAACGCTGACAAGGTAATTGGAGTTGATGTACAAAGCAAAGCCTTAAAGGCGTCACAAATGAATTCACGAATGCTCGGGACAGAAGACACTGTAGACTGGGTACTAGGGGATGTTTCCTCTTTTCAGCTACGTTGTCTTGTCGACACTGTGGTCAGCAATCCTCCATTTGGTGTAAAGAGAAGAGGTGCTGACCTGAGATTCCTCCAAAAGGCGATCTCAATTGCCGATGTGACCTATAGCATTCACCTTGCAGGTGACAAGAACAGAGCCTTCCTGAAAAACGAAGTTGAAAAGCTTGGCGCAAGTGTGACACAAATCGAAACATTCCAATTTCCAATCGGTAAATTGTTCGATTTTCATAGGAAAAGCGTGCATATGATTAATGTAGATCTCTATCGCATATGTTCAAAAGAGTGTGAACCGAATGGCCGATGTTAAGAGCGGTGATATTGTAGTACCCGGAGACCAGCTATGTGTTATTGAAGAGCTGAGCCCCAGTTATGGTACCTATGAAAAGGATGGCATCGTCTATGCTGCTGCGCCAGGTGCAGTGTCCATGGACCTCAAGGAGCGAATCATCAAGGTTCTCCAAACAGATGGGAAGATGAAGTTGGCGCTCCCCGTCAAGGGTGACATTCTGATGGGTGAGGTCGTCAATGCCTATGAGCAACGGGCAGAGATTGCCATAGTGCGCAGGAACGGTAAGGACTTTTACAGCGGCCTAGTAGGTGAGATTCATATCAGCAACGTCACTCGTCGTTTCGTAAAGAGCATGCATGATGTACTAAGGGTGAGCGACATCGTACGCGCTGTAGCATTGAACACACATGAGATACCCACAACTCTGAGCGTAGTTGGGCCAGAACTAGGAGTAGTCTTCTCTAGATGTTCCAGATGTGGCAATCCCTTGACCCTTACAACATACAACAACTTGTTCTGTCTAAGGTGTGAGAACAGAGAAACGCGAGAAGTCGCTAATGACTATGGCCAGAACTATGGACTTGAAGCAAGACCTGATCTGGCACCCCGACGAAGGTCCTATGATAATCGAGGTTATGACCGAGATGACCGTCGTGGAGGCAGGCGCTTTGAAGGCGGCCGTCGTGAAAGGGACGGAGACAAGCGTTTTGGCGACAGGAGACCGGAGAGGCCTAGTCGAAGAGGAAGTGACAGCAGGAGGCGTCGTGATTGAAACCAAGGACAATAGAGAATACGAAGTTTGAGATGATTTTTGAGATTAGCGGAGAAGGGCATTCGTTTCCCAATCTGCTACGTAAGACCCTTCTCGAAGAACCAGCCGTAGAGTTTGCAGGCTACAATATAGACCATCCACTCCTTGCAAGTCCTGTGGTTACTCTGAGGACACAACGTCGCCAAGCAAATGTGGTCCTTCGCGAGGCTCTTGAGAAAATGCTTGCTCGTACAGAGGAATTTCGAAAGAAGTTCAATCAGGCAATGTCTGATCACAGTACTGAATAGAGATCAATCAGTTATACAGGTGAGTCCCAAATGTGGGAATCCTTCGTTCAGCATACGAGCATCGAGCAAATCATGAATGATAAGGGACTTGCAAAAGTGGGCGACAATCTGGTGAACCTGTGTTATTCACTGGCCAAGTCCTTAGTGCTTGGGTACACGACTGGGGAGAAAGTTCGAGACAGTATACTTGCACGTGCCATACGTGGAACATCAGTTTATTCGCACATGAACAGGCGAAGCGATGTTGGAAGAGCTGCGGATGCTTACGAAGCCATCATGGCATACCTGTGGATGACCAATAAGACGACGATCTTCGCCATGGTTGAATCCCTTGCGAGTCTCCTTGATATCGATAGCAACACCAGTCGAGTAAAAGAAGGTGAGCGTGCTGCTATCTCCTTCCAGCATCTCTTGGAACAGAACATCGTGCATCTTCCATAGTGTAATCACACTCACCAATGGCCCAGTCAAAACGCTTAATTGACAACTGCATACAGCCGCTCTGAAGTGGTGTGCAATACCATGGAGTTCTGTGACAAATGCGGTGCCATGATGGTGGTCTTTACGCAAGATGATGGTAGTAAGGTCCTGAGATGTCGAAGCTGTCAACACACTAAGAAAATCAAGGGCGAGATGAGAGTATCTCAGAACATTGAGAAGAGCCCGCATGACAAGATTGTTGTTGTTGAGGATGACTCCATTCCTATGCCTGTCACGAAAGCTATTTGCCCTAAGTGCGGTAACACGGATGCATACTACTGGACCCTGCAGACACGCCGTGGTGATGAGGGTGCAACAGAATTCTATAGGTGTACTAGCTGCAAACATACATGGCGCTACTATGGTGGATAAACAACCACCGCAAGAAGTGACATATTTATAGCCTCGCTCATGGTTCAATCAGAGGATAGTTGGTAGTCCCCATGCCTAGGACAATGAATAGGACGCTTGTGACTTGACAGAGGAGAAGAAGTTCATCCGAAAGAAACCATCACGACTCACAACTATTCGTGAGATTTCCCACTCGTTTCGTGGGCCTGTCAGAGTACTGGGAATTGTTGTCGATTCCCGCCCTGGTTCAGCCCTTGTACAGGACCTCTACGATGAGGATGTCAAAAAAGCAGGACGTATATGGGTCAGCGTAGAAGGAACTCTTGAGCTCAAGAAGAAGTATCTCATCATTGGTGAATTGACCGAGAAGACCGATGGCCAAAGCAAAACACCATGGTTGAATGCGACACTTGCGCATGATATAGATGCGCTCGATATTGCTTTGTATAAGGAAGTTCTAGACTTAGAGGGGAAGGTAACCAAAACAATGAGTTGATGGAGGAATCATGATGTTTCATGCAACACTTGATAGCACAAAGATATGGAAACAGATTGTAGATGCGCTTGCTACACTACTCACTGAGATTCATTTTATTGTATCTGAACGTGGACTCACGTTGACACAATATGACTCTTCTAGAGCTGCCATGGTCTATCTCTTTCTACCAAACAGTGTCTTTCAAGAGTATGTCTGCACTGGGGAGTACAATATTTGTCTTGGCGTTGATGAGCTTGTGAAAGTAAGCAGGCGCATGGCTGGAGATGACCGGTTGGAGTTTGACCTGGACGAAAACGAGAAACGTCTCAAGATTCGAATGATTGGCGAGGTTGAACGAACCTTCAGACTACAACTTCTTACGCCACCAGAGGAACGAATTCAAAGCCTGAATCCGGCCTTTGAGGTTCGCGCAGAGATGTTCTCGGACAGTTTTAAGCAGGCTGTGAGAGACATAGGGGTGGTTTCAAACCACCTGCGTGTGACAGCAACAAGTGACTCATTGACATTTACTGGGGCGGGCGATACTGGAGAAGCTGAGGTCTTTCTCAAGTTGGGCGATAATTCACCACTCCATCACCTAAGTGTGAATAACAGAGCATCATCGACGTATGCACTCAGTTACCTGACAGAAATAAGTAAGGCCATCTCTAGTGATAGTCTGACTCTGCAGATGACAGAGGACAAACCTCTCGTACTTGAGTTTGCTATTGCGGAGAATGGAGAGATGCGGTTCCTTCTTGCTCCACGAGTTGAACGGAGATGATAGCCCCGGTTTTCGACAATATACCGGCACCAGTTTCTTCCGAGAAGTACATTTTAATGGCTATGGATACTGCTAATATCTGACGAAACGAGGTCTAGTCAAAGGTCTCTCATGTAACTGGAGGAAAAGAATGTGTTCCACGCAACCTTGGACAGTACGAAAACCTGGAAGCAGATAGTTGATGTCTTAGCGACTCTTCTCACAGAGGCACATCTTCGAGTTTCTGAGTCCGGAATGACGTTACGCCAGCTAGACTCATCCAAAGCAGCAATGGTCGATCTGACTCTCCCATCTACTGTCTTTCAGGAGTATGCATGTAAGGGAGAACATGATATCTGCCTAGGAATTGATGAGCTTACCAGGGTGAGCAAGCGAATGGCCGGAGATGAACGCCTAGAGTTCAATCTCAATGAGAATCGGCTAGAGATCAAGATGATTGGTCAGGCAGAGCGAGAGTTCAAGCTTCAACTTCTCACTCCTCCAGACAGCCAGACCAACAAACCAAGTATGGCTTTTGAAGTTACGGCTGAAATGTACGCTGACGCATTCAAACAGGCAATCAAGGACATAGGTGTGGTTTCAAGCCATGTGAAAATTGTTGCTGAGAAGAACATGCTTACCTTCTCGGGAGAGGGTGATACTGGTGAGGCACGAGTCACTCTTTCAACTGAGGGCAAAGATCCAGCTCTCTTTCAATTGAAGGTTGGAAGTGGGCAGACTGCTGCCATGTACGCGCTTAACTATCTCTCTGAGATATCAAAAGCTATTCCGAGTGATAGCATAGTTCTCCAGCTCACTGGGAACAAGCCAATGATGCTGGAGTTCGCGATAGCTGAGGCTGGCAGTATCAGCTTCATCTTGGCACCGCGTGTTGAACGTAGATAGACTTGCCTGCCTACCCACTACAGGACGTGAGTTACCTACGAAAGACATCAACCCGTCCGCATTTCATTGGCCCTTATAGCAGAAATATAAAAGTCCACAAGGGGAATGGTCTTCTCCAATGTCAAAAAGCACTCATGGAAGGGCAACGACAATCATGAAGCTAAGGCTTCTCTTCCACGAGTATTACCTAGAAGGCCCTCAATCCTTAGATGTACCAGAGAGAATCAACGCCCGAGAGTTTGCTTTGCAGACTTGGGAGCATAACTGGCACTGCATAGAACGGAGAGGTAAAGACGACTCGGGCAAAGAAACTCGAACTGGCTGTGGGAAATCAGGAAAGTCTTTCCAGCCTCTGAAGGAGTGCCCGAACTGCGGGTCTGGAGAGGTCAAATCCACCAGTTGGATTCGACATGTTGGATACCGGTCTCGAGATGAGCTCTTGGCAGGTCTGGCCAACTCTGCACCTCAGAGTGTGTACCATTCTGCAGCATTCTATGGTGTTCCTATTGCAGCACACATGCATGAAAAGGAGTGGCAGGGCGCAGAGCTAGTCTTCGATATAGACGCAGACCACTTGGATCTGAAATGTGCGAATGACCACGATGCGTGGCGGTGCAATAACGTGGACTGCCATAAGACAGGAACTGGGACTGCACCGGAAACCTGCCCGGTCTGTGGAAACAGTAGTTTCAGTACGAGGAAATGGATCTGCGATAAGTGCCTCAATGCAGCACGTAAGTACACCAAGAAGCTCTATGACGATTTCTTGGTAGGGGACTTCGGATTTGATCCAAAGAAGATTCAACTCAATTACAGTGGACATAGAGGCTACCACGTGCGAGTTCGCGACCCTCAAATATACTCATTGGACTCCAATGCGCGCGTAGAGATAGTCCACTATGTGATGGGCCTCGGATTCAAAAGCGATAGGGTCATAGTCACTGAGCATGGCGTTGATTTGATACCAAGCCGCGATGTCCCTGGCTGGACTGGACGGGTTGCTGATGCCATGATTGAGTTCATCCAAGATATCGACTCGTACCCGGGTACAGAGAAATGGGTCCCTGCCCTGAAGAATCATAGGGCTGCTGCAGTGGATGGTCTCAAACGAACCCGACCAGTCTTGAGCAAGAACGTGAAGGGAGTTGGTGTCAAGTCTTGGCAGGAGATTGCAGAGAAGGCAGTCGAGCGCTATGGTAGTGAAATCGATAGACCTGTTACTCATGATATTCACCGGGTCATTCGTCTCATTGGGAGTCTGAATGGAAAGACTGGGTTTGTCGCATCTTCACTCACACGCGACAACCTTGACGATTTTGATCCATTCAGCGAATCAATTGCCTTTAATCAAGGCACGATGAAGGTCATATTTCACAAAGGGTCGAATGTTCCCTCATTCAAGATTGGCAGCGAGGTCTACGGTCCATATACGAAGGAAGAAACAGTGGAGTTGCCCATGGCTGCTGCAGTGTTTGTCCTCTGTAAGGGGGTTGCATCGATTGAGTGAAATGAATTACAACGATATCAAGAGCGCCTGGGAAGATGAAACAGAGAAAGAAGCCCTCCAGAATCTTGCGGATCTTCGACTTAGCAAGATGATTCAGTATCTCTCTAGCGTACGTCTATCACTTGCAGCAACCAGTGCGGATGAACCCCTTCAAGCCGACATATTGACCCAAGAGGCACTGAATCTAGAGTTTATGTTTGAAGATCTACTGGCACTTCGAAGAGATAAGATAGTTAAATCGGCACTTGTTGGACGGCGTCCAACAGGCGATATGACCCTTGCTGAGGAGGAGTTCTATAATAGGACCCAGCGTGCATTTGATGGTCACTCAGAGTTCATGAAGGAGTCGCTCACAGGATCGGTTTCATCTCAACCAAAGGCCAGGCCGAAAAAGGGCAAGGAGGTAAAGGAGCGAACCGAGGCAGTCTCAGTCAAGGCGCCTGATGAGATGGACTATGTTGTCGTGAGATTTCTCCGACCTATTGATGATGCCTTCATGGGACTTGACGAACTGACCTATGGCCCATTCAAGAAAGAGGATGTCGCTACAATACCTGCTGCAAATGCGAGAATTTGGTTGCGTGATGGCACTGTGGCTCGTGTAGTGCTTGAGGAAGGTGTTGTAGTAGATGAAAAATGAGCAGGTCATTGATGAACTGAACAGCCTCCTCAAGTTCCTGAATGAGCAACTGGATGAGATCAAGGCTCTCCATGAGAAATTTCTAGTCGCTCTTACGGGAGTTCTCAGACTAGCAAACGATGATGACTCTTTATTGACAAAGCTCCACGGCGAACCAGAGAATCTCAAGTCCTACCTGATTCAGATGGCCATGAGAATGTCCGATACAACTACGCAATCCTATGAGACTATTAGAAAAAAAATTGAAACCATAATCGGCTCAACACCCACGGACAGAAAGTCCTAAGAGTCAATGAGTTCAGACACAATTCATGCTCGGTCGCCGAACGCTCTTTCTGGTTATTGGATTCATCTGCATTGCACTAACCGTAATTGGCGGTCTGATGTACCCTATGAATACAATGAGCATCTTCGAGTTCAGCGCCTATGTCTTGACCGTGTCCCTTGGTATAGTTGGTCTGCTGTTTCTACTTCACCAAAGAGGCTTTGATGAATCCCTTTGAATCGACTCTGCAGTCAATGTGTCATGTCTATAAACTTTTAATACAGGCTTGGAATGCGCACTGCAACTGGCGAAGTGATTTGTCGCATGCATGTGGTGTACACCATGGCTGAAACTGAAGAACGGACTGGTCCTCCTGTCACACTTATCGACCCCATTGATATGTCGAAACTGGACACAAAGTTTCGAGAGGAAATCAAGAGCATGCCAAATGGCGAGGAACTGTCGGCCTGTTTTGCGTGTTCGACTTGCACTGCTGCTTGTCCAATTGCGAACATATGGAAATACAAGCCACATCAGTTGATCCGAATGATGCTTCTGGGGATGCGTGAAGAGGTCCTCATGTCCAATGAGATTTGGCTCTGTCTGACATGTTACCAATGTCAGGAGCGGTGTCCTCAGAAGGTTCGCGTGACTGACATCTTTTTCGATTGCAAGAACTTGGCTGCAGAGCAAGGCAAGGTTCCGCCGAAGGTTGTCGCACTTGCCAAGGAACTGCTTACTAAAGGTCAACTGTACTCAGTGACTGCAGACTGGGAACGAGAAGACATGGGCTTAGAACCTGCGGTTCCAGGTCTCTCAGTTGAAGCTGTGAAGACCATCCTCGGGAGTACTCGAACAAAGAGACTTGCGGGTGGTGAGGAATAAGATGCCCGTCTACAATCTATACATCGGCTGCAGCGTCCCCGTGAACTATCCGAATTATGAGGCCGCCATGCATAGAGTAGCTCAGGCTTTCGATATGGAACTTCTGTATATGGAGGGAGTGGCATGCTGTGGAAGTCCGAATCTGAGAGCCATCGACCATATGGGCTGGGTAACGGTCAATGCAAGGACCCTTGCAATTGCTGATAAGAATGGTCATGATATTGTCACCCCCTGCAATGGCTGCTTCGGATCCCTAAAGGATGTCTATCACCTTCTCAAACACGATGACAAGCTCAGAAACAAGATTAACCAAGTGCTGAAGAAAGAAGGTCTTGAATTCAAGGGAACAACAACACCGCGTCATTTCGTTGAAACGCTCTATAATGATATTGGAATTGAGGAAATCGAGAGGAAGATTACGAAGCCCCTGGATGGAGTAGGAATTGCGATACACTATGGCTGCCATCTTCTTCGTCCCGTGGATGTCACTGAGTTCAAGCCCGAATATCTTAAAGAATTAGTTGAAGTCACAGGTGCAACAGTTGTGGAGTATCCATTATGGAAGCAGTGCTGCGGAGCCACTGTGCTACCAGTAGATGAATCTCTTGGAATACGTCTTGCTCGTGATAAGCTGAAATCCATGAAAGAGGCTGGAGCTGTCTTTGCGACCGTGGTATGTCCTGCGTGTGGCAATCAATTGGACCTACAACAGCTTGGTCTCAAGGAATCATACGGAGAGGAGTACAGTCTCCCTGTGTTACTCTATCCCCAGATACTGGGGTTGGCAATTGGACTTGATGAACAAGCAGTTGGGCTCAGCATGAATAGGGTTCCTGCCAATCCAATTCTTAGCCATCTAGGTAGCTGAGGTGTGATTCATTATGTCCAACCCAGTTCTTGTAATTGGTGCTGGTGTTGCAGGGATGACAGCAGCAATCGAGCTAGCAGACTCAGGAGTCAAGACAGTGCTTGTCGAGGAGCTCTCTACAACTGGTGGAAACGCTCTCGACTTGTACAAAGCCTTCCCCACTGATGACTGTTTTTATTGCTTTGAAGGAAATCGTTGGCGTCCCGGAATCCGAAAGTGTTTCTATAGGAGCGCATTGATAGACCAACCGAATATTGACCTGAAGATGAACAGTCGGGTGGAAGAGATATCCGGCAATCCGGGTAATTTTGGTATAGTACTTGCCATTGGACCGCAGTACATTGATCCGATGAAATGCACCTTATGTGGCCTCTGTCTTGAGAAATCTAAATCCTTCAGTCTTGTGTCAGTGCAGTGTCAACCACAGGCTGTCATCTACAATCCCGACTCAAGAGACGAAGGCACTCAAATCGCTGCGAAAGAATGTCCTACACAGGCAATCAATCTTGATGCACAGGCCTCCAAAGAGACAATCACCGTTTCTGATATCATCATAGCCACAGGCTTTCACGAGATGAAACCGTCAGCCATTGATGAGTATGGTTATGGTACGCACCCCAACATAATCACACAGCTTGAGTTGGCTAAGCTCTTAGACCCAAATGGTCCATCTGGAGGTGTACTTCTACGCCCATCTGACGGAGATCCGGCTAGACGAGTGATGATGATTCAATGTGTAGGTAGCAGAGATGAGAACTACTATCCCTACTGCTCAAAGATATGCTGCATATTTGCTCTGAAACATGCGAATATTCTGACCCGGGAGCGCGAGAATGTAGGAGTCAGTGTGGTCTACATGGACATACGAACCTACGACAGATATGAGAGATACTATCGTGAAACAAGGGAGTCCGGTGTTGAATATATTCGAGGACGAGTTTCACGTGTTACTCCCCAAGAAGATGGCAGCCTCTCTATAGTAGTGTACGATTCCCTCTTGAATACGTATCTCCGGTTCTCGGCAGACTTGTTTGTGCTGTCCTCTGCATTAGAGCCCTCTGCAGGAAGTGGACACATCATAGAAACTCTCAGACTGAAGTCTGCTAGCGGATTCATCGGCCCGCTATCTGCTGATGATCCGGTTGTTGTCGGAAACCATGTGTTTGCTTGTGGTACTGCGCTTGGCCCCGCTGAGGTCCCTGAGAGCGTCACGCAAGCACGGGCTGTTGTTTCTAAGATACTGCAGAGCAGGAAGTGATGCTAAGATGAACAACGACAACAAATCAGCAGTCCTCCTATGCACCTGCGGAAAACAACTACCGCTCTTGTTTGACTTTCTGCAATCTGAGATTGACAAGATTGGCTCTGCTGCTTCGACTACGGTACACGATCAAGTATGTCAAGAGGCAGGCCTGACCAAGATTGCCGGACTCTTAAAGGCAAATGGAGGTCGTCTTGTAATTGCAGCGTGCACCAGCCAGAAGATACAGCCTCGTATCAGCAGATATCTCAAAGAACAGGGAATTGATGGATCCCAGATTCAATATGTCAATATTCGAGAGCATTCTGCTTGGGTACACCGCGATGCTACGAAAGCAAGCAAGAAGTCTCTCGACATGATTCGTGGGGCCATTGCGAGGTCAAGAATCTCAGTACCCCTCCCATTAGAGAGCAAAGAAGTCAGTAGACATGTGACAGTGATAGGTGGCGGAATTGCTGGTATCGAGTCTGCATTAAGCCTCTCGAATCTTGGCTATGAAGTGGCCCTCCTTGAATCCAGCGATCGACTTGGTGGTCATCTTCTATACCTTCCAATGGTTGCTCCCTCCGGTAAATCGGGCATGGAAGTCCTGAGCGGAAGACTCGAAGCTATTAAGAGTGATGCTGGTATCACTGTGATGACAAGAACCTCGGTCAAATATGTGACCGGGGAAATGGGTGACTTCGCTGTAAAGTATGTCACAGAAGGCGATGATGAGAAGTCTATTAGGACCTCGGCCGTCGTCCTTGCAATGGGCTTCAAGGAATTTGAGCCAATTGGAATGGATGAGTACAGATACGGGAAGAATCCCGATGTGATCACCCAGTTTCAGCTTTCCCGCATGCTCTCCGAGGATGTTCTTGGCAGGCCATCTGATAACAGTCCCATCAAGGAGGTTGTCATGGTTCAGTGCGTAGGAAGCAGGTCCGAAGACTACAAACGTGACTGCAGCAAACTCTGCTGCACTTTTGCCATCGACAACTCCTTGGAACTCATGAAACGGATACCTGATGTCACTGTTCATATCGTTTACATGGACATTCGAGTGCCCTTTGAGAATGAGATGGTCTACAAGGAATCTCGTGATAAGGGGGTAGACTATATCCGCGGGCGAATCAGTATGGTCTGGGAGCATGATGGCAAGACCCATGTCAGGATCTATGACTCTCTGATGGACCAGTATCTAGAGGTTCCCGCTGACTTGCTTGTTCTCTCAACTGCAATACTTCCTCCTGATGGAGTTGTAGAGCTGTCTGAAACCCTTGGCTATGCAATTGAAGATGATGGACATGTGAAGGAACTCTACGGCAAACTTAGACGCAACGAAACTCGTCGGCGTGGGGTTGTTGCTGTCGGAGGAGTCACGCGCCCACAGTTTGTGTCTGAAGCCATCATAGATGCTCAGGCCGGAGCTCTCATGGTCCACAACGAGCTACACGGTGGAGCAATTCAATCAGTCGCACGTGGAGCTGTTCTTGACGTAGATGACTGTGTTGGATGTAGCCTCTGCGCCCAGCAGTGCCCTCGTGGAGTCCCACTCATGATTGAACAGACAGAAGCAGAAGAATCTGATGAAGAACAAAAGATTCTCTTCAAGGCTGCACTTGATACACTGAATTGCCACGCATGTGGGGTGTGTCAGAGCCTATGTCCTTCTGGAGCTACTCAGCTCAATTTTCTCTCCAACGAACAATTGTGGTCCGAGATAGCCGCAGTACTTCAGGATGCAGGGCCAGAGGATCCGATTACGCTATGTTTCTATTGCGAGGAATGTTCGGTATCGACAATAGATATTGTCGGAATCAGGAGAATGGAATACCCTGCTAGTACACGTCTGATACCAGTTCCTTGTGCCGGTCGTGTGAGTATCATAGACATTCTCAAGGCTTTTGAACATGGTACTAGCACGGTGATGATTGCGGCATGTGAGAAGGACCGTTGTCATATTGGGGGGACTGGCAATGAGATTGCTCAGGTACAAGTCGATGTCGCTCGAGACATTCTGGATGCCATTGGTTGGAAGGGAGAACGTGTCGACATGTTCAGAATGTTCAGCGCAGAGCCTGAACGCTTTACTAAAGCTGTTAATGAGATGGTAAAGCGCGCCAAAGATCTGGGTCCCACGCCTGTTCATGATGGCACTGCTGGCAAATGGAGGGAGGCGAGCAAGTGAGTCAATCACCACCTGAGAAGGCTATTGCACCCAAGAGACAACGAATGTTGGATATGGTATTAGCACTGGGTGGGCTCCAAGAGGAGTCCACAATTCCCCTCAGCAGAGTCAAGGATGAACTTGAGAATCTAAAGACAGAGCTTGCACCCCTGACTGACACGATCATAGCCTTTCCCGAGTCTTATTTTGACAAGTTCTTGGATGCTGCAAAGAAGAGTAACATTGTTGCTGAGATAAACGATCGAGGTATTCTGAAGCAGTCAATCTCGAATCTTGAGCAGGCACTGTCAAAAGGCGAATCGGTGTCACTAAAGGCGCTGAACAAGATACTTGCAGACACACTCGGCAGAATGACTGAGGTAAAGGAACACCAAGAAACCCGCGTAGAAATCGATATGACCGCAACTATCTCCACCATATCGAGTCTGGTTTCTGAAATAGAGTCAATCACAGATGGCTTCGAGAAAGCCGCTAAGACAGAGGCTGAGTCTGCCAGATCTGAATTAGTCACGCTCGTTGAGTCCCTTGAAAGCGTAAGAGAAAAAGCCGAAACAGATCCTGACACAGCTCTGGATGAGCTTCAAAAGTTAGGGTCTCAGACTCGTTACGGTCCAGGACTGAGAGCAATTGCACAAGTGAAACGAGGGAAGCGAGAAGGTCGGATTGATGATGCGCGGTTCAACAAGCTGGTCAAAGAGAATGCGCTCACCGAGGTCAACCGTGGAGTAATCCTGTTCATACTCAACAAAATGGGATCTAAGACCGTCGTACAGGTCGGAGAACTCATGCACACGCCCTCTCAAGATGTACAGAGTGCTCTCGTGACTATGATTCAGAGAGGAGAAATCGAGATGGTCGGCCTTGATAGTGATGCTCCTGTCTTTTCGAGAGTGCTCCCAGAAACGCCCAGCTCGACACTTCTTATGAAAAGGATTGTTCGACAGGTACGGGGGATGGCAAAATCCCTAGAAGGCGGGACCGCAGAGGCCGTGAATGAGCTACTTGGCAAGTTACAAATATTACTCAAACGCCTGCAGATTCTTGGGACCTACAACGAAGCTCTTCTATCTGAGCGTATCAACAAGCTTCGAGAAACTGTTGATAGTGTCACCGAGGCAGTACTCGGTGCTCAGACTTCTGAGGATGCTGAGAATCTCAGGCTTCTCATTTCTGCCGGGCTTGAAGCATTTGCCCGCTTTCGTCTAAAAATTGCTCTAGAAAAGGGTCCCACCCTTGTATCAGATGGCAATGTCTACGGTGAAAAACTGGACCCTGAAGTCTACAAGACCATGATGGATACCTATCTTGATAATGAGCTTGAGAGAGGTACGATTCTGATTCTCATTCGGGAATTGGGAGCTCTCACAGCACATGACCTTGCAGAGAGAACGACTATCCCACCAGATAGAATAGTCAGGCATCTACTCAGAATGAAGCGCGATGAACTTCTCACGATTGCTGGCGAGAATCATGGGTATATTCTCTATGATGTTCCGAGGGCTCTCTCAGAGGCTGAGATCACGATACAGACTACAAGTAGTCTGGCTCTGCAACTGTCTGAGGCCAAACAAGAGCTTCAGAGGATACTGGGCGATCTGAAAGCGACCGATATCGGCAGACTTGCCAACTCATTAGAAGTCTTTTCAAAGTCACGTGACAAGCTTGCATCAGTTCGTGTTCGTGGTACTGCAGTCGATGAATCCACCTTGAAAGATGTGGAGGATAAGATACGGTCCGCAGTTTTACTCACCTATCGGACACGTGCTAAGATTCCAAGCACTAGACCAAAGGTGTCCATCGAAGATCTATTGGATGTCGATGTACCGTCTGTGCTTGATGAGTACAGAAGCATGATGGGCTATGCGCCTCTTCTGGGGTTTGGAACAATAGAGTGGGAACAATCAAGGTGCCTCGGTTGCAAGTCATGTGAAATTGCTTGTCCAGAAGATGCAATTGAGCTGAAGCCACAAATTGAGATACCCCGATTCTTCGAGATCTCTGACGATGCACTCTCCCAATTACCCTCAAACCGGTCCCTGTTCTACAAGACCATTCAGAGTCTCTCTACGATGAAGCCGATAAAGGAGATTCCCCTCGAAAAGGATGCTCCAGGATTTGGCACTATAGAGGTGGACCTCTGGTTATGCGTTGCTTGCCGTACGTGTGTAAGACGATGTCCAGGTCCTGAAGGCGGAGCCCTGGAGCTGGAGCTGAAATGGAGCCTGCCAGAGATAGTGAGGCATATCACATCGACATCATAGTCCTGCAATTGGACGTCCTAGATACCATTTAGCAACTGACTTATACCATTTGGTAAGGAGTCAAACGATGCATAATCCTCTGAGGGAACGTAATGGTCGATTTCAATCTATCCAATGAACAACAAGAGCTACGGAACAAGGCGAGAGCCTTTGCGCAGGAGTATATGATTCCCTATGCACACTACTACGACAAGACCGGTAAATTTCCACGTCCCATAATCAAGAAGTGTTGGGATGAAGGTCTCATGAACCTCTCAATCCCGAAAGAGTACGGTGGGCCGGGTCTGGGCACAATCGAACAATGCATCACAGTGGAAGAAATGGCTGCTGGCTGCGCAGGAATGACAACAAGTATCTACGTCAACTCTCTAGGAGCCGAGCCAATCTTGGTAGCTGGTACCCCTGAACAGAAGGAGAAATATCTTCGACCACTCACTGAAGATCTCAAGTTCGTCAGTTTCGCTTGTTCTGAACCAGGAATGGGTTCTGATGTCGCCGGTATCAAGACCCGGGTCAAGCGCGAGGGCGATAAATATGTCTTGAATGGATCCAAGTTTTGGATCACTAATGCTCCACAGGCAGACATCTTCACTGTCTTTGCTAGCCTTGACCCGGACAAGAGACACAAAGCACTATGCGCGTTCATTGTTGATGCTACCACTCCTGGAGTGAAGACTGGGAGGCCGGTTGAGAAAATGGGTCATAGAGCCTCTACAACATCAGCGGTCATGTTCAAAGATGCTAAGGTTCCCGTCGAAAACCTGTTGGGCACCGAGGGGGAAGGGTTCAAGATAGCAATGAAGACATTCGCGATGACGCGTCCCTCGATTGCTGCATTTGCCACTGGTCTTGCTCGTTCGGCAATGGAGTATGCTCGTGACTATGTGAGCAAGAGGGAGGCCTTTGGCGAGAAGCTCCACAATTTCGAGGCCATTCAGTTCAAGCTTGCTGAGATGTTTATGAAAATTGAGGCAGCACGACTACTCTACCTCAAGGCTGCTTGGACGGCGGATTTCGTTGGTGACTCCACTATTCCTGCAAGTGCAGCAAAGGCATTCGCTACAGATATTGCAATGGAAATAGCCAGCGAAGCTGTCCAGATTCACGGGGGTTATGGATACATAGACCAGTACCCTGTGGAGAAGCTGTTCCGGGATGCAAAGCTGTATCAAATCTATGAGGGAACGAGTGAAGTTCAACGATTAATACTCTCCCGCTACGTTCTCAGTGGATATGAACCTGCGATGAGCAAGATTCCGCGTTGGTACAACGATGAGCCGCCTAATCTGTAATACCCATGATGACTGAATCCACACAGAATATGGTTCAATGGAATTGTGGGTGTATTGCTCATTGCGCTCGGTTTCTACATGCTGTTCCCAGCATGTGAAGTAAGGATACTAATCTGAGCAAAGCAGCCGACCGCATGAAAACGAACAAATAAAAAAAGGGGGAGGGACAGAAGTCCCTATAGACCTGTGGTCCTGACTGCAATGATCATCAGGAGCCAACCGATTAGGAGTAGTACGAACCCTATGAGAGCTTGATAGGCAAAGTAGGTAGCAACGTAGGTGTCAAGTAGATAAAGGAGAATGCCTATCAGTCCCAATATGAGGGCCACTATCCATGTGCTGGTTTTAATTACGTTCATGTTACAGTTTCCTCTCCTATGAGGATGCTACTGATTAGACTGTCGACGATACTTAAAGATTGTTATTTTAAGAATATGAGGGAGAAAAACACTGCAGCACACGACTCACACCTGGGCAGTCTGGCAAGTATTCAAGCATCTTCATGTTAGCCACTGAACTAGGAAACCTTGTTCTGAATTCAGAGAAGTTGTAGAGGGACTGAGAGTAGAGTCAACAACCAGCTATATCTGTCCAAAGTGCCATGTCTACAACGAAGCACGATGTTGATTCGAAGACTGAATGGACTCAAGACGATAAAGGCTCTTGATAACACACGCGTACGTGAGATTCTCAATCCCTTGCATGATTCGCATTCTCTCTCACTTGGTTACAGCCTAGCTCATGCTGCACTGAAGCCAAATCAGAGATCACTCCAACACAGGTTCCACGAGGCCTCGGAGGTCTATTATGTTCTCGGCGGTCGAGGAATGATGCATATCGATGACGAGGTGGTTGAAGTTTCGATTGGAGATACCATCTACATACCGCCAATGTCAGTGCAGTGGATTGAGAGTATGGGTCCTGATGACCTAGAGTTTCTCTGTGTCGTTGATCCTGCATGGAAACCAGACGCTGAAGAACTGGTCTAGACAACTTAGAAACGGTCCGAGTATGTGGGGCTCCCTAAGTCAATGCATAGGCAATGAAGAATCCTGCTATGTCAGCCTTGGTCGAAGCATACTGACCGCAGAGAGAGGACTACGCCTCTCTCATAGATTGGCTTGACAATTTTGACACTTTGCGAAACCCTGTTCGGTCTTTGCACCAAAATTTTGGGACTTGCACAGCTGGAAAGAGAAAGTTGATGAGAAGAAGGGCCATACTATAGTGCGCTGAGTTGAGGGGACATACGAATGGCTGCAGAGAACTCCAAAGCTATCTTTGTAGCAATGACCATCATAATGGGTGTTTCAGCTGCGGCCTTTTTGTCGATGTCTAACTCGGGTGATTGGATTGTAGTTGAAAACACCTTGGGCATTGCGAATCTGACAATATTGGCTAACAGTACTGGCTTACTATATCCTGAACTTTGTGAGGCGAGTTTCGTGTTTCTGGATTACGGTAGTTGGCTGGTCAATGCTAATTTCATGAATGACTCAGTCTATTGGTATGAATATCTTGAGATATATGATCGAAATTCACAGCTACTTCAGGAGAAGTGAAGTCTATAGATGATGCGCTCTATGAAGGACTGAACAAGACTTCTCCTTCTAATATTTCGGCCATGACACTATTGGACGATTCATGTCCCCACATCTGGTTCCAGATAGAAATCACATACACCAATGGTTCTTGGATATACCTCACCACGTTTCAAACAGAAATTGGCCATATCATAACCAACCATGGCGCGGGCACTTTTGATGGGGCCTCTTGAGCGGGACCGTCTTGGAGCCATTGTCTGCTCTGGACTGTCTTGTCCTAGCCATCTATACTGTCTTTTCCAACCATCTGGGTTAGAGCAGGAGTTACTCTCAATATTATCTTGGTCGTTTCGGAGATACAAAGGTCAAAAGATATAACGCCCTTCAAGATTGCCTCAAACCAATTCTCATGTGGTGCTTAGCTAATGCCTCCAAAGGACATGAACATCATCATCTTCGGTTGCCAACAATGTATGTACGCTGCCTCCGACTTAGCAGGGACCATGAAGCTGCAGTACGATGCGTCGAGCAGGATCATCAGAATGCCGTGTACCGCCAGGCTTGACATCAATTTCCTCTTGAAGGCATTACAGGAGGGGGCCGACGGGGTGCTGGTCGTTGGATGTCATCCGGGAGACTGTGCATTCAAGACCGGGAACTTGGGGGCAGAGAGGCGGGTCCGTTTCACAAAGAAGTTAATCGAACAGCTAGGGCTTGATGAGCGCCGCGTGAAGATGGTCTTTGTGAGCGCAGCTGAGGGTGATAAGTTCGCAGCCGAGGTCAACAAGTTCGCAGAGGAAATTCGGGCAATTGGACCGAACCCACTCAGACTGTGATACGGTGCAAAAGCGTGGCCGAGAAGAACTCGAGTGGGAATTCAGTCTGGCTTTTGAAACGTAATCCCTTGGTCAGAAGACTCTTCCTTGGAATCTTCACAATAGGGTTTGCGGCAGGAGCATTACGGTTTCTTTTTCCGTGGCAGGTACTGAATCTCGGCGGCACGGAATCTCTTATCTCACTAGGAGGCACTCTTTCAGCCATCGGACAGGTAATAGGACTCCTGCTATTGAGTAGGCTGTTTCGCGGCAAGAGAAGTTCAATGCTTGTGAGTGGGTTGCTTCTTGCAGCCTTTGCACTGACAACAGCTCTTGCTCAGGACAGCTTCATTCTCACATCGGCGCGTTTGTTCGAGGGAGCCGGTGCAGGGTTGCTTGCGCTCCTTATCATCAGGGTGTCCTGCGAATTCGAATCTAGCCGCGGAGAGACTGTCGGAACATTACTCTCAGCTTTGTTCCTAGGGTCAGCAATTGGCCAAGGTGCTGCAGGGATTGCAGTAGAGAATATGTCACTGGTTCTATCATTATCGCAGCTTGCTGCAATACAGCTTCTCGGATTCATTCTATTCGTCCCATTTCTTCCTGTTCTGGGATTGATGTTACCAAGAATAGAAGATCAGCCTGTGTCCACGACAAACGAAGGCCCCAAAGAGCACAAGCACTTCCACTTCAGCCATCTTATCAGAGTCCTTCTCACAAAAAGAGTGGTACTTCTTGCAACAATCTATTTCCTCTATGACTTCTCTCACGGCTTTTACACTCCAATACTCTCTATTCTCATCAATAACAACGGAGTTCCAATCAATCAAATAGGTTTAGGATATCTTACTGGCGACCTAGTCTGGGGAGGTATTCAGTTGTATGCTGGTCGCGTCGTTGATCGAATCGGTCACCTTTGGCCTCTCGTCCTTAGTCTGCTTGCCAAGGGGATGATAGTGTTCTTCTATGCGGGAGTCTTCTCATTCACGTCACTTGTCCTCTTGTTAGCTCTAGCTGGAGCATCTGAAGGCTTCTTGGAACCGGCGAGAAATGATGCAGCAATGGCCTATAGTCCGACAAGCAACCTGACTCATGACCATTCCCATTATTATCTAGTTCATGCCCCGGGCATGTCTTTTTCACTTGCAAAACATGACCATGAACATATGCATGTCACCGGTACAGATGAGGTCGTTTCTGTCTTACAGACGGTCGGACTCCTTGGTTTTGCACTTGGAGCTGGCGGAGGGGCATGGATGCTCTTGGAGCATTTTTCAATGTCATTCCTCACAATAGTTGGAGGAGCAATTTTGATTCTAGCAGGAGTACTCTCTGCAGGTTTCCGATTTGTACGCACAGCTGAACCACTGTAGACGATTCTCATGAGTCATTGGCAGAAGAATTATCTGATTCTGAGGTAAGTAGAAGGGTGGAGGAAAACCAGGTGTCTGAGAGTAGGTTCGCGAATAGAGTAACTAGATGCGCCGAGTTGATGCGTACTCAAAATATAGACGTGATTCTTCTGACAAGACCGTCTAACATGTTCTATCTCACTGGTGACGGTAGACTATGTGCATACGCGATGATCTCTCAGAGCGGACAGGTTGTCATGGGCGTTCCAAAGACAGATGTTGTGGATGTCAAGTCGAGTGCCCGTTTTGACCACATCTCTGGGTTTGATGATGAGGTGGGGATGATTCACTCTATTGGACACCATTTCGAGCATTTTGGTGTGAAGGAGGGGGTGGTCGGCCTCGAATACACGTTTCTGACACGGTCCATGATGTCTATGATGATGCATCCCCATGCCAAGCCTGAGCATGTCAACTCGGCAGATTGCACACATATTATGTCAGAGCTGAGGTCGGTCAAGGATGAGGAGGAAATACGGTCAATCCGTGCTGCGGCGAAGGTTGCAGATAGGGGTATGAATGCGGCTATAGTCAGTTTACAACCAAGAATGACGGAGAGCCAAGTTGCTGCTGAAGCAGAGTATGCCATGCGTCAGGCTGGTGCAGAGGGCTTTTGGAGAACCTATGTTTCGTCGGGACCGAGGACGAGCATAGCTCACGGCATACCAACTATTAGGAAGCTGAAAAAGGAGGACCTCGTGATGATCGATGTCCATCCGATAGTCCAAGGCTACAGTGCTGATATATGTCGTACGATGTGCATTGGACACCCAACCAGAGAACAGCAGTCCAGTCATGACCAGTACTTACAGGCTCAACAAGCAGCGATTGCTGAGGCACGGGCAGGAGTCACGATGGACCAGCTGGAACAGGCAATGCACGAAGTGCTAATACATGCAGGACATCAGAACCATATCTTTGGACCACCAATCCACGGTGTCGGAATTGAGTTTGAGGAAGCGCCCCTCCCCTCAGGTCATGCCTTCTTCCACGGTGAGAAGGCTCCACCTCCGCTAAAAACCAATACTGTCATTGCAGTTGGGAATTGTGGGCTCTACATAGATGACTTTGGTGTAAGAGTTGAGGACACAATCGTTATTGGAAAGGCGAAGGCTGATATCCTGACCAAACACACCCGAGAGATGAAGATGTAGGCTGTGCTTTCTACATAATTGTTTTAGCAGACTATCTACATCTCAAGATATGTGACAGTAATAATTGAAATCAGGCCTCTAATGAAGTTGGATTCAGCACGTCTTCATGAACTCGGTGCTGGCTATACGTCATCTGCTGTATATCATGTGGACAAGAGTGAGGACGATACACAGACTACCATCTCTCTGCATCTACAAGAGCTTGAGAACCCATACAAGAAGCACTGGCTGCCAGATGAGGTGATGGATGCTCGCTACACTAAAATGATTGAGCAGGGTCTTTCTCTGGGAGCATACGATGGGAACCGAATGGTAGGAATTGCGATTGCTGAGAAACAGGCCTGGAACCGTACCCTCTGGATCTGGGAGTTTCATATTGATTCGGCCTATCAGAAACGAGGGATAGGCAGACAGTTGATGGATCAAATGGCACAAGTCGGGAGAGCGGCTGGGTGTCGGGTGATGGTCTGTGAAACCCAGAACACCAACGTACCTGCAATTCGTTTCTACCGGGCGGTTGGGTTCGAAGTCGGTGCGGTCGACCTCTCATATTACTCGAACAAGGATACTACTGATTTCGAGATCGCAGTGTTCATGAAGCGGTTCATCGAGTAGACTCCTACTCTTTTGGAAGGACTAATCCAGTTTCTTCCTCATATGATATGCGCTGACCTTGAATCCTAGTCTCTCATAGAGTCGTCTTGCCTGCTTGGCCTTGACCGGGCAGGTCAACCCAATCATGTCGGTACCGGCTCGTTTGAAGACATCAATCAGCTTCTCTAATAGCAGTGTACCAATTCCCTGTTCTCCATACTCTGGATTAACAACCAATAGTTCAATAGTGGCCACCTTTGACACTCCCCAGTTCTCCAAGACCGCTGTTGGTATCTCCCGAAAATACCCGTAGATGACTCCTATCACTCTCTTGTCCTCCTCTGCAACAATAAAGCCCTCGGGAAATGCATGAGTTATCTTTAGATCGGCTTCGTTTACTGGTCCATCAAAGAAGGCATACTCGTTCGCCAGCCTAATGACTGAGTCTGTATCTCTCTTCTCGAATTGGCGTATCTGCAGCTTAGTCACCTACTGAATCTGACAGTGTGAGTCTATTGAACATGACGCAACAAGAGAGACGGCTCTCACCGAGGTCATAGGGAAATGTTATTAACAATAGTTAATGACTTGGAGGTGAACAGCAATGATCATCACACCGACCATCATTTCACTCCGAGAAGGGCTTGAGGTAGCTCTGATACTTGTCATTATGCTATCCTACCTGAAGAAGACCAACCAATCTGACCTACGACGGTTTGTCATTAATGGAAGTGTATTCGCGGCAATTGTAAGTCTTGGAGTTGCAACTGTAGTAGGTTTCTTCTGGGGTGTGTTTGAAGGTGCAATGTTGAACATCTTCGAGGGTACTGTCGTTCTCATTGCTGCTCTTCTTCTCACTACAATGATTCTCTGGATGTGGAAGGCTGGTTCATCGGTGGCAAAGGATATTGAAACGTCGATGGAGAGTAGCATCATCAAACAGAGTGGCATAGGACTTGCACTCCTGAGCTTCTCACTTGTTCTACGAGAAGGTGTAGAGCTATCGTTGTTCAGTATGGCACTTCTAATCCAGGAAGGTGATTTGAGCTACGTTGGCGTTGCTCTTGGTCTAGTACTTGCTGCAGGAATCGGTTTTGGGATTTACAAGGGTTCACTTAGGATTAGCATGAGGTCTCTTTTCAATTGGACCTCAGTCTTTCTTATCCTCTTTGCAGCTGGAATGATTGCGTATGGCATTCATGAACTACAAGAAGCAGGTCTGCTACTGATTGGGCCACTTGAAGTATGGAATATCAATCCGCCACTACTGCCTGACGGAAGTTACCCCTTGTTACACGAAAATGGGGCAATAGGTGGACTTGCTAAGGCGTTATTCGGATACAATGGCAACCCCTCTGCACTCGAAGTGGCCGCGTATCTCGCGTACATCGCAATAGCCCTCTCCTACTTCTGGCGAGAGCGAAAGACTCTGGCATCGATAGGCCAGAAGGAATCGACGAAAGTAGCTCTCGTGAGCTGATGAGAATCTGGTGTCAATCACTGCCGCCGGCATCTGCCTATTACCATTAGTTCATATGAAGATAAATGACTCATGACAGGAGAAAAAGAAAGAATCTGACTCAGCTCATCGATTCAGTATAGACTGAGCGAAATCCCAATAGGATATCCAACTGGTACGAATGTTACCAATTATAGATACTAGTATCTCATTTATTACCAAATCAGCTGATAACCAGACTCAAGAAAAGACATGTGAAATAGGGGGCATTATGAAAGTGGCAAAGAGCCCAAAACAGAAGAATACACTAAAAGAACGGATTCACAGGCTTATCAGTGATAATGAGCGCTGTATCCTGGCGCTAGAGGAGCTTGAGAATGACATTGAAGTCCAGACCTTACTGGAAGATAGTAACAGAATGGCCATAGATCGCATGGCCTATTCAGACCATGGACATACACATTCGCTCATTGTGGCTCTTAATGGAATCAAGTTGATTCGTGCGCTCAGCAGCGGACTTCAGCCATCGATAGTCCAAGAAGGAACTGGCGACCTCAAGGATGCTGAATTGGTGGTCCTGCTTGGCGGCTATCTACATGACATCGGCATGGTTCTCGGCAGAACAAACCATGACGAGTTCTCGGTCATTCTGGCAATCCCAATCATCGATAGAATTCTTGGAAAGGTCTACCCGAAGGACCGACACAAACAGGTTCACATACGCAATCATGTTATTCATGGCATCTATTGCCATGACAAGATTGCTCCTCCCATGACTATAGAGGCTGGTGTCATTGGAGTAGCAGATGCTCTAGACATGACGAAAGGAAGAGCAAGAATTCCATTTGAGGCTGGGAGTGTCAACATACACTCTGCATCAGCAATGGCAATCGAGGATGTGAAGATTCGAAAAGGCGAGACCAAGACCGTTCGCATCGAAGTCGATATGACCAATGTGTCCGGCATATTCCAGATTCAAGAGCTCCTTGAAAAGAAGATCAGGAATGCACGGTCTCTCATAGACCACATAGAGTTGTATGCAATCATGGCACCAAAAGAGGATGCAATTCTGAAGAAAGAGCTCAGAGTGCTATAAGTGACTCGTACATTTGTGTGAAGGATGCTTTCGAAGTCACACATATCGGCTAGTATATATGCACGGAATCGAACACGCTCTCTCGGATGTACTGCACAGCAGAGGCCTAGCTGATGAAATTGGATGACATTGACTCTAAGATAATCGCGATGCTTCAAGAGGATGGGCGACAGTCCTACAACGACATAGCAAAGGCTGTCGGACGAACTGAGGTCACAATCAGGCGCCGCGTGAAACGGCTGAAGGATGAGGGCTACATCAAGCGGTTCACCGTGGTTCTAGATCCTATGAAGATAGGAAAACGAATTCGTGCAGTAATCCGTGTGAAGACGGCAATAAAGGAAACAACTCTCATCTCCAAGAAATTGAAGACTTTCAAGGAAGTGGACGAGGCATACTTTCTCGATGGCGCATGCGGTCTTATCATGACCGTCACGGTAGATGACCTCACAGAACTCAGGACGTTTCTCGAGAAACGCCTTGGTGGTATTCAAGGTGTTGGCGATGCAGAAACCTGCATAGTCCTTGAAGAGATTAAGTCAGCATTTTCAGACCCTGGTGCTCTATGATGCAGTACGAACTGCAGATTTCTAGTACTGACCTCACACGGCTGCAGGACCATGCGGAGAGGATGCTCCCCGATGAAGCAGTTGCTCTCCTCTTTGGAACCATATCAGGTATCTCTGTACATCTGACCCGGGTGGAGCTCATGGAGAACACATCCACTACTGCACACACTTCCTTCTCGGTGAGCCCTGAGGTAGAGTATACTCTTCTAGTCGAAGCAGAGAAACGAGGTGAATCCCTAGTTGGGATATTCCACTCTCATCCTGCACCTCCTAGACCATCTCAAAGTGACCTGAGGAACATGCGTTTCAACCCTGTTGTATGGCTAGTGGCATCAAAGCTCGCTGGAAGCTGGATTATCAAAGGATATGCTCTGGAAGGGAACGGCCCTGTGGAAGTCGTCATGCATGTCGTGAAATCTCGTGATTCAATCCCTTGATAGTTCCAGATGTTCTCTTCGGTTCAAATGACACAGGAGTGTCTTCGATCATTCCAATCACCACCGCTGCAGTGATGATCTGCTGCAGAGAGTCTGCACTGCATTGAAGGACACCGACTCCTGTTTCCTCATCGAAGTCGAGAAGGTACAGCCTTGAGCCTGCCGCATGAACCTCGCCATAGAGTGACAGTACACTCATCCAAAGGGCGGTAGTAAGATGCTTTTCATTGACAGGTTTTCCCTCTCTATGAAGGTGAAAGAGAAGGTATCTTCTTCGGTTCTTTCTCATGGATTCTCCTCCCCCCGAAGAATCTCGACCCCTGGACTCACAAACTCAGGTTGTCTTCTCTTCATACTTCTCTCAATGAGATGAGCAGGCAGCTCTTGAACTGCTCTCTCGGCCAACGTCCTCTCAATCCCCAACAACAATCCGATATGCACCATTGCTACTGGTGAACGCATTCCCATTGGATATGCAGCACCACTTGACAGGACCACTCCCATTCCTGCATCCAGTGCTGTGGCTACTGCCTCACGATACGTCTTCAGAATCTTTGATCTCTGTAGCCCTGAAGAGTGCAGAAGTGGCGCAATCTGAATCTCAAGAGATGTTGCAGAACCTGAGGCAAGAGATGCAGTTGTCTCACGAAGCCTATGTTCCTTTGATGGATCAAACGTGAGCAAGTCGACTCTCTGGTCTTCTACTGCCCAATTAGTGGTGTCGATTGACCCCAGCTGGGTTGCAACGATGATGGCATTCTTTCTGATCCTTTGAATCTGGTTTCTTAATGAGTTGATTCCCTTTCCTGTGAGATTGACTCTCCGATAGACCGTAATACCCTCTGAAATCTCTGTCACGGGCTGGTCCATGACCCCCGAAATTGCAATTCCAGTGAACCCGATTTGGTGTGCCAATCTTCCGAACGAACCAATATCCTTCATGTCTGGAGTATTGACACCAATATCGACAGCCATTAGACTAACCTCCAGCAGCCCGAAGCCGATTCTCGATCATGAGCCTCACTTCTTCCCGTTTACAGCGTGGATATTGCTTGAAGTGAAATCTTGCGCTGATTACATCAGAGTCATCAGCCAACTTCATCATACCTAGGAATGCAGCCTGCTTATCAATCCTAAGAAATAAGATGCACTTGTCATCTAGTCTGATGTCCAATGAGCGTTCTAGTGCTCGTAGGCTGAGGCTGTCCATCTGTCCTAGCATGTAGTTCAGTACACCCTCACAGTCTTCTTGACCCTCCAACGTCGCCGATATGACTACAATCGCATCGCCTGCCTGTCCTTCGGCATCGGACATAGAGATTGACACTTTCTGTCTTAGACGCTCTGGAAAGATGAACATGATTGAGGCTGCGACCCTATCAGAGACCTCTGTTGCCCGGGCGTAAGCACGGGTTTCAATCTTAGTCACGAACGGCATGGCCGCTCCCTCAGAATCACGAACTGAAGCTACTTTGCTAGGTTACCCTTTGCCCCGATTGAAGGTCTGATATGTTCAGCCCCTCTGCCCTTATTATAGAGTCCTCTGCTTCTCTTGCCAGCAGCTGTTAGGCCTCTACTATCTCGACCCTTGTGAGTTGGATTGCAGATCCAGTTGATATTGGGGTCATTATATATGACTGGATGACTAGGATCTACCAGAATGACCTCGTGCCAGATCCATTTGTGGTCTTCTCCGACCCAGTATGAGTTCAGTACTCGTAGGTTCGGATACTTCTTGGCTACTCGTTCTTCAGCAATCCATTGCCTCGATTTCTGGGGCGTGTACCGGTTGATACCAGCGCTTCTTGGCTTTCGGCCACCGTGTGGAAGGGGCTTTTCACGTGGGCCACGACCTGTTCTTATTCGTACCATGACATAGCCTTGTTTGGCCTTGTAACCAAGTTCTCGTGCGCGGCCAAGTCTGGTTGGTCTCTCAAGTTTGACCATACTACTTAGCTTTCTCCAGACTAGTAGTCTACTTCTCACAATCTCAGAGCGTTCCTTCTGCTCCTCCACCCATGTATCGCTCATGTGTCTGTACGCGTTTGGCATTGAATGTATCCATCCTTTGTCGTAATAGATTCACTTTGTTTGTGGTTCAGCCTCAGAGGGCCACATCCCGCGCGGACGTATCCGCCAACACAAAGGAATGGTCTGGTCACGGTATTCATACCGGACCAGATACTCCCGAAGAGATTCGCTTAAAGATGTAACGTTTTGGATGTCTCGATGAATGATTTGGATGCTACTTGAGTCCATTAATGACCTTTTGAACAGTCAGCTCCCCGATTCTCACCTGTCCCTCTTCAGTGGACGATGACAGATGTGGAGCCGCTACGACTTTCGGATGTTTCACTAATTGCCAGTCAGTTGGTGGTTCATTCTCGAAGACGTCAAGTCCTGCACCCGCGATCAGGCCTGCGTTCAGGGCATCTAGAAGCGCCTTTTCGTCAACCACGCCGCCTCGTGCTGTGTTGATGAGGAATGCTGTCTTCTTCATCTTCTTGAGCTCTTTCTCTGCAATCATTCCCTTAGTCTGGGGCAGCATAGGTACATGGAGTGTGATGTAGTCCGCTTTCTCCAGAATAGTGTTCAGGTCAGCTTTCTTGGCTCCGATTTCTTTGCATGCCTTACCGATGTCGATGACATCATATGCAAGGACATTCATGCCAAAGGCCTTGGCTCTCTTCCCGACTTCCATTCCAATCCTGCCAAGTCCCACTATACCAATGGTCTTCTGCCAGAGTTCAGTCCCGCTGAGTTTCTTCTTATCCCAACGTCCGGCCTTCATCGAGCTGTCTGCCTGTGTGATATTTCTGGCCAGTGATAGCATCAACGAAAAGACCATCTCTGCAACCGAAACAGTTGGAGCCTCCGGAGTGTTCTGAACCACCACTCCTTTTGCGTCTGCTGCTTTCTTGTCTACATTGTCAAGACCAACACCTGCCCTGACCACAAGCTTCAGCTTGTCTGCAGCATCGATTACCTCTTTGGTAATCTTAGTCGCACTTCTCACGACAACACAGTCGAATCCCTTGATTTGCTTCTCAATGGGTCCGTCCTTCTCTGCGTTTCTAACAACAACTTCGAGTCCTGCAGCCTTGATCTTGGCTACAGCAGACTCTTCAATTGGATCAGCAATAAGTACGCGTTTCATCGGTATAACCCCTAGTGGATGATGTGTTCTGCGGTCACTAGCTTGGTCTTAAACCTAATGACATTGACATGACACGAGATTGGGGAGAAACGACATTTTCTTAACGGACAGAGTAAGACACACGGTATGAAACGTGAGATCACCCCTACCACTGCGCTGGTTCCATGCCCCGTTGTCCTGCTGAGTGTGTCCGGACCTGATAGACCGAATATTATCACTCTATCATGGGCTGCGAATGTCTGTAGCAATCCTCCCACGATGGTCATCGGGATACGACCGGAGCGATACAGCTACAATCTCATAAAGAGTGCAGGAGAGTTCGTCCTGAACATCCCATCAACAGACCTGATAGATGGTACAGCATTTGCTGGGACCAAATCTGGCCGTGAGTACGACAAGTTTTCGGAGTGCGGGTTTACGTCCGAGCCTGCATCAAAGGTTTCCGCTCCAATGATCAAGGAGTGTCCAATCAATATTGAGTGTAGAGTTAGGGACGTAGTCCCATTGGGTGCACACGACCTGTTCATTGTAGATGTCATATCTGTGCACATAGATGAATCAGTCCTCGGCGAGAATGGACGTCTTGATGCCTCCAAGGCTAGGCTGTTCACATATCTGCCATTGAATGGGCAATATTGGACACTAGGAAAGAAGCTCCGTTGAACAACGCCTTTTCGGAGTCCACTTGAATGGATATCACTTCTGTCCCTTGGCACTGACAATCCTGATGACATCACGGTCCTTCAGGACGTGCTTGTCTGAGATTCTCATCTTTGTTCGGGCATCCACTCCATGCACAAATGACTCCATGAGGTCGGTGTGGATAAATCCCGCGAATTCTTTTGCGGTGGTCCCTTCCGGCACAAGATAGACATCTGGTAAAACATTGCCGTCGCTATCAGTGAGCGTATTTGAATCATAGACCGGATATACCGTGATCATGTGAAGATAGTCAAATACTGCCTTGTTCAACAGGTTCTGAACGCCAGTACCACCGAACTTCTTCAGAATATGTTCTTTGAGCTTCTGTAACTGAGCAGTCTCATTCTCCTTCAGACTACCAGGTTGAAGTATCTCGAAATCATCGCTTCCGGGGATATATTTGATAACACCCTTCTTATCGAGGTCTTTCAGAACCTTCTCTGCAAGGGCGCTGACCGGGACCACGAGATAGTCGGGGAATTCCTTCTGTAGCCGTTTCATATTCTCCTCAGCTCCCGGTCTGTCAATCTTGTTTGCCGCTATGATGATTGGCTTGGCCGCCTTCTGCAGTGATCTGACAAATTCTCGTAATTGATCCTCAGTCCAGCTATCAACTGTTTCCGACTTCAAACCGGATTGTCGCATTGCCTTGAGTATCTGCCCCCGTGTGATGTTGAGACCAGACAGTTTCTCAAGAAGCAACTCCTCTAGTTTCGCCCCCTCTGCTCTGACTCTCCCGGTGATTCTTCGCCAATCCTTCGTGACTATTCCACGCATCCATTCTACAAGCTCGTCCTCAAGGAATCTTACATCTTCCGCAGGGTCATGAGTACCTGCGGCAACCTCTTGCCCCTCCGAGTCTAGGGCGCCACTCGCATCTACAATATGAACAAGGACATCAGCCTGCCTGAGATCATCAAGGAACTGGTTTCCCATACCTCTTCCCTCGTGGGCTCCAGGTACTAGGCCCGCAACATCAATCAGCTTGATTGGAACAAGACGTACTCCATCGATGCAGATTGAGTTCTTGGGATTGTCTTGAACACCAAAATCCCTGCACGCACAGGCCGTCCTCACGTGGGTCACTCCAACATTGGCGTCTATGGTGGTAAAGGGGTAGCTTCCCACCTTGAAATCGGTCATACATGCAGCATTTGTGAAAGATGTCTTGCCAGAGGATGGTTTCCCAACTATTCCGACACTGAATCCCATGTTCACTCTCTCCGTTGACAGTGTCACCATTCTCAAACTAGGAGATAAACACTTCACTCCTTGAGTCATCTTTTGATATCGTTGCAGATGGTATGCTTGGCAGAGTCATAGAAACTCTCAACAGCTAGTGTCACAATTAGGAGACTCACAACTCGATGAGGCTTAGCATATGGCCATGACCATTTGTTAAGTACGAAATCAACTGGTTCTAGCTTCCCTTGGCTTCCACTGCATGCAACGAGATGTTCCATGTATTACTCACAATTTAGAGCCCGATTAGACGCCATAGAATCAGACCTACAGGACTCTGTATTATTCAAGCCTCCCTTATATACAGAGAATGGGATAGGTTATTTCGGAGAGGATCACTATTCAGTTGGACTATTCCGCCCGGATTGATGCTATCATCGACTATGTGATTCGAAGGCCTGCCATTCCACGGTGGTGGGACCCAGTGTCACGACCTCATGTGGCTGTGCTGATGCCAGACCCACTCTCTGGAGCTGAGATCCGATATTACCTGTCCCGATGTGGTGAGAGGAAGTCCAACGGCCGCTCTCTTCTTGAAGTCGTGAATTTTGATGGTCTTCCCGAGGGAACTCTGCTAGAGGTGCGGTTCAACGCAACGAAGGCCAACCTCTACAAGCTGGAACGAGTGGGGACTATTCCCTGTTGGCGGTGGCTTGGTCGAAGCGAAGGTCTTCCTGACTTCAATACTGATGACCCAGTCTACTGGGACCACGTATTGGACACAGGCACCTACATACCACGTGACATGCTTCTTGCCTGAGGCATGCTGACGATTGATTCAGATGTCCTCACTGAATCAGGACTAAGAGATGCTTGACATCATTGCCTGTCTTCTCATTGATAACATCTACGAGCTGCTTGAGAAGGCGTCTTACATCCTCCCCACCAATATCGACTATAGTTCCGTTTGAACTCACGAGGTTCACATGTGGAATAGGGTTCAGTTCATACCGTGTTTCTCCTAGATAAGAAAAGCTACGCAACAGTCTTAGTTCCTCGAATGTAGCGAGGTTCTTCAGTACGGTAGACTGGCTTACGGTCGCATGTCTACTCCTGAATATCTCATAGATTTCCGAGAATGAGGGATGGTTCCTCCCATACTCTTCAAGAATACGTAGCAGTTCAAGGCGCTGAGGCGTGAGGCGCAGTCTGTTTTCTCTGAGTCGTTCTATCACATCTCATGCGCATGCAGAAGGGATTATAAAACTATCGTAGTTAGATTTAAATAGAAGTAACTTTTATGTAGAACTAAGGTGAATAAGATGGTAAAAGTCGCTAGAGAAATGGTCGAGAAGGCCGGGATTGAAGTAGACAAACTAGTCAACCTTCTGATCAAGAACGCTGCAGCTGAGCTGACGACATTCTACTACTACACTATTCTTCGGGTCAACTTGATTGGGCTCGAGGGTGAAGGTATCAAAGAAATCGCAGAGACTGCACGCATTGAAGATAGGAACCACTTCGAGGCATTGGTACCCCGCATCTACGAGCTTGGTGGCCAGCTGCCAGAAGGGATGGTGGAGTTCCATAACATGTCTGCATGTCCGCCTGCGAAGCTTCCAAAGGACCCGACAGACGTCAAGGCGATGTTGAAGGTCTTGGTGGACGCAGAGCGATGCGCAGTCAGAGGTTACACTCAAATCTGTCACATGACTGCAGGAAAGGACCACAGGACCTATGATTTGGCATTAGCTATCCTCCACGAAGAAGTGGAACACGAGTCCTGGTTCTCTGAGTTCCTCGGTGAGGGCCCATCTGGTCACTTCCTCCGTCGGGGCGAAACATCTCCCTTCGCTGGCAAGTTCCTTCGATAGAAACCGTCGAAACACACTTTCGGGAAAAGTAATGAAGAGAGCTCGCAGGCTCCCTTCTTGCTACTTTTTCAACCCTAGCATCCGCTCTGCCACCATCTCCACATGACATAGATTCCTCCCAGAACAGGAAGCACGCCAAAGAATATCGTGACTATCAACAACTCCATGGAATCCAGACCAACGTAGACAGTCAAAAAGGGCATGAGTATCAATACACCCTCTATGATTGTACCGCCGAACGTGAATAGGACTGCGGCCACGACGAGAAGGATGTTATTCCGCCTCCTTATTGCTTGATTTCTCGAATGGGCTGGTTCCGGTATCAACTCTTTCCCACACCTCGTTACATATCCTATGGCTCCTAGATTTATTTCTGTTCGCACTATGATTGAAAAAAGGAGCTCCAAAGAGAAGATGGTCGCTGATAGCTTATGTTAGGGAAACAATAACACCAGCTCTACACTCGATACTGGATCTAGGCTAAGGTTAGAATAGGCCGTTCCCCTGACGATGATAGTCCAGTTGACATGGAGTCGTGTTTCAGTCCAATAGAGTTCAATACTGCCACTCCCATCAGACATCCTCACATTTTGCATGTTACGGCCATTCAATATAACAACGATCTCCAAAATCACTCCCTTGACAGTCACATCCGAACCGATTGGAGTGATTCCCGTATTGATCGATGAGATGGGAGTTATCCCTGTAGGATTGTCATGTACGTACATGAGGGTCAGACTAAGGGGAGCCATTATCGCTATGAGCACTAGCAATGTGGCCAGAGCTCTTTTTCGCCCCATATTGTTCCTCCACATTGAACTCAATATAGTACTGGTCTGTGCTCATACCACGCTTTTGTACCATGCATTGATGCTGGTGAAGTACAGGTCGACAGTCTTGTGATCAGTATCTTCTTCTCGATAAGATAAGAGCAAGTCCTGCCACAACAAGAGTGCCTCCGATTGCGATAGCCAGAGTCATTAACATATTCTCATCAATTTGTGCATCTGTTACATTAGTTACATCTGTTACATTAGGTCTTAGAACAGCATATGATTGGATTTCTGATAACTCGAGATTTCCAATTTCGTCCCTAACAATTGCTTGGTATGAAATAGTCGTACCCTCATCCTGAGGTGGAATTGATGTAGTCCATATTGGTCCATAATGAGTCATTGAGAGATTAGCCCAAGTAAGATTTCCATCTATGGAGTATGAGAGTATCACGTCTTTAACACCATCAATATCAATCACGCCCATGGTCACACTGACCGTGTCATTCTCGGTAGGTCTTGAAGGAGTGATACTGAAGCCTATCCAGAGACCAGACTCGCCAACTGGCGACACTCTTGATGGATACCTATCTATGCTTCCCGCATCTCCAGGAATGTAGTATTCTCCTGCGCCTCCATAGTCATCCCAATAGTTCCCTTGGCTCTTTCCATCATCCCAGACACTTTGCTGACCACCGTCCCACGAGTTGCCAGCTGAAATTGTGTACCCTTCACCATTCGCGCAAATCACATTGTGGAAGTATCTATTTCCAAATCCGCCAATAGGAGGCACAAAGATACCTATACCTTGATTCTGGTAGACTATATTGGCAGCCACAAGGGCGTTATCCGACTCTACAACTGCGATCCCCCATTGCCTGTTGTGGTGGAACTTGCTCAGAATGACCGAACACCCCTCAGACCAACATAGAGTAGTTCCATGTCCACAGGAGTAGATTGTGCAGTTCTTTAAGATGCAATCTCTGCAAGAGAGGAAGTCTACGCCATCTGCTGTATCGTGTATGACTCCATCTTGGACAGTCACATTGTTACAGTCCACAAGAATGACTTGACCGTAATTGCTGGGGCAAATGGTTGCATCCGAAAGATTTGCAAAGTATCCTATAGGCTTGTCATTGACTGTGTTGTTGTAGACCTGAAGGCTAGGAATCGGAGTGTAATCTAGTTCGAGACCACTGTTTATCATAGTGTTGTTGGCTACAAGGGTATCGACTGCTTCAAAGAAACTTAGATAATACGACCAAAAGCCAGCCTGACTCCCATCAATTCTATTGTTGCTTACTGTACACTCAACAGTTTCTTGAAGACAGATGTCTCCTAGAATATCGTTCCTGTCAACCAGACACTGGCGAACATGGTACAGATGGACCCCTTCACGATTATCATAGACAGTGTTATTGAAAATTGTACAATGCTCTGGGTACCCCTCGCCATAGGGACCCTGCACATCTATGGCAAGACCACTGTCGTAAATCTCACACTCAATGACGCTGCAGTCTGATGAAGAAACAATGGTAACTGCTAGCCATTTCTTTGAAACGACTACTCTCTCAACCATGCCATTGGTGACATCCCCAAGAGTGATGCCCCTATTCCAAAGTCCCTCCCACTGACTCACGGAAGAGATGAAACAGTTTCGTACAACAAAGAATACATCTGTGTGTGAAACATTGATGCATTCCTTACCATCTGTGATTATGCTTAGTCCTTCTATTACATATGGGTCTGTCTGAGTCCCATTTCCTAGCCATCCTTGAGTCTCAAAGTCTGCGTTCGAGTTGATTATGATAGGTGAATGCGGCACATATGATGGATTCTGTTGATCCTGAATTGTGACCATATTGCCCGCATCTGAGGTTACTAGACCACTATTCCTCGCTGTGGGTACTGAGATTGATGCAAGTACCAAGATGACTAAGACCAACTGCCACTTCCTGAGCATGGCATGAAACCCCTCTATTTGAACAGAGTCCGATGCCCCACATCGGTTGTCCATTGCCATATAGGTAAAACTGCTAATTAATCATTCCAATTGAGTAGTTGGAGTTTCCAAGAGAAACATCATCAGCCGCTTTTCCGACTATTCAGTTGAACAGATAGAAAACGCTCTCGACCATTGTAGAGTACTTCATCATCTTCCCGTCGAGTTCTGTATTGGCATGAACTTTATGAGAAAAGACAGTCCGAGATTGCAGAATGAGCCCTTCTGATACTGCAAACTCCTCTATGGCACCTGCACGCCTGCTTTGGAGAGCCTAGTCATCTATTTTGTTTGAATAAACATCTCATAGGAGATAATCGAACATTCTCTGGGTGCATGGTGGAGTTCTATTTCCTCCCAAAGACTTTGGTATCTTCAGTGCAGAGAGATTGACGGGTATCGTTGTTGTCTGAGTTGTGGATTGGTCAATTCATTGTGGGAGCCATCTCGGCTGGCATCGTTGTCGCGCTCAGAGGAGCTACTGTCCGAGAGTGATTTCATGGTCGAGCACGCCTCTGAGCGGAAACGGTGGAGGCATCCACGCGAGGGTGATGACCGGCCCGGGGAGCTGCGGAAGGCCGAGGGCGGTGTCGAGGTTCAGGAGCATGAGGCTGGGAACCGCGAGGACAGTGAAACCCGTGGGAGTGTGGAGCGTCGGCTCGGTGCTGCCATGCGGGAGCTGGAGGCTCGGGAGGGCAAGGAGGCAACGATCTCTTGGAAACTGAGAAAGGCATTCGATGACCTCGAACGGAGGGAGCAGAGAAAGGAGTCTACCGAGGCCAAGCTCAGGGAGGCTCTGGAGAGTCTGAAGGATGATGAGGACAGCGTACAACTCACTCTTGAAGCGGCTGTTCAACTTGGCGGAACGGAGGCTGCGCGGGACAAGAACGATACGCGAGAGGGTTCTGATGTTTCAGGTCGGCATCAGATTGAAGTATCTGAGGTTGACACTGTACAGAAACGGATTGATGTAGAGAAAGAGAGTTCTCGTCAATTTGGTTATATTTCCACAAAGAATGAGTTTGATGAAGCACTTGCATGTTATCCCGAATTGGAGTTGCGTAGCAGATTTGAATCACGGTATGAAGAAGTGGTTAGATACTATGTGGCCTCCGAATCTGGGATTGAAACCTGCAAGCCAGAGCTTGTAATTGAACTTGAGAATCGTGAAGTCCGAAGGATGTATGAGGAGGCAAACGGAGGACCACCAAATGTACGAATTGAATCAATGAAAGATGTGGACGAACTAATCGAGAAACACTCTGATAACATATCTGTATCTGAGAAGCTCTACGAAAATGCTGAAACCTACTTCAGGATCAGAAATGAGAGCGGAAAAAACCAACATCAATTGGCTGCTGAATATGGATTATCCCAGAGCAAAATCAGCGATATTCGAAGAGGTGTTGAAACCAAACTAATCAAGACTCTTCGGATGAGAGAAGAAGAATGTACTGTCCATGATTGGGCAGACACTCAGAGCCGTGCCCAAACGGAAAAAAACAGCACTGGACAGAGTGAGATCAAAGAACAGCGATTCTCTGTTGAAAGGTCGGCTGTGCAAAAGATTGAACCTGAATCAATCAAAGACTCGTTCACTCAGATTCGAGAGTCTAATAGAATTGATAGAAAGAGCATCGAGGATGCCATTGAGAGAATGGTGCAAATCTCTCAAAACACAGAGAGCAGAGTGAAGATGGCGGATCTTCGACAATCTGGGATAGATTCAGTGAGAATGACCGCAGTCAGGCTAATTATTAATTTGAATACAATGGAGATAGAGAAGCATCTCAAAGAACGCCTTAGTGTTGATGAAGTACGCATCGGATTGATTAGTGATAGGCTATATGTCTGGACCCCTAATATGTCACCCAATGATATGCTCAATGCCTGGCGAACGCAATACTTCTACCTCAACAACCATGACATGGCTAAGATGGTGGATACAGTCGGCACACATATGGACCTAGGTGACTCAAGGCGTGAGAAGCTCAGAAATCTGAACGAGTTGATGCATCAGATGGTGCGTGTCGAAACACTATCTGATGCTATCAAGATTGATGGTGACCGTTCTCGTATGCCCGGTGAGGCTATGCATTTGCAGCGTGATATGCAAGGCATACGAAACAAGGACCTTGAAGGGATAGTCAAGAAGGTCTCTGGAATCAACGGGCACGGTGGAATAAACAATCCTAAGTTCCCAGAGGGTCACAGATTGGAGGCCCTACGCGCCAGGCTGATTGCCACCTCCCTTAGTGACTGTCATATTCGTATTGATGCTTCAGTTGTGGAATATTATGAGCAGAACCTCCAGCGTCTTGAGCGATTAGTAAATCAAGTATTACGTGAATTTGGCGACTTTACTAATGAACCAGAATACGTGGAAAAGGACAATGTTTACAAACTAAGAATCCAGAGTCCGTATGGTCGGGCTCTAAATGAATGGGGTGTCCCATCTGGGGACAAAGCAATACTCAATCCTTGTCTTCCAAATGAAGTCACTAAATGGTTGGCGACATCAATTATCGCATATCATGAAGATATGATTGCACAAGAGGGCCACGTTTCCCCAGGGCAAGTCAGCTGGAATCGTTCCAACACACTTCATAGTGGTGTTAAATCAGAAAAATATGACTCTGTGAACCGAATCTCGGAAGGGGAAACTAGATTGATTCAAAGCAAGGGAAATGATTATGCTGGGAGCCCAAACGGAGCCAAGACACTACTTTGGACGACAATAGAGAATCTAAGAAAGTCGACTGAATCTGAAGAAACCGAAGCAGCTAGAGCACTCCATGACACCATTCTAGAGAACCGTAACAAATTGATGGATGATGAGAAGAACATTGCCGAAAAACTAGGAATCGATCTCTCAATACGTCCGGTACAGGTTACATATTACCCAGAATCCGGAAGAGTTTCCGTAAAATGGGTAACTCGAACATCAAATCCTGAGGCAGTAATTCGATGGGGACTGGTTTGTCCACCCAACCATCCTAAAAAAAGAGAGGAGCTTAAGAAGTGGATAATTGCACAGAATCCTGAAAAAGTTAGGAGAATAGCCAGAGAAGTAGAGGAGGATGGACTTCCTATTCATTCAATATGGAGGGACTAATATCTATGAGCCATGATGTTGAAAATATAGTCGAAAACGTAATGGAAATATTCCTAGAACTAAACAGGGCAATAATTCCATTAGAAGTCGTTATTGAGAAACTCTCGAACGACTTTGTAATCAAAGAAATCGAAGAAGCCATAGAGTATGCACAGGAGCGATTTCAGGTTGACAAGGTCCTCGACTATCCCTCTAATGAATGGAGTTCCTATGCTGGATATCCCCTTTGGCATTTGCTGAAACTTACTCCTGAAGAGGCTGCTAATCTTCAGAATCTGAAACCCGTAGATCGGGCGCTGCTGCGGCTCTTGAAGAATCAAAACACTGCTAAGCGCTTTGGTCAGATGAAATCTGATGATGCAAGGGTTCTCTTGCGTGAACAAGGCTTTACAAATGGAGAAACAGAATTTCTATGGATTGAAGATGTTGTAGATAATCATTATGAATATGAAGACGGAAAGAATATTGAGTGGTGTCGCTTGATTCCCGAGAACGAGAAGACTGAGGAATACAAGAAAGCAGAAGAAGAGATACAGAAGGAGTTTGATAGAAAGGAAGCCTTCCGAATGTACATCGCAGACATTCATGACCTTGCTGACTTGATATTGAAAGCTGTGAGAGCAGCTCCAGAGGGCATATCCAAAAAAGACATCATCGTACAGCTGTTCAAAGCCCCAACAAAGTATATCGAAGAGGCTTTTGAAATCGCAGCAGAAGAGAAAGAGATACTACCAGTCACACTCGCTAATGGGGAAGAGGGCTATCGCATCAACACTCATTTTGATGATGAGGATTGGTAAGGCAATATTAACTATGATTAAGTGGTAGCGGGTAGTGGATTTTTTGGCCGAATCATGGAAGTCATGATTCGCGAACCACCGGTCTCAGGGTTATGAGCCCTGCGGGATAGGCTTCGCCCATGGGCGGAGAATCCGCTCTAGACTGGCTTCCCCAACCCGCTTTACTTAAACCATTGTTTGAGCAAACGCAAGTGTGTGGCCCAGAAGGACCTCTACCGGCGTTGCTTAGACGGGGAACGGCTGTGGCGAGTATTAAAGTTATTCGTAGGGCAGGTCTGTAGACACTCTTATCAGGCTGCAGAGCATAGAAATGGTGAGTGGAGATGGGAGATTCGAGGTTACTCACACGGTTCCGCGAGTTCTGCATGGCCTATAGGGCCAAGTATGCTTTCGAAGGTGTTGTCGAGGATCTACAGCCATTGAAGCTTGTTGGGCCAGAGCGCCTCCCCAGGGGTATGTTGGTTCGTGGTACGGTGGGTCCAAGATTTGTTCAATTCGAGTCTGAGCGAATGCCTCCTGTGACCATCGGAGATACGGTCA
>Ga0153915_10000322_pt1 | contig 43898 bp, 51 predicted proteins | sample Opewatmetagenome_2_FD_107003 | JGI IMG/M metagenome (GOLD analysis project Ga0153915, IMG submission 107003) | Freshwater wetland microbial communities from Ohio, USA - Open water 3 Core 3 Depth 3 metaG | ecosystem: Environmental > Aquatic > Freshwater > Wetlands | place: USA: Ohio, Lake Erie...
CAGCGGAATCATCATTTCGGGCTGGGATAGGGAGACGTTTGCCGGGCATCCTGTAATCACCAGGTCACGCTCTGTGCATTGCCCATGAAATAGACACTACCCGTATTGGGATCATATTCCAGTACGAATAATCCGATACCGACAGGCCTGATTTTCTGGATGACAACCGTATTGGTACTTATGCCATCAATTTTTATTGACCCGTTGACAACGAGTCCCGTATAGTAGCCTCCCTGGGTGGTCCGCAGGGTCAGCGTTGATCCTACATCGTTATAGCCGGTGATCCAGGTATGATATAATCTCGTGGAAGAAGTATTTGACCAGAGTCCGGTACTCTTATGTCTCCAGTACACACCCACACTATTGGAATCCGGGGCGGTAAATTCCCAGATCTGGTTACCAATCCCGAAGATCTTCCATGTCCCCGGATTGCTTTTTCTCTGTGTGACGAGAAGAGTATCGCCAATTCCAAGATTTTGTGGGGTTGTAGTATCATACGCGATGGTCGATCCCGAACCGGTGATATTGAGCAGGAGATAGGTGTTTTGATCGATAGTTGCCTTACCATCACGGTAGAAATTTATCGAGTTTGCCCCCACAGCAGTCGCAATGACCGGTCCGACCGTTGACGGGGACTGGTTTATCGCAGCGCCGATCACGGATACATTGCTCAGGACCGCACCAAGCACTGCCTGGGGATCCGAACCATTGATACAGATGGCAGGAACTGACGTAGTCCTGACGATTATGTCCGGGGCAACCTTTCCGGAAGGTACCGACACGTTGGCAGACGCAGAACCAATCACCGAGGATCCCGTTCCCGTCTGGTTGTAGACAAGGTAAATGCGCTGCGGGGCCTCCCCGGTGGAGAGGGGGACCAGCAGGTTCTTCCCGAGCGACCACTGGTTCCCGCCGCCGGCAACCGAATATGACTTCAGATTCCCGTCGACATAAACGGAGAAACTGCCAGACGCGAGGGTGTCACCGCCATTGTGCGTGAGGTACAGGGTCGGGGGAACATGGTTGTCGGTGCCGACCATGAAGTTGACATTCGGGACCTTCTCCGGCGTGGATTGCGAGAAAAGGGCTACTGCGACAACCGCCACCGCGGCGACAACGAGGCCGACCAGCAGGACCGCCCCGATCACTTCGGAGACCCCTGCGGTACTATCATATCCGGGATGATGCCGAATCTCCGGACCTGCTGCTCTCCGGGATGTCATGATATTCCCGAGGCGATATTGTTGAGGGTCACGACATAATCGACCGTCTGCAGGGTCAGGTAGACGTCAGGGTTTGAGGGGGATGTGTAGGGCCCGTTGATCAGCATGAACGCCTTCCCGCGTTTTGTCACAGGGTCCTCGACAACATTGAACGAATACCATGAACTATCGGTGATGTTGCCCCGGATCCGTGTCTCGTTCAGCACGCCCATCCAGGTCAATGCCGTTGGTTTATCGGCAACATCGACCGAGATGTTCACCCAGGTATCCGGCTGGAGAGTGGCGATCCGTGTCGGGGTCCGTACCTGCGAATCGACCCGGACCGGGCCCTTGCCACCGATCGAACTCCCGCCCAGTACCCGGATCGGGACAAGGTTCACGGCAGCCACATCGACCGTCCCGTTGTTTGCCTTTGCAATGGTGAAAGAAGGGGAGACACGGCAGACCGAGCCGTTATCCTGCGAGAGGAATATCCCGCCGGTCTGGTAATAGTACCGCTGCTGGATCCAGTAATTGTTCATGGACTGGTATTCCAGGGTGCTCAGGTTGACCACCGTTGCCGTTGTTGCGGAACTGCTGTTGACGGTCAGGGTATCCCCGCCATCATTTACGGCAAGAGTAGCCGAAGAGGCGATGGGATTGAGCATCGGGATAAAGAGACCACCGGACTGGGAGTTCCCCCCGCCGGTACCGAGATTGAAGGTCGTGGAGAGCGTGACGCCGGACTGGTTGTTGATCCAGAGAGAGTCAAGGCTCATCTTGTAATCCGTGAACCGGTCCTTGACTGCATTCATCTGGGTGATCTCCCCTTCCCGCCCGTTTACCGGGACGACATAGATCGCCCAGACGGAAAATGCGGCAACAACCAGGCCGAGAAGCAGCACAAACCCGATCACTTCAGACAGGGCATAATCCCCGTTCAGCCCCGTAGCACCGTCTCTCATAATCTAATAACCCGTGTATGGTCATACCATAAAGGTTTTTAGGAACCGGTATATCGTGAAAGCCAGAAGAGGGAAAATCAGTGCGCAGGAAAAGACACGGACACCATACGTACCGGCTTTTCCGGGCTGCGGGGGTCGGGCGGTGTACTTCCGCATGGCAGGGGTGTGCACGGCATTTCTGAAATTACCCGACTGCTTCGAGGAAAATTCCCCCAAAATCCGCATTCCCAAAAGGCACAGGATTGGTCCGGAAAACAAGAAGTACACCGCCCGACCCCCGCACACATCCATCGCGATTCTGTAAAAAACCTGCCATTTTCCCGTCGTAAAGATGTGCCGGGAAGGGGTCCTGCCCGGTGCGGGGGTCGGGCGGTGTACTTCCGAACGTGAGAAACGTCCCGGTATTTCCAGACATTGCATGGCTGGCAGAAGAAGAGTTTTGAATCACACGCACCAAATAGTATGATCGCTTTTCACAACCGGACCCTTCCGGTCAGCAAACAGGTGCACATACAATGACACTCTCCAAAGGCTGCGTGCTCTGCAACCAGGGCGCAAAGATGGTGCTCTTTGTTACGGGACGCTGCCACCGCTCCTGCTGGTACTGCCCCCTCTCATCGGAGCGGAAGGGAACGGACACGGTCTATGCCAACGAGGTGCCCGTCGATGTCCCGTCCCAGATCATCGAGGTGGCGGAGATGATGAGCGCACTCGGGACCGGTGTGACGGGAGGCGAACCGCTCCTCTGCCTCGACAAGGTGACGGAATACTGCCGGATGCTCAAGGAGCACTTCGGGAACGAGCACCAGATCCACCTGTACACCGCAAAGGCACCGACGGACAACGAACTGGAGCAGATGAAGGGGCTCGTGGACGAGATCCGGCTCCACCCGCCGCGTGAGTGCTGGGATACGGTCCTTGATACGGGCTATATCCGGTCCGCAAAGAGGGCCCGGGAGATGGGCTTTGACATCGGCATCGAAGTGCCGGCACTGCCGGGGCTCGAACTGCTAATCCCGGCGCTCCCGCACCTTGACTTCCTCAACATCAACGAGCTTGAATGGGGCGAGACCAATGCATACCAGATGCGGGAGCGGGGCTATGAACTCGCCGACGAACTGCACAATGCAATTGACGGGGCAAAAGGGTGGGCGGAGGAGTTGTGCCGGCATGACAAGGTGCACTGGTGCTCCTCGGGCTTCAAGGACTCCGTCCAGCTCCGTGAGCGGCTGAAGCGGATCGCACAGAACACCGCCCGGCCGTTCGATGAGATCACGGGCGACGGGACCATCGTATACGGAGTCCTTGAACCTGAACCGGAACAAAAAGAGGCGATCGCCCGGTTCTGCCGTGAACGGCTGGAACCGGAGAGTTTCGAAGAGCATAGCGACCGTATCGAGATGGCCTGGTGGCTCCTCGAGAAGTATGCCGATGAACTGCAGGGGAAAAAGTACGTGATCGAGCGTTACCCTCACGGCGGCATGGTCGTGGAGATGACCCCGGTATGACCTTGCGCGACCTCATCGATCCGTTCTACGAGGGGCACCTCAGGCGGCAGTGCAGGCATATCCCCAACCATATCGCGATCATCATGGACGGGAACCGCCGGTACGCCAGGATGCTCGGGCTCGATACTGCCGACGGCCACCGCGCCGGTGCCGACAAGACAGAACAGGTGCTGGACTGGGCGCAGGAACTGGGCATCCGCCATATCACGCTCTACTCGTTCTCGACAGAGAACTTCTCCCGGAAAGATGATGAAGTGGGGTATCTCTTTTCCATGTTCAAGGAGAAGTTCATCGGCGTACTCACCGATGAACGGGTAAACCGGTACAAGATCCGCGTCCAGATGGTCGGGGACCCCTCAATGCTCCCGGAAGACCTCCGGCAGGCGGTCCGTGACGCTGAGGAGGCAACAAAAGACCATACCGGTTTCCACCTCAATATTGCGCTCGCCTATGGCGGAAGGAACGAGATCGTCCTTGCTGCACGGCAGATCCTCGAAGAAGTCCGGAAGACCGGCACCGATCCGGAGAAGATCGATGTCCGCATGGTCGAAGAGCACCTCCACCAGGGAAAGGGGATCCCTCCCGTGGACCTGATCATCAGGACCGGCAATGAATGCCGCACCTCGAACTTCCTGCCGTGGCTTGCCAACGGGCATGAGTCGGCCGTCTATTTCTGTGCCCCGTACTGGCCGCTCTTCCGGAAGATCGACCTCCTGCGTGCCATCCGCACCTATGACCAGAGGATGGCCGCAAAGACCCCGTGAGTCACTTCCAGGGTACCCGTTGCCCGATCGCGTACTATATTTCTCTTGAACAACAGATCAACAACTGACCGTTTATGACGATAAGGAAGGGACAGGGTGAGAAATGGCGCCAGACCACCGTGGTCCTGAGGGAGGACATTCTCACAAAAGCGCAATCAGCAGGTATTGACATCAATGACCTCTGCAACCGGGCGCTGGCGGATGCCACCGGAATCCGTTATGTCGTCCCGGGTAAACCTGGCGCCGGATTCCCGTCAACACCCGTTATCATCGTACGCGACGGGGCTCATGCTGAGGGGGCTGCCATCCCCCCGGGCACCTCACCGGAGGGTATTCACCCGGTCATAAACGCCGATGACCCCCGGGCGGCCACCACGGTAAAGCAGGTGCCAAGGTTACCGGTACAAAAAGCGCCTGCAGCGTTACCGGGAAGAGTCTCTTCCCCGGAAAAACCACAGGAGAAAGCCCCCGTTGTGCCGGACGTCCCCGTTCCTGTTCCCCCAAAGGAAAAACCGGTAAAACCGGAGACCGGGCCAAAGAAAAAAGCAAAGGGCACCCCGATTAAAAAATTCATGGCAGACTGCATTGTCCGTGAGGATACCGAAGACTGCCACGTGACAAAAGATCTCCTGTACCGGGCCTTCACCCGGTGGTGCCGGGAACACCGGATCGCCCCGGTTCCCGACCGGAGGGCCGTCACCGTTGCCCTCAAGAACCAGTTCGCCATGACGGAGAAGATAATCGGGGGAGAACCGTCCTGGACGAACCTCCGCCTCAAATAGGACGTTATTTCCCGAAACGCCGTATCCGCGACTGGTAATCGCGCAGCACCCGCAGGAAGTCGACTTTCCGGAAGAGCGGCCAGTTCACGTCGGAGAAGAAGAGTTCCGAATAGACCGACTGCCAGATCAGGAAGTCGGTGAGGTGGTCCCCCCCGCTCTTGATCACCATGTCCGGTATGTACTGGAAGGTCAGGCAGGACTCGATCAGTTTCTCGTCAACGGCTTCGGGGTCAACGCGGTCACGTGCCATCTTCCGGATGCACGCGGTGATCTCTTCCCTCCCGCTCTTTCCAATCGCGACAATCACCTCCATTCCCTTGCCGGAGCACTCCTCGCGGTCCCCGACGTGCAGGCTGAGCCGGGCGATCGTGCTGATCTTCCGGATCGCCGGGAGGAACGGTTCGAGGTTCTCCGGTGCCGAAGTCGCGATATGGAACATGAGGCCGTGTATGCCGGAGAGGGGGGGAGACCGCTGCCGCGAGACATACGCATTGATCGCATTGCACCAGGACGTGACCTGATAGAGCGAGTCCGGTGCGTCTGCAAGGTCCTGTCCGCTGATCATGAAACAGACCTGTGCAGGGAGTTCTGCAATCTGCCGCTTGAGCAGCTGTGCATAGAGCCAGTAGATCATTCTTCACCCACTATTGACGGTTTAAGGTAAATATCCTTGAGGGTGGGGTGTTCCCCCCACTACCTGTCCGTAGTGCCGCCCTATCTGGTCACATATCTGGTCACATGAAGGGACTGAGCACCCGGAATACAACCGCCCCAAGCGCGATCGCAAGGCCGGTCTCAAGTGCCGAGATGGCGAGCGCCTTCTTCCAGCCGAACTCCTTTGCAAGGGCGAGGATGGTGGAGAGGCAGGGGACATACAGCATCGTTACGAGCGCAAAGACGATCAGCTGCACGGGGGAAAGGACCGTTGAGAAGACGGTGGTGCCGAAGAGTGCTGCAAGGGCAAGGATCGTCATCTCTTTCCGGATGATGCCAAAGACGAACACCACCCCGGTCATGACCGGGAGGCCGAGGAGGAGCACGGTGATCGGGGAGAGGGCGGTATTGATGGGTTCAAGGAACCCCATGGCGTACGCGGCGGTGATCACGATACTGCCGATGAGGTATGAGGGGAGCACGATCCCGATGAGCGAGCGGGTCCGCTGCCAGGTCTGCCCGATCACGCCCGGGATATGCGGGATGTGGTAATCCGGCATCTCCATGATCATGCCGACAGATTCTCCGGGCAGGAGCCGGAATGCGAGCCTCCCGAGGATGACGATCAGGACGAAGTCGAGGAGGTAGAGGGCCAGTGCCCACCAGATGTTCACGAACGCTGCAACAACACCGAGGATCACGATCGTCCGGGCCGAGCAGGGCACGAGCGTGACAAGGAATGCGGCAAGGAACTTCTGTTTGGGGGACTCAATGATCCGGCACGAGAGGCAGGCCGGGACCGTGCAGCCGAACCCAAGCACGAGCGGGATGATCGCCTTGCCGTGCAGCCCCATCTTGTGCATGCCCCGGTCGAGCATTAAGGAGAAACGGGTGAGAAATCCCGAGTCCTCGATCAGCGCGAGGATGAGGTAAAACGGGATCACGTACGGGATGATGAGCGTGAGTGCGGCGACGAGGCCGGTCCATGCACCGTTGAAGACAATATCCACGGCAGTGCCCTTGATCAATGGATTGAGAGGCGCAATACCGGAGAGGAATGCCGTGAGGATCTCTGAGATCCATGCACCGATGATGAATGTCCAGACCAGCAGTCCCCCGATCATGAGGGCAAGGAGGATATACCCGAGCACCGGGTGGAGGGCGATGCGGTCGATCCGTTCCGTGAGCGGGACCTCATTGTCCCCGGGCGGTCGTATGGTCATCACTTCGGCAACCAGCCGTTCAGACGCATGGTACCGCTCGGCGCTCATGACGGTGGCCGCAGGTTCACCGTGGATCTTCTCCAGTTCCCGGGCGAACTCACCGGCAGCGGCAACGGCATCAGGCGCCAGTTTCCGTGCTTCCCAGACCGCGTCGGAATCGCCTTCGAGCAGCTTGATCGCGGTCCAGCGGGGAGGATAGCCTCCCGCGCCATCAGGGAGCAGTTTTACGACCCGGGAGATCCGGTCTTCCACTTCCTTCCCGTAGGAGATGAGATGGGGGTGTAGCCGGGACCGGACAGCCCCGATGATCGCATCGGAGAGCTCGGCGATTCCCTTCCCCTGGATCGCCACGGTAGGGATGACGGGTATCCCGAGCAGGCCTGCAAGCCTGGCAAAATCGATGACTATGCCTTTCTGTGCGGCCAGGTCCATCTGGTTCACGGCAAGGATGAGCGGGCTCTCCAGTTCCATGAGCTGGAGCGTGAAGAAGAGGTTCCGTTCCAGTGCGGAGGCATCGACAATGTTCACGACAACGTCAGGGTGGTCGTGGGCAATGAACTCGCGGGAGATCTGCTCTTCGGTCGAGAGGGCCGTGATCGAGTAGATGCCCGGGAGGTCGATCACCCGGATCCGCTGGCCGCGGTACTGGAGGAGGCCCTCGGCCCGCTCAACGGTCTTGCCCGGCCAGTTGCCGATCTCCTGGTCAACACCGGTGAGCTGGTTGAACGTGGCGCTCTTGCCAACGTTTGCATTACCGGCAAGGGCGACTACGTATTCATCTTTACCGGGAGACGGAAGGGGGAGGGGGCCGCACCGGGTACAGTCAGGGCATCCGCTCATCCGTGCTTCTCCCTGCATGCGTGTACAAAGATATGGTCGGCAATCGCGTGATCGATTGCAAGCCGTGTCCTGCGCACGCCGATCTCTACCGGCCCGAGCAGGGGGGCCTTGCGCACCAGCTGGATCTCGGTCTTTAAAGTGAGGCCGAGATCGGTCAGGCGCTGTATGACACTGTTGTCGCCCCGGATAAACGCGATGGTGGCTTTCTGGCCGGGGTCGAGGGAGGTGACCGGTATGAGCGGCTCATCGCGGCTGCAGGAGGCTGCCGGTTCCGTTTCATCAAGGCATGCAGAACAGCTCTCCACGTCCCGGTCGCAGGCCTCGATCAGGCTGCCGTGGGGGCAGCGGGCCGGGGCCTTGAGCAGTTTGCAGAGGGCGCATTCCGTCTCGTCGGAGAGCGTGTGCTCCATCTTGCAGGCTTCATCGTGCACGTTCTCCTCGCTGATATGGAGGACATCGGTTAAGAAGACCTCGAGGAGGCGGTGGCGGCGCTTCACTTTCCGCGCCATCTCAAGGCCCTGGTCCGTCAGGGTCGCACCCCGGTAGGGTTCATAGTTCACGTACCCTTTTTCCGAGAGCACCTGGAGTGCTTCGGTGACACTGGCCGGGGAGACCTTAAGGCATTTTGCGATCGCCGAGGTCTTCGCCACCCCGTGCTTCTCCTCAATATCGAGAATGCTCTCCAGGTATTCTTCCAGCTGCTCTGAAGCCATTATCTATTATTTAGGTCACCCTAAATTAATAAATTTTGGGATCCCTAAACATCCGGGAGATACAGGTGACTCTGCAGTACAGGAAAAATCAACAAAACGCCTTGTATTTTGGCGTAACAGGTAAAGACGCGCCGGTGCGGCAGTTCCTGCCGGCCAGACAGGAGAGATTATAAGTATTCTGGCGAAATTATCAAGCGATAGATGTATTCGTATAAGTCAGGGATTGCGCAGATCGACGATATATCCGGGGGGTTTGATGCAGGGACCAACATCCTCATCCTGGCCCCTCCGATGAGTCAGGCCGATCAACTGGCATATGCACTGACAAAACCGCTGACGGGAGAATACGCAATCGTCCTCTCAACGAACGAACGGGCATCAGAAGTAGTCGATGCCTTCAAAGCCGCCGGTGCCGACAAGCGGTTCATCGGGGTCATCGATGCGATCACCAAGAGTTCGACACCGAGCATCATCGACACGCCCCGGCTGATGTTCGTCTAGAGCCCCACCGACCTTACCGGTATCGGGATCAAATTTTCCAATATGATCGAGACGATCTTCGAAGGTGACTTTTCCGAGGGCGAAGCCGGGCTCTTTCCGCCGCCCATACGGTTTTCCGTGAACTCCATCTCAACCCTCCTGATGTACCGCAGGCTCGAGGTCCTCTACCAGTTCCTGCACGTGCTTACGGCAAAACTGAAGAAGATCGAGGGCGTTGGCGTCTACCTCCTCAACAGCGAGTCGTTCGATGACAAGACGCTCTCCCTGATCAAACAACTGATGCAGTGTGTGATCGAGGTCAAGGTTGAACAGAACATCAATTACCTGCGTATCAGCGGGCTCCACGGGGTCAGCGGGGACTGGATGAAATTCACCCTCTCAAAAGGACAGGTGACCATCCTTCCATGATGCCGGTGTGGGACTAAGAAAGTTCGGGGAACCATGCTGACTTTTATCGGGCTCGGGCTCTTTGATAAAACCGATGTCTCTGAGAAGGGGCTCCGTCTCATCAGGTCTGCGGACCGGGTCTTCCTCGAATGCTACACCTCGCGTCTCGGGGGCACGACCCGCGAGGAACTCGAGACGTTCTATGGGAAACCGGTCACCCCCCTCTTCCGGGACGATGTCGAGCAGCACCCGGATGAACTGCTCGCGGAGGCCAAGCTGAAAGATGTCGTCTTCCTCTGCGCCGGAGACCCCATGGTCTCGACCACCCACGCGGACCTCCGGATGCGGGCCGCTGCCCGGGGGATAAAGACGGCGATCGTGCATGCGGCATCCATATCGAGTGCTGTCTGCGGCCTCTCCGGCCTCCAGAACTACCGGTTCGGGAAGTCCTGTTCGCTCCCGTTCCCGCAGAAGAACTGGTTCCCGACAACGCCTCTCGATGTCATCCTCCAGAACCTCTCGCTCCGTCTCCATACCCTCGTCTTCCTCGATATCCAGGAAGAGCGGTACATGACGGTACCCGAAGCAGTCGGCCTCCTTGAACAGATGGCCGGGCAACGGAAGGCAGAGATCCCGCTCTACGTGGGTATCGCCCGGGCAGGGTCCGGCGAACCGGTGGTCCGGGCCGGTACGGCTGACGCGATCCGGGCGGTGGATTTCGGCCCACCGCTCCACATCCTCATCATCCCGGCGGAACTGCACGATATGGAGCGCGAATACCTGGAGGTATTTGCCGGCCTATGAACCTCCACGAATGCCAGGCCCTGCTTGCAGGATCTCTCTCTGGCACGCGGTGCAGTGGCCCTGAGGGATCGCCCCACTGGCACACCGGGCAGTCGGTGCTCCGGATGGCATCTGCATACGAGAGCGATGGCAGGACATTCATGACCGGAGGGGACCCGGTCAACGCACTGGCCGCATTCCTGTACGGACTCGGGTGGCTGCACTGCGGGATCGCATCCGGTCTCCTTGTCCGCCAGGAGGCCCGGGACATATGCCCGTTTACCGGGACGTTTGAACGTGTACCGGCGGACCAGAGCGCCAAACTTGACGAGAAAACGGGGAGGTATGCACACCTGCTGACCACCGCCATCGACTCTGTTTCAACAGCCCCGTATCGTGGGACACCCGCACATGCATTTGCCGTGCAGGTCTGTTTTATCGCCGGGGTCTACCTGGCCCGGGGGAACCGGGTAGCAGCCAGCGGGAAACCTGAGGAAGCACTGGCCTGCTTCAGTTACGGTCACGGGTGGATCGATGCCGGGGTCCAGGCCGGGCTCCTCTCCATCCATGCACACCACGAGATCTTCACGGTCGATTAAGACGGGTTGCACCCCGGAATTCCCTGAATAAAAAGGTATATACTATGCCCCATAACCTGTTAAGATAACAGCCGCTGCCATGGAGACAGCCGGAGAGTTTGAGCAATGGATAAATCACAGGTCAAATGGCTTTACATTTCCGTGGGTTTCTCCCTTGCCGTCCTCATCATCATCCTCTTTTTTACCATCAACGAGAACACCATCACCTACCTGCAGGAGATCAACCCCTGGTTCCTCCTCCTCGCCTTCCTCACCCACCTGCTGACCATGTGTTTCTGGGCAATGCGGGTCAAGATGATGTCCGGTTCGCTTTCATATCGCATCGGGTTCTGGTACAGCCTGAACCTTGTCTTTGCCAACCTGCTCGCTTCCGCGATCACGCCGGCCCAGGCCGGGGGTGAGCCGGTCAGGGTCCACGAGCTCTATAAGGCAAACGTCCCCCTCGGCGATGCAACTGCAATCGTGATCATGGAGCGGGTGCTTGACGGCATTGCCCTTGCAGGGCTTGCGGCGTTCTCCATGATCGTCCTGACCGACCAGTGGAAACAGCTCGGGACGGTCTCCGAGATCATGGTCGTGGTCACCTGGATCTTCGTTGCAGGGTGCCTCTTCCTCTTCTACCTCGCCATCCGTCGCCCCGACGTAGTGAAAAGGGTGGTGAACCGCTGTACGATCTGGCTGACAAAGACCTGGGAGAACAGCCGGGTCGAGGCACTCCTGGTCCGTGCGGACAAGGAGATCGACAACTTTCAGGGTGCGACACTCCGGTTTGTCCATACCGCCAAGGGGGGCCTTGCCTGGGGGATGCTCTTTACGCTCCTCTACTGGGTCTCGGAGATCCTTACGGCCTCCCTTATCCTTGTCGGGCTCGGCCAGGACCCCCTGGTCCTCGAATCATTCGTGATCCAGCTCATCCTCGCGATCCTGATGATGATCCCGCTCACCCCGGGCAGTTCGGGCATTGCCGAAGTCGGGGCTACGTCCATGTACGCCCTGTTCCTGCCGGCGGGGGTTGTGGGGATCTTTGTCGTCCTCTGGCGTATCGTCCTCTATTACTTCAATATCGCGCTCGGGATCCTCTCCAGCATCATCATCGTGCGCCGGGAAGCCCGGAGCTGCCTTGACGAGAAGGCCTGACCACCTGAACGCTTATCAGCGATAACGGCAATCACTGTGCACAGGCATGACACAGGTCAGGTGCGAGGTCAAAGGCGTCTTCATGGCCACCAGCGACACGGCCACTGTCCCCCTTGTGATACTCTCGGACAGCAATGGCCGCCTCCTGCCGATATTCATCGGCATCTGGGAAGCCGTCTCCATCAACAGTGCCCGGAACAGGGAGGTGCTCCCCCGTCCGTTCACCCACGACCTCTTCCTCGACCTGTGCGAGAAGTTCTCGATCACCCTGCGGTCCCTGCAGGTTGACAGCATTGAAGACGGGATCTATTACGCCCAGCTCGTCTTTGTCAACAACAAGCACGAGGAATTCCTTGACTGCCGCCCGAGTGATGGTATCGCGCTGGCACTCAGGGGGGATGTCCCGATCTTTGTAGAAGAGAGCGTGCTTGCAACCTCCGCACAGAAGACCGAGGACCTGCCGCAGATCGTAGATCTTACGTCTTTCCTTCAGAAGTAAAACAGGATTATTTCCTGCGGTGCTCCAGCTCTGCCATCACATCGGACAGGTCAACACCCGCTGCCCGGAGGGCGACAAGCATATGGAAGAGGAGGTCCGCCGCTTCACTCGCGGTACGCCCGGGGACCTTGTTCTTCACCGCAAGGATGAACTCGGTCGACTCCTCGCCCACTTTCTCCAGCACCTTGTCGATCCCTTTCTCATCGCTCATCAGGCGGGTCGTATAGGACCCCTCCTTCGGGTTATCGGCACGGTCGCAGATCACGGCCCAGAGCTCCGCAATGATCTTCGGATCGGCTGTTGGTTTCATCAGGCTTCCTTCTCCAGCAGTACTTCTCCGACTTCGATACCGTAAAACCTTCTGCAGAGTATGCGCGCCTTCTCGATGTTGCACCCGGCCTTGCCGATGGCAATTCCAAGGTCACTCCTCTGCCGGACAAGCACGTTCACCGGCCCGTTCTCCGCAGTCCGGTCAACACCGGTGACTTCGGCGGGCTTGAAGATATTGGCGATGAATGCATCGGGTGTATCGGCAAATTCAACCATCTCGATCCGTTTGCCAAGCACGTTCTGGAGCCTCCGGATGTTCTCGCCCTTTTTCCCGATTGCGAGCCCCATATCTCCCTGCCGGACCACGTAGATCACCCGGTCAAAACGCTCGTCAATCACGCAGTCAAGCGCCGTGGACTTGGTAAGAATCCGCAGTTCCTCAATATACCTTCGCTCCTTAAAACCGATATTGCGCTCCATGGTAAAATCAATCCTATTGTATCCGCTGATTCTGGATATTCGAAATTTGATATCTGGACAGCCCCAGGAAAACCCGGTCCCGTTACAGTGAATTTATGAAATGATCACACTGCTATTTTAAAAAAGTTGTGAAGAGAGTACGGGAACAATAAAAAAGGTGAGATTAGGTGTAGGTATAGGTGACCGATACCTGTGCAGTCACGGTGATATCACCGGACTGGATGGGGGTAGCGACAGCGGATTTGGCTCCCATTGCGGAGTCCGCCTGGTAGTTTGAATACGCTACCGGCATGTAGCCCTGGTAGATGTTGACATTCCCCGTGCCGGTGATATTGACACCCATTGCTCCGGCCACGGCCTCTGCATCAGCACGGGCATTTGCCACTGCCTTTTTCAAGGCCTCGCTGCGGAGCGCAAGGGACTGCGCATCGGAAAGCATGAACTGGATGGAGTCTGCCTGGTTGACACCATTTGCGACAGCGATATCAATTACTTCCCCGGTCCTGCTCACATCATGGAGCGTGACAGTCAGGGTGTTGGTTACCCGGTACGCCTTGACCTTGGGGTTCAGGATGCCGCTGGAGTAATCCTCGTACACCGTGTAGATGTTATATCCGGTGGTTTTAAGAGCGTCCCTGGGTATACCAGCCGCAACAAGGGCATCGATCACCTTGGTCATCTTAACGGCGTTGTCTGCCTGCGCAACCTTCACATCAGCATTCTCGGTCTGGACGGAGAACGTGACCTGGGCACGGTCAGGTGTGCCGATCACGTTGCCGCTGCCGGAGGCCTGGATCACTTTATCCGTCATCGAATCAGCCGATGCAGCGGAGACGCTGCCAACAGTTGCTATCATGAAGATAGCAGCAAGGGCCAGAAGGATTGGAAGTCTTCTTATCATGATACATTGGTTTGGCCTGAAACGGGGTTAAATCTTACTTTGACTGCGAATCCGGTCGCAGTTATCGGAAGTGGTGCAGGTGGAGTGGTGCACGAGAAAATACAAGACACCCGGAAGACAATAGTAGTGACGATCGAGCATGACAGCGACAATCGTAGAGAAGATCTTCTCACGGAAGTGTGGCAGCGACATACGGGCAGGCGAAGTGGTCATGGCCCCTCTTGACGGGGCGATGATCCATGACATCACCGGCCCGCTTGCCATCCAGAAGTTCTACGAGATGGGCGGAAAGAAGGTCTTTGACCCGAAGCGTATCATCATGCTCTTTGACCACCAGATCCCCGCGGATTCCATCGAGGCTGCAAACAACCATGTCTATATGCGGAAGTTTGCCGCGGAACAGGATATCCATAACTATGATATCAACGAGGGGGTCTGTCACCAGGTTACCCTTGAAAAAGGGCGTGCAGCACCGGGCGAGATCGTGGTGGGTGCGGATTCCCACACCTGCATGTACGGCGCAACCGGTGCATTTGCCACCGGTATCGGGTCGACCGATATGGGATTTGCCCTGAAGTTTGGATCACTCTATTTCAAGGTGCCCGAAACGATACGTGCGGAAGTATCCGGCAGGTTCCCCAAACGGGTAGGGGCAAAGGACCTGATCCTCTCGATTGCCGCAGATATCGGTGCCGATGGCGCGACCTACAAAGCGATCGAGTTTACCGGAAAGACGGTCAGGAAACTGGACATGCCAGGCAGGATGACCCTCTGTAACATGGCGATCGAGATGGGCGGAAAGGCAGGCATTGTCGCTCCGGACAAGATCACGTGGGAGTACATGAAGGGCCGGCGGAAGATGAAGCCCTTCGAGCTTGACAGCGACGAGGACGCGAAGTTTGCCGAGAAACGTTCTTACGATGTCTCGGACCTTGAGCCCCAGGTAGCGGTCCCGCATAACGTGGATACCGGAGTCCCGATCAGCAAGGTGGAAGGGACACACATTGACCAGGTCTTTATCGGTTCCTGCACGAACGGGCGTTTCGAGGACCTCGCGGAAGTGGCAGAGGTGCTCGGGAAGAAGAAGTTCAACCCGAAGATCCGGGTCCTCATCATCCCGGCATCCCGGGACGAGTACCTGAAGACATTAAAAGCCGGGCTCATCGAGAAGTTCGTAAAGGCAGGTGCACTCGTCGAGGCCCCCTGCTGCGGGCCATGCATGGGCGGCTCATTCGGCCTGATCGCCCCGGGGGAGGTCTCGCTCTCGACATCGAACCGGAACTTCAAGGGCCGCCAGGGCAGTACTGACGGTAAAGTTTACCTGTGCTCCCCGGCAACGGCGGCAGCAAGTGCAATCACGGGCGAGATCACCGACCCGAGGGAGGTGTGATGATGGCAGCAAAGAAGACCGTCCCGGTAAAGAAGGTCGTAATCAGGGCGGCACCGGCCATGAAGAATATGCGTGTCTGGAAATTCGGGGACGACATCGACACCGATGCGATCATCCCGGGCCGGTTCCTGACCATCAACAACCCGGACGAGCTCGCAAAGCATGCCTTTGAGGGGACACGGGACGAATTTGCAAAGAAGGTGAAGGAAGGCGACGTGATTGTCGGTGGCCGTAACTTCGGCTGCGGTTCGTCACGGGAACACGCCCCGCTTGCCCTGATGGGTGCTGGTGTGAAAGTAGTCGTGGCACGCTCGTTTGCCCGGATCTTCTTCCGGAACTCGATCAATGTGGGCCTGCTCCCGGTGGTCTGCCCGCAAGCGGACAAGATCGCCGACGGGGAGAGGATCACCCTGAACATCCGGGACGGGTGTATTGAAGCCGACGGGAAGAAGTATCCAATCGAACCCGTGCCGGTGTTCATGCAGGGCATCATCGATGCCGGCGGGCTTGTGGAATATGCGAAATCATTGAAGGAGGTACCGGCATGTACAAGATAGCGTCAATCGGTGGCGACGGGATCGGCCCGGAGATCGTGGCCGAGGGAAAGAAGGTACTGGAGGCAGCGGGCGAGAAGTACAACTTCGATATCCGGTGGACAGACTTCAATATCGGGGCTGACCGCTACCTTGCAACAAAGGAACTGGTCACCGAGGATGACTTAAAGGAACTGAAGAAGTTCAAGGCGATCTACTTCGGTGCGATCGGTGACGAACGGGTGAAACCGGGAGTACTGGAGAAAGGCATCCTCCTTGCCCTCCGCTTCCACTTCGACCAGTACGTGAACCTCCGGCCGATCAAGCTCCTCAAAGGAGTCGAGACGCCGCTCGCAGGGAAAGGCCCAAAGGACATCGACTTCGTGGTCGTCCGCGAGAACACCGAGGACTTCTACGTTGGAATCGGATCGAGGTTTAAGAAGCACCAGAAGATCGAGCTCGATGTGGTCCGCGACATCTACAACGTGAAATTCGGGCTGGACGTGGAGAGCGATGCCGAGGAGATCGCGTACCAGATCGGGGTCATCACCCGCGAAGGTTCGCGGAGAGTCCAGACCTATGCGTTCGACCTTGCGATGCAGCGGAAGAAGAAACTCACCTCGGTGGACAAGGCCAATGTCCTCTCGGATGTATACGGCCTCTGGCGGGACGTCTTTACAGACACCGCAAAGAAATACCCTGACGTCACCACCGAGTTCAACTTCGTGGACGCCATCACCATGTGGTTTGTCAAGAACCCCGAGTGGTTTGACGTCGTGGTCACCCCGAACATGTTCGGCGATATCATCACCGACCTCGGCGCCATGATCCAGGGCGGGCTCGGCCTTGCCCCGGGCGGCAATATCAACCCTAAAGGCACCTCGATGTTCGAACCGATCCACGGCTCCGCCCCGAAGTATAAGGGAATGGGGGTGGCAAACCCCATCGCCACCATCTGGGCCGGATCGCTCCTGCTCGACCACATCGGGGAACACGAGGCTGCGGATGCAATTGTCCGGGCCATCGAGAAGAGCATCAAGGACGGCGTTGTAACAAAGGACCTTGGCGGAAAGGCCGTCAGCACATCAAAGGCCGGCTCATATATCGCCGACTGCGTGAAGAAAGGAAAATAATTCTTTTTTATCCCGTTTCCCGGTTGTTACCGGATAATACGTTCCACGCTGAAAAAGACAACGGGGAGCGTCATGTATATCGCCGTACTCCAGGTGCTGCCTGCAAGTGCGAGAAGGATCCCGACAAGAGAGACCGCAGGGACGACGAGGTTCCGGGAACTGATTTTCCTGATATATGCCGGCTTCAGCGTGGGTTCTGTGAGCCGGTGATCGCCCGTTGCGTACCACCACTGGGCAGACAGTCCCATGCCGATTGCCAGGAGGTTTGCCTCAAACACCATGGCACCGACCGGGACACTGGAAAAATCACCGGAGAACGAGGTTGAAAACGGGAGCAGGGCAACAAACATGAGGGTCACAAGATTGATCCAGGTGAAGACGGTATCGAGAGTCTTTACCGAGTGGAACTGCATATGCTGGCTGAGCCAGAATGCCCCGAGGATCAGGAATGCAAGAACATAGTGAAGGAAATCGGAATGGAGGGCAAGGAGCGCCTGGAGGGCATAGGCATTGGATGAGACCAGGGTTGCCTTATCCGGCAGGCCCAGGCCGATGACAAGAAGTGTCATCGCAAACGCAAAGATGCCGTCTGAAAGCGCTTCCAGCCTGCCTTTCGTGAGATGGGATTCGTTACTCCTCTCCGTTTCTTCAGTCATGATATCCTTCTCCGTAACGGGATTCCCCCGATATTCCTGCCCGTGTCCTTATCCGGTTCCACATCGTCCCGGCTGGTCGGAATAGTCATTTTGCTTTTTCCAATGCCGCCGACGATTCATCCTGGTCGTCATCCCCGCTCAGGGACTTCGATATGATGGACCGGAAATACCCAAAGGTCCCCTTTGCCTGCCGTCCGCTGACACGTGCCCGGTATTCGCTGACCGTCTGGTCGCCGGAAACGTCGGTGATAAGGAATTCGGCCTCGGCCTGGCCTTCCTCGACCGCCATCCTGTCAGTGACATCCGTCATCGACCCGGCAATCGCAATGGTCTTCCCGTTCTTCACTACCGGCACCTCGTTCACTTCCACCCAGCACCTCCTGCCGTCACGGGCCACCATTTCCAGGCGATAGGGAGGTTCTCTCTTACCGGAGGCAACCGCCCGGATCGTCCGTTCAAGGCCGGATGCATTCAGGGGATGATCGGTAAGGTAATCGGTCCAGGTCCGTTTCCCTTCTCCCGGACGGCAGCCAAGCAGGTTGCGGATCCTCGGGCTGACAAAGACCACCAGGTGTTCCGTCGTATGGGAGTAATACATCGGGGCACCGCTTTCAAGGACAAGCATCAGTTCCTGGTCGCGCTTCCGTATCGCCTTCTGCTCGTTCTTGAGAGGTGTGATGTCCCTTCCGGTCGCGACAACCGAGATGACCTTTTGATCGTCCCCGAGAACAGACTTCGCGGACCAGCTGATGCAGCGCATCCCTTTGTTTGTCTGCAGCCACTGTTCGACAACACAGGTGTACGGGGGGCGGAACAGTTTGGTCATCTGCGTGGCGACAACATCAGCGTAACGCTCATCGGTCACCGGCATAAAGATACTGCCGGACAGTTCTTCCCGGGTTTTACCGATAATCCCGCAATAGGCCCTGTTGACAAAAAGGAGACGGCCTTCAAGGTTGAACCTGACGATAAGATCCTGCTGGTTCTCTACAAGATCCCGGTATTCCATATCCGAGGTATCCATTTCTGACCGCCATTTCCTGTGCCGGTTCACTCCTGTATTATGATTGCGAAAGGGGGAGTGTGCTCTGCTTATGATCATCTGTTTTGGAACTATTAATGTTGCACGATACTGACGAAAAAGAAGTGACCTGTACCTGCCATGAGAGGGGGGGGCAGGTGAGGGGAAGTGCACTATCCGCGGGTTCAGACAGCCACGCTGATCGTCTGCTGGCCTTCTGCCGCCCTGCGGAACCTGGCTGCAGGGGTCTCCGGTATCTTGACAATCGCAACGGAACGCTCCTTTCCGTAGATCACGGCACGGAGCATGGAGAGGGAGAGGGTGAAATTCCCGGCCTCGAACAGGTCGATATTCAGGGCTTTTCCTGACGCAGAGACATGGGCAAGGCCCCGGGTCAGGCCAAGATACTCATTCCAGTTACGGGTGAGTTCCTCGACCTGCACGTACATACGTCCCGAGACCGCTTTCACGAGATCGGATTTCCGGATTGCATACCTGTTCCCGAGAATATGCAGTTCGACAATATCATGTGACACGCCATCGCCGTCAAGGGCCCGGGCCCTTGTCTGCTGGAGATATCCTGCTTTTTCCATCATACACGACCACCTTCTGTCGTATACTGGCGTTGCAGCAGAGAGTATATAACCTCCCGGCGTGTGCAGGGTGAAAGTGATCTGCCGTCGGAGATTGTGGGGGACATCCATCCCCGCGTAATAAAAATGGCCTATGGTTTTTTGTTCATGCAGGCATTCAGCACCTGTTCGATGAACGAGAGCGTGCCGTTCGTACCGGCGATAGGGGACGGGAACAACCGGATACTCCCCCGGAGGGGAGGGATGATCCCCACGAAGGCTGCATTGCCGCACACGGAACGTTCGAACGATGACCCGATGACGAGATCGGGGGAATGGGCACTGATCAGGTCTCGTACCTGGGAAAGGCCGGCCACCCGGGCAACCGGAAACGTCGTGTCGCATTCGCTGTTGCGTGAACCAATGCTGCAAATCTCCGCATCGAGGTACTGGTTCAGCACCCGGGCTGCAAACGTGGCATACGAGCACCCCCCGAATACCGCAGCAACCGGGGGATCGTACCGGTGCAGGTACTTGTCGCATGCCTGCACGACCCGTTCTTCCTGATGATCCAGTTCTGCCAGGACGGGACCGATGTCAGATCCATCGATAACCTCACCGATCCGGGTAAACGTCTCACGGACCGCGTCAAATCCCAGCATCCCGCCAAGATACTCACCTGTTCCCGATGCAAAATCCCCGTTTGTACCAATCGTATACGGTGCAGCACGGTGCACATTTTCGAGACGGTCCTGGCAGAATATGGTACCCACCGGGACAGATGCCATCCTGAACAGCCGTACCATCTCCTGCACGTTGCCCGCTGAGAACGGGTCAAACATGCACACCCCGTCGATATTCACGCCACAGGAACCCGGATCGGTACGGGGTTCCAGTATAGCCAGGGCCTTGGCATACCCGGTCTCGATATCCCCGGAAAAGCCCGGGCTGTCGACAAGGATCACATCATGGCCTTCGAGCATGGAACGGATATCCTCACCAAGAATGGCAGGCACGCAGGTGGTGATCACCGCGATCCTCTTTCCCGTCTTCGAGAGCCCGCCGATCACTTCCAGGAGCCGGTCCTCCGACCCGAAGATCACCTCGTTCTCAAGAATGAACGTGCCGTGAAGCGGGGCATGGAGGAGCGTTGTGGGATAATAATAGCACCCGCTTGATCCATGGATGACCACCGCTATCCCATCAAACCCCGCAAGACAGGCCGCAGCACCGGTCATGGCACAGGGCCAGAGCGGGTTGTCGCACTCAGGCATGGGTTGCCCGCCTCCAGCGGTGGAGCATCCGTCGCGTCCCGGCAGTCCCTACCGCAGCGCTGACGGGCAGGCGGACAGGGTGCCCCGTTTCACCCGGCGTGAAGCCCAGTGCCCGGGCCAGTTCTTCGGCGGCACGGATATCTTCCGGCCCGGAAAGGGAGGGATCGAGTGCGGCCCGGGACTGACGGAGATCGGTAAACCCGGCAATCAACTCCTCTTGCCGGGCACGTTCCCCTTCTGTCGCCCCCTTCCCGTCAATACCGCAGCACTCCGCAACCGATGCGATGAAGGAGAGCGTGTCCGAGAGACCGTGGGGGAATGACGGGAGGAAGGGCGTCCCAAACCGGTCCTTAAGATACTCCCCTACCGGGACAAGTGACGGGCTGCGGAGGATATTGAGCTGTGCCGCACCAAGCGCGGATATCCGGTCGTACGTGATATCATGGATAAAACGCAGGTTCACATGAAGGCCGAGCAGGGAGAGGAGCCGTGCGATCTCCGCATAGTTCTCGTCGATCTCATATTCGAGGTTCATCTCCCCGATGATATTCACCCCGGCGGACCTCCGGCAGGGCCCGGCAGTCCCCGCGAGGGCAATGAGGGCATTATTCACCCCGTCCTGGAATGTCCCCCCAAGAAAACCTGCCGTGGGAACCGGTATGACCGGAATGCCGTATTCCTCCGAACACACGGCTTCGACATCGTCACCGATCGTCTCGACAATACAGGTCGAGAGCACAAAGACGGCCCGGGAATTCCGGCCTGCAGCCTTCGCGATAGCCTGCCGGAGGGCTGCCTCACCACCGAAGATAACCTCGGTCTCAGACAACCCGGTCGAGACCAGTTCTGGCAGGAGGGCACGGTCGTTGTCAAGCCAGGTCGCGTGCAGTAACGACGCGTTATGGTGGCTGCACCCCTTCGGGCCGTGCACGACCGTGACTGCGTCTCGGATATGGGAGGTCACCGATATGGCCCCGGTAAGGGTACAGCCTCCGAGCCTAGAAGAATTCACGGGCAAGGGATTCAAGCTCATCGATCTCAAGAGGGGTGGGGATGGTTAACCGGGTATTTTCCATGATACGCTGTGCGAGGGTGCGGTAGTGACCCGCCTGGGCCGAGTCCGGGCGGTATTCGATCACGGTCTGCCGGTTCACTTCGGCTTCCTGAACGACATGGTCGCGGGGAATATACATCACCATGGCACTGTTCACCCGGCGGGCGAACTCGGTCACCAATTCTTCTTCCCGCGGCTGGCCTTTTGCATTGCAGATCACGCCGGCAAGCCGGCACTTGCTCTTCACCCGGGACGAGAGCCTCTGGACGGCCTTGCAGATATTGTTGGCTGCGTACAGGGACATCAGTTCACCGGAAGTGACAAGGTAGATCTCCTGTGCATAGCCTTCCCGCATCGGCATTGCAAACCCGCCGCAGACCACGTCCCCGAGCACGTCGTAGACGATGACATCGCCTTCAAGGGCCCCGAATTTCTCGAGCAGCTGGAAGGTGGCGATGATCCCGCGTCCCGCACAGCCGACACCGGGCTCGGGCCCTCCCGCCTCCACGCAGCGGACACCGTTGTAACCGGTAAAGACTACATCAGAGAGTGAGACTCCCTCATTGCCACGTTCCCGTACAAGATCCATGACGGTCGGGATGAACCGGCCCTGCATCAGCATCCGGGTGCTGTCCCGCTTGGGGTCGCAGCCGATCTGCATGACCGAGACACCCCTGCCGGAGAGTGCTGCCGAGAGGTTGGCAGAAGTGGTGGACTTCCCGATCCCGCCTTTCCCGTACAGGGCGATCTGTTTCATTGGCGTACAATGGGGCGGCAATTTATATTAGATCTCCTGATGTTAACAAAAGTAAACTTGTGTTGGGCCGGCATCAGATGGCAGGACAATGGACGGAGAACCTCCACAACGGGATCAATCAGAGGATATTTAGGGAGCAGGGATCATGATCGTAGATACCATGGAATACCTGCAGACACTGCTCAAGTTCATTGCAGGAGGGAGCATCATTGTCGGGGTAACGTACCTGGCACAGCAGGTGAACCCAAAATACGGGGGCATCCTTGCCGCCGCACCCATCATCACCACCATTGCATTCCTCTTCACCTATAATGAAGCCGGCAGGGCCACCACCCAGCAGCTGGTCCTCGGGACCTTCTTCTTCGCCATCCCGTCGGTGATATTCCTCGTATCCCTGTACTTCCTCATGAACCGGCTGGGATTCCTGGAAAGTCTCGGCGGGGCATATGGCGTCTGGATCATGTCTGTGCTGGTTATCAGCCGGTTCATTCCCGTCGTATAACCGGGGCTCCTGAAGAGGGACCGGGCTGTTATTCAGGGCCACGGATCAAGGCCAGAAACAGGATCACGACCGGGATCACTTCCAGCCTCCCGATCCACATCACCAGGATAAAGATCCATTTCGATATCACCGGCATATCCGGGGAGACATACCCGGTATTGATGCCGCAGGTGGCGAATGCGGAGACCACCTGGAAGACAATTTCCGTCAGGGAGAACGTGGTCAGGTGGTACTGGAGCACCGCGAGGGAGGCGACAAAGACGATGACAACCGACAGGAGGATCACGAGCATGTTCTTTGCAGTCTCCAGCTCCGCGGTCGCCTTCGGGATCACCCTCCCCGCGATCTTGAACGGTACAAGAACCTTCCCGCTCACGTACAACCGCTGGAACCACCACATGAGAGCCCGGATCGCAAATGCAACCCGGTCAAGCTTGATCCCCCCGGCCGTGCTTCCGGTCGCGCCGCCGATGAAGGTGAGCATGGCAAGGAAAAGCAGGGTGACACCGGCCCAGCTCTGGAGATCCACGATCTGGAAGCCGGTGCTCGTCAGGGCGGATACCGCCATGAAGAGCCCCTGCCAGAGTGCCTGTACCATGTCAAGATCGGAGAAGAAAATCAGGTCATAGGCCAGCACGGCAGTTCCCGCAGCAAGGAAAACAAAGAACAATTTGACCTGCTTGTCGCCAAAGAAGCTCCAGCGGTGGTGTTCCAGGATCAGGAAATAGAGTTTGAACGGAAGGGCACCGGCGATCATGATGGGGATGAGCATGATCTCAAGCGCAATGCTGTCGTAGTAGAGGACACCCCCCTCGTGCAGCGTGAACCCCCCGGTCGAGATCGTCGAGAGGGCGAGGTTGACCGATTCCCAGAGCGATAACCCGGTGAACAGGATGAGCCCGATGGCACAGAACGTGAGGACCGCATAAATTTTCCAGAGCGCCCGGCCGGCCGCAACAATACCGGGCATCAGGGGCTCTTCCCGGCTCTCGTTCCGGAAGATCTTTGACCGGAACAGCCCCGTATTGCTGGCAAGGGCGACGCTGAACGCAATGATACCGATACCCCCAACCCACTGCATGTAGGAACGCCAGAAGAGGAGCGTGAAGGGAGCGGTATCCAGCGAGCGGATCATGGAGAACGCAGTGCCGGTCCAGCCGGCCATGCCTTCGAAGACCGCATCGGTAAAACTCATGTGCAGGCCCAGCATGAACGGGATGCCGCTCACCATGGCACAGGCAAACCAGACCAGTGCCACCGAGCACATGGCCGTGGAGAGCCGGTTGCCCTTACCGCTGCGGGGAAGTTTTTTGAGGGCGATACCGGTAATAAAAAAGATGGCCGGTACGGTTGCCATGGGCAGGAGCATGTCCCACTCGGAGAAGAGGACCGCAATGATCAGGGGGACGCAGGTCACCGGGGCGACAAAGGTGAAGATATCACCGAGATCCGCGATGATCGTGGAGAGATACCCGAGCCGGCCCATCACTATTGGGTTGCCGCTCGTGCTCTATTAGTGTTTGCCCGGTGGCGTGATAAAAAAGGAGGGGGAAGAGGCTTAGGCCTTGTCGGTCCAGAGCCCGTGCACATTGCAGTATGCCCGCACTTTCAGACGGCCATCCGGCACGGTGAACTCCGCTTCTGGTTTCTGCCCGGGTTTCAGTCCCTGCACAAAAAGGGAATCGCCGGAGATTACCTCGATCCACTGGATATAGTGTTTCTCCTCCATCGGGTGGGGGATTGCCCCGAGTTTCACCCGGATCCCCTTTTGGGTCTTTTCAACAACGGGCACATGCTTCTCCTTTCCCGTATCCTCCGTCTTTTCCACCTGGAGGATCATGGGCTGGCCGCAACAGGAGAGGGTACCACCGGAAGGGCTGACCACCATCGTGGTGTTTCCACATACGCCGCACTTATAGACTTCGAGCATTTTTGTCATATTACGCCTCACGGGTTATAAAATACCGATTTCCTTGTGTTTCTTTGCAATATCATCCGCAAGCCGGTTGAGTGCCACGAGAGCCGCTTCATCCGGCAGTCCCTTAATGACCACCGGTTCAAGGACCTCGACTTTCACATGGTCCAGCATCTTTACGATCGTCTCGGCAGCTTTGCCCCCCCACCCGAAGGAGCCGATCACCGAGGCAAACCGGACCTTGGGTTTCAGGACATTGGCAAGGTACGTTGCATAGACGATCTGGGGGTGGGGCCCGAAGAGCACGGTCGGCGTGCCGACCACAACCGTTGCCGCATCGACAAGGGAATACGCCAGTTCTCCGATATCGGTATGCGTGAGGTTGAAAGGCTTGACATCGACGCCCCGCTGGATGAGCGCTCCGGTGAGGTGGTCGACCATCTTCTGCGTGCTCCCGTGCATGGAGATATACGGCAGGACGACCACGTTCTTCACATCATCCGAGACCCAGTCCGCATAGGCATCGAGGATAAATTTCGGATTCCTGTTGACCGGGCCATGACTCGGTGCAATCATGGCAGGGTCCAGGTCCCTGACCTTCTGGATATACCCCCTGATGCTGTTCCGGAACGGCATCATGATCTCGGCGTAATACCGTTTTGCCGACCGGTAGGCATCGGCCTCGTTTGTTATGTACAGCTCGCTTGTGGCCTGGTGGAACCCGAAGAGGTCGCAGGGAAAGAGGATCTTATCCTCGACAAGGAACGTGATCTGCGTCTCCGGCCAGTGAGTCCACGGGGTCAGGAAGAACCGGAGGGTCCGGTCTCCCAGGGAGAGCGTATCCCCGTCCTTTACCACCATCACGGACTCCGGAGCAATCTGCAGGAGGGCGACGAGGAGATCGCGGCACTTCTCGTTCGTCACCACCTTTGCCCGGGGGTACATCTCGAGGACCATGGGCAGGGAACCCGCATGGTCCTGCTCGGCATGGTTGATGACGATGTAATCGATCTGCTCGATACCGAGTTTGATGAGGTTGACGATCAGCTCCTCTTCCTTCTTCGGGTCAACGGTGTCGATCAGGGCGGTCTTTGTGCTCCCGCGGATAAGATACGAATTATAACTCGTCCCTTCCGGGAGCGGGATCAACTCGTCAAAGAGCCGCCGGTCAAAATCCAGCGCCCCGACCCAGCAGATCCCCTTTGCGATTTCACGTGCAGCCATCGTCCATCACGCCTTTACAAATTTATCCTTGTCGGCAAAACAGACCGGGCATTGCCAGTCATTCTGAAGCTCTTCGAATGCCTTTCCCGGGGGGAGGTCCAAACGCGGTTCTCCTTTCTCCGGGTCATACACATGCCCGCATATCGTACAAACATACCTGTCCATGATTTACCTCTGGTTTTCGGATATTACAGAATTGCGCCCCGTATCAAAAATGGTTTCGATACTGCCATCGGGACACCCACGCACAAATACCGGCGCTGCTGACGGGAGATTGTGTACACGGACTAGTTATCCATCGGGGGAACTCTTGAGGTAGTAACGGTTGACGAAAAAGTTGAATGACTGGTTCTTCCGTGCGGCCGTTTCAAGGGAGAAGGACTTGAGGATCTCGAACATGAAGTCGATCCGGGAGTCGAATCTTTTTGGGATACGGGCATTGAAATCCTCTTTCGTCAGGTCGTCCGTAGACGCCATGTCCGTGATGCCCGGTTCGTGCTCAAGGGGCCCGGATATCCCGGCATAATACCAGCTCTCGATCTCCCGGATCACGATCACGACGCTGCTGCCATCAAGGTTGCTGAACCGGTAATAGAGGATCTGCTTCTTGTCCCGCACCGAGTGCTCATAATCGATATCGGCAACGAAGATATAGTCGTTCTTCATCAGGACGACGCTTTGTAAGAACTTATTCACCTTGTCGCGCTTAATGCAGGCATACGGCACGATCTCGACCGAGTCGTACCGGGGAGCAAAGAGGGGTTTGATGATACGGCCGAAGAACCGAACATCGTCCTCTCCCTCGACCATGATGAACAGGCGTTTCTTCATTCACATTCCCAGCAGGTTCTGGAGGTAGAGTTCCTCGATACCGATCTCGTTTGCAAGAAATGTCCTGACCTCTTCCTTGTCGGCAGGCCGGGAGACCACGGAATACCCCCCGCTGTCGCGGGAGATCAGCAGGATATCGTCAAGGGAGGCATGCTTGACAACTTCCGCACTGTGGGTAGTGACCATGATCTGTTTTTTCGCCGAGGCCTCTTTCATCATGCCCAGGATCCGGGCAACAAGGAACGGGTGGATATGGCCCACCGGTTCCTCGATAATGATGAAAGGCTTGTCCTCAAAATAGAGGGCGATGATCAGGGCAAAGATGATGATGGTGCCGTCCGAGAGGGATGAGGCAGGCAGGTCCCGGCTCTTTGCATACCGTTCGCGGAGGGTGAGGATGAGCGAGACGTCCATGAATTTCTGCACCGAGAATTCCTCGACAAAGGGGAGGGTGTCGCGGAGCAGGTTTGAAAATTTGCGCTTCTTCTCCGGGTCATCGATGATCTTCTTTAAGACGAGCGCAAGGTTTCCGCCATCGCTCTCAAGTTCCCGTTTCCCCGTTATGACTGCCCCTTTCTTCGGCAGTTTCGGATCGATATCGTACACGGCGATCCGGTCGAAAAACCTGTCGAGATGCGGGAGCGGGAAACCGAAGGCCGTCTCGAGGAGGAGTGTCTTTTCCGGGAGGTGGTGGTTGCGGAAGAAGATCGGTATGATCTCATCCTGCGTGAGCGGGCACCCTTCAGGGATCCGGACCGCGTAGTGGATCGCACCATTCTCGTTCGAGACCTCGATCTCTCCCCTGCCGATCAGGGTGTCCCCGACAACCGATGCCCCCTCCCGCCGGCAGGACGAGACCTCGCAGCCGATCCGGAGCCGGTCCCGGGTGATCGTAAATTCATCCGCCTTCCCGCTGAACCGGAGGGCAAATTCATACGTGGACTCGCAGGCCTTCATCCCGAGGAAGGACGGGGCACCGGAAGTGGTCTCGACAACGTCCATTACGGTGTCCGGAATGTAACTGACCCGGATGACGAGGTCACGTGTGCTGCCGATCTGTGCATTCATGAGGTACTCCGCACCTCCCTGCATCGCAATGGCGTTTACTACCCCGTTCGTTGCGATATCACGCAGGAACCGGAAGATGCTGATGAAATTGGATTTTCCCGCAGCATTCGACCCGATCACGACATTGAACCGGGCAAGGTCGACATCGAGCTCGGAAAAACTCTTGAAATTTTCCACATGGATCTGCTGGATCGGCATACGCACTCCTTACGTCATCGTCACCCTTGTACCCAAAGAAGGTATTGGTCTGGGACGGGCAGGCAAACCCTGCTGCCGTGAAAAACCGGTCCGGCATACCCACGAAACTGCATTAAGAATGCTATTTTCCCTTTGGCCGGTAACCAAGAGAATTGATCCAGTGGAAGATGCCCTGCGAATTCCGCTCGGGAAACACGCCCTCGGCAACGGATTTTACTTCCTCCACGGAATAGAAGGCGTTGGGGTGGAAGTCCTTGATGATACCGATCACATGCGGGAGGTCCTGTCGTTTGATGATGGTAAAGACCATCTTCACCTTGCCGGTCCCTCCTTCTGCATCGACACTTGTCACGCCATAATTGTGCGAGCGCAGGAACTGCACGAGGCCCCCCGGGTCCTCTTTGGTGATGATGCGGACACTGGTGAGGCCAAGGGAGAGTCTCTCTTCAATGGCCATGCCGACAATCGTCCCGGTGGCAAACCCTGCGCCATAGGCGATGTAACAGACAACATTGGTCAGGTTGTTCATCACCTGCCCGATGGCAACGAGCCAGATGATCACCTCGAAAAAACCGATGACCGCGGGGAGGTACTGGATCCCTTTCGACATGAAAATGACCCGGATCGTGTCAAGGCTCATGTCGCAGACACGGGCAAGGAAGATCAGGACCGGGACAATGACAAAGGCAAAAACACCGGGTGTTATGACGGAGTCCAGCATAAATACCTGATATTTTATCCCGCGTGTTAATAGTTTGCGGTGAGGTCGGAACAGCTCTGCCCCCTGCCAAAACAGGAGTGCGAGCACCGGATGACAGCCCCGCTGCTGCGGGAGATATCCCGCGATCAGGCAACCGGCACAGGGATCGTTACGTAATGCCGGGACAGGTACCAGTGGACCAGGGCGAGGACACCGGTGGTGACCAGGGCTGTAAGTAAGATAACGGGAGTTGACTGCTTGAGAAGGGTGGCGTCCAGCCACCCGGCTGCAAGATATACCAGGCACCCGGTCACGGCAACCGATGCCGCCCAGACATCCCGCACCGCGAAGAAGAAGATGGCCACCAGGATCCCCGCAGAAATATACCAGAGCAGCGTGTCCGGTGTGCCGGCACCCGGGAATTGCGCACGGGAGGTCAGCCCGAAGAGGATACCGGTAACAACCACCCCGACAGAGATGGACGGGAGAACGCCGCCATCCCGGACAAGTGCCTGGATATGTGTCCCGGCAATCACCCAGCAGATCATGACGGACGCAATCCCGGTGGGAAGGAGAAGGAGAAATGCCATGGCAAAGGCAGACCGGTCCGTACCGAACGGGTTTGCCAGGGCAACCGCTGCCCCGATGATAAGCACGGTCAGGACAACAGCGAGGCCCGTACGGTGCAGTGACCGGAACCCCAGGTGGAACATGGTGACATCCCCGGCAACGAACGCCCTTCGCATAAGAAAGACCGGTACCACCAGCCCGGCAAGGATACAGGTCGTTGCCGTATAGAGGATGATCCCCGCGGGATCAGGACGCAGGAAGAGCTGTCCACGGCCCTCGAACAGGAAGGTTTCCAGGACCCAGATAAGGTACACGAGGACCGGGATCAGTAGGAGACGGATCACCATGTTCCGGGACAGCGACACGTATGTCCTTCCGGTTCCGTCAGGGGATTGTTCCCGGGTCTTCTTCATGGGATCACCGCCTCGTCCACCAGACGTGCATCTGCAGAGCAGGTGCTGCCGGCCGGGCCGTATTGTATATCCGTATGATACCCGGGATTATATCCGTGACGCCAGGAGCTGCCGGACTGCCTCTTCCCGCTCCCCGGCAGTCACCGCCTTCGTTGCCATCCGTTCACCAAAACCCGGGAACGCTGCTGTGTACAATACCCCGAGGGGGATCCGTGCATCCGAGTTGTAATCCCATTCCCGGGCCAGTGCACAGGCCCGGTCGAAACTGGCGGGATCATGGTCCGCAGGCTCGTATACCCGGGGCGTGTAATAATCGGCTGCCGGGAAGAACGTGGCACAGATCTGGAGCACGTCAATGAACGAGAAACCCCAGTGGGCAATTCCACCCTGCAGGAGTACCTTGAGCTGGTCCATCTTCTTCGTGTAACCCCGTGCGATATACGTTGCCCCGCTCGCAAGCATCAGTTCCACGGGGTTGATCGGGAACTCTGCTGTTCCCGAGGGCGTGGACTTGCCCCGGAATCCCAGCGGGGACGTAGGGGTATACTGCCCGGTCGTAAGCCCGTACACGCGGTTGTTGTGGACGATGACCGTGATATCGACGTTCCGTTTCGCGGCAAAGACCAGGTGGTCCAGCCCTTCCGCATAACAGTCCCCGTCGCCACAGCAGCAGATGACAGTCAGATCGGGATTGGCCAGTTTGATGCCGGTCGCCACCGGTATCGTCCTCCCGTGGAGGGAGTAAAACGTGTTGATATTCAGGTAATCGGCGATCTTCGCATGGCACCCGATACCAGACACGAGGACGACATCGTCAAGCGATCGGCCCGCAGTCTCCATCTCCGCAAGGATCTTCTTAAGCGTATGCTGGATGGTGAAGTTACCACAGCCCGGGCACCAGGTGTTCTGGACGTCCGTGATCAGTGCCCGCCCGGTCATGGGACGACCTCCTTCAGCCTGGCACACAGGCTTTCATACGTGAACGGGCGCCCGTCGTACCGCAGGACCTTCGCATCAGGGATGATCCCGTGCTGCTGTGCAAGCGCAGCAAGCTGTGCGGTCGCATTTTCCTCCACGCAGATGATCGTTGTTGTGCCTGCAAGCGCTTCCTTCAGCCGGGTCACCGGGAACGGGGCGAGCACCACGGGCTGGACAACGCGGAGCCCCAGTGTTGTACCGGCCTCGCTGCACACGCCCTTTGTGGACCCCCAGCAGAGGATCGCAACAGGAGCTTCGGCAAGCCCGAGGACATTGACCTGGTGATACCCGTTCAGCCCGGTGATCAGCCCCTCCTGCTTGCGCAGGCGTTTGTCGGCCATCAGGGTGACCATCTCCGCTTCTTCTGTGGTGTAACCCGATGCATCGTGGGCATAACTGTTCACCTTGACGACCGCATCCTTTGCTCCGGGGAACGCAAGAGGCGATACACCGGAAGGGCTGTCCGCATAGCGGAGGTACGGGGGCTTTCCATCCCATGCGGGAGGTGCCTGTGTTGACGGGAGGGAGGTCCCGGCAGCATCCACGCTGTACGTTCCTTCAGACAGGGTCTTGTCAGGAAGGATAAAGGCGGGGACCTGGTACTTCCATGCAATGTCCATCGCAATCGCCGACCAGAGCAGCGCTTCCTGTGCATCGCCCGGTGCAACAACGAGCCGGGGGTACTCTCCCTGTCCCGCATGCAGGACGAACTGGAGCTCGGACTGCCCGGTATACGTGGGAAGACCGGTTGAGGGCCCGGTACGCTGGGATACCACCAGCACAAGGGGGATCTCTGCCATGCCGGCAAGGGAGAGCCCTTCGGTCATGAGACAGAACCCCCCGCCGGACGTACCGACTGCCGCACGCTTCCCGCCATAGGCGAAGCCGAGTGCCATCAGGATCACGGCGATCTCGTTCTCCGGGTGCACGACCGTGATCCCGAGTTTCTCTTTCTCCCCGGCAAGGAAATGGAGCAGGCTCGACGAGGGGGTCATCGGGTACGAGACATATGCCTCAAGCCCGCCCCGGACAAGGCCCAGGCCGATCGCCTCGTTCCCGTTCAGGAGGGGGAGGGGCGGATTACTGCACGGTTCGATCCGGCGGGCAACGGCAAGCTGGTCGTACGCACGCCGGGCCACCTTCAGGTTCAGGTCGATACCTTTGGGGACATGGCGCCGGAATACCGTCTCGACAGTCTCCCATTCGATCCCGGCAGCCTTCGCAAAACCACCGATGATTGCCGAATTCCCCATGATCCCCGGCGCTTTCTCGCTCGTGAGGATGTCCTGCAGGGATATGCCCTGCCCGTCGGACCTGGCCAGGTCCGCGTTGAATATCACTGCCGTACCCGCATGCCCCGGGTCGCGGTGCCGGTCCACGGTCTCCTGGTTCAGGGCCAGGATAAAATCGAGCTTCTCCCTGCAGGTCCCGACCTCGTGTTCAGATCCGCGGATTATGGCAAAATTATGTCCCCCCCGGATCAGGGAAGGGTAATCGAAATAGAGATAGATCCGGTAACCAAGGTGGTTGAGCAGCTGGGCCACCAGTGCACCGGCACTGTTGATGCCATCACCGGCTCTCCCGCCGATGAGGACTGAGACTTCTTTTATTTCAGTCATACGTGCCCCGCATGATACGGTGATGCAGGTGCAGGTATATACATTGGCATGATGCCAACCACCGTAACCACCGCCACAGGACCGGATCTCCGACGTAACTTTCCTGTCGTTATATTCAAATAGGCCGGCATCAATCTTCATCACTATACAACGTATCTCCCCGTATTCCGAAGGGATACGCCATCCGGTCTTGACACGTCAGGATACCACCATTATTCCCACCGGGACAAACGGGACTGACCGTGTCACACCGATAAAAGGGGTATGGAGCGAACGAGTGTGAATGTACCTGGCACGGGGTCGGACAAGAAAGCCTATTCGATCCACACGACAAGCGGCATGGACATGGATGGCCTGATCAAGGCGATCCGCCATCGCAATCTTGGGATACGCTGGAGGGCTGCGCTTGCCCTCGGGGATATCGGGGAGCCGGCGATCAAGCCCCTGATCCGGGCGCTCAGGGAAGACGACCACGATGTCCGGTGGCTGGCCGGCCTTGCCCTTGGCCATATCGGCGAGCTGGCAATCCCCCAGCTGATACGGGCATTATCCGAAGAGGACCATGACGTGCGCTGGCATGCCACCCGCATCCTTGCCGGGATGGGCACACCGGCAATCGCACAACTGATCGCGAGCATGCGGCACGAGGACAGCGATACGCAGTGGCGGAGCGCGTATGCCCTCTCCATTATCGGGGAACCGGCGGTCGAACCGCTGATCCTTGCCCTGAAAGACAAGCTCTGGTGGGTCCGGGTCAGGGCAGCCTGGGCGCTTGGCGAGATCCGCGACACGCGTGCCGTGGAGCCACTGATCCAGTCGGTGAATGACCAGGACTGGTACGTCCGCTGGACCGCCGCCGACGCGCTGGGGAAGATCGGGGACAAGAGGGCCGCGATGTGCCTCGGGAAGGCCCTCAAGGAGCCGGACTCGTTTGTCCAGGTGCCGGCAACATGGGCGCTGGGCAAGCTCGGCAGCAACGCACCGGTCGACTCCCTGATCGAGTGCCTGAAGAGCCCCGACTGGTATGTGCGCTGGGGTGCGGCAGATGCGCTCGGCAACATCGGCGATGTCCGGGCGCTCGACCCCCTGAAGAAACTGCTGGACGACAAGGACGAGTATGTGCGCCGGGCCGCGGTTGAGGCAACCGGGAAGATCAAAAAGAAGAGTGCAGCCGCCGGATGTCCGGTATAACCGGCGGTCCCTTATTTTTTCATCAGCGTTTCCAGGATCGCTTTCATATCATTGATCTTGTAGGGTTTTGAGAGACTGCCGGAAAAACCATATCCTGCATAATCCATGACCACCGGGTCATTGGAATACCCGCTGGAGACAATGGCCTTGACAGACGGATCGAATTCCCGGAGCCTGCGGATGGTCTCCTCCCCTCCCATGCCATCCGGGATGGTGAGATCGAGGATGACTACATCAAACGGGGCATTGGCAGCCTTCTCCTGTTTATACAGATCGATTGCCGCGGAACCGTCCTTTGCAAACATCACGTCATAGTCAAGGAATTTCAGGACTTCGAAGGTTACATCAAGTATGATCTGCTCGTCGTCCATCAGCAGTATTTTTCCCTTGACGGCCATGCACACACCCCTGATCAGTTCCGGATTTACATCTAATTACAGACCCATCTGCTATATAGTTATACAGTTTGCGCTGCATACGGCCCTGCCGTGGGACTGTTCCACCGTAACGGACTAAAAAACAGATGATGCTTACAGAAGGGATACACCGGCAGGCAGGACTCACTTCTTCAGCGCCCGGAGCCGTGCTGCTTCCTCTCCATCTTCCACACGGAGGAGGAACGTACCATGACAGGGCTTCGTGTACGGGAAGATGACAAAATCCCCGTCGAGCCCGATCGCGATCGGGGGCAGGCCGATCACGTGGACGTCGAATATCTTGAACCCCGGCTGCACATCGATCGATTCCCTGAAATTGCTGTGGATATAATCGCGGGACTCCTTGAACGTGGCATCCCGCAGCACGATCTCGTAGTTCATCGATTCTACGCAGCCCATGGTGCCACCTCGTCGATTGCCTTTTTCAGCGGCAGGGGGTTGTGGACAGCCTTTGCCGCAATCACCGTGCAGGGAAAGTCGATCTTCTTTACCTGCTCCTCGTAATGCTCGCCATATACGAGAGCGTAGAGTTTCGCCTTCGAGATCGCTCCCATCGTCGCCGCATAGCTGACACCCGCATCATTGTGGATGAAGACAAAACACTGGTCGAAATCACGTTTCTTGTCCGTGATCAGGCCCACGGCCCGGTCGAGGTCGATCACCTCACCGAGATAATGACGATCAGGGTCCGAGACCACAAGAAGGGTATTCGCGGCCTTGTTACCGGCAACAACCGGCGTAATGCCGGCTTTTTTCAGCCGGTTGATCAGGTAGAGTGCGATACTGGTCTGTACCGGTACCTGGGGACACCCGAGCACGAGGAGTGCAGTTGCGGTTTTTGCTGTCGGTTCATCTGCCACAATTATCCGTCCCTGACTACTGGTAATTCCTATTCTCGGCCACAGGAAATAACCTTACGCATCGCGGTTGCCGGGTTTACTTCCGGCCGGCAAGGTCAACCCGCCGGGGATGCGTGTAGATGGTAAACCGGTCACCCCGCGAGAACCCGATGAGGGTGATGCCTGCCGCTTCCGCTTCCGCGATCCCCTTGTCGGTCGATGCTGCACGCGAGATGATGACGGGGATCCCGGCATGGGCGCTCTTCCGGACCATGCCCGCCGGCTGCCTCCCGGTACACCCGATTACGCAGCGGGAGAGATCGATCCCGTTCAGGGCAGCATATCCCACGAGCTTGTCGACCGTGTTATGCCTGCCCACGTCGCTGCTCTTGCAGAGGAGCTTCCCGTCCTGGAACAGGACCGAGCAGTGGACCCCCCCGGTCTTTCTCCAGAGTTCGGTCTCGATCTCCTTGGTGATCGCGATGACATCATCAGGAGAAATCCGGACATCCGAGACAATGGTTTGTACCGGAGAGAGGAAACTCTGCCCCCCGGAGGAACCGGTCTCCCGCTTCACCCGGTGCAGGTCGCAGCCGGTGTCCGAATATACCAGGATACGGTCCCCGTCAAGGGTCACCTTGTCCACGCAGCGGACCAGACCTTCGCTGATGACATAACCGGCACCCAGCTCCCGCAGCTGGTCGCGGCTTGCAACCAGGGTGGCTACCGGCCGGTCATTGAGCAGGAGATCGAACCGGTCCTCGATGACAATGGCATCATCCGTCTCCTTCGCCACACCGGCAACAGCCTGGATGCCGTGATGGATATGGATCATGGTTCCCGCGTCTCCCCGTGCACCCATGCACGGTAGGGCAGGTAGCCGGCCGTTACCGGAAGCACGATGATCTCCGGAACTTCGTACGGGTGCATGGCTTTGAGCGCCCGGATGACCTTGTCTGCAAGGCCCTGCCGGGTCTTGATGATGAGCAGGTGCTCCTCCTCATCGCAGGACTCTCCCTTCCAGCGGTACAGGGACCGGACCGGGACGATAGTGACGCAGGCAACGAGGTTCTTCTCCAGAAGGCGCTGCGACAGGTCCGCTGAACGGGACGGGGGCACGGTTGAATAGATCACGCAGATCTCCTGCCCGCCTCCCGCATTCTTCTTCTCCATGCGAAAGGTGTTGCTGCTCCCGGCTCATAAGCCTATACAACAGGGTCCTACCATAGGGGCTCAGCGACAGGAAACAGGAGTTAATTTCTATAGCGCCCAGCGCCAATAGTACGTACTTATGTACGCATCACGCATGAGCAATCTCCCGCCGTATCTTTTTGCACGGATCGACGCGATGAAAGCCGAGCAACGGAAGAAAGGCGTTGACCTCATCGACCTCGGTGTCGGTGACCCGGACCTCGCAACCCCGCCCCATGTCGTGGAGGCCCTCTGCACGGCAGCAAAGGACTCAAAGAACCACCACTACCCGGACTATGCCGGCATGCCTGCCTACCGGAGCGCCGTTGCCGGGTGGTACAGGAAGCGGTTCGGTGTCACGCTCGATGCAGACAAGGAAGTCGTTGCCCTCATGGGATCCAAGGACGGCATCGCCCATATCGGCGAGGCGTTCGTGAACCCCGGCGACTATGTCCTTGCCCCGAGCCCCGGCTACCCGGTATACCGGACCGGTACCCTCTTTGCCGAGGGAAAGGTGCACGATATGCCGCTCCTGCGGGAGAATAATTTCATTCCCGTGCTCTCCGACATCCCGAAGAACGTGGCAAAGGCTGCAAAGATCCTCTACATCAATTACCCGAACAACCCGACGGGGGCCATAGCACCGGAGGGGTTCTACAAGGAAGTCGTCGACTTTGCACGCGACAATGAGATCGTTGTCGTCTCGGACAATGCGTACTCCGAGATCTCCTTTGACGGGTACCGTGCCCCCTCGTTCCTCCAGACAAAGGGTGCCATGGAGGTCGGTATTGAGATGCACTCTCTCTCGAAAACCTACAACATGACCGGCTGGCGGATCGGCATGGCTGTCGGCAACGCGGAGGTCATTGCCGGGCTCGGGAGGGTCAAGACCAACGTGGACTCCGGAGTCTTCGATGCCGTGCAGCATGCCGCTATCACGGCACTCTCGGGCCCGCAGGACTGCGTGAAGGACGCCTGCAGGATCTACCAGGAACGCCGCGACGTGCTCATCAAAGGCCTGCAGGGGCTTGGCTTCGATGTGCCGCTGCCCAGGGCAACATTCTACGTATGGGTGCCGGTGAAGGACTGCATGGCCTTTTCCGGCCGGCTCCTGACCGAAGCCGGTATCGTTGCAACCCCGGGCGTTGGTTTCGGTGCCAGCGGGGAGGGCTACGTGCGGTTTGCGATCACCCGGCCGGTTGCCCGGATCCAGGAAGCAATCGAACGGATGCGGAAGATGCAATTATGAAACTCCCCCATCACCTCACCATAAAAAACAGCCACCTGCTCATCAACGGGCAGGACTGCGTTGCCCTTGCAGAGAAATACGGGACCCCGCTCTATGTCACGAGCGAGGACCGGATAGTGGAGCAGTTCGAGAGTTACAAAAAAGCCCTTGGCGCACGGTACCCGAAGGTGCAGGTGCTCTTTGCAGCAAAGGCAAACGGCAACCTTGCCCTGATGCGGGCGCTTGCAGCAAAAGGAGCCGGCGCAGATGTCTTCTCCTCAGGAGAACTCCAGCTGGCACTCGTTGCCGGTATGGCGCCGGAGAAACTCCTCTTCAACGGGAGCTCCAAGACACCCGCGGACCTGAAACTCGCGGTGGAGAAAGGCGTCAAGGTCTCGCTCGACTCCCTGGACGAACTCCACCAGCTCGACGCTGTTGCAACAGCGGCCGGCAAAAAGGTGAAGGTCTCGTTCCGCGTCAACCCGGCGCTAGAAGTGCCCACCCACCAGAAGATCGCAACCGGCCTTGCCACGAGCAAGTTCGGCATCCCGCACAGGGAGATCCCTGCTGCGTATAAGGAGGCCCTGGCCTGCAAAAACATCCAGCCGGTCGGTATCCACTGCCACATCGGCTCGCAGATCCTCGACGTTGAACCCTTTGCCCGTGCAGCCGAAGTGATGGTGCGTATCGCAAAGGAGCTGACAGAGATGGGCGTGAAGCTCGAGTTCATCGACCTTGGCGGCGGCCTTGGCATCCCCTACCACCACGACACCGACCCGGCACCGGCACCGGAGGATTATGCAGCAAAGGTGGTCCCGATCTTTAAGGCCGGCATGGAAGCCTGCGGGATCACGCCCGAACTCTGGGTTGAGCCCGGCCGTTCGCTCGTTGCTGACTCAACCATCCTCCTCACCCGTGTCAACTCCACCAAGAGAGCCCACAAGCGCTTTGCAAACGTGGACGCCGGGTTCAACCTGCTGATCCGCCCCGCCATGTACGATTCGTATCACGAGGTCATTGTGGCAAACAAAGCGGACGCCCCGCTCAATGCCGAATACACCGTGACCGGACCCATCTGCGAGACCGGCGACATCCTTGCACCGGACCGGAAGCTGCCGGAACTCGCTGCCGGAGATATCATCGCGGTGCTCGATGCCGGTGCCTACGGGTACTCGATGGCATCGCAGTACAACAGCCGCCCGCGGTGTCCCGAGCTCCTCCTCCATGGCACGCAGGCAGCCCTCATGCGCCGGGGGGAAACCACGGCCGATATCACCGCTGCCATGGAACGCCCGCCCTGGCAGAAGTAAACAAGGATCCCGCCAATGCACTTCCACTATGCGCTGGTCGATGACCTCATCACCAAAGAGGAGTTCGAACAACGCGTAGAGAAGAAGATCGACGAGTGCGGCGACCTGGTGGACGAACCGACCGCCGCGATGATGGTGGTCGGGGAACTGGGCCGCGAGCACGTGAAGATCAAGGGGCTCTCGGCGAAATCCAGCCTCTTCTCTTTTTTCGGGAAGATTATCGACAAGACCGAACCAAAGGAGTTCGACCGGGCAGATGGCGAGAAGGGCTGGGTGGCTACTATCCTGCTTGGCGACGAGACCGGGACCACCCGGGTCGTGCTGTGGGACCAGAAAGCCGGGGCAGTACTCGATACCGAGATCGGCGAGGTCCTCGAAGTGATCGGCCGCCACCCGGGGAAGAGCACCCGGGAGATCTATGCACTTGCCCTCCGGAAAGCCAGCTGCGAGATCCCGTGCGAGATGCAAAAGAACGGTACCGGTGCAGGAAAGCTCTCGGACGAACCGGTGGATCTTGACGCCATCCTGATCACCCGCGGGGAGCCCCGTTCCTATACCCGGCGGGATGGGACCACCGGGGAGATGGTGGACGCGATCATCGGCGATGCTGCAGGCACGGCACGCATGGTCGCATGGGCCCCGGACCTGCTCCTTGCTGTCCCGGCGGGTGCTGCCATACACATCACCGGGGCAAAACCGAACCAGCGCGATGAGGGCCGGAGTTACAGCCTTGATGAGAAGAGCACCGTCTCCATCACAGACCAGGTCATCACCATACCGTTCACCCCGCTTGGTTCCGTGGCCGATCAGGGAGTATACAGTGTCCAGGGCACCATCAGGCAGCTGCAGCAGCCGCGGTCCTTCACCACGCGGAACGGCACGCCCTCCTGGGTCAGGAACGTGACGATCTCCGATGGCAAGGATGACCAGAAGATTGTGCTCTGGGGGGAGAACGCACTCGTCCCGCTGGCTGCGGGAGACTCCATCGAGGTCTATCACGCAACCGCAAAACCCGGGCGGTTCGGGGATATCGAGCTCGCGGTCGGGAGGGGGAGTGCCCTGCGGGTGCCAAAGGAACCGGCAGTTCCCGTCCCGGTCGTCTTCTCCGGCACCATCATCGCAGGGCAGGGCTGCACGTTCATCGACAATGGCAAGGATCGTTATCTCATCGAAGGAAATTTTCCTGAAGGCAGCGAGGTTGAGGTAACCGGGGTGCTCTCCGGCAGCCGTATCATCCCGGAAGAGGTCGTGCCGGTCGTGATCAGTACGGAGACGGTACTGGCACACGTGCAGGCACTCAGGGACCGTATAAACCAATAAATAAACCAATAAAAACTCACTTTCACCCCGCGCAATCCGGGAGTATATATGCCAGCTTTTAACATCTTGTTGTGCCATAGGAGTGTTACAAGAAATGGCTGAAGGACCATTGGAAATTGAAGATTTACCGGGTGTAGGCCCGAGCACTGCAGAGAAACTCCGGGAAGCCGGTTACCTTTCGGTCGAGAGCATTGCAACGGCAGCACCTGCCGAGCTCTCGGAGGTATCAGAGATCTCTGAGGCAACTGCAAAGAAGATCATCAAGGCCGCCCGCAAAGTCGCCGACGTCGGCGGGTTCAAGACCGGCAAGGACATCTTCGAAGCGAGGAAGGATATCAGGAAGCTCTCGTTCCGGGTCCCGGAGCTCGACACCCTGCTCGGCGGGGGAATGGAGACCCAGGCGATCACCGAGATGTATGGTGAGTTTGGTTCCGGTAAGAGCCAGATCGTCCACCAGATGGCGGTCAATGTCCAGCTTCCCGAGGACGACGGGGGCCTTAACGGCAGCGTCATCTACATCGATACGGAGAACACCTTCCGGCCCGAGCGTATCGAACAGATGGTGAACGGCCTCGGCCTGGATAATATTCCCGATGTGCAGGAGTTCCTCGACAATATCCATATCGCCCGGGCCCACACGTCCGATCACCAGATGCTGTTGATCGACAACTCCCGGGAGCTGGCAACCGAACTGAAAGAGAACGGGAAACCGGTCAAGCTCTTCATCATCGACTCGCTCACGGCCCACTTCCGGGCGGAATATGCCGGTCGCGGGACACTCGCTGCACGCCAGCAGAAACTGAACCGCCACATGCACGAGCTCTTCAAGCTCATCGATGAGCATAATGCCGTGGGCCTCGTCACCAACCAGGTCATGTCCAACCCGGCCGTGTTCTTCGGGGACCCGACGAAGCCTATCGGAGGCAACATTGTCGGGCACACGGCGACATTCCGCCTCTACCTCCGCAAGAGCAAGGGCGGCAAACGCATTGCACGTCTCGTGGACAGCCCGAACCTTCCCGAAGGAGAGGCACCGTTCATCGTCGAAGAGGCGGGTCTCAAGTCATGTTGATATCTCCCGGTCTTCCGGGAACTTTTTCTTTTTTGATTGTGTAAAATTCCTCTTATCCAGGTAGATCGTCCCTCCCTCTTCGAGTCAGGGCTGCTCGAAGTTGGAGAGGTTCATCAGAATCCGAAAGGTTCGTCAGGACCTTGAGGATGAGAAAATTTACGTAGAAAATTTTCGAACCTCGACAATGAGAAGGGAGGCATAAGCCGACCTTCGAAGAACGCTGATGCGTTCTTCTCGTCCTCCCAGTCTGATGACTGGTCGGATCGAGAATTTTTAATCCCGGGCCGGCAGAGATTAAACCGTGTTGAAAGCGCTTATCACCGATATCGATGGGACAATCACCTGTCCCAACCGCAGGCTGGATACCGGCGCTGTCGAGACGATCCGGTCGCTGGTCGACCAGGGGGTCGAGGTAGTACTGGCAAGCGGGAACACATCCTGCTTCATGGAGGCACTCTGCAAGATGATCGGGACACAGGGGTCGTTCATTGCAGAGAACGGCGGAGTGTACCGGATCGGCTATACCGGCACTCCCCGGATTATGGGGGACCAGACTGCCTCCGCAACCGCCCTTGAAATTGTTCAGGCCCATTTCCGTGCACAGGGAAAAGAGCTGGAGCTGTTCAGCCCAACGTACCGGTTCACGGACCGGGCATTTGCCCGGACCGTTCCGGTCCCTGAAGTACGGGAGGTCCTCCGGGACAACCCCGTACAGATAATCGACACCGGGTATGCCATCCACCTCCAGGCACCGGGGATCAACAAGGGGACAACGCTTGTCCCCCTTGCCGAAGCACTGGGCCTTGGACCAGAAGATTTCCTGGCGGTCGGGGATTCCGTGAATGATATCCAGATGATCAGGGCTGCCGGCATTGGCATCGCCGTTGCCAATGCCCATCCCGATGCAAAAGCGGCAGCAGATTATGTTGCAGTAAACGAGTACGGCAACGGATTTGTGGAAGGAGTAAAAAAGTATTCTTCTTATTTCCGGGCAAGGTAACGATCAACGACAATATAGTCCTTGATATCCTTCACCGCTTCAAACGGTACAATGAGCAGCTTGTCATCCTCGAGGTTGAAGCCATCCGTGGCAAAGGACTGGTCCGGGTGGATGATCATTTCCTGCACCTGGCCGGAATCAAAGTCAACACGGATATTTTTCAGGGTCCCGATAAGCTTCCCGTCGTTGGTCATGATCTTTTTTCTCGACAGGCTGCGGGCAAATACACGAGTCATGAAAAAATTGACGATGTATAAATATTTAAATTGTTCTAAACTGGCGGGAAAAATGAGTTTTTCGGGATTTATAGCATAAGAAGGTTATTTGAACATTTCTGCGGCCATTCTGACATCGGTTCCCCGCAGGGTCTTCCTGCCGGCATGGTCTGACATCTTCTTTGCTTCCTTTGCAAGGAAGGTACCATATTCCTCCATCAGTTCGGCAAGCGTTTCAGTGGCATCGGCACTGACACGCTCGGCACCAGCCTTCTTGATGATCCGTTCAACTGCAGCCTGGGATAATTCTGTCATAAATTGTTGATCCTCCCATAGCATTTGGCGCGGAATATCTAAAGATATTCTCTTTTAACGCGAGAATATCCCATTTGGCTGTTTTTTGCGGTTAGAATAAAAAAGCCCGGGGTGAACCTGGCTAAAAAGAGTGTAGTTACAGGGCAGGAAAGACCCGGATGATATCCGACTGGGTGATGATGCCCACCGGCTTTCCGTCTTCCATGACGATCAGCCGCCCGATCTTGTGCTCCTTGAACTGCCGGATCACTTCGAAGAGTTTGATGTGTGACGGTGCTTCGACAACGTCCGTGGTCATGCAGGCTGAGACCTTTGTCGACAACGGGAGGCCCTTCTCCACCGCTTTTGCGATGTCGCTCATCGTGATGATACCGGAGAGTTTCCCGGCGTCTACCACTGCTACGCCATGGATATGGTCGCGGTTGAAGAGGGAGAGTGCATCCTTTAAGGTGTTCGCGCTCGTTAAGGAGATTAACGGCGACGACATGTAATGCTTAATCGATTTCTTCGGGAGCGATATCATCTCGGACGTGGAGATGAGGAGGGCCTGTTTTGCCTCATCCTTGCCAAAGATCTCGCCCCGGATCAGGAGCTTGTTGACCGGTGTCGGGCCAATCGTGATCTGGTCGCCGATCTCGAAGAGTTTCGCACTGCCGACCAGCTTGATCACCGCGTGGCAGACATCCGGGTGGCAGAGTGTGGTGAAATCAACTTCCTTGACATTTGCCCCGCGGACCTCCTCCCCGTTCCGGCTGATCCTCACGTCATAGTCGCCCTCGGCTGCGTTCAGGTTGAGTTCCTTGTATGCCAGCTCGGTGGGGATATACCCGCCTTTCGGGCCGGGCACCCCGTCAACGAGCCCTACCGCCTTTAAGGACTGCATCTGGTTGCGCACGGTCCCCGGGTTGCGCTGGATCATATCGGCAATCTCCTCGCCTTTGATGGAGTGGGACTGCTGGTGGTAGAGGGTGATTAAGGTGATGAGGATATCCTTCTGGATAAGGGACAAGTCCATAACGCTAAACCGTTTGACGTTCCATAAATAAATAGATAGGCAGGCTGTTTGTGGAATTCGAGAAGATGCCAACGGTGCCAACTGCGGATGAGATCCTTGACCGGAGTTTCCGCCGTGCGGCAAAGAAGATGAAGGAGAAGACCAACAAG